>FWWM01017739.1_pt1 | contig 10274 bp, 7 predicted proteins | sample 2228351 | NCBI WGS metagenome assembly FWWM01 (sample SAMEA103939774, study PRJEB20133) | metagenome
CAGCTTCTCGATCCTAGATCTATGTTGAGGGCTATAACGCTTTTCCAAGCTCTGCAACGCCTTCTATCTGCTAGGCGGAGAAGCTCTAGGATCAGCTAGGCTCCTCTGAAACTAGATAGCTGATCTTTTTGTATATGTCGAGCCATATAGCCTCTATCAGGGCTCCGCACTTCTTCTCAAGATCTTCTGCTCCAAGTGCTTCTAACATCTTCTTGCAGCTTTCTTCAGAGAAGCCTCCGATGGTCTCTCCCATCTTCTCGATCCTAGCTTGTATAGTATTAACCTCCACACCCTCGTGAATCATGTCCTGTATATCTATAACCTCCGAGAAGATCCTCAGCACCATGTCTATAGCGACTCTCGGCGTGTCGGGACACTCAGGAGGTTCTTAAGGGCTTCGCCATCCTCTCTCTAAGATTGTTTTCTATGATGGAGGCAGCTTTCTCTAAAACGTCTTCGCCCGATGCTATGGTCTCTTCCCCCGCTCTTTTTGTATACTCTATCAGCTTCTCTCTGGGTTTAGAGGAGATCTCTGGGAGCTCTTTTCAACTATGTATCTCTTTATCTCCTCTACTAGCTGGCTTGCTTGAGGTGCCTGGATCTCTATTATCGATCCCTCCCACAAGATCTTTCCAGATCTAGTGATCCTGATCAGCTCCAGAGACCTTGCCCTGATCTCGAGCCCTTAGAGATCTTCTTAGATACGAAGCCGACCTTGCACAGAACATCTATAGCTATGCTAGCTCTGTCGAGCCTGAGGACACAGTTAGAGTACCTCTTACCGCTGACAATAGCCCTTTGGACAGGGATCTCGAGGCTCATTCGAGCACCTCTTCCACACTGATCTCTGGGTTGAGGGTCTCAAGCGATCTGTAGCCCTGGACTATATGCTCAGGCGCTTGATCCCAGAGTAGCCGTAGAGGAGTATTATATAGTAGAGCTCTAGCCTCGAGCTGTATTCCACATACAGGCTGTTGTGGACAAGGATCTCTGGGAAACCCCCTATATATTTAACAAAAGCCTCCGGGGTCTTTTCGAACAGCTTTTTCGGAGCCCTGGCTATTAGGAAAACAGATCTTGATCTGTATAGGATCTCAGGATCCCTCAAAGCACACGAAACGCGTTTCTCAAGAACCCTGAAGGTGTTGTGAGGCTCTCCATATACCTCGAGGCTAGCCCCTATTATGCCTGAAACAACATAGATCCTGCTGCCTATCCTCTCACTAGCCCTTAGAAAACCCGAGATCTTTTCCACGCTGTTAACAATGATCTCTATGATCGTGCTTTCGAGAGACCTGTGCCTAAGGATCCTATCGCCTGTGAATCCATAGAAACGCCCGATCAAGCTCCTATCTATCAAAACACCCGGAATCCCCCTCCTCCTCGCTATCTCATATGTCGCGTAGGAAGAGCTCTTCTCAAACACCGTAGCCTCTCTAGAAGGAATTGTTATGAAGGCCAAGCTGTTCTCCCTCGATGCATATTTGCTAGAGAGGACTAGGGGTGCGAGGCTGCTCCTCCCGGTAACCACTGCAGAGAGGATCAATAGGGGGCTGCTAAACAATAGTAGGGCGTGAAGACGAGCGCCACACCCAGTGCCAAGCAGGCGAACCCAGGGGCTCGTTTCTAGCGGGGCTGAGGATACGAGCATCAGAGCGAGGATCGAGAATCCGAGGAAGAGCCTCACAAGCCCGGGGTCTAGAAATACCAGGATGCTCATCCCAAAGATCTGCATAGGATCGAGAGGAGAGCTATCACCTAGAAGATCGAGACAGCTTCTCCCCCCTGAAGTAGGCCAGAACACCTATCCGAGGGAAACGAGGATCACGAGGTGTTGAAGAAGTCCTACCACTAGGCGTGTCGCTTGACAGGAAAGGCACAGCGGTCATGAAGGCTAGGGAGGAGATGGTGAGAACCACAGCTAGCGTGACCCTATCGTAGATCTCTCTTACACGGGCAGCAACCTCGGCAGGGCTTGGGGGGTTGCGCTTTGTCATAGCTCATAGCGTTACTATCACCCACCCCTCTTAAATGATATAGAGGAATATATAGATCGCATCTATGTATGTTGCATAATTTTAAATAATCAGTTTAGCTAAGTGGATCTCTATATAGCGGGGTAAAGAGCGGCGATCATTAAGGGGAGGAAGGGCTGACATAGATCTTTTAGGCCGAATATAAGACCAGCTTATAGATAGGCATAGATGTGATGCTGGAGAACGCCATAAGATCGGTGGCGGCTGGTGCGAAAACTATGGAAGGTATAGCATAAATACATATTTTAGGCTTTACTATGGTTAAATAGGGGTGCACGGTAGGATTGAGGTGGGAGGCTAATACATATAAATACATATTTAGAGGCTTTTTGCTAGCCACCGTGCTCCTATTCGCTTACGGCTCTCTACATGTATATGCACAGGCAACCCAGTCTTGGAATATGAGCTATAGCATTAGGGATCAAACAGATAATAGGGATCTCCAGAAGGACGAGCCCCTAATAGCTGGCCACAGCTATACAATAACGATGACAATCCAGGTGCCTCAGACCCAGCCTGGAGGGACGTTCATGTTATCGCTAAACAGCCGCATGAAGATGGTGGGAACCCAGGTATGGAATATATTGGGGCAGTATGGAGGCTTCGACCCAGCTATCTCTAACCCTGCATCCTATCAAATAGGCTTTAAGCAGGTTCAGGGATCGCTCCAGATCTCTGTCACCTTTGCTGTTCCTCAGGACTATGCTGTGGTGAATATCTTGGGGAGTGTGGTGATCAGGCAGCCTAGAGAGGATGTGATAATAACTGTCTTCATACCGGGGGGATCTGTTGTTGGTGCTGTGAAGCTAAGGGTGATCGATGCATCTATACAGACCTATGAGAAGCTATACAACGATAAGAAGAACTTAATAGCCACAGGAGCTATTGATAGGGCTTACGAGCCTTTCATAAACAGCCTCTTAAACCTAGCCTCTAGCTTGGCTGGCCAGGGGCTATATGATCAGGCATCGGATCTTCTTAGAAGCATAGATCCCTCGAAGATCCCCCAGCCTCCTAGCAGCATACCGCTACTAGGCCTGATAGGAGGTGTAGTCGCTCTAGCTGCAGTAGCCGCTGTTCTGTTCATAATGATGAGCCGTGCAAGGGTGTCTAGGGATGAGGCTCTAGCAAAGATCAGGGATGCTAGGAACAGGGTCGCGGGGATCAAGGTGAGGGCACAGAAATTTGATAAGGTTCTTGCGCAAGAAATAGAGGAGCTGGAGAAGATACTCGGTGAATAGTATGAGCGCTCCTAGATACGCCTCTATAAATATAGTGGGGCTCGGGGGGACGGGAACCAATGTTATACAGCGCATTATAGAGAGTGAGAGGTTTCTGAAGATCTTATCCTCAGAGGATCTCCAGCTAGCATTCCTAGCTATAGATATAGCTGATGGAGATCTCGATATGCTGCAGGAGGCATTTAGAAGACTCACACAGAAAATGACCTCGAAGGGAATACCACTCGATAGGGTTTGGCTCAAGACCGTGAAGATAAGATTCAGCACACCCGACGCTCTTTTCGAATTCATATCCAGGTACGATAAGATCCTCTATTCTGAGAACGTGTATGTGGAGAACTTCAAGCCCTGGGTTCACTCGGCAATGACCATACCCCCACTAGCAGGGGGTATCGGGAGGCAGAGGGCTCTCAGCAAGGCGATATACCTGCTCAACTACTACTACTACGAAGAGCTCTCGGGCATGGTAGCGAGCTTTAAGGATAGGGTTCTCACCTCCAGATACACCCCCGTCGTTGTGGTGGTATTTGGGCTTGGGGGAGGCACTGGAAGCGGTATTTTCTTCGACTTTGTCAGGCATCTGAGGGCTAAGCTGGGCACTGCTGTCCCTATAATAGGGATAGCGGTTCTCCCAACATCTGCTGATGATTATCTCGCGAGGGGTCCGGCCCCGTATGGTGCCCTTCTAGAGCTGGATCTTCTTATGAATAGCGATGCTAACCAGAGGGTTGTAGATCAGTATGGGCAGATCTATAGGAACCAGTTCAACGCCTTCTTCTTCCTGGCACTAGAGCCTGTGTATAATATTAAGAACAATCTCATAGAGGCTAAAAAGGATCTTGATGACATGCTTGGGGAGATACTTAACCTCATGTCCTATTTCGACCTATCGGATCTATTGTCGAGGATCGGGACTAACAATCTCTTCGGCCCCAACTGGGTTCACGCGATGGGCTACCTGAAGATCAGGTACCCGGTTGATGGGTATATAAGCTATCAGAAGGGCTTCCTCTTGCTCCTAGAGAAGATCGGGGCTTACATGGCTCTCAAGAAGGAGGTTATAGATAAGACTAGAGCTGTTCTCGAATCTAGATACAGAGAGCTCGTCGAGATCCTCAGGTCTCACCTCATAGAAATAGGATCCTACGACCCCGAGATCTTCGAGAGCAGTGTTGAGGACGTGGTTAGAAGGGGTGGGAAATACGATCTAGATCTCAAGGCCCAGATCAGGGCTCTCAACGATTTCATCAAGTACTATAACTCTAAATACGCTAGCGCGATAAGAGCCATAAGGTTCCCGGAGGATAGGATAGAACACGGGATCGTTAAGAAGGCCGGTGAGCTCATAGAGAGGATCTCGGATATCCAGAACACCTACGAGTCGATCGAGGGGTTCTCTATGGACGACATAGAGCAGGAGATCCTAGCTGGCAGGGGCTTTACGCCGAAGCAGGTTCAGATCCTCAAGTCCTACCTCAACTTCGTAAGGCTAGTGTCGTCGGGCATAGCTTTGATAAAGACCTATCTGAGGGCTAGATCTCTTGCTGAGGAGCTTATCAAGAGATTCGGTAAGGCGCAGACGAGGGATGCCCAGAGGGTTAGGCAGATAGCGGAGATAGATCTGGGGCGTCTCTATAGCTGCATACAGACGCTCCTCTCGATGCCCGATATGGAGACCAAGACAGTGGATCAGATCCTCCTGGGGCTGAGAATAGTTAGGAAGAACCTGGAAGACGAGTACAAGGATAAAGATGCTATGGTGGAGCACACGAGGAGAATCATATCCCAGAAGGAGGTTGAGGCGAAGCAGCTGAGGAGAGAGATGGCGGGCATAAAGATAGATCTCTCGGGTAGGAAGAAGAAGCTTGAGAAGCAGCTGGCTAGCATAGAGTCTGAGCTTATAAGCCTTAGGAGGAGGCTTGAGGAGCAGATCGAGGATATGGAGAGGAGCAGAAAGATCTATGAGGCTGCTAAGGACATGGTAGCTGCTCTTGAAATAACCTCTGAGTATAGAAAGCACCTGATCCAGATGGCCAATATAGAGAAGGAGATCAACTCTATAATAAGCGAGATAACAAAGACCACGAAGTTCTATGAAAGGGTTGTTGAGCTGAGCGAGGCCGAGCAGCTGAGGATACTGGAGAAGATCTTGATGGAGGAGGAGCAGGCTCTACAGGGAGAAGGTGTTCTCAACGAGATAGTTGATAGGGATAGGTTTAAGAGCACTATAGACAGGCTGGTGAGGATCCTCGGCATACCAACCCAGGTGGGGCTTTTAAATAACTTTAGAACAGACCTCATATGGGTTACCGTGAGCATTCCCGAGAAGCTCTGGGATCAGGATCTCCAGATGAAGCTGATAAACGCCCTAGCACCCAACCTGAAGATCGAGGCCAGCAAGGGTATAACCGTTAGACAGATACCCCAGATAGACCCGTGGACAATATCGATCCTCGTTGTATTTGCGAAAGCCAGGATAGAGGATCTGGAGATCTTTAATGCGATAAGGAGAGACGCCTCGGAGGTGAGGAAGGCAGAGAGGATTCTCTTCAGAAGCTACCTACTGGAGCACTGGGCAAAAGATATAGAGGAGCTGAGAATAGCTATCGAGACCAGAGGGGCTCAGGAGAACCCTAGGAGCGGCTAGCAGAGAAACCTATTATTTATGCTGCTCATAATCCTATTGATCCACATGTTAACTATTTCCTCGAAAAGACCCCCGAGATCCTCGATACCCGGGCTCGCCTGGATCTTCTCCACCCTGGCTCTATCTATGCTGTAGCCCAGCTCCCTCTCTATATGCTCTATGATCCTTCTCACATCATCCATTCTATTCTCTAGTATCTTTAACTGGAGCTCTCGGATCGTTTTTACTATCGTGAGCACCCTATCAACAAGATCTCTTGGGGCTTTTGAGAGGGCCTCACCCACATCTTCCAGGAATTTTTTATAAAGCTCAGAGCCTTCTCTCCTTATCTTCTCAACCGCACAGTCAAAAGGATCTGTTTTACAGTCTACAAGCTGGCTGGCCATGGATATTAACGTCGATCTAGGGGATCTTGAGAGGTTTCTCAAGAGCAAGAGGATCTCAGATCTCCTCCTAAAATAGCTAGTCACAGAGCCCGAGATCTTCTCAAGAACCCTGGCATAGGATATAGAGAGAGCCCTTCTCACCAGGGAGCACGCATCCTCATCAGATGGAAATAGCAGCACGATATTGCCTATAGAGACCTCAGAGCCTCTCCTAGATCTGAGGTTCCAGACGCCCTCCTCAAACCTAGCTACATGTGGCTTTCCAAACCTTCTACGCTCTTCACAGCTCACCCTCACTATCAGCTCTTCCTCCAGTATCTCTAGATCGCATCCCCTGTGCTCTCTAGAATCGATCCTCACGGTCACCTTAACGCTCATCTAAGATCACCCAGCAGGTTCTCCACCCTTGCCTCCGGGTTTCTCTCTACCAGTTGTTTATAGAGCTTCTCAATGGCGCGGAACTCGGGCGCCTTCCCCACACCTATTAGGGCTACTATGTCGTATAGCCCTAGCTTTGTATCCTTATTAAATATATGGAGAGTATGGTTTAGAAGACCCTCGTACTCTTTCACATGCTCTCTGTACGACTGCTCGATCTCTTTCTCAAGGCTTCTCGGGGCTGCAGCTATTATGTGGAGCGATGAGACGCTCCTAGGGCTTATATTCACAGAGGCCCTGAGGATCATGGCTCTCATGGCCGCTGAGACGCTCTTAAATACATTGCTCGATCCGCCTATGAGTGCTGAGACCCCGTATGAGGAGACCCCCAGGTCTAGATCTTCCGACACGGATCTAAATACTTCTCTATGGGAGAGGGACAGGATCCTTATTATGTATGAGAGCGCCTCTCTCGAATCGATATAGCCCCACTCCTCAGTATAGCCGGAGAGCTCTTCTAAAAACCTCTCTGTTATTATTATATAAGGTATTCTCCTCCCCTCGGATACCTTGAGAACAGAGTAGCTATTAACAGCCTCTGGGAGCGATATGTTCTCCTCCTCTCTAACAGTTACTATAGATATAGAGCCCCTAGGATCTATAGCTCTCGAGGCCATGAGAAGAACAGAGAGCGGGTTGGCAGGGTTCACCGATATAAGCCTATTAGAGGCCCAGAGAACCCCGTGGATCTTTAAGAGGAAGTCGAACCTAGACATATACTCCCTATAATACTCTGGCCACATCCTCCCCCTAAGCCTCCTAAGGATCAAAATGCCCTCTGAGACCCTCTCCTCATCGCCGAGAGAGATCTTGAGTATATAGTGGCTCCTTGGGATCATGTTCTCAACACTCTCAGGGGGATCTACAAGCAGGCACACAAGATCCTCCCTAGGCCTCTCAACACTGGGCACAGGATCTTCCTCACCGAGAATACCCCTGACGCTGGCAACAGCCATCATAGACCCTCAATACTAGATCCTATTGTGAGTTATAAGCCGAAAACCCCGCCCACCTGAGGCGAGTATGGCTAGCCTAGAAGCCGCAAAAAACCTCCTAGCGATAAGGGCACATGCTGCCCAAACCATAAAAAGGAATGGCGAGCGCATCATCTGTTATACTGAGTGGAGGAGGCGCAGCGATCCGAGCAAGCATACGAGGCCTCTGGTGAAAGCCCGGGCCGAACCCCGATGTTCGCCTGAAAGCGGGGCATACTATCTATCTCCCCACAGTATCCCCTGCTCTAAATGATATTAATCGGCGTTTCAGCTGATCATTATGCGATGCTTATGAGCACCTCTATATGATATGAGTGATGCGGCATAGAGGGTATTGGGGTTTTCTTTTCTCTTATTAAAGATATGTGGTGAACCTATAAGTGGAGGAGTGGGAATAGTGGCTGGGCAGAAGAGCACTAGGGTTAGGAAGCTGGCTGACTCTGTAACCGCATCTCTTCTCACCATGATCTCTTCTCTCGTGTTCATGCTCACCGTGCCTTTTCTTCCAGGCGCTCCTGTGATACACATAATGATAGCTATGGCTCTTGCCTTCCTAGCTTTCAGGCTTCCCGAGTATTCGGATACTTTTCTGGCATCCATAGTGTTCTTCTCAATAGCCTGGCAGTTCCTAGCCTTCGTGCTGCCCCCCACTCCCAGCGCGCCTAGCGTGAACTGGCAGGCCCTGTGGATCTCTACCTTTGTGATCCTGGCTATCCTTACACTCAACATGCTCAGCGGGATCTTCGTGCCGCTTGCCGTGGCATTCGCATCACTCTCAGCGGCTCTTCTTCTAACCCCATATTACTATCTAGCCCCAGTCTTTATCGTGATACCCTCTCTGGTGGGGGGTGTGAGGAGCCTTATGCCAACGGCATATGCGTTCATATCAACATCGACCCCTCTGATCGTTCTTGAGAACGCTATAAGGGGCTCTAGAGATCTTCCGGTTCTCTTTTCACAGCTCTCCACACTGGGTGGAAACATAAGGCCCCCCGTACCTGGTTTCAACGTATTTGTAACAGGGATCCAGGGCCTCTCGTACGAGAGATCGGGGGATGTTGTGCAATACCTAGTCGGCGGGGGTGTGTTGCAGCTCATAGTGCCTCTGATATGCCTATCGATCTCATTTGTGATCTCAACAACCATTATGAGGACCGCTCTCTGGCTCTTCGACAGGATCCCGTTTTTCGAGAATAGAGAGAGTGTCAAGAGGATCATAAGGCCCCCGGTTATCTCGATAGCCGCTGTGGGGGCATTTGTCCCCCTCGTTATTCTCTTCTCCCCTGAGAACGTTGGTGGGTATATCACGGGGTATCTGGAGAACCCTGAGCATGTGACATACTCCCTAGCTGGATCCATTGTTGTTGGGGCAATATTCTCTATAAGAGAGGCTGTTCTAGCCGCCTTCGAGGATCTTGAGATGTCTAGGGAGGAGCTCAGAGAGATCCTGGCTAAGATCTATAGGGGTTATCACGAGGCATACTCTATAATAACCACTGTTTTCTCGAAAATACCCTCGATAGATCTCAGCGGGGAGACGAGGATCCTTGAGGAAGCCAGATCAGCAGCGAGGGATGCAAGTGCAAGGCTCAGCATAGGCAAGAGATCCCTTGTTGTGGAGGCTGTGAACAGGCTTAGGGGTAGATATCTCCAAAGCGTTCTCGAGGCTCCCCAGAGGGTTAGGGGGAAGGTTGTGGAGGAGATGCTCAGGATAGACTCTGCTAGCAAGAAGGGCAACCTGACACTGAGATCCTCGATGGTGAGGGGGTTATCGCTGCCAACGCTGGGCGATATATCTGGCGCCAACAATATAGAGGATCTCCTGAGGATCTATGAGGACTATATAGCCAGCGTGAGATCCTCTGTAACAGCTCTATATGATCTCTACCTCAAGAGCATAGCATCTTTCAACAGGCTCTTCGGAGGAGAGTCCGTGTCCCAGCCGCCCGAGCATCTCAACCCGATCTCTCTCCTCAACTCGGGGAGCTATTTTGAGGCTATAGAGCTTGTCACAGGGCTCTGGAGATCTTTCCAGGATAACTACGGATCGAGGCTGTCATCATGCAGAGATATTGTGGAATCGGCGTCAAGGCTTGACAAGGTTGTGAAGAGCGATCCCGAGAGGTTTGGGCTCTTAATAAGATCTATAGAGGATAGCTGTGGAGGTGTCGGAGAGATCCTGGGTCTGGAGAGGCTTCTCGACGAGCTCAGGCTCCTGATCCTCGGTGAGGTTGAGAGAGCATCTAAGGATCTTGAGAAGGTGGCTAAGATAGAATCCATGCTGGGGAAGCTAGACCCCTCAGTCCTAAGGGGGCTTGAGCTGAGGAGCCTGAAGATGGCCCCCGAGATTGCTGGGTTGAGAGAGGATCTTGCGAAGCCGCGGGCAGCTATACAGGATATGGTGTCTCTTATAAACAGGGCCAGGGAGATCCTTTGGAACCACTCTCAATCGCTGAGGGAAGACGAGTCTAAGCTCCCAATACTTTCTCAATACCCGCTGGCCAGGGCTGTTATAGAGCACTATGTCAGGC
>FWWM01017740.1_pt1 | contig 10274 bp, 7 predicted proteins | sample 2228351 | NCBI WGS metagenome assembly FWWM01 (sample SAMEA103939774, study PRJEB20133) | metagenome
GACTTTTGCAAAGTAACCTCTTGAACAACAATCGCTTAATTTAGGTAATAATTAATTGCAATAATGGCATTACAAGATGTCTCGTCGCTGGCGCTCCTCGACATGACAAATTTTTAGAGGTTTTCACACAATTACTTTATTTTGAAAATCTGTTTTCCGGTTAAAGCGCAGGCATTCTTGCTCGCTCATGAGGCGTTATGAGTCATTCACCCTAATGGCAAAAAATATCGGGCACCAGTAGCAGAGTCCGACATTCAATTCCGCGGGAATTTATCCTTTAGGATTTCATTAAAAAAGCTCAACATTGGATGTTTTCTACAAGGTGAATCTATATTGAAAAAGTTCATTGCAATTTTATTCTTTCTCATATCCGTCTCACTAACGGCGCAACCGGAATTGCGCGGCGTCTGGATCGCTTGGGGCGGCAATTTTCAATCGGTGCCCTCCAAAGAAGACATTGCCAAGATGATGGAGGATATTGCGGCGCACAACCTCAACACCGTCTATGTGGACGTCTGGCGCTATGGATATCCCTATTTCCGCAGCAAGGTTTTTTATGATCTAACTGGCAAATGGACCGACCCGAACCTGCCGGAAGGTAGGGATGTATTAGCGGATATGATCGCCGAAGGCCATCGCGTTGGTTTGCATGTGGAGGCATGGTTTGAATATGGATTCAGCGCCTGCCATGATAAAAACGACGATCTCTATCAGGCGCGTCCAGAGTGGTTCGCCCAACGTCGCGATGGTTCGGTGTTGTTCAATGGCGAATACCGCTGGAAATGGCTCAGCCACGTCCATCCGCAAGCGCAGCAGTTCCTCATCGATTTGTGTCAGGAGGTGGCAGACCATTTCGATGTCGATGGCATCGAGTTGGATCGTGTACGCTATCCAGAACTGGACTGCGGTTATGATCCGGCCACCGTGGCAGCCTACAAAGCCGATCACAACGGCGCTGCTCCACCGACCTATGTGGCCGATTCGGAATGGATGCGCTGGCGCGCACAAAAATTGACAGAGTTCGTCGCCGCATTTTACGATTCCATTAAAGCGGTAAATCCTGATCTCTTTGTGAGTAATGCGCCGATCCAATACAATTATGGCTATCAGAATTTTTGTCAGGATTGGCGGCCGTGGATCAATCAAGGATATCTGGATTTTGTATCGACGCAACTCTATTGGCCGAGTAATGCCGCTTATGTGCCCGAGCTGCAGCGGCAGATGTCGTACATCACTGATCTGAACAAGTTTTATCCCGGCATTTGCTCGATTGCCAATAACTATTTGGTGCCCACCAATGAAATTATCGCCATGATCCAGAGCACGCGCAATCATGGGTTACGTGGACATGTCATTTGGTATTACCACACCTTGGCCGATGATCTGCCAGAGCTCAAGCAGACGGTTTACCAGACGCCTGCAGCGGTGCCGGATCGCCCGCAGGATTGGCGACAGCCGGCCATCATCATCAATGAAGATGATTCGACAGTGGTCAGATCCAGCGGATGGACAGCGTATAGTGGCATCCCCGGTTTCAAGGGCGGCAACCTCTACTGCCGACAGGATGGCGATCGATGGATCGAATATTTTGCAGATGTTCCTCAGCAAGGGTGGTATGAATTGTATGTTTTCAATATTTACCACTGGAACGCTACCCAAAGAGCGCCCTATGTGATTTATAGCCACAAGCGCGCAGATACGGTGCTGGTGGATCAAAATTTGCCGGGTACTGCCAGGTGGTTCAAAGTGGGTGACTTTTATTATGGCAAAGGTTCAGGACAAAAGATCGTCCGCTTATCCAATGCCAATATCGGCAGCGGCAAGTTGCTTTTTGCCGATGCGGTGATGCTGATCCGCAGCCGTCGCAATTTGGGTGTGCCCACCGCAGTTAAAGTTGCGGAGAATAGTCAGCTGGTAGATACTTTTAAATTGCTGCAAAATTATCCCAATCCTTTCAATCCGAGCACGAATCTGGTCTATATCCTCAACCGCGATGGATTCGTCTCTTTGCGATTGTATGATGTGCTCGGACGCGAGGTGAGAGTTCTACAGCATGGTTTTCAACGCGCTGGGCAATACACCCTTACTCTTCATCGAGGCGAATTGCATTCTGGCGTCTATTTTTGTCGACTGCAAAGGGGAGATGAATGTCGAAGCATTAAGCTTATTTTGCTGGAATGACAGGTTTAAATGAACATATGAGGAGATAATTTTTTCCTAATAAATGACAAAAGATGGCTACTCTATGGGTTAGTGACGAGAAAGTAACAATGATTGCATGCATTAAGGTTCTGTTGAGCGCCTCGAGGGAAAGGACACTGGCACTCACCCTAAAGGATTTTATTTGTAGATAATCGCATTTTAATCAATCAACCGCACCGTTTTGCGGTGCAAGACTCATCACATATAATAGGAGGATGTGTATGAAGAAGCTCATGGTACTATTCTCCATCGTCGTCTTGTCTGTGGCAATCGGCTACGCTGCAGTCGATACCACCAAAACAGCGACGTGGAAAATCACGTGGGACAAAGCCGGTCAAAATTTCATCAAAAACGATCATATGACCCGTAGCTTTGATCTCAACAAAACAACAAATCACTTGCTTGTGGCTACTCGCACCGGTGGTCATCGCATCGTGGTGCTGGATGCGGCTACAGGCGACAGCCTGGCGCAGATGGACATGACCGGTGTCTCCGGCGGTACCTACCATCTCAACAAGGTAGCGGTAGCCGAGGATGGCGTCATCTATGCCTGCAATCTCAACACTGGTAATGGGTTCAAAATATATCGCTGGCAAGATGAAACCTCCTTACCCACTTTGGCTGCCGACTATACTGTGGAAGGCGCTACCCGTTTTGGTGATGCTTTTGCTGTTCGCGGTCAGGGCGTCAACACCAAAATCTACATCACCGGCAACAATGCCGCTTCCAAAGTAGTCATTCTCGGTACGCAAGACGGGATTAACTTTAATATCGAAAAAGTTATTCCTAATGGCCGTGCCACGGATATTTTTCCGGTGGATGCCGATAGCTATTGGCTTAAATTTCCAGGCGGTGTAACGACGCTCTACAATACCGACGGCGCCAAATTGAAAGAAATACCAACCAGTATTATCTCTACGGCCTCGTGCGCCATCGATCAATTTGCCTATTTTGGCCATTGGTACCTCGGTGTTTTCGACGGTAACCAACCTTCGGCCATGGGAAGATTGGTGCAGCTCGCCAACTCACCGGAAACAAGGGTGAATGCGGTGTTCGCCGGGTTGGGAACTAACCCGAATACTAACGGCGTCGGCGACGTCTATGTCGATCCCGATAGCAATCGTATTTTCCTACTGGCCACCAACAACAGCATTTCCATGTTCCCATTGAATTCTTATGCCGTATGGACGTTGAACTGGCGCAGCAAAGCCGATACCGCGGCCTGGCACGGCACCAACAACGAGGTGCGTTCGGTGGCATACAACCCCGTCACCAAACACTTGATTGTGGCTTCGCGTAGAGGTGGATCTTTCATCAAGGTCTTTGATCCAGCCACAGGTGCATTTATCAAAGACCTCAACAACGTTGGCATCGGCGGCGGCACCTATAACATCAACATGGTGACCTGCAGCGCCGATGGTCAGATTTTTGTCGGCAATCTGGCATTGTCGGGTGTGAACTATAAATTATACCGCTGGGGCAACGAAGATGCTGCTCCGGAGCTGGTCTTCGACGGATTGCTGGAAGGCCGTGTCGGTGATGCCCTCGACTGCAGCGGCATTGGTAAAAACGTCGAGGTCTATGCTTCTGGGATTGATAATACCAAGATTTTCATCTTTGCCGCGACAGAAACCGAGGCCTTTGTTCGCAATGGAGAAATTCCACTTCCGGAAAAAAGCGCTGCTCGTTATGGCATTAGCGCGGTTAAAGGCAAGGATTACTTTTTTATCTCCGCCCCGGGCAAACCTGTGCGCTATATTAAACGCGACGGTACCGTGCTGGCGGAACTGGATCCGGCCGAAGTATCCGGCGTCTCCGCCCGCTACTTCGAAGTACCGACCCTGCGCGGTGTGGAACGCAAGTTCTTATTCATCGCCAATGGCTGGACGCCAGGCGTACAGGCAGTGGAACTCTTCGGTCAAGACGGCGACAATTTGTGTTCGTATTACGAAGTGGTGCCAGCCAGAACCGCCTTCTACTCCAATAATGCCAATCTAAATGCAACAGCTCAATGTGTGTACGAAGTGTGGAATAATCAGGTCATCGAACTCTCCACTAACAATGGCCTTTCCGCCTACTCGTTCGCTAATATTGAGCCAGAGGCTGGTATTCTCATGGCAGAACCGCTCTTCTCCACTCGCGGAATGGATTTCGGCAACGTGCCCCTGCGGAGTACTCAACAGAAATCCTTCTGGGTGACTAACGTCGGCACCGCCCCATGGCACATCGAGGCCATTACCACAGAATTGCCCATTTTCGATGTCGATGTCGATACGGCTGTTACCCTTGGCGTTGGAGATACGCTATTTGTGAATGTGCACTGCGCACCCACTGCGGAAGGTTCCTTTTATGATGCCGTTACCTTTCATTCCGATGCCGGTTTCTTTGAGGTGGACTTGTCGGTGAGTGCTTATGAGATGTGGCCGGTGATCTGGCGGCAAATAGCCGATAAGACCGACTGGTTTTATAAAGAGACTAATCGCGATCAGGTGCGCACCATCGCCTACAACAAAAAGACCAATCACCTGATCACCGTCAGCCGCGTCGGCGGTACCTTCGTCAAGGCGCTGGATCCAAAGACCGGCGAGGTGGTACGTGACCTGGATGTCACTGGCATTTCCGGTGGCACCTATGCGGTGAACATGTGCGCAGTGACGCAGGATGGCCAGATTTTCGTCGGCAATTTGGCATTGGCAGGTGTCAATTTCAAATTGTACCGTTACGCCAACGAAGCCGCAGCACCGGTGATGGTGTTCGACGGCGTTTTGGAGGGCCGTTGTGGCGATGCCTTGGGTGTTGCTGGCACGGGCAATGCGGTAACGGTTTATGTTTCCGGTTCGGATAACACCAAAATCTTCACCATCAAAACGACCGACGGTACCACCTTTGCCCGCGGCGCAGATATCCCTTTGCCGGAAAAAAGTGCTGCCCGCTATGCCATTAGCCCCGTGGACACCAATTACTTATTCATCGAGGGTCCTGGCAAAATGGTACGTTACCTCAAGACCGATGGCACGGTTCTGAAGGAATTCGATCGTGAAGAAGTGGGCGGTACCTCCTGCACCTATTTTGAGGTGGCCACCACCAGCGGAACTACCCGTCGCTTCATCGCCGCTTGCGATGGCTTTAATCCTGGCGTCATGGTAGTTGAATTACTGGGCGCTCCGGGCGATGATCTGTGTTCGTCCTATCAAATCATGCCAGCGAAAACGCCCATGTACGACAACAAGACCAATCTCAACGCCACGGCACAGGCCACGTATTGCTGCCTGACCAATGGACTCATTGAACTGACCACCAACAACGGCATCACCAACTATAGCTTCGCCTATGTGGTGCCAGATGCCGAAACCTGTTCGCTGTGCTCCCCCATTGCCGCGGTCAAGATCGATGCCGATGGCGATTTTGTGCCCGATCTAAAAGGACAAACGGTTACCATCTGCGGTATCATCAACTCTAATAATTACAGCACTACCGGCACACAATTCTATATGCAAGATGAAACCGCTGGTATCAATCTGTATACCGGTGCTTTCAAAGCCGATTTGAAGATCGGGGATGTGGTGCAGGTGACGGGAAGGATCGATCAATACTACGGCCTTACAGAAATTATCCCCGAAAAACCAGAGGACCTTGTGGTGATGGGAACGACTTTTCAGCCGGTACCCCTACCCATTCAGGCTACTGATTTGAAGGAGAATATCGAAGGCATGCTGGTGCAGGTCTTCCGTTATTGGCTGGTGGATCCCAGCAAGTGGCCGGCTGCTGGAAAGAACGCAACCGTACAGTTCACCGACGGCACCCACACGATCGATGTGTTCATCGACAAGGATGTCGGCATTTCCGGCTCCCCGGCACCGACCGGATTCGTCAACCTCATCGGCGTGGTAGATCAATATACCTCCAAAGTACCGCCGGATAACGGATATGAAATTCGACCGCGCATGCTATCCGATATCGTACTGATCACCAGTGTCGAAAACAAAGAAAGCATACCAACACAATATGCCCTGCGGCAGAACTATCCTAACCCGTTCAACCCGACGACCACCATCACCTTCGAAACACCAGAGGATACCGACGTGAAGATTAAAGTCTTCGACATCCTCGGCAAAGAGGTACTCTCGGTGTACGAAGGGAAATTGAAAGCGGGATATCATCGATTCGAAATAAATGGCGCCAGTCTACCCACGGGCATTTATTTCTATCGTGTCGAAAGCGATCGCTTTGTCGATATGAAGAAAATGACGCTGGTCAAGTAATAGTACTTCTAAATTAAAACCCCCCGTTTTTGCGAAAAAAGCGGGGGGATTTTTCTTCACCGAGTTTAAATGAATGTTCGTAAACATTCCGCCATCTTATGCAAAATGGCAAATCATCCGATTGAATGCAAAAAATTTAGTATCCCAATACGCCGTTATTAATTAATGTCTAAATTGAGCGATTGGTGCTTAAAAAGTAGCGCACCTTCCAATTCCGGCCAGATGAATCGCTCAATTTAGGTAATGATTAAATCTCCCCCCTCATATCTTCCCTGTGCGCGAAAGCATCAGCGCAAGGGCTCGTGTCTGCGGGAAGTGGGAAAGAATGATCATGGCGATTACCATGATGGGGATGCAGAGGAACATGCCGACGATACCCCAAATGTATCCCCAGAGAGCCAGCGACAGCAAAATGACCAGCGGGCTCATGTTCAGCGATGTGCTCATCAACCTCGGCTCAATGACGTTGGCGACGAATGCCTGTACAAAGGTGACGCCGCCGGCAACGATGAAGAATGGCGTTTGACTCTCGAATTGCAGCAAGGCCAGCAACGACGGCAGGATAGTAGCGACGAGCGAACCAATGTTAGGAATAAAATTCAGCACAAAGATCAAAATAGTCCAAAACTCCGCAAAATCCAATCCGACGATCAACATGATCATATAACTGAAAATAGCCGTCAGAAAAGACACGAACGATTTGATGCCGATATAGGTGCGAATATCTGCATCGATTTTCGAAATGATTTTGCTGAATTGTTCGCGCCGGCTTGGTTCGGTGAAGAGCGCCGTAAATTTGGTCGGTATGATCTTTTGTTCGGCGAAGAGAAATAATAGATAGAGAATCACCAACCCGCCTTGACCAATGAGACTGGTGAATGCCATGGCGGATTGTGAGATGAAAGCGCTCAGATCCAATTGTTTCAGCAGATGTGCCAGGCTGGGCGGCTGCTCCATTCCAAAGAGCTGATACCCTTGAGCGATGAGACGTTCGAGATTCTTCTGATAGGTGGGCGCCGCTGCCACGACATCGGCGATATTTTTAGAAATAATCGAGACCAGCAGCGTCAGCAATCCCAAAATGGCCAAAAGTGCTGTGAGATAACAAAGCCACTTAGGCGGGTGCTTCTTACCAAAACGAATTTTATACACCGTTAAAGCAAAGACATTGATCAGGTACCAAATAAAAACCGCCAACACCAGCGGTATGAGCAGATTCTGCCCGATCTTGAGCAGATAAAAGGTCAACACAATGCTTCCCAAGATGATCAGATATTTTTGGATGCTCATCATCTATACTCCGTTTAAATGGTTTTTTTCTTCCATGTGCCTGACTTGAACCACAGGCTGATGATCATTCCTTTGATGGCCGTCGTAATGGAAATAGCCCACCAGATACCGCTGCTGCCCCAGTTCATGGTTTGTGATAAAAAGATGGCCAGCGGAATGCGAAGTAGCGTCACCGGCACCGACACCAACATTGGCGGCAACGAATGGCCGGCACCGCTGAAAGCACCTTCCAGCACAACCTCGCAAGCAAGAAACACCTCGAAAATGGCGATGATCCGCAAATAGGCGCGTCCCTCAGCTACCACCCGAGCATCGGAGATGAAAAATCGATACAATGGCTCTGCAAAAATAAAAAAATTTATTGCAAAAAACAATAGTATCATTACAGCGAAAAGCAATGCCTGCCAGGCGCTTCGTTCGGCGCGAATGAGATTATTGGCTCCTTTGTTTTGTCCCACTAAGGTTGATGCCGCAACCGAGAAACCGAGGACGGTGAAAAAGGGCAAGCTCTCCAGACGGTGGCCTAACCCCAAAGCCGCCAGAGGTTCCGGACCGAATTGGGTGATGATGCGTGTCAACAACATATAGGTGATGCTGAACATCATACCGCTGAAGGCGATGGGCGCGCCGATGCGCAGGATGCGATATAAAATGGGAAAATATAAGATAGGTCTCTTTGATTTTCTAAAAATTAAATGAATATTACGCTGACGCAGAACCAAAAGGGAGGTCAATAACGCCAAGCCATGGGACAGAACTGTAGCCAGGGCAGCTCCGGCAGCCTCCAACCGCGGAAATGGCCCAATGCCGAAGATGAAAAAAGGATCCAAAATCGCATTCAGCAGCAGAGCGCCGGAGATGATTTTAAAGGGCGTGCGGGTATCACCCATGCCACGAAAAACCGCTTCCACAGCTGGTGAGGAATAAAGGAAAACAAAGCCGATGGTAATAAAAAATAGATATTGGCGTGCAGATTGTGCCACTGCTCCTGTCATGCCCATATAGGTAAGGAGTGGGACTTGTAGCAGATAGGTGAGGCCGCCGAAGAGGAGGCCTAAACCTATGGCCAGCATCAACCCTTGTCCGGCCACATGTTGTGCCTGTAGTGGTTGTCGCGCGCCGATATATTGTGCCACCAAGGCGCTGATGCCGGTGGCTGACATGGTTCCCAAAGCCTCCAACGCCCAGTAAATAAAGGAAGCTCCGCTGACCCCTGCCAAGGGTATAGCACCCAAGCGACCCACCCACCAGGCATCCACCAGATTGAATAACATGATGGCAAAGAACGAAGCGGTTGCCGGTGCTGCTATGCGCAGCACTGCGCTACTTATGGACATCGACTGCAGCATCGTTGAATGCGCTTCCATCGGCGTGAGCGCGATACTCTCCGTGGTCTGCGGCAGCTCAATAACCGCCATCAACGGATTGTTTTCTTTCTTTGCGTGAGTCATGTCGGAATGATCGCTATCCAATCCTTGTTCTTTATCGCAATGATGATTATATTCAATGGTATTAAAAACATCACTATTGGCTCGTACAGAAGCAGGGGCACAAAGTATCAGTGATAAATATAGTTGAAAAAATGCTCAATCGCAAGGTTACAATCAATTTTGCGCTGACTATTTAAACATACTTTTCTGTGAGGCTGCCCCATACTATATGGCCATGATCATTTCTCCATGCTACAGTTGAAAATAACGACTAATTTATGTTTCGATCGAATTAGAACACTTGTATCTTATACCGAGAGGGTTTGACAATGAAAAAAGAAGATGTTCTCATCATCGATCTGACACATCCTATCCATGGAAATATGCCGGTCTGGCCGGGAGATCCAGATACCAGAATTGAAAAGATGACCGATTGCTCCACCGAGGGATACTATCTCAATCGTCTGATTATCGGCGAGCACACCGGCACCCATGTGGGTGCGCCACGGCATTTTCTCGAAAATAGTGCAGCCATGGATGTGGTAGCGGCTGAGCACCTGTTTTTACCGGCCATCAAGTTGGATGTGCGCCCTTGGGTGGTGGATTCATCTCCACTGCTCCTGACCACCGAGCTTCTCATCGATTGGGAACAAGAAAATGGCCTCATCGAAGCAGGAGTGAGTGTAATGCTCAACACCGGCTGGAGCGATTTCTGGCACCAGCCGCAGCGTTACTGGGGGGAAGAATTTCCCGCTATTTCACCACAAGCAACATCCTTTCTTGTGTGCCAGCGTGGCGTATCGGCTGTGGGAATCGACAGCCCAGGCATCGATGGATCCATGTCCAGGGATTTCGCCGCTGGTAAAATATTAGCCGCCAACAACGCCTTGCATTTAGAGAATCTGACCAATCTGCATCGATTGCCAGTACGAGGGGCATGGATTTTCATCGGCGCCCTGCCCATTGTTGGCGGCAGCGGTTCACCGGCGCGGGTCGTGGCGATGGTGCCGAGATGATTACTTTTCTTCCTTTCCATAACTCGCTGATATTTGAATGACTGTCGGTTTCGGTAAAAAACATCGAATGCAGT
>FWWM01017743.1_pt1 | contig 10271 bp, 10 predicted proteins | sample 2228351 | NCBI WGS metagenome assembly FWWM01 (sample SAMEA103939774, study PRJEB20133) | metagenome
TGCACGTACCGGCCGAGCCGCCCCTTATCCTGGAACTCCACCACCCCATCCACCAGGGCGAAGAGGGTGAAGTCCCGGCCCATGCCCACGTTCTTGCCGGGTTTGAACTGGGTGCCCCGCTGGCGGACCAGGATGTTCCCGGCCCTCACCACCTGGCCCCCATACCGCTTCACCCCAAGGCGCTTGGCCTGGGAGTCCCGGCCGTTTTTGGTGGAACCCAAACCCTTTTTATGTGCCATGGCTCACCCCTGAATCTCCTTGATGAGGATCTCCGTGTAGGGCTGGCGGTGCCCCTTCTTCCTGCGGTACTGCACCTTGGCCTTGAAGCGGGAGATGGTGATCTTCTTGCCCTTGCCGTGAGCAAGCACCTCCGCCACCACCTTGGCCCCCTCCACGAAGGGAGCCCCCACCACCGTCTTCTCCCCGGAAAGGAGAAGGACGGGAAGCTCCACCTGGCTCCCGGGCTCGGCCTTTAGCTTCTCCACCCTAAGCTTCAGCCCGGGCTCCACCCGGTACTGCTTGCCACCGGTCTTGACGATCGCGAACATGGCTTCCCCTTCCCAAAAGCCCCCGAAGGGGCTACCGGCTTTCTACTATACCCAACTCGGCCCACTCCTTCAATAGAGCCTCAAGAAGACGGGTGGCCTCTCAGGCCTTGAACCCATGCCTGTGCCCGCGCCTCCCTTTCCGCCGCCTCTCCCGGGTAGGCGACCTTTACCTTGAGCCGACCGAAGAGGTTCTCCAAGGGAACCTCTTGCCTGGGCCGGAGGAAGACTTGCCCGCCTCGGATCACAAACTCCACCTCATCCCCCGGCTTTACTTCTAAAACCTCCCTCACCCTTTGGGGAAGCGTTATCCGGCCCTTGCTACCGACCCGGCTTCTCACCCTACACCCCTTGCGGGAAACCTCTACCCCGCTGCCTCCGCCCGGGGCGGCCTTAGGGCCTCGGCCACGAAGGCGGCCATCACCCCCAGCACCAGCCCCAGGAAGACCGCCAAGGCCAGGAGGAGGGCCCGTTTGGGGGCCACCTTCTCGTAGATGGGGTAGGCGGGGGCGATCACCTGGGCCAGGGAGTTCTGGGAGCTGGCCAACTCGATCTGCAAATCGGTGCGCTTTTGCACCAGGGCCACGTAGGCGTTGCGGGAAAGCTCCAGGGCCTGGCGTACCCTTTCCTCCTCCACCTGGGCCTTGGCTACCCGCTCCTTGAGCAGGTTGATGCGGGATTCCACCTGGGCCATACGGGCCTCGAGGGGCCCTAAGTCCCCTGGCCTCCCTCCTCCCTAAGCAGGGCGGAGAAAAAGATCAAGAGGAGCCCCAGGAGGAACACCGCCAAAGCGGCCAAAGCCCCGTAGGCCAGGGGCCTTGGGGAAAGGGGACTTTCGGGAAGCGTGGGGGGCACGAGCTCGCTCACGGCCAGGAAGCGCTCCAGGGCCCCATCCTCCCGCAAAAACGCCTCCAGCTTTTCCACCTCGGCCTGGAGCCGGGCCATCTCCGCCCAAAGCTCGGCCCGCTTGAGGGCAAGGTAGGTGGCGGCGGGGTTTGGGCTCCGGGCCACCGGGGGGGAGACCCCCTGAGCCTCGAGGTAGGGGGCAAGGGCTGGGTCGCTGGTGGAAGAGAAAAGGGTCTTGGGAGGCTCGGCCTCGAGGCTCTTCCTTAGGGTTTCCAGCGCCGCTTTCCCCCGAGCGAGCTCGGCTTGGATCAAGGAGCGGTAGGTTTCTAGAACCCTTTCCCGGAGAAACCGCTGGCTCTCTTGGACAAGCCAGGAGGCCCGCTCCCTCGCCACCCTGGGCGTGGGCCCGGTAGCCTGGACCCGCAGGGTCTGGTCCCCATCCCTCCACTCCACGCGGGCCAGCCGGCCCACCCTTTCCCCATCGGGGAACCTCCACGCTTCGGTTGCGGTTCGGAGGGGCAGGGCCAGAGAGGAAAGGTAGTTCTGGGTTTGGTTCTGGTCTACGAGGGTCTCCACCCTGGGAGGCGGTTTTAGGTCCAGCCGGATAAGGGCCTGGGCCTCGTAGCGGGGGGGCAGGAGAAGGCTTGCCCCATAGACCAAAAGCCCCGCCGCAACCGCCAAAAGGGCAATCCTAGGCCCGCTTTGCCGTAGGGGGGCGAGGAGGTCCAGAAGGGTAAGCTCCTTAGGCTCCATCGTTCCCCCCTACCTCGCCCGGAAACCGGAGAGCACCACAAAGACCGTGCGCAGGAGGATCCTCAGGTCCAGGAAGAAGGAGAGGTGCTTGATGTAGTAAAGGTCGTAACTGAGCTTCACCAGGGTTTCCTCCTTCCCCTCGGCGTAGCCTTGGTGCACCTGGGCCCAGCCCGTGAGGCCGGGCCGCACCGTGTGCCTGAGGGGGTAAAGGGGGATCTCCCGGGCGTAGGCCTCGGCCAGAACCCGCTGCTCGGGCCGGGGGCCTACGAGGCTCATCTCCCCCTTGAGGACGTTCCAGAGCTGGGGAAGCTCATCCAGGCGGTAACGGCGAAGGAAACGGCCTAAGGGCGTGATCCTATCTTGCTCCTCCCCGGCGTAGGCGCCTTCCCTTGGCTCTCCCCGCATGGTGCGGAACTTATAGGCCCTAAACACCCTTCCCCCAAGCCCTACCCGTTCCTGGGCGAAGAGGACGGGCCTCCCCAGGTCCAGGTAGACCGCCAGGGCCACGAGGAACCCCACGAGGAGGGCGAGGGGAGAAAGGAGGAGCACAAGCCCCACCTCCCAGGCCCGCTTGAAAAGGGGGTAAAGGCCCCGGTCCCGCTCTGCCAGGGCAAAAAGCCCTTCGGCGAGCTCCAGGGGAACCCGGCCCGTGTAGCCCTCGTACACATTGGCGGCGTGGAGGATGGGCAGGCCGCGGAAGGCGGCTTCGGCCAGGAGGGGAAGGGCTTTGGGGTCCAGCCGGTGCAGGTCGGCCACCACCCCCTCCACCCCCTCGAGGCTCCTCAAGGGGGGAAGCTCCCTGCCCAGGGCCCGAAGAAGGCCATCGGCCACGCCCCCGGGGAGGAGGGCGAGCCTCATCGGAGGGAGACCCCTCAGGTAAAGGAGAAGAAGAAGGAAGGCCAGGAGGGTGGCGGCAAGGAGGTAGCTCCTGGAGTAGTACAGCCGCCCCATGGCCAAAACGGCCACCAGGAAGAGCGTAAAGAGCAATAGGTTAAAGCCCGCCAGGCTCCAGGACTCCTGCCCCGGGTAGCGGGCCATCCGCTCCGTGGCCAGGAAGGCGAGGAGGTGGGCTAGGGCAGTAAGCCCTACCAGGAGCCAGACTTCCCTTTCCCAGGCCGCAGCCCCAAAAAGGAGGAGCCCGGAGACCAGGGAGGGCAAGGGTGCCAGGACCCAAGCCAGGCCTGACCGGGACCGGGTCTGGGCCAAACGGTGGGGGATACGTAGCTCCAACGCACTCACGCCCGTCATCTTACCCAAGAAGGCATGAACGGAGCATGAAAAGCCCTAACCCAGGACCTCCTCATAGACCCTCCAGGTCTCAAGGAACATCCTCTCCAGGGTGAAGGCCTCCTCGTACCGCCTCCTTCCTGCCTCGCCCATGGAAGCCCGTAAAGCGGGGTTCTCTAGGAGAAGGCAAAGCCTTTCCCTTAAGCCTGCTTCATCCTTCCGCCCCACCAAAAACCCCGTCTTTCCCTCCACCACCGCTTCCCCCACCCCGCCTACGTCTGTGGCTACCACGGGAAGCCCGGCTCGCATGGCCTCCAGCACGGAAAGGGGAAGGCCCTCCCAGTTGGAGGTGAGGACGAAGACCTGGGCTTCTGCCAAAACCGCCGCCACGTCCCGCCTCGTCCCCAGGAAACGCACCCGCCCCTTAAGGCCAAGCTCCTCGGCAAGCCGCCTCGCCTCCTCAAGGAGGGGCCCCTCCCCCACGAGGTCTAGGGTCCAGGGAAGCCCCTTTAGACCCGCAAGGGCCCGAAGGAGGAGGGCGTGGTCCTTTGGGGGGGCGAAGCGGGCCACCATGACGAGCCTCGGGGGATGGGCCTCGGGGCAGGCCCGCAAAGGAGTGTCCGGCACGCCGTTTGGTACCACCCGGAGCCTCTCCGGAGGGACCACCCGGTGGCGGAGGGCGAGGTCTTGGTCGTAGCGGGACACGGCGATCACCCGGTCAGAAAGCCTGCCCGCCAGGCGCTCCATGGCGAGGGCTAGGGTTCTACGCCCCTTCGGCGCCCCCTCGGTAAAGGCCCAGCCGTGGGCGGTGTACACGCTTTTCACCCCCAAGGCCCTCGCCGCAAGCCTTCCCAAAAAGCCTGCCTTGGAGGAGTGGGCGTGGAGGAGGTGGGGGTTTACCCGCTTTAAGAGGCTGGCCACCTCAAAAAGCCCAAGGAGGTCTTCGTGGGGGCGGATGGGGTGGAGGAGGTGCTTGAGGATGTGGACCTGCACCCCGAGGGCGCGGGCCTCCTCTATGAGGAACCCGTCCCGGTCTTCCCCCACCCCCAGGTGAAGCTCGGCCCGGCCCTTAAAGCCCCGAAGGAGCTCCAGGAGGTGCACCTGGGCTCCACCGGGTTCACTGCGGGTGATGAGGTAGAGGAGGCGCATGTTTCCTAACCCTGAGTGAGGCTACCACTATGGGGCCGTGGGTCGTGTCAAGATTTATGTGTAAGCGTCTGTGTACGGGGGGCATACCGTTCCTGAAGCTTCTTCAAGGTGTTCCCCTAGCGGGGAAGCAGCCCTGGGGTTGGAGCTTTAGGGGGTGGCCTGTCCCTACGCGGAGATGCGGGGGTCTGGGTGCGGGAGGGGGAGAAGGTGCTGGAGATTCCGCGGGAAGGTGGGTTCAAGCCCCTGTCCAAGTGGGTGGAGCGGATCTTCGCCTGCATAGGGCAAAACCGAGGGCTGGGAAAAGATTACGAGTACCCTCCTTCCTTAGGTAACGGGAGTCTGGGTAGGCATGATACGCTTGCTGGTGAAGCGGCTGGCCAGGGTCGCATAAGCTGGAGATAACCAAAGACCACAACCGTACGCCTATTCATGCTTTTATCGTCTTCCCTCCGATAAAGCGCTACTGATGTGTCTGGCAAATCGGTTCGCCGAATGCCCAGTCCGTCCATGTCCTTACCGTCCTTCAACGCAGAATCCCCAGATAGCACGGTAGGCCTCCGTCATCCGCTCTATGCTGAAGCGCTCCGCCACCCGCTGCCGTGCCGCTTGTTGCCGCAGGCCCCATCGGCCTTTCTGGCGCGACCACTCGGTCCATGCTGCTTGGATGGCATCCGCCAAAGCATCCGGGTCGCGCGGCGGGACCACCCAACCCGTTTCGCCAACGATCTGCGCCGCGTCCCCGACATCCGTCGCCACACACGGCGTGCCGCAGGCCATGGCCTCGGCCAGGACGTTCGGAAAGGCCTCTCCGGAGGAGGACAGCACGTGCACATCGAGAGCATTCATCACGGCGGGGATGTCTGTGCGCTGGCCCAAGAGGCGCACGTTTTCGCCGAGTCCATGCGCGGCGATCTGCTGCGAGATTGAGGGATTGTCGGGCAGCAAGTCCTTGCCCACCAGAACGCAAACAAAGGGCATGCCCCTTTGCGTGAGGCGGCTCAAGGCGGCGATAAGGTTTCCGTGATCCTTTTGTGGATCGAAGCGCCCCACCATACCGATCAGAAACGTGCCGTCCGCGATTTGCCACTCCCGGCGCAGCCGCTCCCGCGCCTCCCGGTCGGGGCGAAATTGCCCGAGGTCATACCCGTTGGGAATCACTACCATCTTGTCCGCGGCATAGCCCAAAGCCGCATGCACTTCGCGCGCCTTTTCCGCACAGCACACGATCGCGTGCGGCACCCAGCGCGAAAGCCTCGCGTTAAGGTGGGCGATCCAAATGGTGGTTCGGGCCGACTTGCCGGGTTCTAGTGTCGTGTGGTGAATACCCCAACACACCCGACGCACGCCGGCGAGCCGGGCGATCACCCCACCCACGAGATCGCCGTGGTACATCCACGTTTGAACGACATCCGGGCGGTCGGTGCGCAGCAGACGCCAGAGGCGCCAAAGCCCCTTGAGCGTCAACCGCCTGCGGGGCATGTTAAGACAGGTGACCCGGGCCCCAGCTTGCCTGAGGAGGGGGCCGTACTTGCCCTCGTCCATCAGCGACACGACATGATGGCGCTCCGGCCCGTCGTGGCACACGAGACGATAAAGGACGGCTTCTGCGCCGCCGTCGTTGAGGCCGGTGGTGATGTGGAGAACCTTCATACGACCCCTCTCTCATTGGGAATCCTGGCGACATGGTAAAGGCGATCCCCCATACTCTCAACCTCGGTAAGCGAAGCGTGCCAAGAACAATCAACATCGCGATGATCCCGCCTCATGTCGCCGCTTAATCACGATTTCCCACCCATCATTCCTGGATGACTCCCGGCCACAAGAAGGTAACCCCAGAAAAAGGTGTGAAAGTCGTAACGCAGGATTGATCCCTCAGCCAGCTGGTTAACCAGCAGTGAGACCAATATTGCAGATACTGCTGCCAGCGGCGTTACTTGCCCCGACGACCAGGCCTTGGCCATCCTTCTCCAGGCAGTCATCAACACAAGCAAGCAGGTTGCGAGGAAGAGCAAATATCCTGGTAGTCCGGTCTCGACCAGTATTTGTAAATGGGCGTTGTGTCCAGCCCGATCTATGCCCCTAGGTAGCAAAACCGCTTCGTTCGAAACACCAAACCCAACCCCCGTAATTGGTTTCTCCAGGAAGGAGCTAATGAGTGAGGCCCAGATGTCATCCCGCATGTTGAGGTCAAAGGCCGATGACTCAACAGATGTTGTATCTCGAGCGGTGAATACAGCGATTCCAAGAATAACCACCAGCACGCCCCAAAATAGCCGTTTGAGGCTCTCACTTACGCTCCCTCCTGACCAAAGGGAGTAGAAACCAACCCCAATAATGGTCGCTATTATTCCTGTTCGCGAAAACGTAAAGAGGAGGGCTGTGAATTGCAAGCCAAGAAGCAGCATCCCTATGAGTCGGCCTAACTGCCGGTTATGCAACAGGTAAATCGTAAGCACGGTACCAACGAAAATCCACATCGCCAGCGTATTGGGATTGCCGGTAAGGGAACTTATTCGCAAAAACGGAGGCACGCCATATAAAGCTTGCGATAGGGCTACTGGACCCAGAGAGAGAGTCTGTACTCGAACGCCCTCCAGCACCACTTGGGTGCCCAAAAAGTACAAAAGTAAACCTATAACCGAAAGTGAAGACGCGAAAGCCACCAAACCACGACTAACGAGGGTAAACGTCGCTTTCGGATTCGGGTCGGACCAAGACAACAGGACAACCAACAACAAGGGAACAAAGACCAGCAGTGAGCGCTGTGCCACCAAATCCGGGTAAGAGCTCCAGTAGGCGGTGCTGAATGATAGCATGAACAAGAAGCCTAGGAGCAAAAAGGTGGCTAGCACAGGTTGATACTCCTTACTCAAGCGAAGGCGGACGTGCCCTAGAGCCGTGATAGCAAACGTCAACTGTAGAGCAAGCATGAAGTAGGGCGCATAGGGTATTAGCTCCTCCCCAGTGGGGGTGCGCAAAGATAGCAGGGCAGTGCTCATAAATATAGCAAAGAGGGTAATGCCTTCTAGGGAGACTTTACGTTTAGACGCCAAGGACTGCCCCATATCTCTCTAGACTTTTCTCGAGAGTGAATTCGGCTACTCTGCTTAAATCACGGTAAGGCGGCTCATCCATCGCTTTGAGAATGCTTTCGGCTAGGCTTTTCACATCGCCTACCGGTACAAGCCTACCGTACTTTCCATGGTCCAAGATCTCCCGTGGCCCGCTCGGGCAGTCGGTGCTGACCACCGGCGTACCGCAGGCCATGGCTTCGACAAGAACGTTACCAAAACCCTCCCACCGAGACGAAAGGACGAACACCGCCGCCCGGGCCATGTAAGCATACGGGTTCTCGACAAACCCCGGCAGTGCGACGTCGTCCTGCAGGCCCAGCTCATGCACGAGCGCTTCCAGTTGAGGCCGAAGCTCCCCTTCGCCCAAAATCATCAACCGCGCCGGGCGTTGCGCTCGCACCAAGGCAAACGCCCGGATAAGGTTCGGAAAGTCCTTCTCCTCGGTCAGGCGCCCGACGCCCAAGATCACCGGCGGTGCGCCCTCAGTAAACCACGGGTGATCGAGTGGTTCTTTGGACTTGGTGAGCAAATCATCGTCGACCACCGGGTTATATATTACTTTGACCCGCTCAGCCGAAATCCCAAGGGTGCGCACCAGATCTTCGGCTACCCCCTGGGATACAGCGATTACCGCGTCCGCCCAAGGGTAGGTCCAGCGCATGAACCACGGCAGAAGGCGCCCACGGGCGTTTCGTGGGCGCGACGCCGATAACATGTTGTGCTCGCTGATCACGAGCCGGCTCGGCACCCGCGCCAAGCGGTGAGCCAAGCAGACGATGACGTTGGCGTGGTCGAGAGCAGAGAGCAAGGCATAGGGTCGCTCCTTCCGCAGGTAACGCACCAGGCCCGGCAGAGAAAACAGCACGCGGGAGGCTCTTAAGTCCACAACGCGCACGGAAGGCGGCACCTCGGCCAGGTAAGGTCCCTCCGCCTTGGCCAGCACCAGGTCTACCTGGAAGCCCCGTTCGGCGAAGCCCCGCGCCAGATGCACCATCACCCGCTCGGCGCCGCCGCCGCGAAGTGAGGGAAGAAAAAGAGCAAGGCGAGGTGTTTCATCGTACCGCATGCCTTAGCCTCCTAAGAAGTCCTAACATTTTGGAGCGCAGCCCGCCTACATCAAGGAGAAGTAGCCAAACACCGTAAACGACAGCGGCTCCCATACCAGCACCAACCCAGGCGAACCAATTCTCGGAGGTTCGTCCAACCAGAAGAATTGGCAACATGACCGCAGTGGCAAATATAACTTTCCCAACGGACCTCCAGTTCACAGGGACGGCAAAAATTCTTCGTCCTAAATACGCGCTCATCAGCAGGGCGGCGGCGTAAGCGACCACTGTGGCCCAAGCCGCGCCCAACAAGCCAAACGCAGGTATCCACCAAAGATTCAGCAAGACGTTGAGAAGGGCAGCGCCACCCATCACCCACACCTGACCTAAAGTGCGCCTACCAAGCTGAAATGCCAGGTCAAAATGATAGGCGCGAATGCCTGAAAGTAGGGCTGCCATAGCCACGAGAAGGATAAGGTGGGGAGCCTCCTGTTGAAACTCCGTATCCAAAAAAACAACGGCAATTCCGGGCGCCAGCGTAGCCAGACCTACCGCACACGGCAAAGCCACGGCCAACAACAGTTCCCCATTTTCCATGAGTTGTTGCTTAGCAGCCAATTCGCCCCGAACCTCCAATGCGCGCACCGCCAGAGGATAAGCGGCGAGGTTTACAACTGTCATCAATAATGTAAGTGACTGTTGTGCGAGGTCGTAAGAAGCTGCGTAGACACCCGCCGCTCCCTCACCCAGGAACCACGCGATGAGAAAGCGGTCCGAGCTGCTCACAACAAACGCTAAGGCAAAGTTGGCCGTAAGGGGTACACCGTAAGCTAAGATCGGCTTCAGGCGGCTTATGGATATTTTCGGGGCGACCCCCTTCCACCTAGATCTACCCCAAAGAAGGGAGGCGACGAGGAATCCAACGAGCAGCCCTAAGAGAGGCCCCTTTGCCCCAAGCCCCCAAAGGACTGCGAGGGCACCCAGAAAAAGGGCGCTTACCGCCTTGACGCTGCTCATCAGCCCATAGCGCCCTGGCTGCAACTGGCTACGGGCCACTTCCAAGTTGAGCTCGAACCAGGCTTGAGCCCATAACACTGGGAGCGCCACTAGAAGCAGACTGCGCCACGTGGGATCGGGCCAAAGACTCCCGGCCAATAATCCCAATGCGCCGGTCAGTAGGATCATGCCAGAAAACCCAGTTAGAATGGCAGAAAGCAGGGGCGTGGGGTCGTCGCGATGGGCGGGAAGAAAACGCAGTAAAGCGAGCTTAAGCCATTGGAAAAAGACGGCATTGAAGAGCCCAACTCCTGCAATTACCAGTGCATAGCGCCCATACTCCTCAGCGGAGAGCAGCCGGGTGTAAATGGCGATGGCGAGGAAGTTTACGAGCCCAGGCACTCCCGTGGCCACCAGGTACATGGCGCTATGCCGTAACAGCATTCTTGCAAAGCCTCCCTACGAACTGATGCACGCCCGTTGCAGACTGCGTCTTGGGCCTGAGAACCTCGGCTTGCTCTCCGCCATACGCCCCCATGATACCTCAACTCCTATGTACACGTCAAAACCTCCATAGGGCATAACCCCAAGGGACTTCCGCGCCTTCCTCCCCCTGCACCCCAGAGGGCAAGCGC
>FWWM01017757.1_pt1 | contig 10265 bp, 8 predicted proteins | sample 2228351 | NCBI WGS metagenome assembly FWWM01 (sample SAMEA103939774, study PRJEB20133) | metagenome
GCCCCCTCCGCCCCGCCGCCCCGTGGTCTCGGATGCTCCTGCCCGCCCCCCCCAGCCGCAGTTCGACGTGGCCCGCTACGCGTTCCTCACAGCCATCCTCCACGTGAGCGGCGAGCCCGAGGCATGGATCAACGTCCGCCCCACCGGAGAACTGCTGCGGCTGCGGCAGGGAGACCTGCTGCGGGTCGGTGCCTTCCGCGGCACCGTGATGCGCATCGCCGAACGCCACATCGAACTCGACTGCGACGGCAAGCCCTGCCAGGTATCGCTCGGCAGCAGCCTGCGCGGCTAAGCGCCCGCACCGGCATATCTCAATTCGGCCAGAATCGCAGCACCCCGATGGCGCCGGCCGCGGCTAGGGCAAACAATAGCGTCGTCCATCCCAGCAGGCGGCGGTGGCCCAGCATGGCCACGACCACCAGCTTGGCTCCTAAGTTGCTGAGCATGGCAGCGAGAATCAGCCGCCAGCCAATGGTCGCTTCCAGCCGCCCCTCGTTGACCAACTTGGCCGTTGAGAGCGTGATCGCGTCCATGTCGTGCAACCCCGAGAGGATGGCCACACCGTACAGAGCAGTGGTGCCCAACGTGTCACGCGCTGCCGCCACCCCCAAGGTGACGGCAGCGTAAAGGGCGCCAAAGAACAGGGCCGGCTTGAGTTCGGCCGGGTTCTCCTGCGCAGGTAGCTCCACCTTCTGCCCTCGAACCACCAGGTACGCCGCAAGCGAAACCGCAACCATCCAACCCCAGACGGCACCGAGGGGCCCGGCCACGTCTACGAAGCGCCTGGGGGCCACCACGCCAACCTCGGCAATCACCCGCACCAGGGCTACAGTCGAGGCGATAATCAAGACGAGCGCCCCCAGCCGCACAGACGCCGGCGCCGAGGTTGTACGGCGGGCATAGCTGACGGTGGTTGCAGTGCTGGAAATCAATCCTCCCAGCATTGCGGCGAGCACGGCACCACCCTCGGCTCCCAGCCACTTGTACGCCACGTAGCCCCCCAGGCTGATGCCTACAATGAGCACCACCATCAGCCATATGTGCCGCGGATTGAGCACGTCGTAGGGACCGAATGACTGGTCAGGCAGTACCGGCAGTATGACCAGCGTGATCAGCACAAACTGCATAATGGCGGCAAGATCGGCTTCCCCGATGCGAGCCACAAAGGCGTGCATGGGCCGCTTCCAGTGCAAGAGCAGGGCCGTGGCCCCTCCCGTGGCAATGGCCACAGTCTCGTGGCCCACGACGAGATAGGCCCCAACGGCGAACATCAGCAGGGCCGCCACCTCGGTGGTGATGCCCGGATCGCTTTCTTGGGTAGATCGGCGGGCCAGGTTGCCTGCCGCCATGAGCGCGGCGACCGCCAGCCCGCCCAGGCCAACGAGCCAACCGCCCAACTCCTCGGAAAGCAGGCCGCATACGGCCCCCAACAGCGTGATCAGCGCGAATGTGCGTATTCCCGCTAGACGCGCTTGCACGCGTTCGCGTTGCAGCCCCACCAGCAGGCCCAGCAACAGAGCCAGGCCGACTTTTTCAAAGACATCAAGCAGTTCCATCACCCCAAGTGTAGGGCACAGGCCTGCCCGTTGAAGTGCTGCGCGTGCACGCGCCGAAACGGACACCGCCGCGAGCACGCACAGCGTGTATCCACGAACCCTCAGAGGGGCCAGCCGGTTCATCCAGTTGTAGCTCGCCGGCGCCTCTCTAGCGCGGCGCAGGAACGTCTCCCGCCGGTCCGATGGTCACGGTGGCGCACGCCGTCAGCGGCCAGTCTCGCAGTACCTGGTTCACCTGCTCGAGCGTCAATTCGTCGATCATCCGCAGGTCATCCGCCACGCTGCGATACTCGTGCCGGGTTATCCAATTGCCACCAACGGAGAACAGGCGACTGCTGGAACACTCGCCAGAGAGCACCACCCCAGAGGCAAGCTTGCACTTGGCCCGCTCCAACTCGTCGGCAGTTACGCCCTGCTGTTGTACCTGAAGGTACAGGTCGTGCAGCCGCTGTAGATTGGCCGCTGCCTGCTCCGGCCTGCACGCCATCCAGCTCACAAACAGGCCGTTGTCTTGATAGTCCTGGTGGCCGACGCTCGCATCCTCCGCCAGACCGGGTTCGATGAACGTCCAGTACAGCCGCCCGCCAGGGTCGTCTCCCAAGATGACGGTCAAGACACGAGCCGCAAACCAGTCCGGATCGTGATCGCAAGGCGCAGCAGCCGCCTGCAACACATACTGCTGCTGTGAAGACTCCTTCACCAGCGAAAGCTGCCCGGTGTGGGGATGGGCGCGGCTGGTAGGCCGCGGCGCCGCACGGGGCTCCCAACCTCCACACAGCTCCTCGGCCGCAGCCACCAGGTCGACAAAATCGACCCGGCCGGCAGCAACCAGTGCAATATTCTGCGGCGTGTATCGTGCCTGGTGATAGCCCCGCATCGCCTCGGCAGTAAGCTCACGGATGCTCTCCTGCGTCCCCAGCACGCTCCGGCCCAGCGGATGCGTGCCGAAGTACAACGACCGCAGCCGGTCGTCCGCGCCAAAGGGCGGGTGATCCAGATACATCTGTATCTCTTCCAAAATCACCTTCTTCTCTGTTTCAAAATCCTCCTGGCGCAACGCCGGACGGAGAATATCGGCCAATAATGCCACGGCCTGCCGCTGGTACTCCGGCAGCAACGCGGCATGGTACACCGTGCGCTCTTCGCTGGTGTAGGCGTTGTAGTGCGCGCCAATCTCGTCAAACTGCCGGTTGATGTCCGCCGCACTGCGGCTAGGCGTTCCCTTGAATGCCATGTGCTCGAGAAAGTGGCTGACGCCCGCAATCTCATTCGTCTCATCGCGGGCACCGGCCTTCACAAAAAAACCGAGCGCCAGCGTCCGGCATTCAGAATTGCACTCGGCGACGATCTCCAAGCCGTTCCTGAGCGTCGTCTCACGAAACTCCACTCTTCACCTCCAGCGGCTGCGGACCAAGGGTCACCACGGTGAAATCTCGCGGCGGATGCTCGGCCAGGTAGGCATTGATCGTTTGGTGCGTGAGCGCATCGACCAGGCTGCCAACTTCTTCGAGCGTCCGTACCCGGCCTAGATGATACCAGTCTCGCCCCAGCGCACCACTCCGCGCCGAACTCGACTCTTGCTGCATGATCAGGGCACTCTTAATCCGCGCTTTGAGACGGTCGAGTTCCGCCTGCTCAATCCCCTGACCCAACCGCTCCAGCTCCGCCAGTATCACGTCCAGCGTCTCTTGCGCACGGTCGGCCTGGCTGCACGCATGACACAACACGCCCCCCAATCGCCCGCGCGACTCCAACGCGGCGTGCACGCTATAACACAAGCCCCGCTTCTCGCGCACCTCGGTGAAAAGCCGCGAGCTGGTGCCGCCGCCCAGCACGCCCACAGCACCCCAGGCCTGGAAAAAGTCGGGGTGGCTGTACGCCGGCCACGAAAAGGCAATACCAATGTGCGTTTGGTTCAACTGGTATGCAATGTGGGTATAGCCGCAAGCGGCTGGGACAGTTTGCAATGTCGGCTCGGGCAGCTCGGCCCAGTCGCCGAACAATTCCTCGGCCAGATCGACCAGCGCAGGCCAATCCACTCGCCCGGCCACGCCCAACATCGCACCATTGGGCCGATAGCACGTACGAACCATCGCCTGCACATCGGCCAGCGTAATCGCCTCAAGATCAGCCGTCTTGCCCGTGTCGGAACGGCCCCACGGCCGCGGGTAAAACCGCGCGCGAAGAGCATCGTACAGCATGTGGCCAGGCTCGTCTTCCACACCCCGTGCGTCTTGCAATGCCAGGGCCCGGCACGACTCGAACTGCTCTGGGGCCAACTCGGGATGACGCACGGCATCGGCATACAGTCGCAGAGCCTGTGGCAGATTGCGTGCCAGTGCCGCACCGTGAAAGTGCGCATGCGTTGAGCCGACACTCTGACCCCGGTTAACACCCAATCGATCGAGCGCCTCGACAAACTCACGCCCATTGAGCGACTCGCTGCCCCGCATGACGAGGTCGCTAACCAGGTCAGCCAATCCGCTCCTGTCGGCCGGCTCAACCACCGTTCCCCCCGGCACAGAAAGGGTGAACGCCGCGCTCTGGAGATAGTCTAGAGGCTCGGCCAACAAGACCATGCCGTTCTTAAGTATATGTGTCAGAATGGTTTGCGTCACGCAATCAGCCTTGTGGTCTCGCGGGTCCCCTCCGCGCTTGCGCCGCCGTCCCCGCCCCAGCAGGTAAAGCCGTCCAGGCATCGCCCTCAACGTTTGAACGGCCCTCAACCCGCTCCCTCGCAAGAAAGCGAACTGTGGATGGCCGGGGTTAGGCGTTCGCCGCCGGGAAGTGCTCCAACTATACGCTCTGCGGCCAGGGCAGGAAATCCGCATTGGCCGGCTTTTTTTGCTTGGCGAAGACGCCCAGGGCAAGTATGCTAAATGTCGGTTGCTTGTGAGGCTTGCCCCGCTTGCGTGCTCCGCGCCAGTGCTGGCGGTCGAGATGCCGAGTGGAAGTGCAACCACATCAGCCAGCAGGGCGTGGAATTCGAGGTAGAGGACCTTGACATGGCTAGGTTGTTGTCAGGCGTGCGTGCCCAGTGGTGGCTGGGCGGGGTTGCGGCCTTGTTGGCCACAGCGGTTGCCGCCTCCGGTATATTGGGGGCCGAGCGAAAGGTCTCTGCTGACAAGCAGCGGCCGCAGCAGCGGCAGCGCAAGCTTAAAGTCGGCGAGTACAACCCCGCACATGCCACGGTCGAGTTGTTCGCTGCGATCGAGGCCGGCGACATCGAGGTCAAGTTCATTCCCAAGGACGACACCCAGGCGAATGTCATTATCAAAAACAAGACCCAACAGCCGTTGAACGTACAACTGCCCCAGGCGTTTGCCGCCGTGCCGGTATTGGCTCAGATGGGCATGGGCGGAATGGGCGGCATGGGCGGCATGGGCGGCGGCATGCAGGGCATGGGCGGCGGTATGGGCGGTATGGGCATGGGCGGAATGGGCGGCATGGGCATGGGCGGAATGGGCGGCGGCTTCTTCAATGTCGCGGCCGAAAAAGCCGGCAAGTTCAAGGTAGCCTGCGTGTGCCTGGAGCATGGCAAAGCGAATCCCAGGCCCTCGGTTGAATACAAGATGGTCCCCATCTCAGAGTTCACGCAGGAGCCTGGTGTGGCCGAGGTTTGTGAGATGCTGGGTTACGGCCTCATCGACCGCCGTGCCGCACAGGCTGCGGTCTGGCACCTGAACAACGGCATGAGCTGGGATGAACTCGCCGCCAAGGAGATTAAGCGGGCAGACGGGAGCCGGTATCCCTACTTTTCATCTGAGGAGCTGCGATTGGCGATGGCCATCGCCTCCGAGGCGCTCAGCCAACACGAAGAAAAGCTCCGCAGCCAGCCCCGCGGCGAAGAGGATAGCAAAGGCAAGAACCTCACGGCCTCCGCTGAGTAAGCCGGCCGGAGGCGCATAACGCGGCAGGCCAGCCGCACAGGCTCTCCCTATTGTTTTTGCTGCTTGGAGCGCGAGCGGCGACGTGGCAGCTTGGCCATGCTCCACTCCTTGGTGAGGGTCTCGAACACCTCTGGGCTCTCATAACGTATGATGTTCCGACCGTCCGGCATCGGTCCGATCAAACCCTTGAATACCGGCATGCCGCGCAGGCTGAGGTCGGTGCTGCAATCGTCGACCCCGATTTGCACGTGCATGCGATGCAGAGCGTCTTCCTTGGCGTAGTCTCTGATGCGGATCTGGCCATCCGCTCCGCGGGTCACCACCCGGAAGACGTCTTTCTTCATCGAATGAATCTCCACGCGTACTGAGTTGCCACTACTGCTCCGGACCAGTGCCCGGTCATGCAATGGGCGATAAGCTGTAACTGCTGCATGGTATCGGCGGCAGACTGCCCGAGTGCGAAGAGATTCTGCGCCCCCCCACACTCCAGCTTAGAGTGGCATGTTCGTTATCTGCCGCCCGCTGTGCGCGGCTGACATACCCGGCAATGCCCCCCCTCCAGATGTAGCGACTGTAGTGCTTATGGCAAGCCACGTATACGTCCGCTCGGCAAACGCTCCCACGACGCCAACCGCGTAGCAACCGTCATGCTCATACCACGCCGCGTGCCTCGGGCCCCACTGATGCCCTGCACGGAACGGCAACCGGCCCTTGCCGTGCAGCATCCGTCGAGAAGCCTATAGCCCCAACTCTACGCAACGCTAGGCATGGGCTGCCTGGCGACGGCGCAATTGGCCACAGGCGGCATCGATCTGGTCTCCCTTTCGCGCGCGCACCTGCACGTTCACCCCCGCACGCCGCAGAATCTCGAGAAATGCGTGCTGCGATCGCTTCGAAGGCGTGTGGTAACCCAACCCGGCCACCGGGTTGTATGGAATGACGTTCAATAGGGCCGCCCTGCCTGCCAACAGCCGCGCAAGCTGGCTTGCATGCTGCGGCTGGTCGTTGATGCCGCTTAACAGCACGTACTCGAAAGTTAGACGGCGGTGCGTGGCGTCGAAGTACCGGTCCGCAGCAGCCAGAATCGCCTCCAGACCAATTGCACGGTTCACCGGCACCAGGCGCGTCCGCAGCTCGTCCGTGGGAGCGTGCAGCGACACCGCTAGGTGGTAGCCCAAGCCCAGCTCCGTCAGGCGATCGATGGCCCGCGGCAGCCCGACGGTAGAAATGGTGATCTTACGCGCGCTGATGCCCAGCCCGCGCTTGCTGCGTGCTCGGTCGAGCGCGGGCAGCAGCGCGTCGAGGTTAGCCAGCGGCTCGCCCATGCCCATCACGACGATGTTGCTCAGCCGATCCCCCTCGGGCAGCAGCCGGTCTAACCTCAAAAGCTGCTCTATGATCTCGCCACTCGTGAGGTTGCGCGCCACGCCATCCAGTCCGCTGGCACAGAACACGCACCCCATGGCGCAACCCACCTGCGTGCTGATACACGCCGTGCGGCGCGAACGCTCGGGAATCAGCACGCACTCGATACGGTGCCCGTCCTTCCACTCGAGCAGCAGCTTATGGGTCCCGTCGCCTGCCTTGCGGTGCTCGACCACGGTGCTGGTCCAGATGAGAAACGTGTCTGCCAAACGGGCACGCAGGGGCTGGGGCAGATCGGTCATAGCGTCGAAATCTTCGGCCCGCCGCGCATACAACCATTGCTCGATCTGCCGTGCCCGAAACGGAGCTTCTCCCTGGAGGGCGAGCCAGTCGCTGAGCGCTTCAGTAGTGAGCGAAAGCAGGTGCTGCATGATAGTCGGCCGGAGGCAGAACGAACCGCCCGCCGGAAGGCTTGATTGGCGGCCGCAAACCGGCGAGTATCGGCTTGCCGGCAGTTGTATCGCCCCATTATACGCGATGGCCAGAGAACGCGTCCCCGCGTCGCTGAGCCTGTTGTCTCGATCTCGTGCGGTGGGCCGAGATGAATCGGCTGCAATGCCTGCCCGAGGCGCTTGCCCGCCCCAGATTGGGCGCCCCGCACGCAAGCTGCTGATCAAGCGAGAGGGCTGCGCTACGGCGAGACCGTCGCCCGAGCGTCCACAATACCTGCCGCACACAGCATCGCTCGGGCAGCCTCTCGGAACCTCGGCCTGATGTCGCGCGTGGGCGGCCGGTTGCGGCCCCCTTCAAGCCCCACCAGCTCGAGGCACAGCTTGTCGAGATGCCCTTCGCCGCTGGTGAACCGGCCGATCTCGGCGTGCAGGTCGTAATAGGGCGAGACCACCCGCGCCTGTTCACGCTGGGCTGCGGCATACTCCCCCGCTTCCAAGAGCTGCCAGAACCGCAGCCCCCACTCGGGAGCATAGTTGCAGGGATGAAGGTTCATTGCCCGCGCTCCCAGCATGTGGCTCTGAACGAAGGCCAATTGATTGTCGATGATCAACACTCGCCGCGAGAAAACCCGCACCATCCGCTCGAATTCGTGGGCATCTGGCGCGGCCCACTTCAAACCCACGAATGTGGGCAGCTCCAACAGCCGCTCGACAAACGCCACCGAGGTGCGAAATCCGGTCCAATACGTCGCGTAGAAAATCAGGGGCACGTCTGCGGCATCGGCAAGATCTGCCATGAGTTCGAAGGCGTCGTCCTCGGTGGGCGGCATGTAAAAGGGAGGCGAAGCCTGGATACCGGCAGCCCCGGCACGAGCCGCTGCCTTTGCCAGTGCCACTACCTCTCTCTGATTGGCGCTCTGCACGCCCAAAACAACGCCCACTCGCCCCGCAGCTTCCTCCAGCACAGCGTCCAGCGCCCTCAACCGCTCATCAAGCGACAACGTAAAAAACTCGCCCGCCCCTCCTCCCACCAACAGTGATGCATTCCCCTCTCGCACTCCGCGATCGAGCAAGAACCGTACATGGCGGCGCATGCCGGTGACGTTCAGCTCCAAATCGCCCTCGTGAAAAAGCGTAGGTAGCGGGATGTAACAGCCCTGGAGACGCTGTGCGCAACGTGTGGCATCCATGATCGGCCCTAGCGCAAATCGGCAGGTCTAGGTCGCGTAAACCCGTGGAGTACTCAAGTGTGGAAGCAGCCAAGTTAACTCACGCTGCTCCCGGCTTGTAGAGGGTGCTGGCCTATTCCTCTTGGCTGAAGCGTCGCAGCCGGGCACTCGCCCTGCCGCCTCGGCGCGCGGAGGCGCTGCATCCGCCCTGTCCGGCGAGCATTTTGGCAAGCGAGGCAGCATTGTAATTCCGCCGGACCCACACGAGCCGGTCGGCACGTTGGCCCCGGCAGCGGGGCATACGCTGGACGAGCCCTTTACTTGGAGCGAAGATGAGCGGCAGCCAACGGTAGGTTCATGCATAGAACGAGTGGCGAACGGTCGCATCTGAGTGGTCCTCCAAATGAACACCACCTTCGCTGGAATCTGGCCCGCCCTGGTCACACCTCTCGATGCACAGGCACACGTGGACTGCGGTACCTTGCGCGAACTGATCGCTGCACTCGCTCAAGATGGCATCGATGGACTGTACGTGACCGGCTCCACCGGGCAGTGGCCCTTGCTCACGATCGACGAACGGCGACAGGTGATCGACCAGTCCGTCCGCGCCGCTCCGCGGCTTCCCATAATCGCCCACGTGGCCGCTATGAGCACTCAAGACGCCGTGCAACTTGCCCGCCACGCGGCCGAATGTGGTGCGGCAGCCGTAAGCAGCGTGGCACCAGCCTACTTCCCCCACCACCCCGATGCCGTGTTCGAATACTGGCGGGCCATCGGCTCGGCCTCCCGCTTGCCGCTATTCGTCTACCACCTCGAGGGCGTCGACCACATTGCGCAGCCCCTCAACTACGCAGACCGGCTGCTCGCCCTGCCGAACGTCGCCGGACTGAAGTATACCAGCCGCGACCTCTACACCCTGGGGCTGATCTGCCGCGCTTGCCAGGGACGCCTAGCCGTGTTCAGCGGGGCGGACGAACTGTTGTGCCATGCGCAACTGTGCGGCACGGTCGGCGCCATTGGCACGTTCTACAATGTTTGGGGCCGCGCCTGCCGCCGCACCTGGCATGCGGTGGCCGCAGGCAACGTGGCGCATGGCCGGCAATTCATGGGCGTGTTCCAATCGGCCATCCATCAGATCCTGAGCCACGGTTGTTACACATTTTTGCGAGCGGCCATCCGCGTGCGTTACGGCATCGACGTGGGCCTGCCGCGTCCGCCGCTCGCCACGGCCGAACGGCCCTGGCACGAGAAAGAGGTGCGCCACCTGTTGGAAGAAGTGGACCGAGCCGCCGATTGATGCCCAGCGTGCAACGAGCATCCACGCACTCGTAGAGCAAGCGTGCTCGCTTGCTCAGAGAGGCCGAACATGTCCCGCACTTCCCCCATCACCGAGCGTGCGTCCGTGCAGCGTTCTCTGACCGGCTACAGCATCGCAATCTGCGGTGGAGTGGCTGGATCAAACCGTGTGCGTCTGTGGAGGGTTTTCTGACCGGCTACAGCCGCACGCCCAAGCAAAGTCCTTCCCCGCCGCCAGGCCCAAGCCCGACCGCCCGCGTGCCACTGCTTGACGCGCAGCGTCACACAGTGCTGCCCCTCGAATCCCGCCACCACTGCTATCGTGTGCCACTGCTTGACGCATCGCGTCAAGCAGTGCTGCCCGCCAAGCACGCGTCTCCCCGGGCGCAGCACTGCTTGAATGCGGCCGCGGTAGCTCGATTCGGTTCCCGCAACCCGATCTATGGCCGCATTCAAGCAGTGGCACACCCTTGACGCTTCGCCCCAAACAGTGCTGCCCCTCGAATCCCGCCACCACTGCTATCGTGTGCCACTGCT
>FWWM01017770.1_pt1 | contig 10259 bp, 11 predicted proteins | sample 2228351 | NCBI WGS metagenome assembly FWWM01 (sample SAMEA103939774, study PRJEB20133) | metagenome
ACTTTGTATGATCAGCGAAGTACCACCGAAAAGTATTGCTTCCCCTGCCATACGAAACCCTAAAAGAGGCAATTGCCGCTCTATGCGGGGAACATGATTACGAACTGCTAGCCTTGGAGGTCATGCCCAACAATGTACATGTTTTTCTTTCTACCCCTCCCAAAATAGCTCCGACGGTAATCGCCAAGGTGCTGAAAGATTCCACGGCCCGAATGCTCTTTGTGAAGCATCCGAAACTCAAAAAGAGGCTCTAAGGCGGCCATCTATGGAACCCAAGCTATTATGTGGGCACAGCCGGAATGGCCTTCTATGGCATCTGGGGTAAGGGAAGTTGCCTTCCGGATATCCCACCGTCCAGACGTAAAGTATGAGCGGGTGAGGGAACTCTTCATCACCTACGACAATGTATTCGGGAGGATGCCCCTCAATTTATTGAGGGGGGACGTCACAAGCAATGCATCCACTGTGGGAGAGTGGCTTTCTGGAAGGGCTCTTTAGTTAAAGGCCATCTCAAGAAACAGCACGATGGAATTCTTGGGTGTTGCCGGAGAATGAGTGTCTCAACAACTTGGCGAGCAAATCAAGCAGAAAAAAGAAGTCTTCGAGACGTATTTTGTCACAGATATGAAGGGAAATATGTGGGAGACGGATGGAAGTCAAGTTGTGGCTGGCAACGCCTCGAATTGGGAATTCTTTGTTAAGTTCACTGGCAACGGGTATGAAACGTTTGTTTGAGAAATACACGACTCGAGCTTGTCAAAACGAAAGGCGCTGCTGATTGCCCACGCCGTGTACGGCAATTACGGCACATTCATAGGGACCTTCGGTGGAACAATAGCCCTTGAGAAATTCGCACAGATGGTTGAAAAGATCAAAATGGGTAGCGTTGGCTTTGGCTGGATTGTTGAGGCGGAAGGATTCTTCTTGGCGCACCCAGATAGAAGTGTTATCTTAAATCTGAATGTTCTTCAAAGCTCTCAGAGAGGATATGTGGGGTTCGAGGAATTGGGAAAACAGATGATAGCAGGCAAAACGGGAGATGGTCTAGTTGGTCTTTCAAAGCTTTTGTGTTCTTCACACCTGTTCAAGATACTCCAGGTTGGGTGCTTGAAATGAGCATACCCGAATCCGATTTGATGGCTCGCAGCAATGCGCTCATGCAGTTGCTGATAATCATCCTTGCCGTGATAGTCACCACTGTCGCCATCCTGTCATTCTTGATTGGAAACTCTATCTCAAAACCAATCAAGAGACTTTCAAATGAGGTTCTAAAATTTGGCTCAGGTTATTTACAAGTGGAATTTTTAGCAAAGGGACAGGATGAGGTTGCGCAAATAGCCAATGCTCTGAGCTCAATGGCTAAGTCAATTAGGGATTCCTTCGTTGCGGTTAAGGAATCAGCACTGAGTGTGAACAAGTTGTCAGCACAGCTGAGAGAATAGCAAAGCAGGGTAAAACCATTGCAGAGAAACTGTCGGTGAGGAGCGAAGATGTTAACAGAAACATTCAAAACGTCTCGGCAGCTATGCAACAAGTCAGTTCAGGTGTAGAAGAAGCTGCCGCAGGTGCTCAAAACGTTTCAAGATCCAGTCAGCATCTCATGGAGAAAACGCAGATAGTTATCAATCGAGCAAAAGAGGGAGAAGCAGCTGTTGAAAAAATCGCTGGGGTAGTTCAGAGAGCTCAGGAAAGAGTTGGTGCCACAGTAAGTGTAGTTGATGAACTGTCGAAGGATGCTGAAAACATAGCGACAATTGTTGAGACAATCAATTCAATAGCTGAGCAAACTAATTTGCTTGCTTTGAATGCAGCAATAGAGGCTGCCAGGGCTGGTGAGGCGGGTAGAGGATTTGCCATGGTTGCGGATGAAATCCGAAAACTTGCCGAACAAAGCAAAGTTGCAACGCAGGAAATGGCTAACATCCTTAAGAGAATACAAAAGAGTGTTTCTGAAGTGAATGACAAAGCTCGGGAGACTTCGCAAGTTGTGCAGAAGGCATCAAGTCAGACTGTTGTGGTGGCAAGCAAACTGAGGGAAATACTTGCCCAGATCGAGTCAGTGGGTAGCATGGTGGAATCAGTTGCTGCGAGCGTTCAAGAGCAGAATGCTGTTTCGCAGGAAATGACTGAAGCGGTAAACAGCGCCACAAAGTCGGTTACACAAATAGTGCAAAGAATAGAAGAAATGCTTAGACAAGTTCACCTGCAAACTTCCAATTCTGAAGAAGTGGCAGAAGTCAGTGATGAACTTAAAGCGATGTCTGATAAAATAATTGAGAGCGTGATGAAATTCAAGGCTTGATAGACCACGTGGAGGTGCTGTGATGGTTATCAAACCAGGGGAAATCAAGGTGGAAACGATTCAAAACATGCGTGGAGGAAAAGGGGAAGTGGAAATTCGTCATTTGGTTGACAAGCAGCTGTTGGAAGGCAAGGCAAGGTTGTTTGCAAAAATTACAGTCAAACCAAATTCTTCGGTTGGTTTTCATAGACACGAGAACGAGTTTGAAATATTCTACATTCTTTCGGGGAAGGGACTTTTTCACGACGATGACAAAACTGTGCCAGTTGAAGCAGGTGATATTTGTCTGACTCAGTCTGGACACAGTCATTCGATTGAGAATACATCTGATGTAAACCTTGAGTTCGTTGCTGTGATAATACTGCTTTGAGAAACTCGCATAAACCAAGACACCATCGAGAACTTCGGTTCAGTAACGTTGTTGGTGGCGCCCTTTGTGTTCGTACATTAGCTGATCGAGTTTCTTGAGTACCTCAGTGAGGTTGAATTCATCATCTTGTTTTACTTCAACTATCCCATAGCTGATTGAAACTTCCACATCCTTCAGCTGTTCTGGCTTTTCCTCGTCGTTCAATTTATTTTGAACCCTTTTCATTATTAGTTCGCATTCTTTCATCTGAACTTCGGGGAGGATTATGAGAAACTCATCTCCACCCATCCTCGCTATGTAATCGCTTTTACGTAGATGTTTTCTGACCTTACCTATAACGTATTTCAGCAAAATATCTCCGACATCGTGCCCAAATGTGTCGTTTGTCTTTTTAAGATGATCAACGTCAAAATAGCAAATGGACACAGTCGATTGCCTTGATTCAGATAATTTTTTCAGTATTTGCATCGCTGCTCTTCTGTTCAAAACACCTGTCATCTCATCTGTTGAAGCAAGTTTGGTCAATTCTCTTTGTTTCTCGCTTTGTTCTCTGAGTTGACTTAAAAGTTTTCCGATTTGTTCAGACATTCTCAAAGCATCTTGCTTAGCCTCAGCAAGTAGTTCATCGTATCTCTTTATCAGTTCATCTATTTCGATTATGCCTGTTTTGGACTTTTCGCGGCCAGATGCTGATACATGATCAACCAAAATCCTTACAGATCTTGTGATACTCGCCGCCAAGGCTGTGCTGAAAGTTAGAAAAAATATGGAAATGGCGGCGAAAATCGAGTTCAAGACAACTAAGAACTCTCTCCCTGTCTTAACGAAAGACAATAGGTTCAATGTTATCTTCGCCTTAAACGAGAAAGGACAGTCCTTCGGTCGTATCGTGCCATAGATGTTCATGATCCCAGATCTTCCGCTTATGAAAAGTAACTCGGAAGATCTGAGATTTTCAAAATGACTCTTGTCTTCTGTCGAAAGCTGGTAAGCCGGCGAAATAGGCGCATAATTCTCTGTGAAAAAGGAGGCACTAACGAAAACTTCTGACGCATTTGACAGCTCATTTATGGCGGAGAAGAACCTTTTCAGTTGATCAGACCCAATGGTTAACCCAAGCTCAAAGAATCTTCCATCGCTCAGTTTGACGTATGCAAAGAATCTTGGTAAGCCAGTTCGCACCTCGAAAGTTATGGGATCAAATTGCTTCTGACCAGAGTTCAGTGATGAGAGCCTTTCCCAATAGGATTTCTTCATCGAAAGATCTACACCAAGGTCCGATGGATAGTTTGTTCTCTCTATGATTCCATTGCTGCTGATCAAATACCAGTTGAGAGGTTCATCTTTTCTCCACAACTGCGCGATGAGCTGTTCTATTTCCTTGTCTGAGGAATTTGGGTTTGACGAGAAGTAATCGTAAACGGTGTCCAAAATCAGCTCAAGTTCGTTCTTGCTTACTTTGTGCAAGTCAAGTAAACTGAGCATCATCAACTCAGTTGTTTTAAAAACATGATTGCATATCGTTAGGACGATGTTTTTGTGAACAAAATCTTTGAACAGTTTCACAAAAACGATGTTTAACAGCAATATCACCACGGCAATTACCACGATCGAAAAGCTCAGTCTTGACAAAAAGTACTTGGAAAGTGTCTTTCGTTTTTCCAATCCTGCTCCTCCTTTGTTTGTTGTCAAAAATAAACACTTCTTGTAACTGTTGTAACTTTTTCTTAGCCAATATTATTATTATATCTGTTCTGTTTCTGTTTAGAAAATCGAATGGGTGAAAACCAAAACGATCTTGCAATCGATTAACGCCGAAGGAGTATTGTGTATAATGTAAAGTTGGAAAAACTCATCAAGAGGAGCCGAAAATGAAACGACTCTTTTTGAGCGACCTACACATAGCCGATGGTTCATCGAAGGATGATTTTGAATTCGATGTTGAATTGACAAATCTGCTCAACGATTTTGCAGATGAGTCTAAGGTTGAGCTGATCGTTGTTGGTGATGGTTTTGAGATTCTTGAGAGCCAAGTTGTTAAAGAACTGGGGCTTCTGCCATTCGAGCAGTTAGTAGATCGAATAGACGAAACTGTTATCGAAGATATTTTCGGTGAGCATCCAATCGTATTCGAAACACTGCGTCGGTTTGCCAAGCGTCATCGTGTGGTCTACATTGTGGGTAACCACGATTATTATCTGTTGAAAAACAAGAAACTGAACGAGAAGCTGAAAGAGTTGATGAACATCGAAATAGTTCCGTATTACTATATACCTGAGATAGGCATCCTTGCCATGCACGGCAACCAGTTTGACGTAATAAACAAGTTTGGTTACGACAGAAAAAGTGGCACTTTGGTTCCACCTCTTGGTGACTACATTGCGAGGTACATGATGTTTTTCTTCGACGAAAGGGTCAAATCCATGGTTCCAGAAAACGTATTGCGCGATTACGACAACGTAAGACCGGCTCTGGATGTGTTTCACTGGTTTAAGTGGGCGGTCGACACCTACGAAGTTAGCTTCGATGTTTTGGAACTGTGGATAAGTACGTTTTTGAAGATGATGAGAACCGCAGATGCAAGGTTCTGGATGAAGAAAAACTTTCCCGTAATGAGTTGCATGTCGAAACTCTTCCTGAACAAGGTTGGTGGCATGAAGCTTGGCTCCATCCTAGTCAGATTGGCCATGAAGGTTCGCAGCCTCAGAAACACAGATTATCTTTATAAAACGGCAAGACAGTTGCTTTTGGGAAGAAGAAAGCTACGAAGAGAGGATTTGCTGGGATACGAAGATCAGATGGTTGAGATCGGGAAGTTGAACGGGGTTATCTTTGGACATATTCACCACAACACTTTTAGAATAATTCCTTGCAATGGATCCAACAAATTCTATGTGAACTGTGGATCTTGGAGACCAGTTGTCGAAAAGGTGAACGGAAAGAGGAAGTATGGTTTTCACAAGAAAGCCGAGCTTTTCTATGCGGTTATAATAGATCACGGAAGGTCTGATCTGGAGATAATCACAAACACCACAAACAAGTTGATAAAACACAGACTTATGTGAGGTGATTTTTCTGCTAAGGCAAATTATCAAAGATGCTGTCGAAAGAGTGATTTTGGAATCATATGGCATGAAGTATCAATTTGAGGTTCAGGAAGCTCCAAGGCAGTACGGAGACTTCGCAACCAATGCCGCCCTGGTCGGGGCAAAACACGTTAAGAGGTCACCATTGGTTTACGCTGAAGAGTTGAAATTCCACCTGCTTGAAACGGACTTGTTCGATTCGGTTGATGTTGCAAAACCTGGGTTTATAAACTTCAGGATCAAGAAAAATGTTCTGCTGAATGTACTTGCGAGAATTATTGAGAACAAGGGTTATCCACTTTGCAGAACTGGATCGGGTAAAGTCCAATTTGAATACGGCAGCGCAAATCCAACAGGTCCTTTCACCGTCGGACATGGTAGACAGCTTGTTATAGGAGATGTTCTGTCAAATGTGTTCAGAGAACTTGGATACGATGTCACGAGGGAGATGTACATAAATGACGCAGGTAGGCAGATAAGACTACTTGGAAGATCGTTGTGGGTCAGGTACAATCAGCTACTTGGGGTTGAGAATCTCACTATCCCTGAGGATGGCTACCGCGGAGAGTATTTGGTGGACATCGCTAGAAAGTTGATCGAAGAACACGGTGAAAAGTTCAAAGAAAAGTGGGATGAATCGATAAGCTCATTTTTTGAAAGCTACGCCGTCAAGAGCATCCTCTCTGATATGCAAAAAGATTTGGAAATACTTGGCTGTGGTTTTGAGGTTTACTTTTCGGAAAAGTCACTTGTCGAAGATGGCACGGTGAGTGAGGTATTAAAGCTCTTCGAAGACAAAGGCTACACGTACTGGAAAGATGGGGCGCTTTGGTTTAAAGTCTCGCAGTTCATCGATGAAGAAGACAAGGTGTTGATCAAAAAAGACGGAAGTCTAACTTATTTCCTCACGGATATCGCTTACCACTACAAGAAATTCAAACGTGGTTTTGTGAGAGTGTACGACATTTGGGGATCAGATCATCACGGTCACATTCCAAGAATGCAGGCTGCGATGAGAGCTCTTGGTTTACCGGACGACTTTCTACACGTGATACTTCACCAATTTGTGACACTCAAGCGAGGAGAAGAAATAGTCAGGATGTCCACCAGAGCAGGAGAGTTTGTAACGTTGAGAGAACTGATCGAAGAAGTTGGATCGGATGCAACCAGGTATTTCTTCGCCATGATTGATCCCAACACCCACATGATTTTCGATTTGAATCTCGCTAAAGCAAAATCTATGGACAACCCAGTTTACTATGTGCAGTACGCACATGCGAGGATCTGTAGTTTGTTTGAGCAAGCGAAGGTTAAAAATGTCGAGTTCTCGGCAGGAAAAGATCTTGAACTTTTGGGAGAACAGGTTGAACTTGATTTGATTAGAATCCTTGACGAATTCGAAGACACACTCCAAGACGTCGCAAGAACGTTAAGTCCCAACAAGCTGACACAGTATCTCGAATCACTGGCTTATACTTTCCACACTTTTTACACGAAATGTTTAATAGTTGATCCGTTAAATCCAAGGTTGTCCAACGCCAGGTTGAACCTATCCTACGCCACGCTTTTGGTTTTGAAAAGAGGTCTTCAGCTTCTCGGTGTAAGTGCTCCTGAAAAGATGTGATGAAAATGATGAAGCTGTTGGTGTCTATTGCTGCGACTGGTTTGGTTTATCTTGTTGGTAAGGACTTTCGGCATGCTTTGATCTTTGGCGCTGTTGTTGTTTCAACAACCGTTTATTTTGCTTTGAAAAAGAGCAAAAAGGTAGACACTTTGCACGTACTGACTGTGTTGTTGACCTTGGCTGCCACTGTCCTACCAAGGCTCAGAGGAGAAGCACCAACTCAAACTGCTGCCTTCTACGTTGCAATATTGTCCTTGATACCGTATGATTTGACCTACGCTAAAAGGATTTGGTACGCCAGTTGGCTTGGTTTTTGGTTTTTCATCTCGTACGGACTGTTCGAAGTTGTGCGCTTCAAGTTGAACCAGTTTTCGTTTCTCGTTGTTCTTGCGATTGTTCCTATAGCTGTGCGCGATCTTTTTGAGAGGAGGAAAGGATGTGGTCGAGAGGTATGCCCTCTCTCCAATGAAAGATCTGTGGACAACGAAGGCAAATCTTGAAAGATGGCTTGAAGTGGAACTTGCCGTGATGGAAGCCTATGAAAAACTTGGTATGATACCTGCGGGCTTGACTGAGAAAGCCAGGAGGAATGCGGTGGTAGATTTAAAACTCTTTGAAGAATTCGAAAGGCAAACTGACCACGAGGTAATTGCTTTCGTGAAGATGGCTACGAGCAAAATGGGTGATGAATCGCGTTTTTTCCACTACGGTTTGACTTCCTCTGATGTAATTGATACAGCTCTGTCCTTGGCTTTGGTTAAAGCCTGTGATTTGATAATCGAACAAGTTGACGAGCTTCTTCGCGTTCTTTGGAGAACAGCTTTAGAGCACAAGGAGACTCTAACCATCGGTAGAACCCACGGGATCCACGCCGAACCAACCAGTTTCGGTCTGAAGGTTTTGAACTGGTATGCCGAAATGCTTAGGAACAAAGACAGACTACTTTATGCAAAAAAACAGATAAGCTATGGAAAAATAAGTGGTGCCGTTGGAAACTACGCCAACGTTCCGCCTGCGGTTGAGAAGCTGGCTCTTGAGAGTTTGGGACTGCAACCAACACCTGTATCAAGCCAGATAGTAAACAGAGACCACCATGCTTTTTTCATCTTCACGCTTGCCTTGCTTGCAAGCGGTGTTGAGAGAATAGCGACGGAGATAAGGCATCTTCAAAGAACGGAAGTACTCGAGGCCCAGGAACCGTTCAAAGAGGGTCAGAAAGGTTCAAGTGCAATGCCGCACAAGCAAAATCCAATTCTGTGTGAAAGGCTGTGTGGCATGGCAAGGGTCATGCGCTCTTATGTTTCGGTCTCGCTTGAGAACAACAACCTCTGGCATGAGAGGGACATTTCGCACTCTTCGGCGGAACGGTACATTTTCCCCGATGCCACTCAGACGATCTACTACATGCTCGTCAAGACTATATATCTGCTCGAGAACTTGAAGATATGCAAAGAGAAAATGTTGAAGAACTTAGATCTAACCAATGGTTTGATTTTCTCTCAGAAACTGATGCTTTCACTTATCGACAAGGGGATGACGAGAAGTGAAGCTTATGATTTGGTTCAGCAATTGTCCTTGAGGTGCTGGAAGAGCGGCGAAAGCCTGAAGGAGCTTGCAAAAAAGAACATATCGATTTTGACTGAGCAAGAGATCGAAAGCGTGTTTGATCCGAGAGACTATCTGAAGAACGTCGATGAAATATACGCAAGGTTTGAAGGAGGATGGAAAACTTGAACGCGGCGGTTGTGGGTCTTCAATGGGGAGATGAAGGAAAAGGTAAGGTGATCACATACCTTTCGAAGGACTTCGATTGTGTGGTGAGATACTCCGGTGGGAGCAATGCCGGGCATACCGTTGATTACGGAGATTTCAAAATCGTACACCACTTGATTCCCTCTGCGAACGTGAAAAAACAAAAGATGATGTACATAGGACCCGGTGTTGTGGTGGATCTGCAGGTGCTTTTGGAAGAGATAGAACAGCTTGAAAAGTACTTTCCCGGTTCCAGAAGCCTGTTGAGGGTTTCAAGACAGTGTCATTTGGTTTTGCCGATCTACAAGGAGCTGGACGGAAAGATAGATTCATCGCGGATCAACGTCATTGGAACAACCAGGAGGGGTATTGGACTTTCCTATGCGAACAGGGCGTTGAGATGTGGTCTAAGACTTGAGGATCTACTGGATAAGCAAACTGCAAAAAAGAGGGTCGAAGAACTTCTCTCAATATGGAGAATTGAGGCTGAGGTCGATTCGATTCTCAGCGATATTTACGAAAAGTACGAGGCTGTCAAAGATCTGCTGATCGATACGGTTGAGGCAGTTGAAATGCTTGCCGAAAAGAACCTCATCTTTGAAGGAACACAGGGTGTACTGCTGGATGTCGATGCCGGAACCTATCCTTTTGTAACTTCAGCGAATTGTTCGAGCACAGGGATTCAGCCAGGATTTGGATATCCAGTTGCCGTCGACGAAATCTTTGGTGTCCTGAAAGCTTACACAACGCGTGTTGGAGAAGGTCCTTTTCCAACGGAACTAAAAGGTGAAGAAGGCGAAAAGCTCAGAAAACTCGGTGGAGAATACGGCGCAACCACTGGCAGACCAAGAAGGTGTGGCTGGCTGGATCTGGTGATGCTCAGGTATGCCGTTCGAGTGAGCGGTTGCAAGCGTTTGGTGCTGACAAAATCCGATGTACTCTGCGGATACGAAAAGATTGCCGTATGTGTGGGTTATAAAGTGAATGGAAAAATCGTTGAAACTGTGAAAAACCTTTTAGAGTTGGAAAAAGCCGAGCCAGTTTACGATTACCTTGATGGTTGGAAATCGCTGAACTCAAAGCAGTTTGAAAGATTCATAGGTAGGATAGAAAAAGAAATAGGTA
>FWWM01017771.1_pt1 | contig 10259 bp, 8 predicted proteins | sample 2228351 | NCBI WGS metagenome assembly FWWM01 (sample SAMEA103939774, study PRJEB20133) | metagenome
GTCGGGGGGCGTTGCCCGCCCGGCGATGGCGCGTCGGGGGGCGTTGCCCGCCCGGTGATGGCGCGCCGGGGGGCGTCGCCCGCCCGGTGATGGCGCGTCGGGGGGACGTTGCCTGCCCGGCGATGGCGCGTCGGGGGGCGTTGCCCGCCCGGTGATGGCGCAGAGACGGCCCGCCGGGCCGTCTCTACGGCTACCCCTGAACGGCGTCCGTCACTTTGCCCCGGGCTGTCTCCGTCGCAACCGGCGCGATGTGCAGGCCATTGAGGGCCAGCGCCGCCTCGATGCCATCGCGGAGGTTGGCGCAGGTGGTCACGTTTGAGAAGTCGATGTCGAGATGCACCAGGGTCTGGGCAATGCGCGACCCGATGCCGGTAATGACCACACGAGCGCCCAGCAGGCTGGCCGCGCGGATGGCCTGGCCCAGGGAGTTGGCAACCTGCGTGTCAACAACCGGCACGCCCGTAATGTCAATGATCGCCACGTCGGCCTGGTGCTCCGCGATGCCGCTCAGCAGACTCTCGATCACCTGCTGAGCGCGCCGGCTGTCGAGGTTGCCCACCAGGGGCAGCACAATGACGCCTTCGAACAGGGGCACCACCGGTACCGCCAGTTCCGAGATGACGTCCTCCGAGCGCCGCAGTTGCTCGCGCAGGCGGCGCACTTCTTGCCGCAGGATTTCCGGATCGTCTGGCAGGTCGTCATCGAACGCTTCGCTCATGGAATGGCACCTCGTGGATACGATAGGCTTTCAAGCAACTCTACGCCGGGCGCCCATGCGGCATGGCCGCACTACGACGCGCTGCAAGCGGGGCTGTCCGGCAGGGCGCGACCCGTCCAGATCTTCCCCCGGGCGGTGAGCCGGGCAGTCATAGCCCGCCCGTACCCTGCTCATGGTTGTGATCTTCGCGTGGTACTGTACCACACGGGGCTTACCAGAACCGCACCTCCCTTACGCGGAGGAGGCGGGCGTGCTGGCAAGGCGGTGGCGAGGGCCGGATCACGCTCCCCGAAAGAAAAGCGGAACTGCCCGAACATTCGGGCAGTTCCGCCTCGCGACTGCCAGGGTCTTAGAGCCTATCCGAATAACGCAGGATACCGAAAAACCGCCCCTTCGATACGCGCTGCGCGCGACTCAGGATGCGGTTTTTCGGATAGGCACTTAGCCGACGAGGGTGGCCAGGGCAGCCAGTGCAGCGTCGTAATCGGGTTCCTGGCCAGCGACTGGCACGTACTCGACATAACGAATGATGCCGTCCCGGTCAACGACAAAGACGGCGCGGCTCTCGATACGCAGTTCGTCTACCAGCGTGCCATAGGCAGCGCCGAAGCTCATGTCGCGGTGGTCGGAGAGCGTCTCGATCTGCTCGGCGCCGTTGCTGCTGCACCAGCGGGACTGGGCAAACGGCAGGTCGGCACTCACGGTGATGAAGTTCACCTGACCGGCGCGGGCGGCGGCCTCGGCGTTGAAGCGCTGGGTTTGCTTGCTGCACACGCCGGTATCCAGCGAGGGGACGACGCTGATCACCAGGGGCTTGCCCGCGTAGGCCTCCAGGGTCACCGGCTGGAGTTTACGGTTCACCAGGGTAAAGGCGGGGGCGCGATCGCCGGGGCGCAGTTCCGGGCCGATCAGGGTGCGAGGGCCGAGAAAGTCGAACGCATGCTCACGCTGGACGGTCATCGGTTGCTCCGTGACTTACAAGGCAAGGCTTTACTGATTCAGGGGTGTGCGGGAATCAGGGAGGGCTGCCCTTGTTCAGTATACCATGCCCTTGCCATTGGGGAGGGCTTGCCGCCCCCGCGGGCAGGGGGATGGGGAAACCCGGTTTCCCCGGTTCCCAACCGCTGGTGGGAGCGGCTGACGCCCCGATGGGCAGGAGGATGGGGAAACCCGGTTTCCCCATAGGTTCACGTTAGACGGTCATGCGCATGGCGCACAACGCCAGAATGAAAATATTCTTGTTCTTGGGAGGGCTGCGCCCTCCCAAACCCTCCCGGTGGGGAGGGCTTGCCGCCCCCACGGCAGGGGGATGGGGAAACCCGGTTTCCCCCTATTTTCACCTCAGACGAAGGAGAGCCACACATGACCAGTTGGGTAATTGACAACAGCCACTCGATGGTCCAGTTCACCGTTCGCCACATGATGATCTCGAAGGTACGCGGGCGCTTCGAGCGATTCAACGGCAGTGTTGTGTTTGATGAGCAGAATCCGGTCAATTCCTCGGTCAACGTGCAGATCGAAGCCGCAAGCATCGAGACCAGGGACGCTAAGCGCGATGCCCACCTCACCTCACCCGATTTCCTCGACGTGGCCAACTACCCCTACCTCACGTTTGCCAGCAAGCGCATCGAGGTGCTCGACGAGAGCCACGGCCGCATTATCGGCGACCTGACCATTCGCGGCGTCACCCGCGAGGTCGCGCTCGACGTGGAGTACAACGGCCAGGCCAGAGCGCCGTGGGGCACGACCAGCGCGGGCTTCCACGCCAGCACGGTCATTAATCGTAAAGACTGGGGGCTGAACTGGAACGTGGGCCTGGAGACCGGCGGCGTGCTGGTAGGCGAAGAGGTGCAGATTGATATTGAACTGGAGATCGTCAAGCAGGAGGCTCAGCCGGAGCTGGCCGCCACCGCGGCATAATACCATTTTGGATTTTAGATTTTGGATTGCGGATTGCCACGCTGGGCAGCACAACGCCTGAAATCGGTTCAGGCAATGCGGCATCATCAACGGTAATTGGTATAACCCCGGTCGCCCCGCAATGATGCCAGCGGGTGGTGCTGGGAGGGTCGCGCCCTCCCACGCCTCCCTCGAAGGGGTTGTGGGGAAACCCGGTTTCCCCGCAACCCTGTTGAAGCGTCAGTCACCCTAACCCCACAGCCGCAAGCATAATCAGCGTAAAATTGTAGCCCCCGTGAACGATTGCCGCCACACTGGTGCTGGTGCGCTGGCGCACGACTCCGCAGACCATGCCCACCAGGAAGACGACCAGCAGGGCGTCCCAGTTGTACTGAAAGGCGTGGAGGCTCATAAAGAAGAGGTTGGAGAGCCACAACCCCAGCCGGGGCTGGAGCACGCCTCGCACGGCCAGCTCCTCGCCCAGCCCGGCGGAGATGCCGATCACCAGCGCGCCGACCGGGTTAATAGCAAAGGCGAACAACTGCTCGAAGGCCTCCTCGTCGGTCACCGGCCAGCCCATGAGACCCCAGAGCCAGTCAATGCCCATGCCAAGCACCTGCACGGCCCCGGCGAGGAGCAGCGCCAACCCCAGGCCGATCAGCGCCTGGCGCAACGTCGGGCGGGCCAGGCCCAGGCGCGCCAGCGCTCCGCGTAGATCGCGGGTAATGCCGAAGCCAACCGCAAGAATGGCCGCTGGAATGGTCCAGACCAGACTGTAGATCTGATCGCGCAACAACCCGGCTGCATCACGCCCGGCAGCATCACCGGCCAGATCGTCAACCAGGGTCAGAAACGGAGGCGCCCCGAACGCGAGCAGCGGCGCCACGGCGATCAGCCCGATGGTTACCACGGCAACCAGCGCAACGGCGTGCACAAATGACTCCGGATCGATGGGCACGATCCGGGCCAGCAGACAACGCGCAGCGGGCAGGATGCACAGCGCGCCAGCGCCGATACCGGCAACGATGCCCAGCGCAACCAGCCCCAGGCGCCACAGATCGGCGAGCGCGAAGGCGGGCAATGACCCCGCTTCGGTCACCGTGTCGCCAGCCAGCACGTTCAGCGACAGGCCCAGGGCGATCAGGCTGACCCCGCCAACCATGAGCGCGAGCCAGAGCGCCGTGGCGACCCAGGCCCAGTTCGGGCGATCCCCACCCAGATAGGCCAGCACCGCCAGCACGGCGAACGGCAGCGTATTCACACTGGCGGCCATGATCTGGCCAGGCTCCCCGCCGATGGCGTTGCCCACGGCGAAGAGCAGGGCAAACAGCCCCAACCCCACACCAAAGGGCAGCAGATTGACCGACTGTCGGCGCTCCTCGGCGCTGACGCTGCCGGGGTTGGGCATACTTGTGCTCCTTGCGATGTACCGTGTTTTCCTTGACCATCGGGCAACCCCATTGCTCCTGCATGCGCGGCGGGCAGCGCATCACGGGAGCGTGTTCCTGGAAGCGCTGCCCGCCCACGCCCCGGGCGTGGGCACGGGGAAACCCGGTTTCCCCATATTCATATCAGCCATCCATGCGGCTGCGCCGCACAACACCAGAATGAAAATATTTGTTCTTGGGAGGGCTTCGCCCTCCCAAACCCTCCCGGTGAGGAAGGCTTGCCATCCCGTGGGCGGGGGCGTGGGGAAACCCGGTTCCCCCATATATTAACGTACCCAGGCCCGCTGCTGCATCCAGCGCAGGGCCGCATCCCCCGACATTGGCCGGGCAATCGCATAGCCCTGGGCCAGATCGCACCCGATGGCCTGCAGATAGGCCAGGATGTGCACGTCTTCAACGCCCTCGGCGGTGCAGCGCAACCCCAGGCTGCGTCCCAGATCGACGATGAAGCGCGTGACGGTGCGCGACTCCTCCGAGTGCATCGCCGTCATCACGAACGATTTGTCAATTTTGAGTTCCGAGAACGGCAGCCGCACCAGTTGCACCATCGATGAAAAGCCGGTGCCGAAATCGTCGAGGGCGAGGTGGAAGCCCTGCATCCGCAGCCGGGTGAGCAGATCGAGCGAGGCGACAGGGTCATCCATCGCGCTGCTCTCGGTCAGTTCAAAACTGAGCCGCTCCGCGGCAATGTCCAGACGCCAACACTGCTTGCGCACCTCGTCGAAGAGGGCTGTGTTGCTCAGCGTGCGCGCAGAGATGTTTACCGCCAGTTGCAGTCCCGCCCCCAGAGCGCTGGAAACACGGGCGGCGTCAGCGCCATTCCCCTTGCTGGCGGCGCAGAGTGGCGCGAACCAGCGCAGCGCCTGCTCAGTTACGTGCAGGGTCAGGTCATCAATCAGCCCGTTGGCTTCAGCAAGTGGAATAAAGCGAGCCGGGTGAATGATGCCCCGCTCGGGATGGCGCCAGCGGGCGAGCACCTCGAATCCGGCCAGCACGCCGGTGGCGCACACGACCTTGGGCTGGTAGTAGGGCACGATCGCTCCGCTCCGGAGGGCCTGCCGCAGGTCCTCGGCGTCCGGCAGCGCCGCCGACGCGCAACCAACGCCTGGCCCTGCCACGGGCGCACTGGAACCGGGCGCCACGGGGACATCGCTCAGCAGCAACTGGCGCAGGCGGGCCGGCGTGAAGGGTTTGGCCAGCACGCCGATGATGTTCAGGCCGTGCTCCGCGGCGAGACGCCCGGCGGCGTCGAGCACCCGCGCGCCAACGCCGCTGGTGATGATGATCGCTGCTCTGCACCCGCGGAGCGCCAGATCCTGGATTACCTGCACCCCATCCATCTCTGGCATGACCAGATCCAGGGCAATATGGGTCGGACTCCATTCCTCGACGACCCGAAAGAACTCGGCGGAGTGCGCGGTGTAGCGAGCCTCCAACCCTGCTAGCGTGGCGATCGACGTTATCGTTTGTCCAATCAGCGGATCGTCGTCCAGAATCAACAGACGCCTGCGCGATGCACTGCTTGAGGTCATAGGCATATCGTTTCTGCTTGTGTACCGCTTCGCTCTGGACTCGGGCATGGTTCAGGCGGGCCGCGCTCGCCCGCACCCTCCCGCCGGGTTGGGGCGTGGGGAAACCCGGTTTCTGCTATCTTCACCTCAGACGGTCATGCGCATAGCGCACAACGCCGGAATGAAAATATTATTGTTCTTGGGAGGGCTGCGCCCTCCAAAACCCTCCCGCGGGCGGGTTGTTTTCTGGGAGGGCGTAGAGGCGCAGCGGCGCCGCGCCGCTACGCCCAAACCCTCCCGCGGGCCGCCTATGTTCACCTCAGCGCCTCGCGCACCTTCCGGGCCAGATCGGCCCGACGATACGGCTTGCTGAGGAGCACCACGCCCGGATCAAGACGTCCGTGGTGCACGATCACGTTCTCGGCGTACCCCGAGGTGTAGAGCGCCTTGACTCCCGGGCGCAGCCGGCGCGCCGCTTCCACCAGGTCGCGCCCGCTCATCCCGCCCGGCATCACAATGTCGGTGAAGATCAGATCAATGTCGTCATGGGCGCGGACCAGTTCCATCGCCGCCGGTCCGGTCGCCGCCTCCAGCACCCGGTACCCCAGACTCGTCAACTGCTGGCGAGCAAAGCGACGCACGGATTCGTCGTCTTCAACCAGCAAAATGGTCTCGTTGCCGCCCGTCCAGGTCTCTTTGGCGGCGGAGGCAGCGCCCGCCGCGTCCTCGATGCTGCGTGGAAGATAGAGCTTTACCGTGGCGCCCTGACCCGGCTCGGAGTAAATGGTGATGTGCCCCTGGGATTGCTTGACGAAACCGTAGACCATACTCAGACCGAGGCCGCTGCCCTTGCCTTTCTCCTTAGTGGTAAAGAAGGGCTCGAAGACATGGGGCAGGTGCTCGGGCGCAATGCCGACACCGGTGTCGGAGACGGCGACCAGCACGTAGGGGCCGGGGATCACCTCTGTGTGACGGTCGGCGTACTCCTGGTCGAGAAACACGTTGGCAGTTTCAATGGTGAGGGCGCCGCCTGTCGGCATGGCGTCACGGGCGTTGATGCAGAGGTTGAGCAGGGCGCTCTCGAGTTGCGCGGGATCAACCAGCGCCGGCCACAGATCGGGGGCGAGAATGAGCTGGATCTCGATATGCTCGCCGAGAGTGCGACGGATCAGCCCGTCCATCGTAGCGATCAGGCGATTCACATCCACTGCGCGGGGATCGAGCGCCTGGCGGCGGGCGAAGGAGAGCAGGTGCTGGGTGAGCGCCGAACCGCGCTGCGCGGCCGCGCTGATGATCTCAGCCAGGGGTTGGAGATCCGGATTGTCGGCCAGCGCTTCGCTCAACAGTTCCGCATTGCCGAGGATCACCGTCAGCAGATTATTGAAATCGTGCGCCACGCCGCCGGTCAACTGGCCTACCGCCTCGAGACGCTGCGCCTGGCGCAGCCGTTCCTCAAGCGCCACCTGTTCAGTTATGTCACGTTGAATCGAAACGAAATGGGTGCATTGTCCCTCTGCATTCGTGATCGGGACAACATTAAATTCCAACCAGTATTCACGACCGTCCTTCGTGTAGTTGATCACCCGTACCGACACCTGCTCCCGCTGCTCCAGCGCTTTGCGCACGCGGTCAAGCTCGCTCCGCTGGGTCCGCGGGCCCTGGAGAAAGCGGGGACTGCGTCCAAGCGCCTCGGCCCGGCTGTAGCCTGTAATGCGCTCGAAGGCATCGTTAACAAACACTATCGCCGGGCCGGGTTCGTCAAGGGGAGCAGCCTCGGTGATCATCACCATATCATCCAGCCGCGCCAGGGCCTCCTCGAGCAGGCGCAACTGATCCTCCGTCGTCCGGCGCCGGGTAATATCGCGAAAATAGACCGCCACGCCTTCTTCGGAAGGATACAGACTGAATTCAACCCATATGGCTCGTCTGGGAAAAAACTGCTCGAACTGCGTGGCGCGCCCGGTGGCGCGCGCCGCGTCATGCTCGCGCTCGAAGCGCGTTCCCCGCACCTGCGGAAACACCTCAAAGATGTGTTTGCCGAGCAACTCCGCCTTGCTATAGAGCAGCAGGTGTTCGGCCGGAGTGTTCACATAGGCAAAGCGTCCCTGGGGATCAATAATGACAAAACCGTCGGTGATGCTCCCCAGGATGGTTTGCAAGCGCGTGAACAGGCGCTTCTGTTCATCAACGTCGGTAGAGGCGCCGTACCACTTGATGATCTGGCCCTGGTCGTCGCGGATGGGGACGGCGCGCGCCAGGTGCCAGCGATAGCTCCCATCGCTGGCGCGGAAGCGAAACTCCGCCTCGGATGGTATGCCGGCGCGCAACGCCTGCTCCCACGCCGCGCAGGTCCGTTCTCTGTCATCAGGATGTACGAAGCTGAGCCAGCCATCGCCGAGGGCCTGCTCCGGCGCCGCCGGCCCTGCCAGATCGGCAAAGGCCTGGCTAATGAACTCAACCTTCCCTTCGGCGTCGGTGATCCAGACGATCAAGGGCAAGGCGTCGGCAAACCGCCGGAAGCGCGCCTCGCTGCGCGCTAGCGACGCCTCCAGCTCCCTGGCTTTTGAGATGTCCTGCACGGCTCCTTGCACCGCAACGATTGCCCCGGCGGCGTTACGCACCGGGCGGCCAAAAGACCGGATCCAGACGCGCCGGCCGCCGGACGTGATGATTTCGAACTCCTCATCATACGGCACGCCCTCGTTGGCGCAGCGCTCGAAGCGCGCGCGCATAATTTCCGCGTATTCCGGGGCGACGAAGCGCTCAAAATCCAGGCTTTGCGGGGGAGCAGCCGGGTCCCTGTCAAAGATCCGCGCCAGCTCGTCGGTCCACTGCACAGGTCCGGCGGGGAGGTGCGCGATCCAGCCGCCCAGGGACCCGATTTCGCTCGCCATCTGCAACAGGTCGCGCTGCTGTTCCACCGCTCGCCGTTGAGCCTCGTTCCGCTCCAGAAGGCGCAGCAGGACCATACTCACCCCGCCGGTGGCGAGAATGCTGACCACCGCGGCCCCACGGCTGATCAGCGCAAACGCTGCCCATCCATCGGGCGCCGGCGCCAGCGCATATCCGACAGTACACAGCAGCGCACTCAGCGCCGCGACGGCGAGGACGAACCAGGCCCGCCGCGCCAGGATCGCCGCCAGGACCGGGAGGGCGTACAGCCCTGCTATGGCGCTTGCAAGGGGCGCGACCACATCAGCTATAGTGACCAGCAACAGCGTTGCCAGACTCAACCCTATCCAGAATAGTGACGTTCCGGTCATGAACAAAAGTGTCATGGACCGTTTCATTGACTACGTCCTTCTGGCGCAAACGTCTGCGCCTCCGGGTACGAGCGGTTGGGATATGGGGAAACCGGGTTTCCCCAACCCCTCCCCATGGGAGGGGTTGGGAGGGCTGCGCCCTCCCAGGAACACATATTTTCATGCTGGCGTTGCGCGGCGCAGCCGCGCTACTGGCCAGTTCGCTTACGCTCACGTGCTGTATACGCCACACTATGTTACCGCATGATCGCCAGAATTATGTCAGGGCGGGGTTGCAAAAGCAGCACTTCATTCCATCATACGCTACCGGCATTACCCCGCACCTTGCAGAGGTTCGGAGGAAGCGGTGAAGGAGCAGGGCCTGCCCGCACGTTCCAGTCGAGAGCAGATCGCGCCTGCATTCATGGTCAGGGGTATGGGGAAACCGGGTTTCCCCATACCCCAACCGCCGTTGGGGTTGCCTGGCGCTCCAGCAGGCAGGGACGTGGGAACCCCGGTTTCCCCGATGTTCACCTCAGGCGTGGTTCAGATCCGCTTGACAATCCGGCCTTCATCTCCACACCTCGACAGCCCTGCAAGCCGGTTGTGCGGGGGTTAGAGCTGTGGAGATGTGGAGCGAGACGGTAAAGTTCAAACGCCCGCTTTTGAATGGTTGACAGGCGCAACGAAACCGCGTATACTGCTCTTGTGCAAAGCGTGGACAAATCTGTGCAATGGAGTGTGCAACTGCACAGGATCGCGGGCCTGACGCCCGGAGAGGAAATTGACCAATGATTAACGTTACGCGCCAGGCCTATCTGGAAGGCTTCACTCCTGCAGAGGTTTTCGCTACTCTCTCTGATACTCAGGCACTTGCCCATATTCTGCCCCGTGTGCAGCGGGTTGAGGTCACCCAGCGCAACAACGACACTCGCACCGCTCGGGTTGTGACCTATATGAACATCGGGGGCATCTTCGGCACCATTCGCTCCGAGGGCGAACTGACCTGGGAGAATGATCGCGCCATTCGTTTCAAGGTACGCACCCCTGTTCAGGTGGAGACGACCTGGGAACTGGTGCAGGTGAAGACGGGTACGGATATTCAGTTGACCACCTCGCTGAATCTGGCGCCTATGCTCGGGCCGATGGCGAGTTTCGTGCCCACCCAGCAGGTGAGCGAGATGATGGCGACCGAGCTGGAAACGGTTCTCAAGGCCCTTGCCCGCCGGATGCGCGAGAGCAAGTTGCGCGAGCGCGCCATCGCAGCCTGAAACCCCCACTCAGACGCTATATAATGAAGACCTCGCGGATGGGCGGCATCCGCGAGGTCTTTCGGTTTTTTTGCTTTCCTGAGGGGAAAATATGGGGAAACCGGGTTTCCCCATCCCCCTCCCTGCGGGGAGGAGCCTGGTTCCCTCCCCCAGCGGGGGAGGGCCAGGGA
>FWWM01017775.1_pt1 | contig 10256 bp, 8 predicted proteins | sample 2228351 | NCBI WGS metagenome assembly FWWM01 (sample SAMEA103939774, study PRJEB20133) | metagenome
TGACAAATGGCTACAAATGACCGCAATTTCTCCTGACAGGCGCCAAATTTCTAAATCGATTTAGATTTTGCTTGACAACTCCACCGATTTGGTCTATTCTGCTGACATAGCTCAAATCGATGGACGGCAAAGATCTGCTCTGTTTCTCCTGAACTGCCCACCAGGAATCATGCCGGTCACGCTGAAGGATATCGCCAGGCGCGTGGGTAAATCGGTGCCAACTGTGTCACGTGCGCTGGGGAACCATGCAGATGTCAGCCAGGAAACCCGCGCCGAGGTGCAGCGGGTGGCACGCGAACTGGGTTACGAGCCAAGCGCCCTTGCCTTAAACCTGCGTCGGCGCTGTGCAGGCGCCATTTCGTTGATTTTGCCTGCCCATGCGCAGGTGCGCGTCTCTGATCCCTTCTTTGCGGAATTCCTCAACGGCGTTGCAGAGGCGGCCTCCGAACAACACGTGGACCTGCTGCTAAGCGCCAGTACTGATGAGGATGTGAAAACGGCTTATCTCAAGCAAATACGAAGCCGTCGTACCGATGGGTTCATTGTGGTCCGTACCCAGCGCCAGGACAGCCGCATCAACCTGCTCCGTGAACAGGGCGTTCCGTTCGTCGCCTATGGCCGAACGGAAGAGAACAACGATTTCTGTTTTGTGGATGAAGATTGTGTGGCGGGGATCGCCCAGGTGGTCGATCATCTGGCTGCGTTTGGCCACCGGCGCATCGGGTACATTTCCGAGCCCCTCTTTCTGACCAAGGCCTATCATCGCATGATGGGGTTTCGCCTGGGGTTGGAGCGCAATGGGCTGCCCTTTGACCCAACCCTGCTGGTGGAAACCAATTTTCGGCAACGTTCTGGCCGCCAGGGCGCCGCCTACTTGCTGGACTTGCCACAGCGACCGACTGCCATCGTGGCCGCCAACGATCTCCTGGCATTGGGCGCTGTCCATGAAGCCCAGTCCCGTGGGCTGGTGGTAGGCCAGGATGTGAGCATCACCGGCTTTGATGACATTGCACTGACCGGGTATGTGTACCCTGCCCTGACCACGGTTCATCTGCCTGCCCAAGAGCTTGGCCGCAAGGTGGCGGGGATGTTGCTCAAGTTGATCAACCAGGAACCCCTGCAAGAGCGCCAGTTCATCTATCAGCCCGCCTTGATCGTCCGGGGTTCGAGTGGTCCGGCGCCTGTGTGAATCTGGTCAGATGCGGCGGACCTCCGGACTGCGGACGGAACGATAGGGGGTGAGATATTTGCTCGGGTTGATTTGTTTCAAAAAAAGGAGAGCCACCGATGTCCATCAAAGTGCGAATCTTGAGCTTACTGGTCATTGCAGCGATGCTCTTTGTCGCCTGTGCGCCTGCAGCACCCGCGCCAGCTCCGGCTGCCCCGGCGGCCGAGACCTCGGCTGAAAGCCCCGCTTTGCGTCGGCCCGGCGGCAGCCCGCCTTTTGCGCGCCCCAAGGGCCGGGCGCCACGGGGCACCAAATCCTCGGTCCAGGCCACAAAGGCGTTCGATATCCATGGGCAGATCATTGGGCTGAAGAACGGCAAGGTCTCGGTCCGGGCGCCCAATCCCTATGTGCCCCCGGTGCTGACCGTGGAAGTCGATGAAGCGGCCGACATCGACGTCGAACTAGCGGGCCTGGCCGCGTTGGCACTGGTCCGGCCAGGCGACCGGATCTCCGCCCGCTGCCAGCAGGTCGCGCCCAATGCTGCCCGCATCCTCCAAGCCGAAATCACGCTCAGCCAGCCGCTTTCGGCCACCGAGGGGACCGGCGCCCGAAAGAAACCCGCGTCGGCCAGGCACCCCACCAAAGAAAAACCCAAAGCCGAGGGCGAGCCGTCCGCAGACGACGATATGCCACCGGCGGACGATACCGCCCCGGCTCACAAAAAACCGGCCAAGAAGGCGACCAAGCCACGCCGGCTCGAAAAATCCGAAGAGGGTAGTTCGTAGTTTCGCCCCAGTTTGTGGTTCCGCCTTCAGGCCCTTGCGCGGGGGTATTCGTCATCATTCCGATCTCGGCCTGCACGGGGCGAAGGCGCGGCGAAGTGTTTCGCCTGAAACGGGGGCGTGTCGTCCCGAGCCCAAGTTGCGCGCTTGCCCATGGTGCGTATCGAATTGCCCGGGGAAACCAGGCTGGGGACCCTCCGGGCCTTCACTACAAAAGCCGATTGGGACTCAGCCGCTCAGAAAGGGGCAGGGGCGCAACGCCCCATCCCTCCGGCAGGGGTCCGGGCCGACCCTACGGTCTTTCCATGCGGGCGAAGAGTTCCACCTGGTCCAACACGTTCATACCCCGCTCGGCCAAAGCGCGGATGGCTTCGTCGGGGCGGTCGAAGCGGAAGACCAGCACGGCCTTATCCCCCAGTTTGGTGGCGAAGGCGTACATGTACTCGACATTGACGCCTGCGGGCTCGAGCACATCGAGGAGTTCGGCCAGCCCGCCGGGGCGATCGGCCACTTCCACGGCCAGGACTTCGGTCACGTTGACCGCCAGGCCGCCCCGTTCCAAAACCTCTTTGGCCCGCGGCCAGTCGCGAACGATCAGCCGGAGGATGCCGAACTGTTGGGTATCGGCCAGCGAAAGGGTTACGATGTTGATCCCCGCCTGGGCCAGCAGGCGGCAGGGGAGGGCCAGGCGCCCCGGCTTGTTCTCCACGAATACCGAAAGCTGCGTGATCTTCATGCCAGCGAAGCTCCTCGAGTGGTTTTTATTACCGGGGGAAGCTGGGCCGCCATGGGGCGCGGGGTGGGGCCAGCCGCGGCACGGTGGCCTGATGGCCCGGGCGTCGGCGGCCCGGCTGTGGCTGGCGGACCTTCCGCAGGAGGGCGGGGTGCCACGCCGCGGCCGGTGCACCGTCCGGGTTACAGGCCCCGACGGTCGATCACCCGCCGCGCTTTGCCCTCGCTGCGCGGGATGGTGTGGGGTTCGACCAGGGTGACGGCCACGCGCAGGCCGAGCGAGTGTTCCATCTGGCGGGCGACAGCTTGTTGCAGGTTTTCCAGGGCGCTGATGCGGTCGCTGAACACGTTGGGGGTGACTTCGATCTGGACTTCGATCTGATCGAGCCCCTTTTCGCGCGTGAGCACGATCTGGTAGTGGGGCAGCGTCCCCTCGACCGCCAGCAGCGCCGCCTCGATCTGCGAGGGAAACACGCTGACCCCGCGCACGATGATCCGGTCGTCGCTCCGCCGGCTGATGCGGCCGATGCGCCGCAATGTGCGCCCGCAGGGGCAGGGTTCCGGCAGGATGGCGGTGATATCGCGGGTGCGGAAGCGCAAAAGCGGCATCGCCTCCTTGGTCAGGGTCGTCAGCACCAATTCGCCCTCCTGGCCGTCGGCAAGCACCTGGTGCGTCTCGGGATCGATGATCTCGGGATAGAAGTGGTCTTCGAATACGTGCAGGCCTTGCTGGACGTGGCATTCGGCAGCCACGCCCGGCCCGATGATCTCGGACACCCCATAGATATCGTAGGCCTTGATGCCGGCCGCCTGTTGGATGCGGTCGCGCATGGCCTCGGTCCACGGTTCGGCGCCGAACGCGCCGGCCCGCAGGGGCAAGGCCCGCAGGTCCACACCCAGTTCTTCGGCGCGGTCGATGATATGCAGGAAATAGCTGGGCGTGCAACAAATGGCCGAGACACCAAAATCTTTCAGGATTTGGATTTGGCGGTCGGTCTGGCCCGCCGGCACCGGGATCACCGTGGCGCCCAGGGCCTCGCCTCCGTAGTCGAAACCCAGCCCGCCGGTGAACATCTCGTAGCCAAAGGCGTTTTGGATGACGTCGCCCTGGCGAATGCCGAAGGCGGCCAGGGCCCGGACCAGCACGCCGGTCCACATATTCAGATCGTGTTGCGTGAAGGCGGAGATGGTGGGCGTGCTGGCCGCGCCGCCGGAGGCTTGCAAGCGGACGATTTCGCCTAGCGTGGCGGCAAACATGCCCCGCGGATAGGCCTCGCGGAGGTCGGCTTTGGTGGTCAGGGGCAACAGGGCGATGTCCTCGACCGTGCAAATCCGTTCGGGGCGGATCTCGCGCTGGTCGAGGCGTTTGCGATACAAGGCCACCCGGTCATAGGCCCGCCGCACCGTTTGCCGCAGACGCTGCGACTGTAATTGCCGCAATTGCTCGGCGGGCAGGAAGTCCAAGCTGCTGGCCGGATGGAACGGGGCGATCCAGAGCGCCTTGAGCGGTGCACCAGGGATCATGGGCTGCTGGCCCTCCTGCGCCGAAGCGTTCGTGGCAGCCCCCGGGGGGCTTTCCCGACACGGGCCTTCAGCATACGACGGGGGCGGCCCCGTGTCGCCTCCACCAATGGGGGGAAGCTCATCGCGGCCGCCCTTGCCAACCCTCCCAAGCCAGCCCCAGCAGGGTTCGCAGGGCGGCGACCGCCTCGCGACGGTCGATCTTGGACCGCCCCTGCTTGCGGTCCACGAAGGTAATGGGGATCTCGCCGAAGTGGGCTCCGGCCCGCTGAAGCCGCCACAGGATCTCTTCCTGGAATGCGTACCCCCGGGAGCGGATGGCGCCCAGGCCCACCCGGCGGAGCATCGCCACCCGGTAGCACCGCAGGGCCCCGCTACAGTCGCGGGGTTTGAGTCGCAACAGCCACCGGGCGTAAAGGTTGATGGCGCGGCTCATCAAGTGGCGGTAAAGCGGCCAGCCCTCGATCCGCCCCCCAGGCACATATCTGGAACCGATCATCACATCGACAGGCGGCCGGCCCAGCGGATCCATTCCGGCCAGTAATTGGGGGAGGCAGCGCGGTGGGTGGCTCAGGTCGGCGTCCATGGTGATCACGAAATCGTAGCCGTGCTGCATGGCGTACTCCAGGGCCGCCACCGTGGCGGTGCCCAGGCCCAGCTTGGCCGGCCGGTGAAGGCATTTCAGGCGGGGCTCCTGCGCCGATTGCTGGTCGCACCACTGGCCGGTGCCATCGGGCGAGTTGTCGTCCACCACCAGGATGTCGGCTTGAGGGAGCCAGCGAAAGACCTCGGCGACCAGAATGGGGAGATTCTCGATCTCGTTATAGGTGGCCACCGCGACCAGCGTCTTGCAGGCCGGCGGGGTTGGGGCCGAGAGGGACTCGCTTATCGAGTCATCAGCAGGGGTCATGCCGGTGGCCTCTCCGTGTCGCCATAAACACCCTCGGGTGGCACCGTGCCTTCGGTGTCTGGCCGCGCCCAACCACATGCCGGCGGGGCGGGTGTGAGGCAAGCGGCGCGTGGGCGGGGGCTACGGCTGAAGGTCGAACTCGAACGGGTCGTTCGTTTCCTCCACATCCACGACCAGGGGCGTGGTCCGGGGATCCATGTATTTGGGAGGGACCGGCGGAGCAGGGCGGGGCTTGGGGGGTGGTGCGGGCCCGATCGGCGGCTCTTCGAGTTCGGGCACAATGGTCACTTTGTAGGGGCCGACCCACAGGCCGGGGCCCTCGGCGGTCCGCATCTCGAACCGGCCGTCCGCGTCCAACGCGGCGGTGATGTACGTGCCGTACTCGGGATCGCAGAACACAACCCGCGCGTTGGTGACCGGTTTGCCTTGGAATGTGACCCGGCCGACCACGTTGCCCCGCTCACGCGAACAGCCGGTTCCAAGCACCAGGGCTGCGGCAAGTAAGGCCAAGGGTGCGACGCGTTTAGAAACCTTCATACTCGACGCGTTTCCCATCATCGCGGTTGGCAAGGTTATACAGCACCTGGATATCCAGCGAGCCGGTCAGGTAGTGGACCGATCCGTCGGCCATCAGCACCTGGGCCCCGTCGCCGTGGGCCGATTGGAGGGGCCGGTTGGGCCCGCAGTTGCCCGCCACGCCCAGGGCTTCATAATACGTCTCGCCGATCGGGTGGACCACGCAGGTCAGGTTGAACGCCCGTTCCCAGCCATCGTTGCCCGGCCCCATGGGAAAGCCGTGGCCGCAATCGCTGCGGCAATCCCGTTTGACCCCGCTCGAATCGACGCACCACCGCGACTGCTCGCCGATCACCATGGTGTGGCTGAGGCCGTCTTTGATCGCGCTGGGACCGATGGCCAGGGTCTGGTACGGCTGATTGGACAGGGCGTCGTTCATCAGCAGCACGCCCCCGAACGAGATCTTGCCGTAGGCGCCAGGCGTAGGGCCTTTGTCACGCGTGGTGGGGTGATCCAAGGCCCCCATGATGCCCGTATAGTTGGGGCTCATCACAAAGGCCGGCGCGCTGGGCGGATCGTTCTGAAGTACGAAGTCCTCCAGCGTGCTGGAGGGGCACTTCATGAAGGAAAACCTGGCCCCGCGGAACAGATCGCGGTTGTTAACGTTCCCATCGGTGCCCAGCCAGCCGGTCACCGAACTCCGCTGGTCGAAGGCCGCGTAGGTGCTCTCCTCCTCGATGTACGGGAGGATGCGGACCCACCACGAATGGCCGTAGCCCCCCGAAAGGGTCCACTGGCCTCCGATGGGAAACGTCTGGTGGGCGCTGAGGTAGTTTTGCATGGCCAGCCCGATCTGCTTGACGTTATTGCCGCATTTGGACCGCCGGGCGGCTTCGCGGGCGGCCTGGACTGCTGGCAGCAACAGTGCGACCAGCACGCTGATGATCGCGATGACCACCAAGAGTTCGACCAGCGTGAACCCGCCGCAGGATTGCGGGCGCGTTCTGCACCGGTCCCAAGAGCAGGAGCGGGACTTCATGATAGCATCCTTTCCCCAGGAGAAAGGTGTGGCAGGGCTGGGAGCAAGCGGCTTGCGCCGGCACGGACCGGGCAAGCGCGCTACCCCTATCATACTTTGCCTATAACGATTCGCAACTCGACCGGTTGGCGGCGACCGAAGGGCCGCGGGGCCCCCCACGGGGCCGGCTCGGCCCGGCGGCGCTGGAGCCAAGCACCCGTGCCTGCGTCGCCCGGGACGTTGGGGCGGTTTGGGCGGAGCTTGCAACGCCGGGGCTGGCGCCTAAGGCCGCTGCCTCCGCCGGGCCCTTTTGCGATGAGGGCGATAGCCGATCGGTGCGGCGTCGGCCGGCCCGGCTGCCGGCTCCCGCTTGGTGGCCGCACGGGGCACGGCACCGGCCCGACTTTTCGGCCTGGCCCGCGCCGATCGGGCACCCGGCGGGGGCTTGGCAGGGATCAGGCACTCGGGCCCGTCGCCGATGAGGTCCTCGCGGCCGGCCTCCACCAGAGCTTCGCGCACCTCGAAGTACCGCTCGGGCATGAAGAACTGGAGCAAGGCCCGCTGGAGCCGCCGCTGCCGCGCCCCCCGCGGCACAAACACCTCTTCCCCCGTCATCGGATCAATGCCCGTAAAGTACATGCACGTCGCGATATCGAACGGCGTCGGGTAGAAATCCTGCACCTGCTCCGGACGATAGCCAGTCCGCTTGAGGAACTGCGCAAGGGCGATCATCTCGGCCAGGCCGCAGCCAGGGTGCCCGGCAATGAAGTACGGCACCAGATACTGCGTCTTGCCCGCTTCCCGCGAAAGGCGCTCGAAACAACGGGCGAATGCCTCGAATGTTTCGATGCCGGGTTTTTTCATCCGCTGAAGGACCTCGGGATCGCTATGCTCGGGGGCCACCTTCAAATGGCCACCCACGTGGTGCTGCACCAGCTCGCGCACGTAGGCCGGGCTGCCAAGGGCCAGGTCCATGCGCACGCCGGAGGCCACCAGCACCCTCTTGATGCCCGGGACGGAGCGGGCGGCCCGAAGCAAGCGGACCAGCGGCCCGTGGTCGGTATCGAGCAGTTTGCACACCGTCGGGTGGACACAGCTCAGCCGCCGGCATTTCTGGCGGACCTCGGGCCGCTTGCAGTTCATGCGGTACATATTGGCGGTCGGGCCCCCCAGATCGCTCACCGTCCCCTTGAAGTCCGGGTCGCGGGCCAGGCGGCAAAGTTCGTCCAAAACCGACCGCTCGCTGCGGCTCTGGATGATCCGCCCCTCATGGGCGGTGATCGAACAGAACGTGCATCCCCCAAAACATCCCCGCATGATCTGGATCGAGTCCTTGACCACCTCGAAGGCGGGAATCGTCCGGCCGCCGTAATCCGGGTGCGGATGCCGCAGAAACGGCAGGCCGTACACCCGGTCCATCTCTTCCTGCGACAGGGGCAGGGCCGGCGGGTTGACGACCACCGCCTCCGGGCCATGGCGCTGCACCAGGCGCCGGGCGTTATAGGGATTGGTCTCCAGATGCGCGATGCGGGTCATCTCGGCGAATCGCCAGCGATCGGCCGCCACCTCTTCGTAACTGGGCAGCTCGATCGTGTCGGCCAGGGCAAAGGGCTGGCCCGGCGGCGGCACCTCGCTGGCACCCAGTCGGTACGCCACCCCCGGCAAGTCGCGGCAGTCGGCCGGCCCCTTGCCCGCCGCCAGACGCCGCAGAATCTCCAACAGCGGCCGCTCGCCCATGCCGAACACCAACAGGTCGGCCTTGGCATCCAGGAGGATCGAGCGCCGGACCTTGTCGCTCCAATAGTCGTAGTGGGCCAGGCGGCGCAAACTGGCCTCGACCCCGCCGGCTACGATCGGCACACCCTTGAAGGCCTCGCGGGCCCGCTGGCAGTACACGGCCGTGGCCCGGTCCGGACGCCGGCCGATCTCGCCCCCGGGACTGTACGCATCGTCGTTGCGCACCTTGCGATTGGCCGTGTAGTGGTTGACCATCGAATCCATGTTCCCCGCACTGATGGCAAAGCACAGCCGCGGGCGCCCGAACTGCCGCCACGGCTGGCACGACCGCCAATCGGGTTGGCTGAGGATCGCCACCCGATAGCCTTCGGCCTCCATCAGCCGGCCCAACAGGGCCATCGCAAAGCTCGGGTGATCCACGTAGGCGTCGCCGGTGACAAACACCACGTCCACGCGGTCCCAGCCACGCGCCGCCACCTGCGCCGGCGTCATGGGCAAATAGTTGGCCGGGTCGAGCTTGGGGTCCAGCGCCATCATCGGTCCGAACGGCCTTGGTCCTTGCACGGCCGAAAACAGGGCACTCGTGCTACCGCTTGCACTCCAGGGAGGCTCCGCTTGAGGTTCCGCCACTGGTCATTATACGGACCCCGCCTGGCCGAGCCCGCGGAAAACGCCCCCGGCAACCCACGGCGCCCTCTGCCCGACCCAGCCCCCGGAAGCCGCCGGGCAATAGTCCGCGGCCGCTGGAAATGCAATAATCCAGCGCCTGCCGAGGCCAGTATGTTGGCCCACAGGGCAAGCATCGCCGCACACACGGTGCGCTGCGCGCGAGGAGACGGTTATGCGACATCCAGGTTGCTTGATTGCCGCCGTAGTGGGAGCCTTGGGCGCCCTGGCGCCTGCCCACGCCGGCCAGATCGCCTGGGAAAACGCCCACCTCCGCCTGGTGCTGCAAACCGACGCCACCTGGCGGTCGATCGTCGACAAGCACACCGGCCGCAACTATCTCCCCGCCGGGCAATCCCTCCCGATCGCCGCGCTCCAGTGGGGCGGTGCGGTCCACCCGGCGAGCCACGCCCACCAGCAGGACGACCGGCTGGTCCTCGCTTTTTCCGGGTGCGACACCCGGCTGGTGTACCGGGTGGAGCCGGCAAACGATTGGATCGGCTTTCGCTTGATCGAAGTCGCAGGGCGCCGGCCGGAGCGGGTCACCCTCCTCCGCCTGCCCGTGGCCATCACGGAGCGCGTGGGCCCGCGGCTCAACGGCGCCTGGAACGACCAGTACGGGATCTCGTTGCGGGCGATGAATCTTCAGACCCAAGGCGGGGCGACTCGCCGAAGGGGCTATGCCGAACTGGCGTGCACCACCCAGGATGCGCCGGGTCCCCAAGTGGAAGGGGCTGCGGCCGCCGTGGTGGCTGGCCCACCCAACCTCCTCCGCCAGCGATTGCAACGCCTGGCCGCCGCCTGCGATCTGCCGCGAAACGACGATGGCCAGACCCCGGCCAAAGACCTGCCGATCGCCCGCGGCTCGTACTGGTTCTTGCACTTCGGCGAGAAGGACGTGGACAAAGTGGTCGACTACTGCCGCCGTACCGGGTTCCGCCAGGTGATGCTCAGCTCGGGGGCGTGGTGCCGCAGCGTGGGGCACTTCACCATCAACACCGCGCTGTACCCCGATGGCCTCCGGAGCCTTCGCCGGACCGTGGCCCGCCTGCACCGCGAGGGGATTCTGGTGGGGATGCACACGTTCGCCTCGAAGGTCTCGAAAACCGATCCCTATGTCACCCCGGTTCCCGATCGCCGCTTCTGGGTAGACCTGAGCGCCCCTTTGGCTCGAGCCGCGGGCCCCACCGACCGCACCCTGCACAT
>FWWM01014535.1_pt1 | contig 10255 bp, 9 predicted proteins | sample 2228351 | NCBI WGS metagenome assembly FWWM01 (sample SAMEA103939774, study PRJEB20133) | metagenome
AAATCGGTGCGGTCCGGAATTTTGCCATAAGGCAAACTTTTCACCCAGCTGTCGCTTGGGCACAACAACACTAAATTATGGAAGTTCCGCTTGTTACCACGGCGCCATTTTAAGCTTTTATCAAACCAGCCCGGGCTTAAATGCGGGTAAAAATGTGGATACAACACCAGGCCTTGCTCGCTAAAAGGCCAGTCAAAGTGGTAATCCAGAATGCCGCCGTCAACAAAAATACCGCTTCCTGCTTTGGCGATGTGAGCGACAGGGGATATCACCAGCGGAATGGCACCAGTTGCCAAGAGCGCGGTTTTTAGATTGTCCTCACCAAGCGTCACACGCTCAGTGGGTAAATTGTCGAGCCTGCGAAAAGCATTGGCTGAAAGCGGGTGCTGAAACAAATATCTTTGATAAAACAAGCCCAGGCTGCGCCGGTGCACCAGATTGGCAGCAGCCACCAGCGATAAAGCGCCAAGTTGGGCCACTTTGGGCTGCAATTTGCTGATGCCTTTGGCGCGCGCCACCACAAAATTCAACTGAAATACCGGATTTTCCACCACCTGGCGTACATGCTCTGCAGTTGGAAATACCGCGTCCATCACTGTGGCGGAAATTGCCGTCACTTGGTGAATATCGGCGTTGGGCGGGTAACATAAGTTGCGATAAGCGTCACAAAAACGTCTCGAAGCGGCAGCCGGGTCTTGTTGACCATAACAGGCAAAACGCCAGGCGCCGGCCGAGCTGCCTAAAAGCTGTAACGGTTTTTGCCGGCCTTTAAAAAACTCACTACAAAGGTACTGATCAAGCCCGAATAAACTAAACCATTTAGGGCCGCCGCTGGCACCAACCAATACTTCAACGGCGTCGCTGGTTAAACCATGTTGCTGTAAATGTAAAAGGGCGGTCGGGCCTGCTTTTACAATAAGTGGTGAAGCCAAAGCTGCTCCTTGCTGTTGTCAAAATTGCCGGGAAAATAGAAACTGCCGGATTATAAAATACGGCCATATAAACGCTGATGCATACGCTCGGCATATTCGTCGGTCATGCCGGCAATATAATCGGCAATCACCCGCTCGCCGGCGCCTTTTTGTTGTTGCAGTTGCCAGCGCTGCTGGGTATTAAAGGGCAATAACCGCAGCGGGTCGCTGTTAAAAGCACTAAAGAGTTGTTGTACGATGCGCTGGCCACGAAATTCCAGCTGCTGCAAGCTTGGATGCAGGATCACATGGCGGTATACAAAAGACTTTAACAAGGCCAGCATCTGCTGTTCCACTTTGGGGAGCACAGCGTTATAACGAATTAATGGTTCAGCAGCTTCTGGCAATACCTCTGCCCATTGCACATGGGTAATAAGGCGGTTCACCAGCGCACCTATGGCATCTTTTCGAATGTGATGCGCCTGATGAAACAGTTTGTCGCCAACGTCCCGTAAAAACTGCGTGGCTTCTGCCGGCCAGTCACGACAGAGCTCAGGTAGCTCCTGTTGCCAGATTTGCTGTTGCACTGTGCCTGTCACAACAGCGTCTTCCAAGTCATGTACACCGTACGCAATATCGTCCGCCAGCTCCATAATTGCTGCGTCTAATGATTTAAAACGTGAACGGATAAAAGGTGCCTGAGTCAGTTTTTCGGTCTGACAAAATAAATCTCTGTCAGAAACAGACAGCGGCGCCAGGATCCAGTCGAGTAAATCTTCGTCTTCCCGATAAATGGCTTTGCAGGGTTTTTGTTTATCAATCACCCTCGGCTGTAACAGCGGATATTTTAATAACCCCAACAAAGTGCGGCGCGCTAAATCCATGCCACCCGATGCGGTGTAAGGTTCGAGTTTGCCAACAATCCGCAGTGTCTGGCCATTGCCTTCAAAACCGCCAAAATCAGCCATAACGGCGTTTAATGCTGTTTCACCGCCATGACCAAAAGGCGGATGGCCAATGTCGTGCGCCAGACACAAAGCTTCCATCAGGCTGTCTTCCGGCAATAAGGCATGCAACTGTGAAGTTGGCGCGTTTAATCTCAGCTGCGCCACCAAAGCAGTGCCAATTTGGGCGGCTTCCAGAGAATGGGTTAACCGGGTGCGGTAAAAGTCGTTTAAGCCAACCCCCATAATCTGGGTTTTGGCCTGCAGTCTGCGAAAAGCTGCACTGTGTAAAATTCTGGCTTTGTCACGTTGCCAGGCACTGCGATGATCCAGCGGTCTTTGGGTTGCACTGGGCTCGCGTCTTTCATTCCATGCCGACATATCAGTTCCTGTACTGCAAAGGTGCCTTATGCTACGTCATTTTTTAGTCGCTTGCGACTAGGGCAAAGAGCAGTTACTTGCATGCTTTTGAAAAAAAGCTGGACAAAGATTTTATCGATACTGTATAAATAGACAGTATTCTTTATTTCTGATAAATATCGCTGATATTCACAACAAGAGGCAACACAACATGGCCGTGATCGTAAAATATGTGGTTGAACGCAACGGAGTAGAAAAAATGACTTTTGCTGCAAAAAGCGAAGCCGATGCTTATGACAAAATGCTGGATATGGCCGATGACTTGTTTGTCGTGCTGGGCGCCAGTCAGCTGCTGCAAGATGAACAGATGCAGGAAACGCTGGCATTGTATTTAGCGCAGCATAAAGACGATGTGTTACAGGCGCTTGGTGCTAAAGCGAAAACGGTTAAAAAAGACAAAACCACTGAGCCTAACGAGATCCAAACCGATGTAAAAACGGACACAGCAGAGCAGGAACAGGCAAATAACACAACGTTAAATTTGGTTGCGGCTTAAGTTGAAGCCCTGATGCAAACCTAAGTGCAAGGGTGTTGTGATTAAAAGCAGGGCGGATAAACACAGCTGAGTTGCAGTTAATATCGGATAAACAAAAGCCCGCAATAGCGGGCTTGTTGTTTATGACAAACCTGATTTAAGGCTGAGTCAGCTGTTGTTGCAAGGCTTTTGCCTGAGCCAGTGTTTTACTGGCAGCATCCAGTTTTGCTTTGGCGGTGGCAACTTCGGCCGGACTGGTGGCTTTTGACAACAAAGCCGCAGCCGCTTCCACTTCAGCCTGTGCTTTGCTCACTGCCGCATTAGCAGCTTTTAACTGCGCAGCTTTATCGGCAACTGCAGTTTGTTGCGCCTTATTTTGCATCAGGCTGGCTTGTTCAGCGGCCATTTCTGCTGCTAAATCATTGTCTTCAGCCATTACAGCTGTTGGTGCTGCTTTAACCGCATTTAAACCTAGGCTGGCGGTGTTTGCCTTATGTTCAACAGCAGTGTGCAGCTGCGTATTCAGCTGAGTTACAGGTTCGGTCAGCGCCTGGGTGTGCTTTTTAACTTGTGTATCGGCCTCTTGTTGCAGCTTTGTTTGTGCCTGTACCTTCAGTGCCTCGCTTTGTTGCGCTGCACTGGTTAGCGGGTCTTTAACCGCTGTTTGCACCTGGGTTTTGATGGCTGTAACAGGCTGAGTGAATGTTTCGAGCTCTGTTTTAGCTTGTTCTTTTACCTGGGATTTGACCGCCTCAGCAGGTTGGATTGCATCCTTGAGCTGGGTTTTTACCGCGGTCTGCACATCAGTTGCTGCTTTTACTTGCTGTTTTACAGCATTTACTTGTGATGTAACAGGTGCTGTTGTGGTATTGATCAACTGCTGTTTTTCCTGCTCAAGCTTTGCTTTGGCAAGATCTTCCGCTTTGGCCCCGCCAAGCACAGCGCCGGCCAGCTGCTGTTGTTGCTCGCTCAGGCCAAGCTGGGCTGAAGCCTCGCTGCTGGCTTTTTGCAGTGCTTTTTGTTTGAGCTTCACCGGATCCGCATAGTCGGCTAAATCTGCCGGCCAGCTCGGTACCACCTTGGCGGCCTGATTATTCAGCTGCTCAGCAAAAATCTGCGGGGCGCCGCCGGAAACCAGCATCACCGCCATTTGGTTAGTTTCTGAGTTCCAGACAAAACCAGCTTTTTCAGCAAGTTGTGGTATCGGTGTATGGTTGGACACCAGATAAAATAACGGCCCTTCCTGCTGTAACTTATCGGCTGTTTTTAACAGGGTGACGGCGGTGTCATAATGTTCGCCTAACAAAGGTTGCATCCGGTTTTTGATCAACGGTTGCTCCAGCAGGTTCATTTCATTGGGATCAAGCCCAACCAACGGCTTCAGTAAAGCCCACATCAGCTGCCCCTGAGGAGACAACAACAGTGCTGGTGCAACACAACCTGCCAATAATATGCTGATGGCAAAAATCCATGAACGCTGCCGTGATCGGCGAATGAATGCAAACACGCGAATAGTCCTGATCTGATTGAATAAAATATGGCCGACAGGCTACCACAGCGATAAATAAACGGCCAGAGTAACGCCGCCTGCAGACTAAACCGCTTGATGTCAAATCAGTACTGAACCGGTGTTCTGAGTATGAATTACTGAGCTTCACCACGGCCAAAAGCCGGCAGCCAGTTGGTCCAGACCGGTTGTAGGCCAAGGCTGGTCAATACCTTTGCCATCTCAGCCGGGCTTCGCTCATCATCAATACTAAATTGTTGCAGTGCTTCTGGTGCCACCTGATAACCGCCGGGCTGGGTTTTGGAACCGGCACTGAGACTGGTGATCACCAGCGGCAATAACAAATCACGCAGTCTGGCGTTTTCCCGGGTGGATAAAATTAGTTCAAGCTCCGGCGCAAAAACGCGAAAAGCACAATACAGCTGCACCAATTCGGCATCACCGACCAGCACGGCCGGTTCAACGCCACCGCTGCAGGGTCTTAACCTCGGAAAGGCGACACTATACTGACTGCGCCAGTAGTGCTGCTGTAGATGGCGCAAATGCAAACCAAGCGCCAAAGCGTCTAGTCGCCAGTCGGCAAGGCCTAATAAAATGCCGAGGCCAATTTTATCCATGCCGGCTGCACCCAGCCTGTCCGGACAATCAAGCCGCCAGCGCATATCGGTTTTAGTGCCTTTTAAATGATAGTGCTGATAAGCCTGAGGTTGATAAGTTTCCTGGTACACCAATACAGTGTCGATGCCAAGCGTCTTTAACTCCTGATAATCGCTGCTCGAAAGTGGCTGCACTTCTAACATCAGACGGCTGAATAATGGCCGCAGCAACGGAACTTGCCGGCGAAAATAATTCATCCCCACTTTTCGGTCATGTTCACCTGTAACCAGCAGCAGCTGATCATGGCCAAGAGCTTTGACAGCCATGGCTTCCTGCATAAGCTCATCGCTGTTTAACACCCGCCGCTTTACCGCCTGGCTTAACGAAAAACCACAATAAGTGCATTCGTTGGCGCACAGGTTTGACATATAAAGTGGTGCAAATAGCTGCCGGGCTGCGCCAAAGTGCTGCCGGGTGAGTTCAGCGGCGCGAGCTATCAGCTCTGGTAACATTAATTTGGCTTGTGGGCTTAACAGCACGGCCAAATCCGTCAGATCCGGTGTTTTGGCATAAAGCGCCTGTACAACTCTGGTTTTATCGGCTGTCACTAACTGCAGCGCTGCAAAGTCAGTGTATGCCAGCACTTCACTAAATGGCGGATAATGAAACGTTGTGCTTGCAGTGCCGTGAGTTGCGGTTTTAGCCTGACGATGACTCATGTTAAATAATCCAGTAAAGCTTCTACCGGGCTGGTGGCACTTGCCCCATGCTGAGACGGAGCAAAACGGGCTTTTAACCCGGCTGCACCAGCTTCTACCGCCAGTTTAAAGGCGCTGGCAGCCAAAACCGGATTTTGTGCTGTGGCAATGGCGGTATTGACCAGTACAGCGGTTGCGCCCATTTCGATGGCTGCGCAGGCATCTGACGCTTTCCCTATACCGGCGTCGATGATCACCGGCACCCTGGCCTGACTGATAATAATGTCCAGCATCAGCCGGTTTTGCAGGCCCTGATTGGAGCCGATGGGGGATGCCAGCGGCATCACAGCGGCACAACCTGCATCCTGCAGTGCCTGGCAATGCACCGGATCGGCACTGCAATACGGCAAGACGATAAAACCTCTTTTGCACAACTCCTGTGCTGCTAACAAAGTTTGGTGGGGATCCGGCAATAAATAACGGGGATCAGGGTGAATTTCCAGTTTCAGCCAGTTGGTTTGCAGCAACTCACGGGCAAGTTCGGCTGCAAAAATCGCTTCTTTTGCATTCACTGCGCCTGAAGTATTGGGTAATAACCGCACTCCGGCCTGCTGCAGTGGCGTCACTAAATCAGCAGAAGGCTGGCCTGGTTTTACCCTTTTTAATGCCAGTGTTACCATCTCTGTACCACTGGCATTAACTGCATCCAGCATTTGTCGTGCACTGGCAAACTTGCCGCTGCCAAGCAATAAGCGGCTGGAAAATTGATGTTGGGCGATTTCAAACATCTTAACCTCCTGCCACCAGATTAAATATCAGCAGCTCGTCCTGGTGCTGAAGTTGTTGTGTTGACCACTTTTTACGTGGTAACACCTGCTGATTGAGGGCTACCGCGACTTTAAGCTGCCCGTCAGGCTCGCCGCTCCATGCAGTTAACAACGCCGCGACAGTTGCTTTTGCTTCAATCACAAAAGGTTGTTGGTTCACGGTGAGTTCAATTATTTGATGTCCGTGCATCAGAAGCTCCTTGTGATCTGGGCAGCGTTTTGAAACTCTGCGCTGAAAGCTTGCGGTGCTTTTGGTTGAGCGGCAGCGCTGCAAGGAGCCAAAGCTGGCAGGGCGCCGCCCTTACAAACAGCACAGTCTTCATCTGCCGCTATGGTTAAAGGCACAAAGTTTTGTTGCTGATGCTGATACAGTAAAAACCAGCCTTTTTGTGGTGCACCACGTAAATAATGCAGAGCGACACTGCTTAGCTGCATTGCCAACGTTGCCACCAGGGGCGCAAAAACACCCTGACTGGCGCAGCCGCCAGGCGTCAAAGGTAGATCCTGACCCAGACACAGCAGACAACCCATCACAGGCGCAATCTGCCGACTTTGTGTTTGAAGCGGCTTTTTGTGTTCTGTGTAGTGCTCAGTGCTGTATTCAGCATTGTGAGCTGTCTGTTGTGACCCTTCTATCGCCGTATCTGGCATAAACCAACTATATCCCTGATAAGCCACCACCGAGGCCCCGGCCCGGGGTTTCTGATATTGCCGGCACAACTGGTTCAGCAGTAACTTTGTTGCCTGACTGTCGGAGCAATCCAGCACAAAGTCCACTTTGGGTATCAGCAGATGTAATAAGGCTTCGTCAGCATACTGAGCAAGTGCCGTCAGCCGTATATATGGGTTATAGGATTGAAGAGCCGCTTTGGCGGCATCTGCTTTATTCAGACCCACATCAGAGGGGCGATACAATGGCTGGCGCGGCAGGTTGCTGAGCTCTACTTTATCGCCGTCACAAAGCCATAACTGGCCAACTCCGGCACCTGCGAGATACGTAGCGGCAGGGCAGCCTAAACCACCCAAACCAATCAACAGCAGTTTTTTTTGTTTTAATAACAGCTGCTGCGTTTCACTCCAATCCGGCAGCAGCAGCTGACGGCTGTAATATAAAAACTCCTGATCCTGCAAAGTTTCAGCTGCATGCGACGACGAAGTGGCAGCTTTGTGTTTGTTCAGCGACATAAGGTGCTCCCTGAATGAGCTGTAACACCCTGACGTACATCGGAAAAAGGCTGATACAAGTTCTGGCAGTATGACTGCAACTGTTTGAGCGCCAGCTCAGGTTGCGCCGCCTGTGTAATAGCTGACACCACAGCCACGCCCCGCACACCGGTTTGCAGCACAGCACTGATGTTGTGCTCTGTAATGCCGCCAATAGCCACAGTTGGAATATCGTCACAAAGCCAGACGTAATCAGCCAGACGTTTTAACCCCTGGGGTTTGGACGGCATTTGTTTGGTTTGGGTTGGGAAAATATGGCCAAGTGCAATATAAGAAGGTTTTAGCGGTAACACAGCGGCAAGCTCTGCATAACCGTGGGTTGACACACCCAAACGCAGACCCGCGCCGGCAATAGCGGCTAAATCGGCTTGCTGTAAATCTTCTTGCCCCAGATGCACGCCATAAGCCTGATATTCAATCGCCAGTTGCCAATGATCATTGATAAAAAGCTGAATTTGATAATCACGGCAAAACTCCACAGCGGCTGAAATTTGCGCCCTGAGTTCTTGTTCGGTTCTATTTTTCAGCCGTAATTGCACTGTCTGTAAACCCAAGGGTAATAACCGTTTGAGCCAGCTGATATCGTCCAGCACAGGGTATAGGCCAATACTTTGGCTTAAGCGCGCAAATGGGTGCGTTTTAGACTGCGGCAGCACTGTTGTGGCATTGGTTGTGGTACCGGGTGTTGTAGTGACAGGCGCAGTATAAATTGCCGGAAAATCCTGTTGGTGTAGTGGCCAACCCAATCGCGCCAGAGAACCAGCGCCCTGACCGGTGGTATAACCGGCTCGCAGGCTTTGTTGTAAATATGCCCGGCCTAATACGATTGCATCCGTCAGGTCATAGTTTTGTGCCCATAACGCAGCGATGGCTGATGCCAGAGTGCAGCCTGTGCCGTGTTGATGCGGGTTATCAAGCCGGTCGCTATAAAGTTTTACTGCCCCCTGAACTGCCTTGTCTTGCTCTGTAGCCGGTACAAACAGGTCGACGATTTTGTTGTATTCATTCGCTGCGCTATGGCCACCTTTTAATAAAATGGCCCCCTGATAAATTTCCCTGAGCGCTTTAAGCTGCGCATTAGCTTCCTCAGTATCAGTAGCACTGGCTTGTTGGTTTCTCCGGGCGAAATACGCAAGTTCCGGCAGGTTTGGCGTAAACAGCTGCACTTGTTTCAGCAGCGCCAGGCACGCCTGAGCGCTGATATCAGATAAACAGCGGCCAGTGCTAGCCACCAACACCGGGTCCCAGATCACCGGGCACTGAGGTTGATGGGTGGCCAGCCACAAAGCTAAAGCTTCAAGCTGTGCATCATCAGCCAGCATACCAATTTTAATAGCGGCCGGCGGTAAGTCCTGCCACAAGGCATGAAGCTGGCTGCATAAAACCCCGGCAGACAGTGCGAATACATCTGTCACCGCCACACTGTTTTGTGCGGTCACCGCTGTGATCACTGTGCAGCCATGGCCTGTTAAATCAGTCACAGTTAATAAATCGGCCTGAATGCCGGCACCGCCACCGCTGTCACTGCCGCCAATACACCAGACAATAACTTTATTGCTCATAAAGGCTCCGCTTTCGCAGTTGTCCTAAGAGCTGAAGTTAAATTATCCGGCCGCACCGCATCCACCGGCACCGACAGCTCACGCAGTTGTTGATTAAGTTTCATCGAACAGAATTTTGGCCCGCACATCGAACAAAATTCGGCGTGTTCATCGGCCTGCGGGCTGCTTTGCTGGTAATAACTGCGTGCTGTGTCGGGGTCGAGCGCCAGATTAAACTGATCCTGCCAGCGAAAATCATAACGGGCCGCTGATAAAGCGTTGTCGCGCAGTTGTGCCGCCGGATGGCCTTTGGCTAAATCCGCGGCATGGGCGGCAATTTTGTAGGTAATAAGCCCTTGTTTTACATCTTCTTTATCAGGTAAACCCAGGTGCTCTTTCGGGGTCACATAACAAAGCATGGCGCAGCCAAACCAGCCAATCAGCGCAGCGCCAATGCCGGAAGTAATGTGATCATAACCAGGTGCTATGTCGGTGGTTAAAGGGCCTAAGGTGTAAAAAGGTGCTTCATGACAATGTTTTAACTGCTCTGTCATATTGGCCTGAATAAGATGCAAAGGCACATGGCCAGGGCCTTCAATCATCACCTGCACATCATAAGCCCAGGCAATTTTAGTCAGCTCTCCTAAAGTGCGTAGTTCTGCAAATTGTGCTTCGTCGTTGGCGTCGGCAATGGAGCCAGGGCGCAGGCCATCGCCCAAAGACAAGGAAATAATGGCTATATGCGAAGTTTTCCTGCTGATGCAGTTCGCACCACTGCGCCATAATAGCGCCGCCGCGTGAGACTATGCCGGTTAATCTTTTGGCGGTAAGGGGTAAAAACGCCCGGAGTACACCGGCGTGAATAGTAAAATAATCCACCCCTTGTTCGGCTTGTTCTATCAGGGTTTCTTTAAATAACTCCCAACTCAGCTCATTGACCCGGCCACCCACTTTTTCCAGACACTGGTAAATGGGTACAGTACCCACTGGCACCGGGCTGTTACGGATGATCCACTCGCGGGTTTGATGAATACGCCGGCCTGTGGATAGATCCATCATAGTGTCAGCGCCCCAGCGCACTGACCAAATCAGCTTTTCTACTTCTTCTTCA
>FWWM01017776.1_pt1 | contig 10255 bp, 6 predicted proteins | sample 2228351 | NCBI WGS metagenome assembly FWWM01 (sample SAMEA103939774, study PRJEB20133) | metagenome
CCCCGCGCGCGGCTGCGCGCCGGCGCGCCGCCCACGTTCCGAGCGCGTAAGCGAAGAGCGAGCGCGCGAGCCCCGTGTAAAACGGCGTGTTGAGCGCGACGAGCCACCCGAAGATCTCGTTGCGAAGAACCTCCCGGTAGACGAGGCAGGCCGAAAAGCGCAAGAGCCCCGGAGCTTTCGCCCCGGGGCTCTCCCGTTGAACGGTTGGCCGGAGGGCCGGCCAAGCACGTGGTCTTCAGCCGATCTTCCGGACGTTCGCCGCCGCCGGGCCCTTCTTGCCCTGCGTGACGTCGAACTCGACCCGGTCGCCCTCGGAGAGCGTGCGGAATCCCTCCGCGAGGATCGCGGTGTGATGGACGAAGACGTCCTCGCCGTTCTCCTGGGTGATGAAGCCGTACCCCTTCTGATCGTTGAACCACTTGACCGTGCCCTGGGCCATCGAGACTGCTCCTTCAGCTATCAAACAAAACAAAATGCGACGGTCGGACACTTCTTCCGACGCGTCGCATCTGAAAGGTCCTGCACGAAACTCCCGCCCGGCCGCCGGAGCGACCGGGACACAACTTGTCTAGGCCATGCTACGCGCGGCGGCCCGTTCTGTCAAGAGCGGCGGCAGCCCAGCAGCCCAGTGTCGTCAACCATCAGAAATGTCCGCCCCCTTCGCCCCATAGACATGTCCGGTTGTGCTCCCGACAGAGGCTTCCTCCCCCGCGGGCTCCGAATGCAAGGGCTCATCGGGGGACGCCACGATCTCGAGCTTTCCCACCGGCCCGGCCCTTCGAAGCGACACGTGTCGCGCCGGGCGCGGCGCCGCCGCCCCCAAAAAAACCGTTGCCCCCGCGGAACAAACCCTCTCCGCGCCAGCGGAACGTCGCGAACCTGCTCTCCCCTGCCTTCGCCGCCGCGGCGGCGATCAAAGGGCCCGCCACGCGTTCTCCGCCCTCGGCCGCCTCGCGCCTACCACAAGCGGGGCGGCGGGGCGCGCGAGCCCGCGGCCGGGGGCGGCACGAGCGACGAGCCGGGCCTCGGGGTCGTTGCGGCCCGGATCGAGGCGGTGAATTTCTCCTTCCACGTGGTCGAGCCCCAGAGCCGGCACGCGGTCGCGGGCGAGCACGATCGCGCGCGCGCAGCGGGGCGGGGCGCGGGCACCTTCGAGGAGCGACACGTGTCGCCAGAGGGGGCGGAGCGCGCGGGATAGCCTCCAGGAGCGACACGTGTCGCGCTCGCGTGTCGCGGGAGCAGGGGCACGCGACGTGCGCGCGTTTGCATGCAGGTGCCGAGAGCGGGTTTTCCTCGAAGCGCCGCCGAGCTGCACGATGGGCGCGCGAAGGAGGGACACGTGGGGCACCCGGCAGGCAGGCGAGCACCCTGCATAAGCGTTCCAGAGGCGACACGTGTCGCACGTGGCGGGGCGGCGCGCGCAAGGCAGCTTCCAGGAGCGACACGTGTCGCGAGCCGCGGCGAACGCCGGCTCAGGAGAAAGGGCGCGCCGTGTGGGCGCGCTGCGCGGCGTGTCGCGGGGGCGGGCGCCCGGCGGGAGCCCGGTGGGGCACGCCGCCACCCTCAAGCGCCGTTCGACATGGGCGAGGGGGAGCGGCCGCGCTCTGGGCGGCGGCAGCGGCGCGAAACGCGCTCTTGCGCATGGTCGACGCAACGCCGCCCGCGCCGCGTCTCTCCTGTCGTCGCGCCGCGAAGCCGTGGGGCGGGGATTTCTACTGGGCGACGACTGGGCGGTGGCGGCCCGGCAGCCCAGCCCCACAGCCCCGCGGCTGCGGGCTCCTCGCCGTTTGGGGCGACGGCTTCTCGCGGGGCGCGCGCGGCTTCATTGTGAGGCGGGCTTCAGGGACGCGCGGGCGGCGGCGAGGACGAAGAGGCTTTCATCGCCTGGAGGATGAGGAACGCCATGGCGACGAAGATGGCGACGCCGGCGGCGATCATGGCGTAGAGGAGCACGTTCGATTCGCGCGGCGCCTCCGCGCCCTCGCCGCCCTCGGTGGGCGCGCCCGCGGGGCCGCCGGCCGCGCCTCCTTCCGCCCCGCGCGTCACCGCCGCGGTCTCCGCCCCGACGTCCGGGCCCGCGGACGCGCCCTTGCGCCCCCCGCTGGCCGTCTCGTGAAGGAATCCCTTCGCGCCTTCCTTCTCGTCGTAGCCCACGACGACGCGCTCTCCGGGGGCGGCGCGCTCGATCTTGCGAAGGTCGGGGACGCTCGCGGCCAGGTCCTCCACGGCCGCCTTGGGGTCGACGAAGCGGATCGTGAACGCGCCGATCTTGATCCGGTCGCCGCTCTTCAGGCGGTGCCGGTCCTTGATGAGGCTTCCGTTCACCTCGGTTCCGTTGCGGCTTCCGAGGTCCACGAGCAAGAACCCGAGCGCGTCTCGCACCACCCGGGCATGGTTTTTCGAGACCGACGCGTGAAAGAGGACCAGCCGGTTCTCCGGGTGGCGGCCGATGGTGGCCTCCTCCTCGGGCGGGGCGAGGTCGAGCCGCTTCATGACGTTGCCCTCGGCGTCGTACACCACGAGGGCCGGGTGCTCCTCGGGGACGCCGAGAACCTGGAAGACCTCCTTGAGCACGTCCTTCGCGAGGTAGGAGGGCCGGTCGCTCACCGCCGCCGGACCGCCCGCGGCCCCTCCCGCGGCGGCGCCGCCGCCCGCGCTCACCCCGCTCGCGCCCCCCTTCGACGCGCTGCCGCGCAGGACGAGCTCCTTTCCGCCGACCGCGACCAGCATCTCGTGTCCCAGCGCAAGCGCCGAGCCCGGCGGCACGGCGCGTCCCGCCACCTCCAGCGTCCCGCCGCCCACGTTGCGGATCTCCCAGCGCGCGCCGTCCACGTGGACCTCGGCCTGCGGTCCTTCGGGGAGTCCCGGGACGATCACCTCGCAGGGCGGAGCGCCCCCGATCGAGAGCTTCCCTGCCTCGATCGAGAAGGTCGCGTCGACCGCGCGGTCCTTCGCAGGCTTGCCCGCTTCGAAAATGCGGATCTCCATAGGGATCGGGCCCGCGCCTCAATCCGTGAGCGATCTGCTCCGCCGTTCCGCCATCTCGTCGAGCTCGCGCAGCCCGCGCCGCGCCGCCGCGTTCTGCGGCTCGTACTTGAGCGCCGCCTTGAACGCGGCGCGCGCGGCCTCCACGCGCCCCATCGCGGCATAGGTCTGGCCGAGCGCGACGTGCGCCTGGACGTAGTTCGGAACGGCGTCGATCGCCTTCTTGAACTCCCCCACGGCGCGCTCGTAGCGCTTCTGCTGCACGAAGGTGATTCCGAGGTTGTAGCGCGCGAGCGGCAGGTTCGGCCGGAGCGCGAGCGCCGCCTGGAAGTGATGGATCGCGCGGTCGTAGAACCCGTTCCGAAGCTCGATGATCCCGAGGTTCTGGTGCGCGAGGAAATGGTTTGGGTTCTTCTCCAGGCACGCGCGGAATTCTTCCTCGGCCTCGCGGTTGCGCTCCAGCGCGAGGAAGAGGCTCCCCTTGTTGAAGTGCGGCTCGGCGTAGCGCGGCGCGATGTCGATCGCCTCGTCGAACGCTTCGAGCGCCTTTTCCCCGAGCCCCTTCGCCACGAAGCAGAGGCCGATCTCGTTCCACGGCTCGCCGGACTTGTCGTGGAGCTCGGCGGCCTTCTCGAACGTGGAGATCGCGCGGTCCACCCACCCGTGCTCGCGGTAGGCGCGGCCGAGCGCCATCTTCACCTGGAAGGAGTTCGGCGCGATGGTCTGCGCCGTCTCGTACTCGCGGATGGCGGTTTCGGGGTCCTTCTGCTTCATGGCCTGGTCGCCGAGCCGCAGGTGGTGGAGCGCGGCCGCCGGGGGCGGGTCCTGGCGCGTCGGGCCGCCGCACGCCGCCGCCAGCGCGACGAGCGGCAAGACGAAAGTCAGCAACATTGCCAGGCGTCTCATTCGATTCTCGGTCTCAGGTCCGACGTTCGCCCGCGGCGCTCGCTCACCGCCCCTCGAGCTGCTGGAGCCGCGCCTCGACGAGCTTCCGCTGCTCGGGCTCGAGCTTGAGCGCCAGCGCCTTCTTCGCGTACTCGATCGCCAGCGCGCGCGTGACCGGTCCGGTTTCCTCGCCTTCCTGATAGAGGCTCACCAGCTTGAGGAGGGGGGCCGGGTTCTGCGGATTGCGCTCGTGCACGGCGCGATACGCCTCCGCCGCGCGCCGCTTGTCCCCCATGCGCGCGTAGCCGTTCCCGAGCTCGAACTGCGCGAGGAGGTCCTGGGGGTCGAGCTCCGTGGCGCGGCGCAGCTCGCTCACCGCCTCGGTCATGAGCCCGACGTCGAGAAGCGCGAGCCCGAGCGCCATGCGCGCCGGGGCGCTCTCCGGATCGAGCTCCACCGCGCGGCGCGCGGCCTCGACGGCGTCCTGGTGGCGCCCGTACCGCTGGAAGCGGCCGTACGCCTCCAGGAACGCGCCGAACGCGAGCCGCTTGTCCCCGAGGTGCACCTGGCACTCCGCCCACCCCATCCACGGCGCGGGGTCGTCCGGGTTTCTCTGATACGCGCCCTCGTAGGACTGGAGCGCCTCCTGGTGCCGGCCCTGCATGCAGAGGAGCCGCGCCAGCATGTAGTGCGCGACCGCGAGCTGCGCGTCGACCCCGAGCGCGTACTTGAGCCAGGTTTCAGCCTTCCCAAAGATCGGTGGGCGACGCTCCATATAAAGCTGCGCCAGCGCGACCGCCGCCCGCGCGTGGTTCGGGTCCGTGTTGATCGCCGCCTCGAGCGCCTGCTCCGCCTCCGCGTCCTTCTTCTGCGCGTGATAGAGCACGCCGAGGTTGAAGTGCGGCTCCGCGTATCCAGGGTCGAGCTCCGCGGCCTTCCGGAACGCCGCCTCCGCGGCCTTGAAGCGGTTCTGCCGGAACCGAATCACCCCGAAATTGTTGTGGGCCTGCGGCATGTCCTCATCGAGCGCGAGGGCCTGCTCCACGAGCCTCTCGGCGAGCGGCAGGTCGCCGCGCTCGATCGCCACGAGCGCGAGGTTGCACGCGGAAAAGGCGAACTCCGGGTCGAGCGCGAGCGCCTGCTTGAACTTGTCCTCCGCGCCGGAAAGGTCGCCCCTCGCGAGGAGCCTCGCCCCCTCTCCGTTGAGCTCGTTCGCCTTCCGGAAGGTGGGGAGCTTTTCGAGCTCCGCGAGGTTCCCCTCGATCAGCTTCTTCTGCTGGTCGTTCGGCGCCGGCTTGTCGCACTTGAACGCCTCCTTCCACTCGCGCTCGGCCTTGCGGTACTTCTTCTGCATGTAGTAGCAGGTGCCGAGGTAGAGGTGGTACTTGGCGTGTCGCGGCTGCTCCTTTCGCAGCACCCGGAAGTGCTCTTCCGCCGCCGCGTAGTCGCGCCGCATCATGTAGATCGCGCCGAGCGTGAACCGCGCGTCGCGGTTTCCCTTGTCGAGCGCGAGCGCGCGCTTCGCCTCCTTCTCGGCTCCCTTGAGGTCGCGCTTGTCCATGAGGATCTGCGCGCGGATAAGCGGCACGTCCACGAGCCGCGGGTCGATCGCGCCGGCCGCGTCGAGATCCTTCTCCGCCTCGGCGATCTTTCCCTCGTCGTACTTCTTCTTGGCCTCGGCCGCGATCTCCTTGGCCAGGCGGTCGGGCGCCTTCTCGTAGACGAGCGGGAGGTACTTCTTCGCGTTCGGCTCGTCCTTGTCGAGCTCCAGCGCGCGCCGCAAATGCTTGATCGCGACGTCGTAGCGCTCCTTCCACTTCCACTGAATGAGCCCCTTCAGGGCCTGCGCGCTCCCGTTCTCCTTCGGCTCGCGCTTCTCGTCGAGCGGCTCGGCGAGATCCGCGTGCTGGAGAGCGTCCTTGTAGACGCCGTTGTGGAAGTAGAGCCAGCCCGCCTGGAGGTGCGCCTCGACGAACGACGGCCGAATCTTCGTCGCCTTGATGAACGCCTTGAGCGCGTCGGCGCTGCGGTTCTGCTTGAGGTAGAGCATGCCGAGGTTGTAGTAGGCCTCGTCGTACGCGGGGTACGTGTCGATGGCCAGCTCGAACCAGTCCTCTGCCTCCTTGTAGAGCTTCTTGTCCGTGTAGATCACGCCGAGGTAGTTGTAGCTGTCGGCGTAGTTCGGGTTGACTTCGATCGCCGCCTTGAGCTCGCGAATCCCGCGGTCGGAAAACCCGCGCTTGTGGCAGGCGAGGCCGAGGTTCGCCTGCGCCTGCACGAAGAGCGGGGCGAGCTTGAGCGCCAGCTCGAACTCCTTGATCGCCGTGTCGTAGTCGCCCTTACGCAGCGCCACGACTCCCTTGTCGTTGTGGCGCTTCGCCTCCTCAGGCACCCGGGCGGGCGGGCTAGCGCAGGCGCCCCCGAGCAGCGCGAGAAAGAGCAGCGCCGCGGCCGCGGCGCCGCGCGAGAACGCGCGCATCCTCATGACGCCCCAACGTTACCACGCGTCCGGGGGGCTGTCAAACGCGGGCGCGCCCCGCCCGGGGATTTCGCTTGCGGGGCGATTTCCCTGCGACTATAGTTATAAGTCGCAGGAGGAGAGGGAGAAGTAGCGATCCGTATGGCTGGCCCCAAGGCAGGCGCGAGCGCCACCACCTCCATCTTCGAGAAGATCGACGCCCAGTCGTTCATCGGCAGGTACGCCGACGTCATCCTGGCCGCCGGCGTGGTCTTGATCATCGGGATGATGCTCATCCCGCTCCCGCTTCTCGTCATGGACCTCCTCCTCACGTTCAACATCACGATCGGAATGGTGATCCTGCTCACCGCGCTCTACCTGAAGGAGCCGGTGAAGCTCTCGTCGTTCCCGACGATCGTCCTCGTCGCGACCATGTTCCGCCTGGGCCTGGAGATCGCGGCGACGCGCCTCATCCTTGGGCGCGGGGAAGCCGGGCACGTGATCGAGGCGTTCGGAAACTTCGTCGCCGGGGGCAACCTGGTCGTGGGCGGCGTGGTCTTCCTGATCATCACGATCGTGCAGTTCCTGGTCATCGCGAAGGGGTCCGAGCGCATCAGCGAGGTGGCCGCGCGCTTCACCCTCGACGCCATGCCCGGGAAGCAGATGTCGATCGACGCCGACCTCCGCGCGGGGGCGTTCGACCTCGAGACGGCCCGCCAGAAGCGGCGCGCGCTCGAGCGCGAGTCGCAGTTCTACGGGTCCATGGACGGCGCCATGAAGTTCGTGAAGGGAGACACGATCGCGGGCCTGATCATCACCGCGATCAACATCATCGGCGGCCTCATCATCGGGATCACCATGTTCGGCCTCACCGCCGCCGAGGCCGCGCAGAAGTACACGATCCTCACGATCGGCGAGGGGCTCGTCTCGCAGATCTCCGCGCTCCTCGTGTCCACCTCCGCCGGCATGGTGACGACGCGCGTCGCGAGCGAGGAGCTGGAGGGCGGGAACCTCGGGAAGGAGATCGGGACGCAGATCCTCGACCAGCCGAAAGCGCTCAAGATTGCGGGGTCGTTCCTGCTTCTGCTCGCGATCGTGCCCGGGCTGCCGGGCCTCCCGTTCCTCGTGCTCGGCGCGTCCGTGCTCACGATCGGGATGTCGATCGACTACGCGCGCAAGAAGCAGGCGCAGGCGGCGGCAGCCGGGATCGCGGCGGGCGCCGCGCCCGGAAAGCCGGCGGCGGCCCCCGGAGGCGACGGAAAGGATTTCGCGATCAGCCCGTTCCCCACGCCGATCACCGTCGAGGTCGCGCCGGACCTCACGCCGATCGTGGACATCGAGAAGGGGGACGGAAAGCAGTTCATGGAGCAGGTCGCGCTTTTGCGCCGCGTCCTCTACGAGCAGCTCGGGGTGCGCTTCCCCATGGTGCGCGTGCGCGGCGACCGGCCGCTCGGCGAAGGCGGGTGGCTCATCCGGATCTTCGACGTCCCGCTCTTCCGCGGCACCATTCCGCCCGGGCACATATTCGTGCAGGACGCGCCGAGCAAGTTCGCCGTCCTCGGGATCGAGGTGAAGCCCCAGATGGACCCCTCCAGCGGGCGCGAGGCGGCGTGGGCGCCGGCGCAGTACCGCGCGCAGCTCGAGGCCATGAGGCTCCGCGTCATGGACCCCGCGCGCTACCTTCTCGAAGAGCTGCAAGTGGCGATGAAGCGGCACGCGGCGGACTTCCTCGGAATTCAGGAAGTCCAGGCGATGCTCGACGAGGTCACGCGGTCGCTGCCGGCGCTCGTGAAGGAGGTCGTGCCCAAGCTCGTGCCGGTGACCTCGCTCACGGAGGTCCTCCAGCGGCTGGCTCAGGAGGAGATCCCGATCCGCGACTTCCGCGCCATTCTCCAGTCGCTGGCGCGCTGGGGGCAGGTGGAGAAGGACCCGGCCACGCTCGCTGAGTACGTCCGGAGCGACCTCAAGCAGCAGATCTCGTTCAAGTTCTCGGGCGGGTCCCGCGAGCTCGCTGTCTACCTCCTCGATCCGCAAATCGAAGGGGCAATTCGGTCTGCGATTCAGAGGACAGCGCAGGGGAGTTACCTCGCCCTGGACCCCGACACGGCCCGGAAGATCCTCGCCGCGGCACGGAAATCGCTCGGCAACCTGCCCAGCACGGCGTCTCGGCCTATCATCTTGACGGCCGTGGATGTGCGACGTTATATTAAGAAGCTGCTCGAGCTGGACCTGCCCCACGTGGTGGTCCTGAGTTACCAGGAGATTTCGCCGTTGCTCCAGGTCCAGCCGATCGCCCGGATCTCTCTCGCGGCCGCGCACGCGCGGGCGGGAGCATACGCCACCTGATCGCCGGGTCGCGCGAGAGAGGCGGGAAAAAAACAGGGAACGTTCCGGAGTCGCGAGCGAACGGGTCGTTTCAAATTTGCCCCGGGCCGAAGCGAAACGGAACGGCCGTTTCAGCGGCAAACGTAGGAGGCGACAAATCATGTCGGACCTGAGCTGGAATCCCCTCACCTGGACCCCGAGCAACCTCGCCGAGGGCCTTTCGGACGCGATCGGCCTTCCCGAGGTGGTCGGCGACCTCGTCGGAGGCGGCGTGTCGCTGCTCACGGGCGACTTCGCGGGAGCCATCGACCAGGGGATCGACTTCGCGGAGAACGTCTTCGCGGCGGTGAGTTGGGACAACGACAAGTTCCTGCACGGCCCTGGAGGAATCCCATCGCCCGACTGCAAGTGCTGCCCGCCCAACACGTACCCTCCGGGTGAGCCGTCAGGGCCGACCGACATGGGTCCCTTCCAGAGGCTCGGAAAGGAAATCGATGAGGCGTTCGGGCTCAGCCCCACCAAGAAGCCAGGGACGACGAGCCAGACAGGTCAGGCGGGCGGGGTCGGGGAGCTCGAAATCACCGGGAAGGAGAGCGTCGAGGAACTCATCCTCAAGATCCTCCTCCACCTCAAGAAGAGCGCGAAGGCACGCATGCAGGAAACGGCCCTTGAGCTCAAGGCCTTGAGCGACCAGCAGAACCAGATTGGCCAGCAGATGAAGGGCTCGCTCATCCGGCCAGCCATCCCTCCTCCGCCAGATAGGCTTGAAGGGCCTCCGGCCACGGCCGCAGGGTGCTCCCCAGGGCGAACTCCGCGGCCTGCAGCAGGACATGGACCGACTCGGCCGCGACAAGGACGACCTGAACTTCAAGCTCCAGCAGGCAACCAACGACTTCAACGACCTCAACAAGCTGCTCACCAACATCGCGGACCTCTTCCACCAAGCGAGAGGCGCCGCGATTGACAAGATCGGCCGGTAGGACGGTGCCGGGCGCGCGCCGTTCCTGTAGGGGCGGCGCGCGAGGCGCCGCGCAACGGGATCGGGACAACGGAGAAGAGAGGAGGGGCCATGTCATCGAAAGTCCAGCCGCCCGCTGGCGGCGCCGAGGCTGCGGCGGACATCAAGGCGAAGGAGGCGAAGGCGTGGGCGCTGATCCGCGAGGCCGCCTCCGGAGAGAAGACGTGGGCGGATGTGCTCGGGGTCAACGCGGGCCAGGCCTATAACATCGCCCAACTGGGATACCGGCTGCTCCAGCAGGGGCAGCTCGAGGACGCTGAGGTCATCTTCCGCGGGCTCGTGACGCTCAACGAAAAGGACCCATACATGCATCTCGCCCTCGGGTCGGTCTACCACCGGCAGGGCAAAGTCGACGAGGCGATCGCCCAGTACACCGAGGCGATCGACCTCGACCCCAAGCTCGCGAATGCCTACGCCAACCGCGGCGAGCTCCACATCATCAAGCAGAACCAGCAGGACGCGCTTCGCGATCTGAAGAAGGCGATCGAGCTCGACCCCCAGGGGAAAGATCCGTCGACGCTCCGCGCCCGGGCGATCCTCGCGACGGCGGCCGCCAAGTACAAGCAGAAGCACCCGGAAGCGAC
>FWWM01017777.1_pt1 | contig 10254 bp, 12 predicted proteins | sample 2228351 | NCBI WGS metagenome assembly FWWM01 (sample SAMEA103939774, study PRJEB20133) | metagenome
CGCGGCGGCCGCCCGCCGGGAGGCCGCCGCGGTCCTGGACGCGCTCGGCACCCCCGCGGGCACGCGGGCGCGGCTGCTCGAGCCGCTGCGGGGCACGGCCCTCGCTACCGGAGGATCAGGCGGAGCCCCCGCTCGAGGGTCCGCTCGTCGAGCGGGCCCTGCCAGGTGAGGACCGCCTCGCCCCGCCGGTCGTAGAAGACGGTGGCGGGCTGGCCGAGGAACCCGAGCGCGTCGCGGATCGCCCCCGTGGGGTCGAACACGCTCGGGAACCGCCAGCCGAACTCGGCGATGAAGCCCCGGGCCGAGGCCCGCGAGTCCAGGATGTCCACGCCGAGGAACTGCACCTCCCGGCCGTGCGCGGCGTGGGCGCGGGCGAGGAGCGGCGCCTCCGAGCGGCAGGGGCCGCACCAGGACCCCCAGACGTTGACCACGACCGGCGTCCCCCGGAGCTGGCCGAGGAGCGCGTCGAACCGCGCCGGGTCGAAGCCCGGGAGCGCGTCCGCCCGCTCGGGGAGGAGCGGGGCCGGGGCGGCGTTCACCGCCGGAACCGACCCGGCCGCAGGGGCGACGGCCCGCCCCTCCCCGCGGCCGCCGCAGGCCGCCGCCACCGACAGCGCGAGCGACGCCGCCGCGAGCCACCGGGGGGATGCCATGCCCGCATGGTAGAACCGGGGCGCGATGCGGAACCTTCCCGGACGGGCGGGCCCTGCCCGGCCCCTCGCCCTGTCGTCCCCGGTGCGCGAGATCGACCGCCGGGTGGCGTCCCGGCGCACGGGGCTCGAGGAGAAGGGACCGCCGGCGTGGCAGGTCCTCGCGGAGGGGCTCGGGATCCGCACGGTCCGCGACCTCCTCCACCACTACCCGCGCGGCTACATCGACCGCTCGCAGGTCACCCCGATCCGCTCGCTCCGGATCGGCCAGCGGGCCACGGTGATCGGCCGGGTGACCGAGGTGACGGCGCGGAAGAGCCTCCCCCGGCGGGGGCGCCGGCCGATGCCGATCGTGACGGTGCACCTCGCGGACCGGACCGGCTACCTGGAGCTCACGTTCTTCAACCAGCCCTGGGCGGCCCGGACCTACCGGGCGGGGATGGAGCTCGCGGCCTCCGGCGTGGTGGGCCGCTACAAGGGGATGCTCCAGCTCCGGAACCAGGAGGTCGAGATCCTCCGGGGCGAGGCCGACGCCGTCCACACCACGCGGATCACCCCGGTGCACCCCGCCACCGAGGGCGTGACCACCCGGACCATCCGGGAGCTCGTGTACCGGGCGCTCGAGCGGATCCCGGAGGTCCCCGACCCGCTGCCCCCCGAGGTGGTCGAGGCCGAGGGGCTCCTCCCGCTCGACCTCGCGATCCGTCGGATCCACTTCCCCGAGCGCCCCGAGGAGCTCGCCCAGGCCCTGGAGCGCCTGAAGTTCGACGAGCTGTTCACGCTGGAGCTCGGGGTCGCCTTCCGCAAGCACCGGGTGGAGGCGGCGGAGGTGGGGGTGGCGCACGAGCCCGACGGGCCCCTCACGCGCCGGCTCCTCGGGGCCCTGCCGTTCGCGCTCACCGGGGCCCAGCGTCGGGCGATCGCCGAGATCTCGGCGGCGATGGCGCGGCCCCGCCCGATGAACGTCCTGCTCCAGGGCGACGTGGGCGCCGGGAAGACCGTGGTCGCCCTCCACGCCTGCCTGGTCGCGATCCAGTCCGGGCACCAGGCGGCGGTGATGGCCCCGACCGAGGTCCTGGCCGGACAGCACCTCCGGTCGATGACGGCGCTCCTCGGCCCGCTCGGGGCGCGGCCGTTCCTCGAGGCGGCGGCCGACCCCGGGCCCGCCCAACCCTCGCTGCTCGAGGGGGCCCCGGGCGGGGACGCCCCTCCGACGGGGCCGCCCGCGCTCACCTACGCGCTCCTCTCGGCGGCGGTCACCGGGCGGGACCGCCGGCGGATCCTGGACGGGATCGCCGCGGGGGAGGTGGACCTGGTCGTCGGGACCCACGCGCTCGTCCAGGAGGGCGTGGCCTTCGCGGACCTCTCGCTCGCGGTGATCGACGAGCAGCACCGGTTCGGCGTCCACCAGCGGATGGCCCTCAAGGGCAAGGGCGGGTCCCCGGACGTGCTGATCATGACCGCCACGCCGATCCCGCGGACGCTCGCGCTCACGTACTACGGCGACCTCGACGTCGTGGTGCTCGACGAGCTGCCCGGGGGTCGGCAGCCGGTGGAGACCACGATCGCCCGGACCCCGGAGGAGCGGCGGGCGGCGTACGAGCTCGTCCGCCGCGAGGTGGCGGCCGGCCGCCAGGCGTTCGTGGTGACCGCCGCGATCGACGAGGGGAACCGGCTCGAGGTGAAGGCGGCCGAGGCCGAGGCCGAGCGGCTCGCGACCGAGGTCTTCCCCGACCTCCGCGTGGGCCTCCTCCACGGGCGGATGCGCCCGGTGGAGAAGGAGCGGCGGATGGAGGCGTTCCGGGCGGGGGAGATCCAGGTCCTCATCTCCACGACCGTGATCGAGGTGGGGGTGGACGTGCCGAACGCCACCGTGATGCTCGTGGAGAACGCGGAGCGGTTCGGCCTGGCCCAGCTCCACCAGCTCCGGGGGAGGATCGGTCGGGGCGCGCACCGTTCCTACTGCGTGCTGTTCGACGAGAGCGGGCCCGAGAACCCGGAGGCCCGCCAGCGGCTGGAGGCGATGGCCCGGACGACCGACGGGTTCGCCCTGGCCGACGAGGACCTCCGCCTCCGGGGGGAGGGGACGCTCTTCGACGTCCGCCAGTCGGGGATGCCGGACCTCGAGCTGGCCCGCCTGGCGGAGGACCTGGAGCTCGTGAAGCGGGCCCGCCGGCGGGCGTTCGCGCTGATCTCGGAGGACCCCACCCTCGCGCGGCACCCCGCCCTCCTCGACGAGCTGCGGGCCCGCTTCGAGCGCGGGCTCGACTGGCTCTTCCACTCCTGAGGGCGATCGGGCGCGCGGCCGTCCTCGCGGCGGCGGGCCCGGGGTGCGATGATGCCTCGCATGCGTCGACGCGCGACGGGTCCCCGCCGGGCCCCGTCCGAGGACGAGCGGCCCCTCGCGCTCCTCCGCCACCTCCCGGTGGGCGTGTACCGGACCAGCGTGGAGGGGGGGTTCGTGGACGCCAACCCCGCCCTCGCCGAGCTGCTCGGGTTCGCCTCGGTGGAGGAGCTGCTCGAGGCCCGCGTGCCGGACCTCTACGTCGACCCGGCGGACCGCGCCCGGCTCCTCGCCGAGGTGGATCGCGAGGGGATGGTCCGGGCCTTCCCGGCCAGGCTGCGCCGCAGGGACGGACGGGAGGTCCAGGTCGAGATCAGCGCCCGGGCGGTCCGGGACGAGGCCGGCGTGCTCCGGTTCCTCGAGGGGGCGGTGGTCGACGTGAGCGAGCGCGTGGACGCCGAGCGACGGCTGGCCGAACGGGAGGAGCTGCTCTCGGCCATCATCGAGGCCGAGCCCCAGTGCGTGAAGCTCGTCGGGCCGGGGGGCGTCCTGCTCCAGATGAACCGCGCTGGGCTCGGGATGATCGAGGCCGGCTCCCCCGACGAGGTCCTCGGCCGGTCGATCTACCCGCTCGTCGCGCCCGAGCACCGGGAGGCGTTCCGGCGGCTCACGGAGGACGTCCTGGCCGGGGGGAGCGGGTCGCTCGAGTTCCGGATCGTGGGGCTCCGGGGGACGCCGCGGTGGCTCGAGACCACGGCCGTTCCCCTCCGGGGTCCGGACGGCGGGGTCCGGGCCGCGCTCGGGATCACCCGCGACGTCACCGAGCGGCGACAGGCGGAGGAGGCGCTCCGCTCGGCCGAGCGCCGCTACCGGACGCTGATCGAGCAGATCCCCGCGGTGACCTACGTCGACGTCGCGGACCCGACCGGGACGACGCTGTTCGTGAGCCCCCAGATCGAGCGGGTCTTCGGCGTGCGCCCGGAGGAGTGGCTCGCGGCGGACGTCTCGCTCTGGGCCGACATGATCCACCCGGAGGACCGCGACCGGGTGCTCGCCGCGTACCGCCGCTCGCTCGAGCGGCGGGAGCCGTTCCGGGCGGAGTACCGGATCCTCGCGAGGGACGGCCGGCTGCGGTGGATCCGGGACCACGGCGAGTTCATCCCCGGGGGCGACGGGGGGCCCGACCTGCTCCAGGGCGTGATGTTCGACGTCACCGCGGACCGCGAGCGGGAGGAGGAGCTCAGGCGGAGCCGCGAGGAGGTCCGGGAGCTGCTCTCCCGGCTGGTGCGGGCGCAGGAGGAGGAGCGGGCCCGGATCGCGGCCGACATCCACGACGACTCGATCCAGGTGATGACCGCCGTCGGGATGCGGATCGAGGCCGCCCGTCGTCGGGCGTCCTCGGCGGAGGAGGCCGGATCGCTCGCGAAGCTCGAGGAGACCGTGGCCGCCGCCATCCGTCGGCTGCGCCGTCTCCTGTTCGAGCTCCGCCCGCGGGCCCTCGACGAGGAGGGGCTCGCGGCCGCCCTCCGGGAGCAGCTCCAGCGGCTCGCGGAGGACTGGGTGGTCGGGGAGCCCTCCCCCGAGGCCCGGACCGTGCTGTTCCGGATCGCCCAGGAGGCCCTGGCGAACGCCCGCAAGCACGCCCGGGCCCGGCGGGTCGAGGTCGAGGTCGCGGAGCGGGAGGGCGGGGTCGTGCTCCGCGTCCGCGACGACGGGGTCGGGTTCAGGGTCGCGGACGTGGGAGCGCCGGCCGCGGGCCACCTCGGCCTCACCTCGATGCGCGAGCGGGCGCAGATGGCGGGCGGGTGGCTCCGGATCGACTCGACCCTGGGGGCGGGGACGACCGTCGAGGCGTGGGTCCCGCTGCGGCCGCCGGTCCGGGGGCCCTCCGCGCACCCCGCAGGGTAAGGTCGGCCCCGTGCGCGTCATCGCCGGGAGCGCGAGGGGGACCCGGCTCGCGCCGGTGCCGCCCGGCGTCCGTCCGGTCTCGGACCGCGCCCGGGAGGGGCTGTTCTCGAGCCTGGGGGCGGCGCCCGTGGGGTCGCGGGTGCTGGACCTCTACGCCGGGACCGGGGCCCTCGGGATCGAGGCCCTCTCCCGCGGGGCGTCGCTCGCGGCCTTCGTGGACCGGGACGTTCGGGCCGTGCGGACGATCCGCGAGAACCTCCGGCGGACCGGGCTCGAGGCCCGGGCCCGCGTGCACCGGGCGGAGGCGCGGGCGTACCTGCGCCACCCGTCCGAACGCCCGTTCGACCTCGTGTTCCTGGACCCGCCCTACGCGGCGCCGGAGGCCGAGGTCGGGGCGGTGCTCCTGGCGCTCGAGCCCCACCTGTCGCCGGGTGCCCTGGTGGTCCTGACCAGGCCGAAACGGGGTTCCACGCCTGTGGTTCCGCTACACTTCGAGCTGCGGAGGCGCCTGGCGTACGGCGACTCCCTCGTCTTCCTGTACCGGTGCACCGGGGAGGGTCCATGGGCCTGACCGCCCTTTGTCCGGGGACGTTCGACCCCGTGACCAACGGCCATCTCGACATCATCGAGCGGGCGAGCCGCCGGTTCGACCGCGTGGTCGTGGCCGTCCTGCGGAACCCGGCCAAGGAGCCGATGTTCCCGGTGGAGGAGCGGGTGGCGATGCTCAAGGAAGCCTGCGCCGACCTCCCCAACGTCGAGGTGGAGGCGTTCAGCGGGCTCCTCGTGGACTACGCGCGCCGGTGCGGGGCGGGGATCGTCGTGAAGGGCCTCCGGGCCGTCTCCGACTACGAGTACGAGATCCAGATGGCGCAGATGAACCACCGGATCTCCCGGGGCGAGGTGGAGACCGTGTTCATGACCACCAACCCCCAGTGGTCGTTCATCTCCTCCTCCCTCGTGAAGGAGGTCGCGCGGTTCGGCGGGTCGGTCGAGGGGCTCGTGCCCCCGGTCGTCGTCGAGCGCCTGGCCGAGCGCCTGGCGCGGGAGGCCTGATGGACCTGGCCGGTCGGATCCAGCAGCTCGAGGACCTGGTGCGGGAGGCGAAGTCGATGCCGCTCTCCTCCTCGGCGCTCGTGAACCGGGAGGAGGTCCTCCAGCTCCTCGAGGAGATGCGCACCGCGGTGCCCGAGGAGATCAAGCGGGCCCGGTGGGTGGTCCGGGACCGCGAGGAGCTCCTGGCCAAGGCCCGGGCCGAGGCCGACCAGATCGTGGCGCGCGCCCGGGAGCAGCAGCTCGAGATGGCCTCGCGGGAGGCGGTGGTCCAGCGGGCGAAGGAGGAGGCGGAGCGGATACTGGCCGAGGCCGAGGAACGGGCTCGGCGGATGCGGCTCGAGGCCGAGGACTACGTCGACGCCAAACTCGCCCAGTTCGAGATCGCCCTCCAGCAGGTGCAGGAGCAGCTCGGGGAGACCACGAAGGCGCTCCTGCGGACGCTCGAACGGGTGGAGGTGGGCCCGCGGGTCGAGGCGCCGGCGGGCGGGGAGGCGTGATGCTCGCGCTCGACGTCCGCGACCTGCTCGCCCGGCCGGGCTCGGCGCGCAGGGTCCACCTCCTCGAGGCCCTCGAGGGGCTCCGCACGGAGCTCGCGGACGTCCCGGCGAACCGCCCCCTCCGGATCGACCTGCGCCTCGAGAGCGTGGTCGAGGGGATCTGGGCCAGCGGCGCCCTGGCGGGCGAGATGCACCTGCGCTGCGCGCGCTGCCTCGCCGAGTTCGACCGGGGCTTCGAGGAGCCGGTCGAGGCCCTCTTCACCCGCCGCCCCGACCCCGACGCCGAGGAGTACGAGCTCTCGGAGGAGGGCGAGATCGACGTCGAGCCCCTGGTCCGGGACGCGGTCGTGCTCTCGATGCCGTTCGCGCCGCTCTGCCGGCCCGACTGCCTGGGGCTCTGCGAGCGGTGCGGCGGCGACCGCAACCTCGGCCAGTGCAGCTGCCCGCCCGAGGTCCCGGACCCCCGCTGGGCCGGGCTCGAGCGGCTCTTCCAGGACCGACCGAGCTGAAAGGACGCATCGATGGCCGTACCGAAGAGGAAGAAGAGCCGCGCCCGCACGAGGATGCGCGCCGCGCACTGGAAGGCGTCCCCCCCGACCTACGCGGAGTGCCCCCGGTGCCACCGGCCGAAGCTGCCGCACCGGGTCTGCCCGAACTGCGGGCACTACGCCGGCCGGCAGGCGGTCGAGGTCGAGTGAGGGCGTGAGCGCCGGGTCCTCCGAGGGCTCGCCCGAGCGGCTCGACCGAGCGCTGGGGGTGCGGTTCCGGGACCCGGCGCTCCGGGAGGCCGCCCTCACGCACCGCTCCTACGCGTTCGAGCGCGGGCTCTCGGTCACGAACGAGCGCCTCGAGTTCCTGGGCGACGCGGTGCTCGGGCTCGTCGTGACCGACCTCGCGTACCGACGCTTCCCCGACCTCACCGAGGGGGACCTGGCCAAGCTGCGGGCGGCGATCGTGAACATGTCGGCCCTGGCCGACGTGGCCCGCCAGGTCGGCCTCGGCGAGCTCCTCCTGCTCGGCAAGGGCGAGGAGCAGAGCGGCGGCCGCGACAAGAACAGCATCCTCGCCGACGCCCTGGAGGCGGTGCTGGGCGCCGTGTACCTCGACCGCGGGCTCGGGGCCGCGCGCCGGCTGATCGAGCGGCTCTTCTGGCCCCGGATGCTCGCCTACGTGCGGGGCGAGGGCGAGCGCGACTACAAGACGATCCTCCAGGAGCTCGCGTCCCAGGACTACCGGGAGCTCCCCGAGTACCGGCTGGAGGAGCGGGGGCCCGACCACGAGAAGGAGTTCACGGCCACCGTCTTCCTGGGCGGGCGCCGCTTCGGCCGGGGGCGGGGCCGATCGAAGAAGGAGGCGGAGCAGGAGGCCGCGCGCCAGGCGTTCGAGCGCCTGACGGCCTCCGGGCGCGGCGGGGAGGAGGGGTAGGTGGAGCTTCCCGAGGTGGAGGTGATGCGCCGCGACCTCGAGAAGGACGTGGTCGGGCGGAAGATCGCGGACGTCGAGGTCCGGCCGACGAAGAACGCGATGCGGATCATCCGCCGCCACGCGAGGCGGAAGGAGTTCACCGCCCGGCTCGTGGGGCGGAAGTTCACGAAGGCGGAGCGGAAGGGCAAGTACGTCCTCCTCCACCTGGACTCCGGCGACGCCCTCGTCGTCCACTTCGGGATGAGCGGGCGGTTCGTCCGGGGGAACAAGCGCCAGCCGCTCCCGCCCCACACCCACGTCGTGATCACGTTCCAGCAGGGCGGCGACCTCCGGTTCGTCGACCCCCGGACCTTCGGCGAGATGTTCGTGGCCTCGCCCGACGAGGTCGGGAAGGTGAAGGAGCTCCAGCACGTCGCGATCGACCCGCTGGACCAGGTGTTCACCTGGCAGGCGTTCCAGTACCTCCTCGCGGAGCGGAGGTCGAAGCTGAAGCCGCTCCTCATGGACCAGGGGTTCATCTCGGGCCTCGGGAACATCTACTCCGACGAGGTGCTGTTCGCCGCCGGGCTCCGACACGACCGGATGTCGGACTCGCTCTCGGCCCAGGAGGTCCGCCGGCTCTACCGCGCGATCCAGGAGGTCCTCCAGGAGGCGATCCGCTACCGGGGGACCACGCTCGAGGACGAGGCGTACGTGGACCTGTTCGGCAAGCCGGGCGAGTACCAGGACGAGCTCAAGGTGTACGGGCGGGCCGGCCTCCCCTGCCGGCGCTGCCGCACGCCGATCCAGTCGGTGAAGGTGAACGGGCGGAGCGCCTACTTCTGCCCGCAGTGCCAGAGCTGAGCGGTCAGCCCACGATATCGGCGCCGGCCTCCCGCATCGCCGCGAGCGCCCGCTCGCCGTCCCCGGGCTGGAGGTCGACCGCCCGGACGCCCTCCGCGAGCACCTGCGTGGCGAACCCGAGGCGGGCGGCGTCGATCGCCGTCTCCTTCACGCAGTAGTCGGTGGCGAGCCCGAGGACCACGACCTTCGTGATCCCCCGACCCCGGAGGAGGTCGGCGAGCCCGGTGGGGGACTCCTCGCCGGTGCGCGGATCCCGGACCGTGAACCCGGAGTAGCCGTCCTCCCCCCCGGTGCCCTTCCGGATCACCTCGCCCTTCACCTCGAGGTCGGGGTGGAAGGCCGCGCCCCAGGTGTCCTGGACGCAGTGGACCGGCCAGATCCCCCCGTCCTTCTGGAAGTGGGGGGTGGACGGCGGGTGCCAGTCCTGCGTGTAGACGACGAGCGCCCCGGCCTCGAGCGCCCGCTCCACCTCGCGGTTCGCGACCGGCACGACCTCCTCGCCGCCCTTCACGTAGAGGCTCCCCTCGGGGTGCGCGAAGTCGTTCTGGACGTCGACCACGACGAGGGCCGTCTCCGGGTCGTACCGCACCATCGCACCATCGATGCTAGCGCCGCCGGGCGAGGGACGGAAGGTGCCGTTGGTCGGACGGCACGCGGGGATGGCAGCATCATCTCCCGGGATGAAGCGGGTCCGCGTGCTCGTCTCCGGCCGGGTGCAGGGCGTCTTCTTCCGCGCCACCTGCGCGGCGCGGGCCCGGGAGCTCGGGGTCGCGGGCTGGGTGCGGAACCTCCCCGACGGCCGGGTGGAGGCCGCCTTCGAGGGCGAGGACGCCGCGGTCGACGCGATGGTGGCCTGGTGCCGCGAAGGCCCGCCGTACGCGCGCGTCGAGCACGTCGAGGTGACCCCCGAGGAGCCGCTCGGGGAGGCCGGGTTCCGCATCCGCTGAGGCGGCCCGGGCACCGCTCGGGCCGCGCGGCCCCCGGGCGCGGGCCGATCCGAGCGCCGGAAATCCACGGTTCGGGGCGGGCCCGGGGTAGCATCCGCTCGCATGTTCCTGCGCTCGCTCACGATCCGGGGCTTCAAGTCGTTCGCCGACAAGACGGTCCTCGAGTTCGGCCCGGGCATCTCGGCCATCGTGGGGCCCAACGGCTCGGGCAAGTCGAACCTGGTCGACGCGATCAGCTGGGTCCTGGGCGAGCAGGGACCGCGGGCGCTCCGGGGCGGCCAGATGGCCGACGTGATCTTCGCCGGGAGCCCCACGCGGCCGGCCCTGGGGATGGCCGAGGTGCGGCTCGTGATCGACAACTCCGCCGGCCTGGTCCCCGTCCCGATGAGCGAGATCGAGATCTCGCGGACCATCTTCCGCTCGGGGGAGAGCGAGTACCGGATCGGCGGCGAGGTCGTCCGGCTCCTCGACGTCCAGGAGCTGCTCGCCGAGGCCGGGATCGGGAGGGCGCTCCACACCGTGGTGGGGCAGGGGCAGCTCGAGGAGGTGCTCACGGCCCGCCCCGAGGACCGCCGTCGCTACGTCGAGGAGGCGGCGGGGATCGCCAAGCACCGCCGACGGAAGGAGCGGGCGGAACGGAAGCTCGC
>FWWM01017784.1_pt1 | contig 10248 bp, 8 predicted proteins | sample 2228351 | NCBI WGS metagenome assembly FWWM01 (sample SAMEA103939774, study PRJEB20133) | metagenome
TTGCACCTCGCTCAGGGCCTGGATGCGGTACTGGACGGCGTCCGCCAACCCGAACAACAGCGCGCCGACCAGCGCCAGGCCCGGACGCCAGCTTGCGAAGATGACCAGCGCCACCGCGATCCCGCCCCGGCCAGCGGTGACGCCCTGGCGGAAGAGCTGGAGCTGGTCAACGCTCAGCACCGCGCCGCCCAGCCCGGCCAGCGCCGTGCCGATCAGCGTGGCCACGTAGCGCACCAGACCCACGTTGATGCCGGAGGTTTCGGCTGCCTCCGGGTTCTCGCCCACCGAGCGGATGTTCAGCCCCCAGGTGGTGCGGAAGAGCAGGAACCACACCGCGACCACCAGCAGGGCGGTCAGGTAGACCGTCGGGGAGTGGTCGAACAGGACCTGACCCAGCACCGGGAGCCTGCTCAGGAAGGGGAGGGGCAGGTTGGGGAGGCCCACCACCCGCGCGGTGAGCGAACTCATGGCCTGCCGATATAGATACGCCGACAGGCCGTAGCCGAACACCACAAGGGTCACGCCGCTGATCACCTGGTCCGCCCGCAGGGTAATGCTCAGCATGGACATGATCAGCCCCATCCCGATGCCGGCACCTATCCCAGCGAGCAGGCCCAGCCAAGCAGTCACCGGGCCGAGCGATGCGCCCGCCGGTGAATTCTGTAGGGAGTAAGTGACGAGGAAGCCGGAGACGGCCCCCATAGCCATCACGCCCTCCAGGCCGAGGTTCAGCACCCCCGCCCGCTCGGTCACGATCTCGCCCAGCACGGCCAGAATCACGGGGATCGCCAGCCGAATAGCGGCGGTGAGCAGGGCGACGAGAAACCCCCACTTTAGGATCAGGCTCCAGTCCATCAGGCTTTCCTCCAGCGCGCGAAGGCGTCAACGGCCAGCACCGAGAGCACGATCACCGCCTGGATGGCCTCGGCCAGCGTCTCAGGCAGACCGGACAGGACGTGCATGGACTGGGCGCCGATGATGAGGATGGCGAAGAACACCGCCAGGGCCACGTGTGGCACTTCTCAAAGGCCCCCAGCTCGGCGGCATTCACGCAGTGCCTTTAGGACCTCCCCGCCGCACTCCGCCGCCGCACTCCGCCACCGCACTGCTTGCTGGCTGCCGGCAAGCAGTGGCCCCATGGTTACTGGGCATCGCCAGCCGGGGTGGCCAGCGAGACTTCCGCCGCTGGCTGGGCTTTGCTGTCCGGAGGGGCGTTGTCGGCGGCTGGGGGCGCCGGCTGGGGCTTAGCCAGTGGTGTGCCCACCAGTCGGCCCCCTTCCAAATACACGCCCATGCGGCGGAACTTCTGATAGCGGCGTTCTAAGAGCTGATCCAGCGGAACGGCCAGCAGTTCGCGCAGGTTGCTTCGCAGATAGAGTTTCAATCGGCTGGCCATCAATTGGTGATCGCGGTGCGCGCCGCCGAGCGGCTCGGGGATCACCGCGTCGATCAGCCCCAGGGCCAAGAGGTCGCGGGCAGTCATCTTCAGGGCCTCGGCCGCCTGCTCTTTAAAGGTGTGGCTCTTCCAAAGGATGCCGGCGCACCCCTCGGGGCTGATGACCGAGTAGTAGGCGTGCTCCAACACGGCGATGCGGTCCCCCACGCCGATGCCTAATGCCCCGCCCGATCCCCCTTCGCCAATCACCACGCAGATGATGGGGGTGCGCAGGCGCGACATTTCGAACATCGACTGGGCGATCACCTGCGCTTGGCCCCGCTCTTCGGCGCCGATACCCGGATAGGCCCCCGGCGTGTCGATGAAGCAGATCACCGGCAAATGGAACTTGGCGGCCAGCCGCATCTTGGCGATCGCCTTGCGGTACCCCTCCGGATGGGCGCAGCCGAAGTAGCAGGCGGTCCGCTCTTTGTACGACTTGCCCTTCTGGTGGCCGACCACCATCACCTTGTAGGCATCCAGGCGTGCCAATCCGGTGCGGATGGCCTTGTCGTCGCCGAAGAACTTGTCGCCGTGCAGCTCGACGAACTCGTCGAAGACCCGTTCCAGGTAGTCGCTGGTCTGGGGGCGATCCTGGTGCCGGGCGACCTCGACGACCTCCCAGGGCTTGAGGTTGCTGAAGATCCGCTTTTTGGTCTCGGTCAGCTCCCGCAGCAGGGCCCGGATCTCGTTGCGAACTTCGGGAGTCTGGTGGACGTTCTTGCGGAGCTTTTCGAGCCGCTCTTCCAGCTCGTAAATGGGGCGCTCGAAAGACAGGCGATATTCACCGGTTGCCATGGCTGCGGCACCTGGGAGGTCTGCTTAGGTTAGAGAAACGCTACCCGTCTTGCAAACCAGGGGGTCGGGGAGGACGCCGACAGTGTCGTCGTGCTTCGGAGGGCCCCGCAAAGTCCTGCCGGGCAACCCGCACGCTTTGTTCTTGTCGGCTAATGGGGCGGGGTAGGGACACTTTGGCCTTCAAGGTGCACGGGGTTCGGCCGCAGGTCCCCCCCGCAGCACATTCACCCGCCGCAATCGCTGGCAAAACTCCCAACTCGATTGCGGCCTTCCGGCCGGGTCCTTGGCCATCGCCCAGCGGATCAACTGGGCAAACTCCGGCGTGACGGCGGGCTGGCTGGCCTCCAGCGAGGGGGGGGCCGACCTCAAGTGTTTGGTAAGCAACTCCTTGGGATCGCTCGCCACGAAAGGCGGGCTTCCTGATAACAATTCATACAGGGTACACGCCAGGCTATACAAGTCGGACCGCTCATCCAGGGGGCCGCCCGTAATCTGTTCGGGCGCCATGTAGCTCCGCGTCCCTTTGCGCTTGCCCGGCAACCGCAATAGTCTACCCAACAGGCCGGGCTTCCGCAGCGCCAAAGCAAAGTCGATCAGTTTGACCCGCCCCTGGTCGCTCACCAAAAAGTTCTCCGGCTTGATATCGCGGTGGATCCAGCCCCGGGCATGGAGCAGGACCACGGCCTCGGTGGCCTCCAAGACGATGCTGGGTATCCGGTCCGCCAAGGCGGCAAAGCCTTCCCGGATGCGGGCCTTCATATTTGGCCAAGGGCACCACTCCATCGCAAGGTAATAGGCCCCACGATCCCGGCCCAACTCGTAGGCTTTGATGATCCGATCGCTCGTCAGGGGGCCCGCCACCTCCCACTCGCGGCGGAGATAGTCCCTCTGCGACCGCAGGCGCCTCGGTTCCAGGTCGTCCCGGGGAACTTTAACCGCCACGGTCCTCTGGTGGGCATCGTCGACGGCCTTCCAAAGGCGGCAGCCACGGCCCTCGTGGACCAAACTGAGAAGGCGATAGCGCCCTAGATTGACCGAAGATTGGCTGTTCACGATACCAAGCGTTCTCGAGTGCGGCAGTGTAGCGGCCAGCCAGCCGGCGACGCAAGTCCGGCCAGAGCCCGGAGCAACCAGCCTGGGGCATAGAGCCTGAAGCACTCTCTGTTCTTTGCTCCTTGCCCCGAGACCCCTGCCCCGCCCGGGTGGTCGCCCCCGGCCGGACAGAATCCTGGCCGTTGGGCCAGAATCCGCTCATAGAGCTGGCGAATGGCCGCGGTCATCCGCTCGTGGCGGAACGTGTCGGCAAAGCGCCGGCGGCCTTCTTCCCCCAAGCGCTGGCGAAGCTGGGGGTCCTGGGCCAGCCGGATCAAGGCGTCGGCCAGTCCCTGCCAGTCGCGCGGAGGGACCAGCAGGCCCGTAATCTCCGGGAGCACGACCTCGCGGGCCCCATCGATGTCGTAACTGACGGCCGGCTTGGCCGCCAAAAGGGCCTGGGGCAACACGCGGGCCAGGCCCTCGCGCAAACTGGCGTGGACCACGATATCCATGGCCGCCATCATCTCGGGCATCCGGTCCGGCGGCACCAGTCCCACGCGGCGGAAGACGTGGGCCAGGCCCGTCTGGCGGATCTGCCGCTCCAGGCGTTGGGCCAGAACGCCGTCCCCCACCAGCAGGAAGCGGGCGTTGGGCAGCTTGTCGACCACGCGGCGGGCCGCCCGAATCACGTCCTCGTGGCCCTTAAGGTGAAACAGCCGGGCCACTTTGCCCACCACCACGTGTTCGGGCCGATAACCCAGCCAAGCCCGTGCGGCGGGACGGAGGCGCTCGGCATCGAGAAACGGCTCGACCTCCATGCCGCTGTAGATGGTGGTGAACTTTTCGGGAGGGGCGACGCCAGCGCGGACCAGCAGCGTGGTCATGGCATCGGCCACGCTCACCAGCGCATGGCAACGCCTGGCGGCCCAGCGCTCGCAGGCGATCACCACCCCCTGCCCTGCCCTGCTCTGATACGGATGAAACGGCGCCCCGTGCACCGTGTGGACAATGGCCGGTACCCTTAAGGCCCACGCCGCGGCCCGCCCCAGAATCCCCCCTTTAGCGCTATGCGTATGGACCACATCGGGTCGGAACCGCCGCAGCGCCGCTTTGATCCGATAATAGCTCCGCAAGTCGCGCCAAGGATGGATGGCCCGGCGGAGTTCGGGGATGACCTCCACCGGCACCCCCCCTGCCCTGGCCCGCTCCAGCAAACTTCCTTCCCGGCCCAACGCCGGCCCGGTAATCAACAGCACCTCGTCGCCGTAGCAGCGCAACAGGTCCTCGCACGTCAAGAGCGTATTCTCTTGCGCTCCGCCCAAGATCAACCGGGTTATGATGTGGGCGACCCGCACGGCAAAGCTCTCAAAGAGGATCTTCCGGGGATGCGTGCGCCGGAGGCAGCCTCGGCGCGTGTTCTGGACCGGCAGCCTTCCGGTGGCTGGCTCTGCGGGGGCGTGCAAGGGCTCTTCGGCGAGCGTGGAGGCTGTCGGCTTGCGGCCGCCTTTGCCTCGGTCCCCTCCCCTGCCCCGCGCGCACGGCTCTTAGCCGGGCGTGGAGGCTGGAGGCAAGCCATCGAGCCCTCCATAATCGACCCGCACCAGGCACAGGCCATGGGGCGGCGCTGTGCGGCCGGCCAGGCGGCGGTCGCGGCTTTCCAGCACCTGGGCCACCCACGCCGGCTCGCGCCGGCCCCGCCCCACTTCGACCAGCGTGCCCACGATCGCCCGCACCATGTTGTACAGGAAGCCGTCGGCCTCGACTTCGATATACACCATGTGCCGGTCCTCGTCGCTGCCCCGCCGGACCTCGATCTCGAAGATCGTCCGCACCGTGCTCTGCCGCTCGGATCCCGAGGTCTGGAAGCTCCGGAAGTCGTGGGTTCCGCGCAGGACCTGGGCGGCCTGTTGCATGGCCGGCACATCCAGCGGCCGGGGAACGTGCCAACTGGTATGCCGGCGGAATACGTCCCGAATCGGATGGTTGTGGATGGCATAGCGATAGCGCTTGCGCGTGGCGCTGAGGGTGGCGTGGAAACCGTCCGGGACGATCTGGGCTTCCAGGACGGCAATATCCGGAGGCAAATGGGCGTTCAGCGCACGGACCAGCACCTCGGGCTCCAGGTGGCAGGTACTTCGGAAGCTGACCACCTGCCCCAGGGCGTGGACCCCGGCATCGGTGCGCCCGCTGGCCATCACCCGCACCCGCTGCCCGGTAACGGCTTCGAGGGCCCGCTCCAACACCTCCTGCACAGCCAGGCGGCCGGGGGCTTGCACCTGCCAGCCGGCATAGGCCGTACCGTCGTAGGCCAAGGTGAGCTTGAAGGTCCGCATGCAAAATGCGCCCCGAGGCGGTGGGCAGGTGCCCGGCCCGGGTCGGTTGGCCTGGCCGAGGGTCGCTTCGCCGGTCCGAAGGCTGGGCAGGTTCCGGGCTGGGTGCCGGCGAGCCGGCGTGTCCCTCGAACCGTCCGGGCCGCAGGAGTGCAAAAACAGCTACGCCCGGCCAGTAGCCGCGGGGACCACCTCCTTCGGCCCCACCGCCGAGGACATGGCTATCAAGGCCTCGGCAATCTGCACGGCGTTGGTGGCCGCCCCTTTGCGCAAATTATCGCTGACGCACCAGAATGCCAGTCCATTGGGCGACGAGAGGTCCTCGCGGATGCGGCCCACGAAGACCTCGTCGCGGCCGTCGCACAAATGGGGCATGGGATAGACTTTGTTCGCCAAATCATCCATGACCACCACGCCCGGCATGGCGGCAAACAGTTCCCGGGCTTTCTCCACCGTGATCTTCTTGTCGGTCTCGACCACGATGGCCTCGCTGTGGACGTTGGTGACCGGCACCCGCACGCAGGTCGCGCAGATCTGGATCGAATCGTCTTCCATGATCTTGCGCGTCTCGAGGATCATCTTCATCTCTTCGGACGTGTACCCGTGCGCCTTGGGGGAGCCGATCTGCGGGATGCAGTTGAAGGCCAGCGGGTGGGCAAAGCACTCGTAGGCATACAACTGGCCGTCCAGCCGAGCCCGTGTTCCCTCGATCAGATCGCGGGTGCCCGCCATCCCGGCACCACTGGCGGCCTGGTAACTGGCCACGACCACCCGCCGGACGCGGCCATAATCGTGCAGCGGCTTCAACGCCACGACCATCTGCGTGGTCGAACAGTTGGGGCTGGCAATGATCCCCTGATGCCGAGCCAGCGCGTGGGCGTTGACCTCGGGAATCACCAGCGGCACGTTGGGATCCATGCGCCAGTACGCGCTTTCATCGACCACCACGCAGCCGGCCGCCACCGCCGCGGGGATGAAGTCCCGGGCCACTTCGTCCGGGGTGCTGGAGATGACCAACTCGACCCCGCGCAAGGCCTCGGGCCGCAGCTCCTCGACCGTGTACCTCTCTCCCGCAAACGTAATGGGCGTGCCTGCCGTTCGGGCCGAGGCAAGGAACTTGATCCGCTTGCACGGGAACTTTCGCTGTTCCAGCAATTGGCGGATGATGCGGCCCACGGCGCCAGTCGCGCCCACCACAGCGACAGAATCGAACACGGAACCTCTCCGTCCTAGGGGGTCAAATGCCGGCCGGCCACACGGCCCGGCTACGAAATTATGGATTATATCGCCTGCCCCGCCCCCTCCTCAACGCCTGTTGCCGCCTTCCCAACGCCGCGCTGCCAGGCACAAGTCGGGCCGCACGGCGTCAGCCGCCCGGGGAATCGCCACGCCAATGTGGGAGCGTTCCCACCGGGGGCTTGCGGCCTGCACCACGGTAGCACCGGCAGCGGTGTCGGTTGAAATCGCACCGGGGGCTTACGCCGCCGGCTCTTTTGGAGACGACCGTCTGGCGTGCGTACCGACACGCACCCGACCGGGTCCTTGGCCATCGCCCAGCGGATCGAGCTGCACCGCACCCGATTGCAGCGGGCAAACCGTGGCGGCCTAATTTGCGGCCGCAATCAGTGCCCGGTGGATGGTGGCATTATCGGTAAAAGCCACCTCGGCGTGCTCGCCCGCCCGAAGCGTTACCGTCCGGGTCAGCCATACCTTCTGGCGGTCGTTGCGGGTGCGAACCGAACCATCGGGCATGACAATGGCCTGCCGCTGGAGCACGACGCCGCCGTTGGGGAGCATGACCGGCTGGCTGTCTTCGGGGATCGTCCCGTCGGAACTCCATACCCGCAGCACCGTGGTCCGCGACTTTTCGACATATTGCGGCGCCTGGTCCGGGGCGGGTTCGCCGACCACGTCCCGCTCGACCCGCTCAATGACCGAAACCTTCAGGCCATTGGGTTTTTCGATGACCGCACGCTCGAACTCCTTCACGCGCCAGTCGGCCACCGTGGTCTCCTTGCCCTCGACGGTCACCACCCGCGCGGGGAACATTTCCAAGTCGCGCTCCCGGTTGGAAGGGGTAACCTTGGTGCCGGCGATGCGGCTCGTGGTGCCGTCCGGGGCTGTCACCGTGCCGTCGATAGCCACCCGCCTGCCGTCGGGGTAGATGATCGTCTGGTCCTTGTCGGGCACAACGGTGGTCCCGTCGGGGAGGATCAGTTTGCCGTCCGTCGAGATGTAGGGCGTGCAGGAGACCAGGGCCTTGATTTCGTACCGATACCGCTTGCCCGGTTCCAGGCCAAAGGACACGTACTCCCGCCGGCTGCCGGTACTCCGCGTGGGATCGCCGTTGATGTACACCTCGGCATCGGCAGGTACGTGAACGGTCAGCAGGCCGGCGTTGGAGGGAAACGCAGGGCGAAAACTTGTCCCGCGGAACGGCCCCGGCAAGGCCGGCTTGGTAGGGACGGGGGACTCTGGTTCGGGTTTGGGCAGGGCCGGTGCGGCGCTAGGGGTGGGCTCGCCCGGCGTTTTCGACGATTCCTTGGCAGGGGCCGCGGCAGGCTGCTTCCCTTCTTGTTGGGGAGGCGCTAGCGTGGGCGTGCCCGCCGGCTTGGCCGGTGCGGTCGAAACCACCGTTTCTCCTGACCAGCAGTCCCACCCGCAGGGATCGCAGCACCGCCACGGGCAGCACGCATCCCACCAGCAGCACGACCAGCCATGATGGCGCCACGCAGGCCGCCAGGCGGGCCACCAACCGTCGCAACATGGCACCGCGGGGACGTAATACACAGGGGCCACCCACACGGTGGCTAGCCGGGGACAGCACCAACGGTGAAACAGCCTCCAGTGAGCCGAAGCCTGGCGAGCGTCCCCTGCCCAGACCCCGAGCAGGACGCCAGCCACTATCAGCGCTTTCCCGAACGGTCGGAACATGGCTCTTTCCTCCTCTCTCTCAAAGCATGTCGAGCTTCGCGTGCACGCGCAGATACCGGTTTGGGCCCCAAAAGCCCCCCCGATGTGACGGATACTTTCCGTCTTCTGCTGCCCCCATTGTTCTTCAAGCATAGGTTGTACCGGGAAGCACGCAGCATCCTGGACAGAGTAACAATTCTCGCCTGCCGACGTTGGTGCCCGGCAATTCTGGCAAACTTTGCCGATTGCGCAGGCTGCATGAGCTATCCTAACCTCGGCCCGCTCGGTTGAAAATGCCCCCCAGATGGTCGCCGGGGAGACGCCGCATGGCCTCGACCATTTCCCCTTCTCCAATCGCCAATGGCTCCTCCGGTGACAATGGCGATGGCTGGCGGTGCTGGGCCCGCCCTCGAGCATTTCTCCATTCGCCGATGGCTCCCCTGGCGTCCTCTGGGCTGGGGCGTTACCCTGGGGCTCGCCTGAACTGAGCGCCCTGTCAGGGTCGGCCGGAGTGGCAGCAACCGCCGCAAGGTCCGGCCTCCGCGGGTGTTCGACTGGGACCGGGGGCTTTTTCTGGCAAAGGAGCGTTTTCGATGGCCACACACGACGAAGCTGCTCGCACGCGGCAGCAGCGGATAGAAGAATTGCACCGCTGCCAACCGGGCCGAACCGCCCTCTTGGTGATCGACATGCAGCGGGGGTTCCTCGATCCGGGGGCGGCTTTGGAGGTTCCCCAAGGCCGGCAGATCGTGCCCAATTTGCAGCAACTGATCGCCCTGTGCCGTACCAAACGGGTGCCGGTGATATTCACGCAGTTCGTGTACTCGGAGGCCATTGCCTGCTTACGGGGCGATCCCTTCGGCATCGAGCATCTCCCGATGGAACCGGGCGGGACACCGGGATTCGGCAGGCCTTCGTCGAACTGCCTGGTGGGGCCAGGCGCCCCTGAAGGGCCCAACTCGGCCGAAATCGTGCCCGAGCTGGCCCCGGCCCCCGGCGAATTGGTGATTGCCGGCCACGTGTACGACAAGTTCTACGGCACGCCGCTGGATCTGGCCCTCCGCACCCGCGATGTGCGATGGCTGATCCTGGGAGGCGTCACCACCGACATCTGCGTCAACAGCACGCTGATGGCGGCGGCCAGCCGCGATTACCGGATCACCGTATTGACCGACGGCGTGGCCACGCTGTGGCCCGAAATCCAGGAGGCGTGCTTCCGTATCTGGGAGCGGAAGTTTGCCCGGCTCCGCACGACTGCGGAGATACTGGCCGAGCTGGAAGCGTTTTGATTGGTCTTTTTGTGAGGGGGCTTGGCCCGCAGCAAGGCCAGTGGCCGGTAGCCCCCGGGTGGAAGCTGCCAAACGTCGCGATGGCGCCCTGCGTCGGGTGGCACGTCCCTGAAAGAGCCTTTGGTGTCAAGACACGGAGCCCGAAGTGATTTCGGAGGGATCACAGCCATTAGCCGGATGTCTGCGAAGCTGACCTCCGGAACGAAGGGTGCCGGCCCGCGTCATGCCCCATGATCCCGAAGGGATCACGGCGATTAGCCGGAGGTGAGCGCAGCGACACCTCCGGACACGGAGCACGGAGCAGGGAGCCCGGAGCCCGGAGCACGGAGCACGGAGTGATCCCGGAGGGATCACAGCCATTAGCCGGATGTCTGCGACCTCCGGAGGCGCGTCGCCGCCCCCCGCCACGCCGGACCACCTCTGGACCTCCGCCAAAAACGCCCGCACC
>FWWM01008530.1_pt1 | contig 10246 bp, 4 predicted proteins | sample 2228351 | NCBI WGS metagenome assembly FWWM01 (sample SAMEA103939774, study PRJEB20133) | metagenome
TATGAGACAAAAAAAATAAAAGGAGCAATTAAAATATTTGAAAAAGAAGCCAATTGGTTTAAAGAAAAAAATTACTTAGCAGAGTATCTAATATTTTTAAACAATTTAAGCAACTTCTATGTTTATGAAGGTAAATACAAAAAAGCAATAAAAAATTATGAACTTTGTCTTGAAAAAATCTTTGATTATTGTTTTTTAAAACCTGATGTCATAATAAATATACTTTTAAATACTTCCCTTTTAAATATTTATCTTGGAAATTTTCAAAAGGCAATGGATGACATTTTGAAGGCAATTTCCTTCAGCAAGAAATTTAATTCAATTCTCCTTTCCAAGGCTTTTTCTTATTTATCTTTTTTAAATCTTTACTTAGGAAATTTTAAGGAAGCAATAAATAACCTCACTTATGCAATTAATGAAGCAAAAAGCTTTAACTTTCCCTATGATGAATTTTTACAATTTGGAATGGATATATCCTATGAAATGGGAAGTGTTGATTTTTTTAAAGAATATTTAAATGAATATAAGGAAATAGTTGAAAAGGAAAATCTATTATTTTTAAGAAACACCCTTTTAAATTATGAATCAGAGTTATCTATCTTGGAAAAAAGAGAAAAGGAATATATAGAAAAACAAAAATTAAATTTAAGAATTTCTTTAAAAGAAAAGAATTACATAGATGCCTTTAGATCTATGAGATTTCTTTTTATCTCAACGGGCAATATTTCCTATTTAAAAAAGATGGAAAAACTCTTTAAAAACTTTGAACATTTTATATATAAGATTGAGTTTTTAATTTTTAATTATAGAACAAAACGAGTAAAAAGAAATAGAAGTAATTTGTTAAATCTTTTAAGCAAATGCCCAGATAATACACTAAAAATGAAGGGTTACCTTGCTTTAGGGGATTATGAAAAAGCAGTGGAAATCTTTAAAAATTTAAAAGAGAAAGTACCCACCCATTGCCTTGAGGATTTTTCAAAATTCTTGGAAATAAAATAGTTACCAAGTAGTTTTTATTCTATAATACTTACTGCTTGATGGTTCATTAAATTCATACCAGCAGGGATCAACAGTGCAATCATAATCCATACCAGAAGTTCCATCTACAATTGTTTTAATATTTGTAGGTGAGGTGCCATCAGCATATGAAGAGGACCATATATTATACGTATAAGTATGCCCTCCACCGGAGACCCTATTCCAATAAATTTTTATATTGGTCCCACTTTTTTCAATTTTTGGAATAAAAGTATTTACAATTTCAATTGGGTCTTTCCCATCATCATCTAATTCATAATCGTCACAATTGGAGTTTTGGCAAGAAGTAATCTTTGTATTATAAGAATTATAGCCATTTGAGGGAAAGTCATAGGTATACGTTCTGGAGGAGGGCTCTGCATCAGTTGTGGAATCATTATCAAAATCCCATTTCCTTCCCGTTGGAAGACCTGCAGACCTATCATAAAAATATACTCTATTTTCATACCAAGGGTTTGAAGATTTTTCATAAGTAAAATATGCAGTTGGGTAACCCTCATATCCTATTACATCTGTGGAATAGACTCCATTGCAAGTGGAGCCCGTATAGATATTTTGCCCATTATAAACCTCATAGTTTGAAGTGCAACTCATACCAGAATTTACAGGAACCCAAGCAAGCCCATCGGATCCTGTATCTGAAAAGAAAACACCCCCTTCTAAATTATTTAACCCACCTTTTTCAAGGGCTACTAAAACTCCATTTGAGACCTTTGCAAAAGCAATGGCTTTCTTAGAATAATTTTCTGTAATTTGGGGAGAATCCCCAGAAGAAAAACCCATATTTGCACTTTCCCAAGTATCACAAGTTGTTCCTTCTTGGGAATTCCTAAAAATTCCTGAACTTAAATTATTATTTTCTCCCTTATCTCCAATTAAAACTGATTCAGAGGAAAGCATTATAATTGATCTCCAATTTGCAGTGTTTGAAAGCCCTGTGCAATTATACCAAACTCCATCTGTTTTATATTTTGCCTTTCCATTTCCAGCCCTTAAACCCTGTGATACACCCGATTGGGCGCCCCATATAAAACCAGGTCTTCCAGGCCTTAAATCGGTGAATGATGCTTGGGCTTTAAAAGTAGGTCCACTTTGCCCACCTGGACAAGTTATATCTGCAATATCAAGGGGGGGATCACCTGCCTCATCCCTATGCCATATCTTTCCCCATCCATCTTCTCCTTCCCCTTCACCAAAATTTGAGTAAAGCACTCCAAATCCAAAATCTGAAGCATAAACAGAATCTCCTGTAGAACAGTATCTTAATTCTGTAATAAAATGGTTTGTCATAGGAAGATCATTTCCCCCATAATTTAAAAGTGATGCATTCCATTTGGATTGATTAGAGGGACCTAAAAAATTAGACCAAAAAATTCCATCATATCTCTTTGAAAGGCAATTTCCCGTTGTATCAAAATTTGTGCAAGTGGAAGAGGATGCTAAAATCCTATGTCTTGGACAATTTCCAAGGGGAGAGCAAGGATCAAATTGATCTGTGCAAGCAACTGCTTCAACATTATGGATTGTATAATAATTTCCATTATTTAAATATTCAAAACCCAAACCCCATGGCCAGTATGTTTCACCTGAATCAAAGGAAATCATAATACCATAATTTTCTGTTCCTGCAACTACAACCCTATTGGGATTGTCTGACATTGGAGAGGGACATTCTGCAATAGAGTTTATCTTTGGGGGAACATTATAAAAATCATTAAAATTTACCCAAGGATTTGTTGGAGGATGATCATTTTTATACATTCCAAATTGTGTATGTCCTACAAATAGTTTAAAAATATTATCTTGACCAAAAGAGGGATGAAAAGATATAGAAGCAATACTATAATCCATTGAACTCTGGGGATCTGCATTTTGACACTGCCAGGCAGGTGTAGAATTTTGAAAAATATATAAAAACTTAGGGGTATTACCTCCAGAGGGTCCAAAAGTGTTTGAAATTACATAATGAAGTAATCTGTTTCCTGGATTTGGAACATCTGATTTGGGATGCATTGAAAGGGCGGTTATAGTTTCTGAAGAGGTAGGACAGTTAGGACCTACTATTTTATAAAAATTTGTTCCACTATCAGGAGAATAATAAAGCCCATCTTCTTTAGTCCCTACTAAAATTGTAGTTTTTTCCTTTTGACATTCAGGGTCTTGCTCGGAAGGGGGACAAGGACAATCGTCTAAACCAAAACAAGGGGAAAGAGCAATCCTTGTGGCATGGGAGGAAAAGTTTGGTAGCTTTTCCCATATAAATTGTTGTCCATCCCAAAATCTTTTAAATATCCCTAAAGAAGTAGCTACAAAAATGGTTTGAGTGCCATTTTGCCCTGACAAATAGCTGGGGGAAATTGCCATATCTTCACCAATTGCATGAGCATTTGAACCTAATGTATTTAAATCCACTTCTAAGCTCCAAATTACTCCCCCATCTATGGATTTAAAAACTAAACCATTTCTCGTGAGCACATAAATATGTTTATCACTGGTCCCTTCGCTTGTGGGATTAAAATCTGGAGCAAGTAATAATTTTACTATTTCATAATCTTTATCTGGAAATTCTTGAGGAAAATTTGTAAGTTTCATCCAAGAGGCACCCCCATTATCTGATCTAAAAATCCCAAAATCTTGAGTTGCAAGGTAAAGGGTTTTAATTCCTATTTTGGTTTCCCCATATTGATCATATCTTATTTCCCCATACTCATCATAGCCAGGGACAGCAACTACATTTACCCCCCTATTTGTTTTAACACTTCCCGTTGAGAGAGCATAAAAATATCTTGTGCAAGAATTTAAATTAAAGCACTTATACAAGCCCTCTGTTCTTGAAGAAGCAAAAATAACGGGGGGGGCATCGGGATCAATTGTGGATTTAGCAAAAGCAATACTTGATATATTATTTACTATAATCCTATTATCTCCTTTTACACCTAAGGGCTTTCCAGGGGCATCTGTTGCAGGAAATTCCCAAATTCCAGCTCCCTTTGTACCTACATATGCCTTTAAATCTTCAGATAAATAATTAGCTGAAGGTTCACCAATAAAATAGGAATAATTTGTAATGCCATTTAGGCAATCATTGGGGTTTATTAAAAATAATTTTGTGTTCGTTCCTCCAAGTAAATGGGTGTCAGTACTTGAAGAATAAAAGGAAAGGTTTTTCCAATCATAGCCACTTAAAACTGAGCAAATTTCAGAAAAATTTGAACCCCCATCTAAAGAATAAAAAATTCCTGAATTGGAACTTCCAGCAAAAATTTTAAAATTTCCTCCTTGGGGATTTTTAGTAAGTGCAGTGTAGCCTATATCTGCCGCCCCAGTGGCTTGCCAGCCAGAAGAGGTCTTTTTAAAAATATTTCCCAAATAGATTTGTACACTTATAGTTGAAGCAATTAAAATATTTCCCCCATCAAGGGTGCTTAAGGAAGTAATGTAGGGATTAAAACCCAGCAAGTTCTTAAAATCCAAATCTGCCTGCCAAGAATTTCCCCAAGGGTTTTCACTTTCAGATACCGTTGGGTCAAAGGATCTCCTAAAAAGACCTATTCCTTCAAGGGAAAGATAAACATAAAAATTACTTCCTTCTTTGTAAAAAGCAACTTTTTTTGCATTGAAATAATTATAGTCCACCCCGTCTAAGGAGAGACCTAAAGGGTTAGCATATTTAAAATTTGCCCAGGAAGATTTTTTTGCATATACTCCATCCCTTGTCAAAACAACATAAAGGGAAGAGGACTGGTCATAGGGAACCCAGTTTATATCAAGGGTTGAAAAATCTTGAAGCCCTTCCACCATGGAAAACCAATCAATCAAATTTGAGGACTTATAAATACCGGAATCTGTGGCAATGTAGAAGAGGTTTAGGTTTGTATCTTTTATAAGGTCTACAATTACACCACTTGCCACTCCCTTCTTTTCCCATATTTCACTTTGGGGAAATAGATTTAATGCAAAAATTAGGATAAAAATAATTGATAGCAATTTCATACTTACCTCCAATATTATATATATGGGAAAAAATAAAAAATGGTGTGATCTGGATCACATTTTTTTAAAATTTTTCTTTGCTTCATACATCCTCAAATCAGCCAAACGGATTAATTTATCCTTTTGCTTTTCTATGGGTATATCATTTTTTATATCTTTTTTTAAAGAAGAAATCCCAATAGAGCAACCTATAACACCCTTTAAATTTAATTTGGGTATAAAAAACCCCATATTTTGGGATAAAAATTTATGTTTTTTTAACCTTTCTTTTATCTTTGAAGCTATTTTCTTCCCTTCCATAATATTAGAATCTGGAATTGCTAAGACAAATTCATCTCCCCCATACCTTGCTAATAAAATCCTATCATTTTTAACTAAATTCTTTAAAAGAATCCCCACTTCTCTTAGAGCTTGACTTCCAGCTAAATGTCCATAAATGTCATTTATGCTTTTAAAATTATCTAAATCAATAAATAACAAAATAAGATCCCTATCTTCTTCTCTACAATTTTTTATAAATTCTTGGAGTTTTACATGGAAATACCTATCGTTATATAAGGTAGAAAGTTCATCGGTTATTGCAAATTCTGAAACCCTCTTTGCATCCAAAAAACTTTGGATAAAAAGCCCCATATAGCCAGCTAAATGTTCCACAATTTTAAGGTCCTTTTTATCAAAACCCCTTTTACCTTTTCTATTTACCAACTCTAAGACACCTATAATTGATTTTTCAATTTTTATGGGATGGGCAAGAATTGATTTCGTTTTAAAAGAAGAAAGCCCATCCCAAAAACTATCAAAATATTTATCTTTTGAGGGATCATTTGAAATATAAGTTTTTCCCTTTTTATAGACAAAAGAAGCAATGCTTTTTTTCAAAGTAAGTTTCTGCCCTAAAATTTTATCTGAACCTTTTCCATAACAAGCTACAAAGGTTAAAATATTTAAAGAAGGTTTTTCTAATTTTAATACAGGATCATCCAATAATATGGAACCTGCCTCTGAGGGAACAAAGGTTGCCATAATACTCAAAATTTTTTTTAAAACCTCTGAAAATTTTAAGGATATATCATAAAAGGGGCTTTTTTTAACTCTTTTTAAGAAGGGTTCTAAATTGTTTAAGGTCTTAATCAAAAATTCCATATAGTTTTAATTTAGCAAAAATTTTAAAAAAAATCAAAGAGTTATTTTATAAATGATTTTTTCCTAACTCGCCTGTGAAGGGAAATTACAAACCTGTGGGCTTCATCTCTTATTTTCATTAAGAGCAACAAGGCAGGAGAATCTTTTTTGATATTTAAAGGTTCTTTGACCTCTTTTATATATACCTTTTCACCTCCCTTTTCTAAGGCAATTGTGGGAATTGAAATATCTAACTCCCTTAGGGCTTTTAATGCACTTTGAAGTTGTCCTTTGCCTCCATCAATTAAAATTAAATGGGGAAATTTTTCCCCTTCTTTTTTTAACCTTTCCCCATACCTTTTAGTAATTTCATAAATCCCGCCAATATCATCCCTGGCATCCCTTGTGTGCAACTTGAAAACCCTATATTTCTTCTTTTCAAACTTTCCCCCTTCAAAAAAGATAACCCCTCCATACCTTGCCCTTCCTTGCAAATGGGATATATCTATTGCAATTATGGAAAATAAATTTTCCAAACTTAATAGATCCTTTAAATCTTGAAGTCCCTTTAAGGGGTATTTATGTTCATAAAAAATCTTTGCATTTTTTTCAGCTAAATTTAAAATTTCCAAATCCTTTCCCCTCTTTGGATTTATAATCTTTACCTTTTTTTCAACCCTTTCCTTTAAAAAATCTAAAAAAATTTCTTCCCTTATGGGATATCTTAAAACTATTTTTGAAGGAAAAAGGGGATTTGAAATGTAATATTGGGGGACTATTTGTTCTAAAAAATTTTCTAAACTTTCTTCTTCCTCATTTTCAAAGATGTAGGACTTTTTACCATAAAGTAAACCCCCTTTAAAATTTAAAACTGCCAAGGAAAAATTTTTACCTTCTTTATAAATTCCAAAAAAATCCTTTTCCTCTTCCTTTTTTTTCTTTAAATTTTTTGTATTCTTAATTTCTTCTATGGAAAGATATATTTCTTTTAAATGGTTTGCTTCTTCAAATTTTAAACTTTTTGCTTTTTCTTCTATTTCTTTTTTTATCTCTCCCAGTAATTTCTTATCTTTTCCTTCTAAAAATAGTATTGCTTGTTTTAATTTTTTCTTATAAATTTTTTCTGTAATAAGCCCTAAAATACAAGGACCTAAACACCTTTTCATATAAAAATAAAGACAGGGTTTTTTATATGTCTTATTTAAATCCCTTTTACAGCTACATATTCCAAAACTTTTTTGGATAAAACTAATTATTTTTTTTGCCTTATAAGCAGGATAAAAGGGACCAAAATACAAATTTCCTTCAATTACTTTCCTTGTATAATAAATCTTTGGAAATTTATCCCTTATGGAAAGGGCAATATAGGGATATGTTTTATCATCCTTTAAATTTACATTAAACTTTGGTTGGTATGCCTTTATCAAATTATTTTCTAAAAAGAGGGCAGAGATTTCATCTTCTGTAATTATAAAATCAATTGTTTCCGTATTTTCAAAGATTTTGATTTTTCTTTGGTCCAATTCCTCTTTAAAATGGCTTTGTAATCTTTTTTTTATATTTTTTGCTTTTTTTATATACAAAGGGACCCCATTTTTATCCTTAAACAAATAAACCCCTGGTTTTTCTGGAAAATTATTTATATCAAAATTCATGAAAAAATTTCAAGTTTTTTTAATTCATAAAGCTTATTTCTTATCTCAATTGCCCTTTCAAAATCCCACCTTTTTGATGCCTCTTTCATTTCCTTTTCTAATCTCTTAATGTTTTCCCTTAAGGTTTCCATATTTTTTACTTCCTTTAGTTTTGGAATTTTTGAATAATCCAAATAGTCCAAATTAGACATTTGAACAAGATCTGAAGAGATATCTTTAATTATTGTCTCTGGCACTATATTGTTTTCCCTATTATATTTTTCTTGTATTCCCCTTCTCCTTCTGGTTTCCTTTATCATTTCTTTTATGGACTTGGTTACTTCCCTTGCATAAAGGATAACCCTTCCATTTACATTTCTTGCAGCTCTTCCTGCAATTTGAATTAATGAAGTATAAGATCTTAAAAAACCTTCTTCTGAAGCATCTAAGATTGCAACCAAGGAAACCTCTGGCAAGTCCAAGCCCTCCCTTAAGAGATTTATACCAATGAGAACATCAAATTCCCCCTTTCTAAATAATGTAATATATTTTACCCTTTCAAGGGTATCTATATCTGAATGCAAATATTGGCATTTGTATCCCTTTTCTTTAAAGTGGAAAGAGAGTTCTTCTGCCATTCTTTTTGTTAAAGTTGTAACCATAACCCTTTCTTTTCTCTTTAAAACCTTTTTTATTTCTTCCTCCAAATCTTCTACTTGGTTTTCTACTTTTTTAACTTCTACAAGGGGATCCAAGAGTCCCGTAGGTCTTATTATTTGTTCTACAACTTTTCCCTTTGTTTTGGATAGTTCATAAGGTCCCGGGGTTGCTGAAACACATATAACTTGGTTAATCCTTCCTAAGAATTCTTCAAAGGAAAGGGGTCTATTATCCAAGGCAGAAGGTAGGCGAAATCCATATTCAATTAGGGTTTCCTTTCTAGACCTATCTCCATGCTCCATTGCTTGAAGTTGGGGAATTGTTTGGTGGCTTTCATCAATTATTAATAAATAATCTTTGGGAAAATAATCAACTAAAGTAAAAGGAGGTGTACCTGGGGCTCTTCCTTGAAGGTGCCTTGAATAGTTTTCAATCCCTTGACACCATCCCATCTCTTTAAGCATTTCCAAGTCATATAAAGTCCTCATCTCTAATCTTTGGGCTTCTAAGATTTTTCCCTTTGAATTTAATTCCTCCAATCTTTCTTTTAATTCTTCTTTTATGCTTAAAAGAGCTCTTTCAATTCTATCCCTTGGGGTAGCAAAATGGGTTTTTGGAAAGAGGATAAACTTTTCAATATTTTTAATTTTTTTCCCTTCAATTGGATCAAAGGTATAAATTTTTTCAATTTCATCTCCCATAAGATTTAACCTTATAGCAAAATCCTCATGGGCTGGAAAAATATCTAAGGTGTTACCCCTCAATCTAAAAGCCCCCCTGTATAAATCATAGGAGGTTCTTTCATATTGCATTTGAACAAGTTTTGTTAAAAATTCCTTTAAGTTTATTTCTTCTTTTGGATAAATAGGCAAAGCCATTGAAAAAAAATCTTCTGGTGCACCAATTCCATAAATACAAGAGACGGAAGCAATTATAATTGTATCCCTCCTTGAAAATAGGGCTTCTGTTGCCCTTATTCTTAGGCGATCTATTTCATCATTTACAGAGGTCTCCTTTTCAATGTATGTATCTGTCTGGGGAATATATGCCTCTGGCTGGTAATAGTCATAATAGGAGACAAAATATTCTACCCTATTTTCAGGGAAAAAATTTTTAAATTCCTGATAAAGTTGTGCTGCAAGGGTTTTATTATGGGAAATTACAAGGGTTGGCTTTTGCCATTTTTCAATTACTTTTGCTACAGTATATGTCTTTCCTGAACCTGTTACTCCAAGAAGAACCTGCCATTTTTTTTCCTCTTTTAAACCCTTTAAAAGTTCTGAGATGGCTTTAGGTTGATCCCCCTTTGGTTTGAAATTTGAAACCAATCTAAATTCCATTTAGGGCTTATAACTTACATGAAGGGCTAAATGGTTTATAAAATTATTTTCAGTTTTTCCATTAATTAAAACAAAAATACCTTTATATCTTTGAAAATTTAAACAAAGGGTATTAGCCAATGCCTTTAAAAAAATTTGCTCTTCTTTTATACTCTGCGAGGGCTTTGTTTCTTCTGGAAACTTTAAATCAACAACCAAAGTACTATCTTTAGGGAATACTGCTCTTGTCTCTAATCCCAGGGGAAATATATTTTGTTCCTTTAAAGAAAAATAATTTTTCAATAAAATTTTAATATTTTCTATTTCATTTTCTTTTTCTTGAAGGGTAATTGTTGTAGGCGTCAATTCTAAGGAGTCCTCCTTTAAAAAATAAATCACATAAGTCCTCGTCTTTAGCTCTTCCTTTTCAACTTCCATCTTAGGTGAACTTTTAACTTCTTCCATTTTTTTTTTGTA
>FWWM01017785.1_pt1 | contig 10246 bp, 11 predicted proteins | sample 2228351 | NCBI WGS metagenome assembly FWWM01 (sample SAMEA103939774, study PRJEB20133) | metagenome
TAAGGACGCTGATTTGCTTTATTCGCCCCCTCCCCCAACCCCCTCCCACCGTGGGGAGGGGGCTTATCAACGCGATCATGCCAAATCCCCACCGGACAGCACTGAATTCCTCTTATCCACGATCCTCAGGGCCTTGCCTTCGCTCACCGGCAGGGTGTTGGGCTCCACCAGCTCCACCACCGGGGTCACCAGGAGTTCGCTCTTCAAGGCCTCGGTGATGCGCTTCCGCAGGGCCGTCAAATACTTCAAGTCCTCCCGGAAGAAGCTTTCCTTGACCTCCACTTTGACGGTCATGAGGTCGTTGAAGTCCTTGCGGCTGAGCTCCACCAGGTAATTGGAGTGCACCTCGGGGAGCGCCATGAGCACCTTTTCAATCTGCATGGGGAAGACGTTGACGCCCTTGATGATGATCATGTCATCGGTGCGGCCCTGGATGCGGGACAGGCGGCGGTGTACCCGGCCACAGGGGCAGTGGGCGTCGTCAAAGGAAGCCAGGTCCCGGGTGCGGTAGCGCAGGAGGGGCATGCCCTCCCGGGTGAGGTTGGTAAAGACCAGCTCGCCCACCACCCCCGGCGGTACCGGCTCCAGAGTATCGGGGTCGATGACCTCCAGGAGGAAGGCGTCCTCCCAGACGTGCATGCCGTTCTGTTCGGGGCACTCGAAGGCCACCCCGGGGCCGTTCATCTCGGAGAGGCCATAGGAGTTGTAGGCCTTGAGGCCATAGGCCGCCTCGATGCGCCGCCGCATGTCCTCGGTGTGGGGTTCGGCGCCGATGAAGGCGATCCTGAGGGGCAGGTCCCGGGGGTCAACCCCGGCCTCCGCAAAGGTGTTCAGCAGATAAAGCGCGTAGCTGGGAATGATGTGCAGCACCGTGGTCTGAAACTGCTGCATAAGCTGTACCTGGCGCCGGCTGTTGCCGGCCCCCACCGGGATGGTGAGGCAGCCCAGACGCTCGCCGCCGTAATGGAAGCCCAGGCCCCCGGTAAAGAGCCCATAGCCCATCATGTTCTGAAAGACGTCGCCGGGGCGCACCCCGGTCATATACATGGAGCGGGCCACCAGATCCGCCCAGGCCTCGATGTCCTTGCGGGTGTAATAAATCACCGTGGCCTGGCCGGTGGTGCCGGAGGAGGCGTGCAGGCGCACCATGCGCTCCAAGGGCAGGGTGAGGAAGTCCAGGCCCCGGGTCCGCAGATCGTTTTTGGTGGTGAAGGGGATCTTGCGGACGTCCTCCAGGGACCGAAGACGATCCGGCCTCACCCCGGCTTGGGCCAGACGTTCCCGGTAAAAAGGGCTGGCCTGTACCCGGGCCACGGTCTCTTTCAGGCGCGTCAACTGCAAGTCCCGGAGCCGGTCGGCGGATAAGGTTTCAATCTCGGGGTTCCAGTACACGGCATCTCTCCCGGAGAGCTTCATTTCGGTGGAACGCCTCCCTGGATCTGGGCAGCCAGGGAAGAGCGCACATGCGGCAAATGAACTTTTTTATCCCGTTCGCCGCGGCCTGTCAAGGAAGCGCACCTCGGCCGGTCCAGCCTTTTGTTTGCCCTGCCGGGCATTTTCCCCTAAAATTTGGGAAGGAACGCAGGGGAAAAGCCCGGCTTCCCCCGGCCCCTGGCTTTCGCCGTCAGAAAATCCCCCTCCCGTGAAGGAGGCCCTGCCATGCGCGTCACCCTGGCCCAGGTCAACCCCGTGGTGGGGGACATTTCCGGCAATCTCAATAAGCTGGGTGAGGTCCTGGCCCACGTCCCGCCCGAGTCCGACTTGGTGGTGTTTCCCGAGCTTTACTTGGTGGGCTACCCCCCCCGGGACCTGCTGGAGCGCCCCGCCGTGCTGGAGGCGGTGACCCGGGCCGTGGACCGCCTTCGGGAGCTGTCCCGTCATGTTCCTCACCTGGGCATCCTCGTGGGTGCGCCCCGGCCCACCGGCCAGGAGCGGGGCAAAGGATTGTATAACTCGGCCCTGCTCATTTACCAGGGGGAGGTGATCGGCTACCGGGACAAGTCCCTTTTGCCCTCCTATGATGTGTTCGATGAAACCCGCTACTTTGATGCTTCCCGGGTCATCAAGCCCATTCCCTTTAAAGGCAAACGCCTGGGTATCACCATTTGCGAGGACGCCTGGTGCCAGGAAGAGACCTGGTGCCAACGGCTGTATACCCTTGATCCGGTGAGGGTCCTGGCTGAACAGGAGGCCGACCTGTTCGTTAACCTGTCGGCCTCCCCTTTCCAGGTGGGGAAGGAGGAAATCCGCTACCGGCTCATGGGCCAGCACGCCCGCAAGTACGGCCGCCCCTTCATTTATGTCAACCAGGTGGGAGGCAACGACGAGCTCATCTTTGACGGCCGCAGCCTGGCCTTCGACGGCCAGGGGGAACCGCTGGCGGTGCTGCCGGCCTTTGCCGAGGCGGTGGTCACCGTTGACCTCGCCCGGACCGGCGTTCCCGGGTCCTACGCTCCCCAGGAACCTATCGCCTCGGTGGCCGACGCTCTGGTGCTGGGCCTTAAGGATTACCTGCGCAAGTGCGGCTTCCGCCGGACGGTGGTGGGGCTCTCCGGCGGAGTGGACTCGGCGGTGGTGGCCACTTTGGCCGTCAAGGCCCTGGGACCGGAAAACGTCCTGGGGGTGGCCATGCCCTCCCCCTATACTTCCCCCACCAGCCTGACCGACGCCCGGGAATTGGCCGCCAATCTGGGCATTGCCCTCCGGGTGGTGCCCATCAGCGCCATTTACGAGGCCTACAAGGCCACCCTGGCGGAGCACTTCCCGGTGGAGCCCATCGACATCACCCTGGAGAACATCCAGGCCCGCATCCGGGGCAACATCCTCATGGCCTTCTCCAACCGCTTCGGGCACCTGGTGCTCTCCACCGGCAACAAGAGCGAGCTGGCGGTGGGCTACTGCACCCTGTACGGGGACATGAGCGGCGGCCTGGCGCTTTTGGCCGACGTGCCCAAGACCATGGTCTATGAGTTGGCCCGTTTTCTCAACCGGGAGCGCCGCATCATCCCGGAATCCATCCTTACCAAGGCCCCGTCCGCCGAACTCAAGCCTGACCAGAAGGACCAGGACACCCTGCCGCCTTACGAGATTTTGGACCAGATCATCCAGCTCTACCTGGTGGAGTCCCGCTCGGGCCAAGAGATCATCAGCCTGGGCTTTGACCCGGACACGGTGCGCTGGGTCATCCGGGCCATCGACCACAATGAATACAAGCGGCGTCAGGCCGCGCCGGGCCTGAGGGTGACCTCCAAGGCCTTCGGGATGGGGAGAAGGATACCCATTGCGGCCAAATATGAAGGGTAGGCAGCAACGGGGAGGGTCAGGGATTACCGGCTTTCTGCCCTCCCTCCACCCGCGGCCTCGGCGTCCTCGCCTGCTTTAAGCCGTAAAAATGGGGGGAGGAGGTGAGGGGCAACCGCCCCTTGTCCCTCTCCCCCGCATATCTACATGGCCTTGGGGACCCGAGGGTCGGAGGTGGGCTGGGGTTCTATAGGCAAGGGAGCCGGTTCAGCCAGCGGCGCCTGTTCCTGGCCAGGCAGGGCGTGATAGGGGGAGGGACGGGCGCCGGGGGCGGGCGCCGTGGGACTCGGCGGCAGCGCCGGGACGGCGCCGGTCTGGGGCGGCTTAAAGGTGGACGGTGGTTTGAAGCGGTCGCCAACGTCCGCCGGCGGCGGGGTGAAGTCCCCCACTGACGGCCCCTGATAGCCCTCGGGCAGCTTAAGACCGCCCCCGGGCACGCCCGGCGCGTCGCCGGCTGCCGGGGGGGTGCCCGGCACACGGGTTATCTTGAAAAACGACGGATCAAGACGGGCCAGGGCCGCGGGCTCCCGGGTCCGCCGCCACGGGCCTTTGACGCTCTTGCTCACATACCATACATTTTCCCAGAGAAAGTAATATTGCCCCCGATAGCGGAAGACATCGGTGGGCAGGTTGGGAGCATAATACACCTGAGGGGAACCGGGGACCGGTACCCAACGGGGGACTACCTCCGGCGGTACCGGGATGATGCGGGGACTCTGGGCTTGGGCCGCGGGCGCAAGGAAGAGCGCCGCAGCCAACACGAACTTCATCACGTGCCTGCCTGCCATGCTCATCTCCTGTGTAATGAGGCTGCGGGCGGGGCCTGCCGTTAACCCGGCCCGCTCCCGTAACTTCCCTTTCCAACCCCAAAGGCGGCTTTTAGAATAACCGGCGCAGGGAGTTGCGAACCTGACCCCCGCCGCCTCTCCTCCTTCACGCCGGAATGGTGCGCTGCCGGCCCACCGCCAGGTCATGCAGCGGAATGAGGATGTCCGCCGCCTCCTTCACTTTGTGGGCGCTGTCGTAAGCCTCCAGCAGGTTCAGATGCACGCCTGGCGGCACGATGGGGCCCGTGGCCGGGAAGTTCTGGTCGTTGCAACAAAACCCGGTGATCACCGCTTTGCCTTTGGCCGTGTCCACCACCACGGACTGGCCCCCCACGGTGTGTCCGGGGGTCAGCATGACCCGCACTCCGGGGACGATTTCCGTGTCCCCCTCCACCAGCACCACCTCGTTTTCGTCCAACAGGTCGGGAAAATACCGGTGGTCCACCGGATGAGGTGCCTTGAAAAATTCGTACTCCTTCTTTTGCACGTAAACCCGGGCGTTGGTGCACTTGTAGTCGTTTTCGCAGTGGTCGTTGTGCAGGTGGGTGTGGATGATGATGTCAATGTCTTCCGGGGTCAGGTCGAATTTGGCCAGCGCGTCCTCAAACTCGAGAATCTCCAGCCCCAGCTCCTGGTCCACCCCGGGCGGCACCATGAACTGCTCCAGGCCGGTGTCCACCAGGATTTTTTCCGGGCCGCCTTCCAGGTAGAAGACGTAGATGGGGAGATAGATACGTTTGCCGTAGCCCTTGAGATAGGTCATGACCCCCTGGTCCGTTTCATTGATACCCACCACCAGGGGATGGATTTGATATACCGGCATGGTCCTCTCCTTCGAGGGTTTGACAAACTATTATACACCATGGTCAAGGATTTGCCAGGCACCGGAAGGAGAAAAGCAGGGGGATGCCAGGTGGCGGGGGGAAGTTTGGCGCCTTTTTTCCCGGGGGCCCATTTTTTTCCGCCGGATTTCCGTCCGGCCTTGGTTGTATGGGACAGAAGGAACGTGATCCACCTACTTTTTCAAACAAGGAGTGAATTCCATGCAGAACCAACCATTGTTCCGGCGCCCCCTTGCCTTGGCGGTTCTGGTGAGCGCGCTTGTCCTGTCCTTTGCCCTGCCTGCCTTCGCCGGCCGCGGCTGGGGGAGGATGATGAACCTCACCCCGGAGCAGGCCGCCCAGGTGTTCGACCTCCGGCAGAAGTTCATGAACGACACCGCCGCCCTGCGCAAGGAGATGTTTGTTAAGCGGGCCGAGCTGCTGGCCCTCTGGCGGGCTGAAACCCCGGATGAGAAAGCCATTGTGGCCAAGACCAAGGAGTTGCAGGCGGTGAAGGGTCAGCTGATGGAAAAGGCGGTGGCCATGCGCCTGGCCCTGAAAAAGATCGCGCCCCAGGCCATGATGGGTCCTGGCGGCTGCTTCGGCCCCGGTATGGGTCCCGGTATGGGTCCCGGCATGGGTCCGGGGATGGGTCCCGGCATGGGTCCCGGCCCTGGTTTTGGTCCCCGCAGCGATGTTGCTCCTCATGAGCTGCTGGATGGCTCCCTGGCCTTTGAACCTGGCCTGGAATAAAGCTGCTTGAGGGGAGGGGGCGGCTGGCGCCCCTCCCCCTCTTCTTGAGGCTGAGGATCAGACCGGCCCACCATGTCGCCCGTGCAGTTCCCTTGTTCCCCTCTGAAAGCGCTTCCTAGCTTGCAAACCGCCGCAAAAAGCCCTAAATTAAACTATTAGAACAAGTTAAACGAACATTGGGGCCTCATGACCATTTTGCCCATCCGTCTTTATCCTGACCCGGTGCTCCTGACTCCGGCGCAGGAAATACGCGAGATCAACGGCGACCTTCAAAGTCTCATCGACGCTATGGCCGCCACCATGTACCATGCCCCCGGACTGGGGTTGGCAGCCAACCAGGTGGGGGAGCTGAAGCGCCTCATCGTGTTTGATGTGGCCCAGAAGGAGGGCACCCCCGATCTTAAGGTGCTCATCAACCCGGTGATCACTGCCAGGGAAGGGGAGATCGTTTATAATGAGGGCTGTTTGTCGGTGAAGGACTTTACCGCCGACGTGCGGCGGGCAGCCAGGATCTGCGTGGAGGGTTGGGACCGGGAGGGGCGACCCCTGACCCTGGAAGCCGAAGGCTTGTTGGCCATCGTGTTGCAGCACGAACTGGACCATCTGGAAGGGAAACTCTTTTTGGACCGCATCAGCCGCCTGAAAAGGGGGATGTACCTGAGGAGGCTGAAAAAGCAGGCGGCGGCCACGTGAAACAGGGGCCCTGGCGGGTCATTTTTTTCGGCACCCCCCACTTTGCGGTGCCCTCCCTGCAGGCCCTGGTGGAGAGTGGCGAGACCGTAGCCGCGGTGGTTACCCAGCCCGACAAGCCCAGGGGCCGGGGCCAACGGCTCAGCCCCTCGCCCATAAAGACGCTGGCTGCGCAAAGAGGCCTTCGGGTTCTCCAGCCGACGCGCCTCAAAGATCCCCTTTTCCTCGAGCAGCTCGCCGAACTGAAGCCGGAACTTTTTGTGGTGGCGGCTTACGGCCGGCTGCTCCCTCCCGAGCTGCTGGCCCTGCCCCTGGTGGGCTGCCTCAATGTCCACGCTTCGCTTTTGCCCCGCTATCGGGGGGCGGCGCCGGTGAATTGGGCCCTGATGAACGGCGACCAGGAGACCGGCGTTACGATCATGTGGATGGTGGAAGAGCTGGATGCCGGTCCCATCTTCCTCCAGGAACGGGTGCCCATCAACCCGGAGGACAACGCCGGTTCCCTGGCCACCCGACTGGCGGCAACTGGGGCCCGTTTGCTCCTGGAGGCCTTGGGCCGGCTGCGACGGGGGGAGGTGGTGAAGCTGCCTCAACCCGAAGAGGGCCTCAGTTTTGCGCCGCCCCTCACCCCGGAGATGCGGCAGGTGGATTTCTCCCGCCCGGCCGGGGAAGTGGCGGGCCGCATCCGGGGATTGGACCCGGTTCCCGGCGCCTTCACCTGGTGGAGGAAGGCGCGGCTCAAACTGTTCGGAGCGCGGGTGGCCAAGGAAAGCGGGCCGCCGGTGCCGCCGGGCACGGTATTGGGCTTAACCCCGGCCGGCCTGGAGATCGCCTGCGGCCGGGGAAGCGTTGCCGTCCGGGAGTTGCAATTGGCTGGCCACAAGCGCCTGGCCGCCGAAGAATTTTGGCGCGGCCGGCCCCTTTCGGGCCAGGTCCTGGGATGACGTTCAATGGCTGAGGCCGGACCCACACTGGAGGGAGGCAACTTCCTCAAACCCCAGAAGCGCATCTTTCTGGGCCTGCTGGGCCTCACGGTCTTGCTGTTCACCGGCCTCCTGGGCCTGCTTTGGTATGTCCCTTATGTGGGACTGCGCAATTTGCATCCCCGGCTGCCGCTGATTGTGGGCCTGTTGTTTGCGGGGGTGGCGCTGCTGGCCGTGGGTGCGGTGGGCATCCTGGGCCTCACCGTGCTTCTGGGGCGGGATCTCCCTTTTTCCCGCCCCCTCAGGGGCATCCTCATCAAACTCCTCCTCCCCTTGATGAGCGGCGTGGGCCAGCTCCTGGGCCTCAGCAAGGACCAGGTGCGCCGCTCCTTCATCGAAATCAACAACCAGTTGGTCCTGGCCCAGCGGCCCCGGGCCACCGCCGACCAGCTGCTTTTGCTCATGCCGCATTGCCTGCAATTTCATGAATGCCAGTTCCGCATCACCGGCAATGTCTTCCATTGCAAGCGCTGCGGCAAATGCCCCATCAAGGGGCTGGCGGAGCTTTCAGAAAAATACGGGGTGGGCCTGGCGGTGGCCACCGGCGGCACCTTGGCCCGGCGCATCGTGGTGGAGCGCCGGCCCCGCCTCATCATTGCGGTGGCCTGCGAACGGGATCTGGCCAGCGGTATTCAGGACAGCTATCCCCTGCCGGTGTTCGGCATCACCAATTACCGCCCCCACGGACCCTGCTTCGATACCCAGGTGGATCTGGCCCGGGTGGAGGAAGCTTTGCACACCTTTCTTCTGCCGGGTTCTCCCACCCCTCCTCCGTCGTATCCAGAGAGGCAATCCTGACCCTCCCAGACCGGTTCTGCACGTTCCGCGCCGATTTCCGGAGGCTTGAGCCGCGTCAGGCCCCGGCCGCCGCGAGGGCCGCTCCGATCTTCGCGAGCGCCGATTCGAGCAGGTCCGCGCGGTGCTTAAGCTCCTCGCGGAAGGGGCGCGTCGCCGCCTTGTCGATCTCCTGGATCATGACCCGGTGCTCCCGGTCGAGGAGGTCGCGCACCACCCTGGCCTCGCCCGCAGTCAGCTCAATCCGCACCATGGCGACTTCCTCCTTTGGCTCGAGTATACCAGGCTCGTCGCGGCTCCGCGGCCCCGCCGGTGAGAAGGGTCCGGCGGGCGATCCCGCGGAAGAGGGGAGCGACACGTGTCGCCGCATGGCGACTCAATCGACGAAGTCGATCCCCGCGTTGACCGCGCGCGGGCGCGGCGGCTCGGGACGGGCGGGGGGCGGCCCCGAGACGTGAAGGAGGAGGTCGCCCGGCTGGCAATCGAGCTCCCGGCAGAGCGCGTCGAGGAGGGCAAGACGGATCTCCTTCACCTTCCCGGTCTTGAGGAGCGAGAGGTTGGGGAGCGAGATCCCCACGCGGCGCGCGAGTTGCGAAAGCCGAAGTCCGCGCTCCGCTAGCAGGCGGTCGAGCTTTATGGCGATCATGAAGGTCTTATCGGCGCCCGCAAATCATTTCTTGAGCGGCGGGAAGGACCGGCGCCGTGCGGGGTGCCGCGGCGGCGGGGCAAGCGAGGCCAACGCTTCGCGCGGCCGCGCGTATGTTCATCTGTTCGAGAAAGCCAACATGGAGGTGCCGCTCGTGATCCTTACGCCCTGCGCTCGCCCGCGCGACCGGTTGCTGCGCTCCGTCGCGCTCCCGCTCGTCGTCGTCGCGGCCGCGGCCGCGCTTTCGGCCTGCAAGATCCGCTACCGGCGCGACGTCGAGCCGCCGGGCACGCCGCCCCGCTACAGCGTTTCCGTGGGCGGGTTCATGCGCTACGACGGATACGACGACGTGGCCGGGGACCTCGAGGTGGCGTCTCGCGAGTACGCGAAGCCCGGAAGCCCGGTGCGGGTGCGCCTCGTCGGGGTGATCCACGTCGGCGACCTCGACTACTATCGGACCCTCCAACGCGAGCTGCTCGACACGGCGGACCTCGTCCTCTTCGAGGGCGTCAAGTACGAGGGGATCGAGGCCCCCGACCTCTCCGGCGCGTACGAGGCGCTCGGGCGGATCGTCGGCCTCGGGTTCCAGAAGGAAGGAATCGACTATCGCGCGAAGAACTTCGTTCACTGCGACATTACGGTCAAGCCCGGCGACGCGCTCGCGCGCACGTTCGATCCGGCCGCGATGGAACAGGCGCTCAGCCTCGTATCCGGCCTGGCGTCGATCAAGGAGACCCTCGCCCCCGGAGACGCGGGGCGCGAGGTCGAGGACGCGCTTAAGCACCACATGGTGGCGGTCATGTCTCTCCAGCTCGACGCCCTGGGCGGCGGGGGCGGCGGCGATGGCGCGGGCGGCGGGGACGCCGCGGGGAACGCCGGGCGGGCGCTCGAAAAGCGCCTGGAGAGCGAGCCGTCCCTGCCGGCGCCGCTGCGCGAGCGGGCGAAGGAGGCGGCGAAGGCGCTGAAGAAGGCGGGGCCGCTTCTTCCCGAGCTTCCGGGCATGAACGATGCGCTCATGAAGGAGATCCTCGACAAGCGCAACGCGTACGTGGTCGCCGCGCTGGCGCCGCGGATCGAGGCCGCCGAGCGCGAGGGGCGCCCCTTCACGATCGCCGTCTTCTACGGGGCGGCGCACATGCCGGGCATCGAGAAGGACATCATGGCCTGGGGGTTCCGGCCGGTCGAGACGGTCTGGCTCAAGGCGTGGCGCATGAACGGAGCGGGCGGGCCGATCGTGGCCGGGCGCGAGCGCCACGAGAGCGGCGTGGCGGGCGGCTCCGCGACTCCCGCCGGAAGCGCCTCGCCGGGCCGCGCGCCGGACCGGGTCGGGTCGAAGGGCGGGTTGCGCCGGCGCGCTTCACTGTGAGGCACCCGATGATTGACGACCTCGTCCTGGGCATGGCCGGCTCCGGCGGAGACGGCATCGTCTCG
>FWWM01017786.1_pt1 | contig 10246 bp, 13 predicted proteins | sample 2228351 | NCBI WGS metagenome assembly FWWM01 (sample SAMEA103939774, study PRJEB20133) | metagenome
CGTGCAGCAGGGCCAATCACCCAAGGCGCTGGTCGCCAGGGTCCGCCGCGTGCGCAGCGCGGGTTTAGTGTAGACTCCTACCGCAATCTCCAAAGAGCCTTTCACAGGGAAATGTGTTCGATGACTTCTAGCAATGCATTGCTGTCGCTCGCCAGCGCCATTCAAAATTACTCGTATCCATGCGTGGTTTATGACTTTCGATTGGAACAAGCGCTTCAGTTGAAAAGCATGGTAGAAGTCGAATGCTTCATCCAGGCACAGCTGATGTCAACCAACACCGAACAAGTCAAAGACGGGCTTTCGAACATACTGTTCTGGGGATACTACAACTGGCCCGGAATGCGTGACCGGAGGGTTCAGAGCTTCCGCAGTGTTGTAGACTCGAGCCAGCTAATGACCGCTGTTCGCCTTTTCGCATCCCAACGGGGTTGTGCAATCAGCAATTTGAAACGCTTGGAGCTACCTTGCTTCAGCAACCTGTCATTCTTGTCCAAGCTCCGGACGTTTTTGGACCCTTCCGCGTTCTGCGTAATTGACCGAAAGTTGTGCACGGTTCCCACGATTGCAGGCAAATTCTCCATGTACAAGACCTATATTCCTGTGACAAAGGAAAACGAGGAATCCTACAGCTGGTGGGTAAATCTTTGTGGGAAGGCCGCGACTGCTATTCAGATTGTCGGGGATCGGTCCGTTCGCCCGGTTGATGCTGCACGTGGCTTCTTTCAGCTGGTAAACGAAAAGCAAGGTGTTATGGCCGATTCTCTAATCCAGGAACTGAACTGAATCCGACCCGCATTCCTGTCTGTCCCGTTTACCAAGACAATTGACGCATACCTGAAGGTGTCTGCATACTCCGGCGCGTCTCCGGTTGCGTCCCGGTAGGACCTGGACACCGGAGTCCAGAGATCGGACATGGCCGGACTGACGCTCGCGCAAGCTGAACAGCACCTGAACGAGTGGCTGGCTGCCGACTCGGCGGTAGCGAAGGGGCAGGCGTACTCGCTCGGCGGGCGCACCTTCACCCGAGCAGACGCGCGGGAGATCCGCGAAAACATCCGCTACTGGCAGCAGATGGTAAAGCAGCTAGAGCGCGGCGGGGTGGGGACGAGGGGAGCGGTGATTCCGCACGAATGATCCTTCAGGTCCAACCGAATCTGCTTGACCGCGTGGTGGGCTACTTCGCGCCAGCGTGGGCGGCGCAACGGATGCACGCGCGGATGTTTATGGCCATTGCTGGTAGCTGGGCGGGAGCGAGCTATACGCGGCGGTCGCTGAGGGATTGGTTTGTGACGCCGGCCAGCGCCGACGAAGACACCGTCCACGATCTGGAGACGCTGCGCGCGCGCAGCCGCGACATGGTGCGCAACGCGCCGCTGGCCACGGGCGCGGTCAACACCGTGGTGATGAACGTCGTGGGCACGGGCCTGAGCTTGCTTCCCCGCCCCGACTGGGAAGCCCTGGGCATGAGCGAGGCGCAGGCCGACGGGTGGACGGCGCAGGTCGAGCGCGAATTTCGCGTGTGGGCAGAGTCCGCGGAGTGCGACGTGACCCGCACGCAGAATTTCTATGGGCTGCAAAGCCTGGTGTTCCGCTCGGCGGTCGAAAGCGGCGACGCCTTCGTGCTGCTGCTGATGATCGAGAGCAGCACGAATCCCTATGCGCTGCGCGTGCAGGTGGTGGAAGCCGACCGCGTGGAGACGCCCACGGGCAAGAAGGAGAACGCGGGCAACAAGATCGTTGCCGGCGTCGAGATGGACGCGAACGGCGCGCCCGTGGCCTATCACATCCTGCGCAACCATCCCGGCAGCCCGGAAGGAATCAAGCAGGACTTTATCCGCGTGCCCGCTTTTGGCGAGCGCACAGGCCGACGCAACGTGCTGCACATCTTCGAGCGCACGCGGCCCGGCCAGACGCGCGGCGTGCCCTACCTGGCCCCGGTGATCGAGCCGCTGAAGCAGCTGGACAAGTACACCGAGGCGGAACTGATGGCGGCCGTCGTGGCTTCGCTGTTGACGGTGTTCGTCAAGTCCGAATCGGGCGAAGGCTTCGCGCCCCCGGCGGGCGAGCAGCCGAGCAACGCGGAGATCAAGCTGGGCACGGGCACCATCGTGGACCTGGCCCCCGGCGAGGACATCACGACGGTCAGCCCGAACCGCCCGAACACGGCCTTTGATCCGTTCGTGCAGTCGGTGTTGCGGCAGATCGGCGTCTCGCTCGGCCTGCCCTTCGAGGTGCTGATCAAGCATTTCACGGCCAGCTACAGCGCGGCGCGCGCGGCGCTGATGGAAGCGTGGAAATTCTTCCGCCTGCGCCGGGAGTTCCTGGCGCAGACGTTCTGCGCGCCCGTGTACGAGGCCTGGTTGGAAGAGGCGGTCGCGCTTGGCCGCATTGCCGCTCCTGGGTTCTTCGACGACGCCGCCCGGAGGATCGCCTACCTGCAAGCGGACTGGATCGGCGACGCGCCAGCGCAGATTGACCCGACGAAGGAAGTGGACGCGGCAGCGAAGCGCCTGGAGATCGGCGTCAGCACCTTGGCCGAGGAAACCATGCAACTGACCGGCGGCGTGTGGAAGGACAAGCACCGCGAGCAGGTGAAAGAGCGCCGGATGCGCGAGCGTGACGGCCTGGTGGTGATCGCGCCGTCCGGCCCGAGCGATGCGCGCCAGCAGCCGGAGCGCGGAACCGACCGGGAGACAGAGGAGCGCGAAGATGCGGCTGCTTGACGTGCTCAATGCGCCCTGGGCCATCGTCCCGGAGAAGCTGCTGGAGATCCGCGAAATCTACTTCGCGCATCTCCGGGGCGAGGAGGTTGACCTGCGCGCCATCGAAGCGCGTCTGGGCCAGCCGCTCGACAACCAGAAACAGGGCTACGAGGTCGTGGACGGCGTAGCCGTCCTGCCCATTGAGGGCGTGATTGCCAAGCGGATGAACTTGTTCACGCGCATCAGCGGCGGCGTGAGCACGCAACTGCTTGAGCGCGACTTCAAGGCCGCGCTCGCCGACGAGCGTGCTCACTCGATCCTGCTGAATATGGACAGCCCGGGCGGAAATGTGGACGGCGTGTTCGAGCTTGCGCGGGCGATCTTTGAGGCGCGCGGCAGGAAGCCCATCGTCGCCCTGGCGAACGGGATGATGGCCAGCGCCGCGTACTGGATTGGCAGCGCCGCCGACCGCGTCTTGATCACCGGCGAGACGACGCAGGTGGGCAGCATCGGCGTCGTGGCCACGCACACGGACATCAGCAAGGCCGAGGAGATGCGCGGCGTCAAGACTACGGAAATCACAGCTGGCAAATACAAGCGGATCGCCAGCGAACACAAGCCGCTCAGCGACGAAGCGCGCGCCGCGATTCAGGAGCAGGTGGATCACGTGTACAGCGTGTTCGTGAACGAAGTGGCGCGACATCGCGGCACCGACGTGGAGACAGTGCTCGACAAGATGGCCGATGGACGGATTTTCCTGGGCGGCAAGGCGATTGACGCCGGCTTGGTGGACGGTGTCTCCACTGAGGCCGATCTCGTTCGCCAGCTGAACCAGGAGCATGAGCAGAGAACCCACGAAAGAGCGCGGGCGGTTGCCCGGCAAATCCTTACCGAAAGGAGAAACGCATGGAAAGCGAAGCGTTGACCGCCGAGTTTCGAGCCGAGTTCAAGGCTGAGATCGAGGCGCTGGAGCAGGCGGCCTATGAGCGCGGCAAGGCTGACGGCGCAACCGCCGAGCGTGAGCGCATCAAGGCGGTGGAAGCCCAAGCTGTGCCCGGACATGAGGCCCTGATTGCCGAGTTGAAGTTCGACGGCAAGACCACTGGACCGGAGGCAGCGGTGAAGGTGCTGGCCGCCGAAAAAGAAAAGCGCGCCAAAACTCTGGCCGACCTGAAGGCCGATGCGCATGCGCCTGTGCCGCACGCAGAGGCGCCGGCTCCCACCGACGCCCCCGAGGAACAGCAGGCGGCGGCAACCGTGGAACATGCGCGCAAGGCTGGACTGGTTCGCTAGCGAGCTGAACAAGAGAGGAGAACGCAATGGACCTGCAACCGAAATTTAGTTCGGAAAGCTACACGCCGGACCAGCTTCACGCGGGCGATTTCCCCATCCGCACGCTCGACGTGACCATCGCGTCGGGCCAGAACCTGACGCGCGGGGCGCTGCTCGGCAAGATCACCGCCTCGGGCAAGTACGTGCTCAGCCTGGCCGCTGCCGCTGACGGCTCGCAAACCCCCGTAGCAATCCTTGCCGAGGACGTGGACGCCACGGGTGGAGACAAGAGCGGAATCGTCTACGTCAGCGGCGATTTCAACGAGAACGCGATCACCTACGGCACGGGGCACACCGCCGACAGCGTGCGCGCGGGGCTGCGCGATCTCAACATCTACCTACACAAGCCGGTCAGCGCCTAAGGAGGAGCGAACGTGAACATCTACACCACAGCATTTCTGAACGGCGTAGTGGACTCGTTGCTGCGCCCGCCGTCGTTCCTGCTCGATATGTTCTTCCCCAGCGTGGTCACCTCCGAACAGGAGGAGATCAAGTTCGACGTGGCGGACGGCAAGCGGCGCATCGCTCCGTTCGTCCATCCGCTCAAGGAAGGCAAGGTGGTCGAGAGCCTGGGCTACAAGACCAACACCTTCACGCCCGCCTATATCAAGGATAAGCGCGTCTTCGATCCATCGAAGGCGCTCAAGCGGCGCGCCGGTGAGCGCATCGGCGGGGACGTGTCCAACATGGATCGCGCCCGCGCGAACCTGGCTGTCGCTCTTGAAGACCAGCTTGCCATGCTCACGCGGCGGCTGGAGGTCATGGCCGCCGAAGTACTGCGCACTGGCAAGGCCACGATTACGGGGGAAGGTTTCCCCAGCGTCGTCGTGGACTTCGGTCGCGCCGTGGGTCACACGCTCACACTGGGTGCTGGCAGCAAGTGGGGTGACGCCGGCGTGAAGCCGCTCAATAACGTCGAAGATTGGGCGCTCACGGTCGCGCAGGCCAGCGGCGCTACGGTTACCGACGTTCTGTTCACGGTCGGGGCCTGGCGGAAATTCCGCGAGAACACGGACGCGCAGAACGCCATTGACACGCAGCTGGGCCAGCTCGCCAATTTCCAGATTCCCATCTCCAGTGTCGAGGGCCTGGAGTTCAAGGGCACCATCGGCGGCAAGCGCCTGTGGGTTTACACCGGCTGGTATGTGGACCCGCAGACCGGTACTGAGGTCGCGATCATTCAGGATGGCTGGGTGATCCTGGTTGCGCAGAACGGACTGCTCGGCACGCGGCACTTCGGGGCGATCCGGGACGAGCAGGCCGGCTTCCAAGCGCGCGAGTTCTTCAGCAAGTCCTGGTTCGTCGAAGACCCGCCGGTGCGGTTCCTGATGATGCAGTCCGCGCCGCTGATCGTGCCGTACCGCCCGAACGCTTCGATGGCCGTGCAGGTCATCTGAGGCGCAACCGACACTCGAAGGAGGAGCACTGATGGCAGGAGAGAAGCTGTACCGGGCGAACTGGGTGCTGCAAGGGCACAAGGGCAAGACAGTGATGCCTGGCGAAACCATCCGGCTGCGTCCGGAAGAAGCCGAGCCTTATCTGGGCGGTGTCTTGTCTCCGGTCGAGGCCGAAGAGGAACAGGACGCCGGAGGCAAGGACAAAGACCAAAGCAAGTAGCGAGGCGGGGGCGTGGCTTATTTCGGTGACGCCGACGTGGACACGATGCTGGCCGATTGGGGCCACAGCATAACCATCGCCGGCGTCACCAAGCCGTGCCTGTTCGACGAGCGCGACGAGGTCGGCTTGGAGCAGGACGGCGGCGCGGGCCAGATCATGCGCGTGGCCGTGGCCACAGTTAAGACCAGCGACTTTCCAAACGTGAAGAACGACGACCCCTGCATCGTGGACGGCTTGAGCTACACGGTCTGGCGGCGATTGCGGCAAGGGGACGGAGCCTTGACCGAGCTTCTACTGAGGACAGCGTGAAGCAGTTGCTGGGTCAGATTCGGAAGATCGTTTTCGGCGCGCATGACTGTGGCCCGGATTGCATTTGCTGGCGGCTGAGGCCGCTGCTGGCGAAGGACAAGCGGAAGCGTGGCTGACTCGATCACAGAGCTCATCTTGCAGGCGGTTGTGACCGCGCTGGACGGCGCGGGCAAGCCAGCGGGCGTGACCGTGAATCGCTCGCGGCGGCAGTCCCTTGAGAAATCGCAGCTGCCCATGATCAGCGTGTACCCGATCCGTGAAGAAGTGACCCGCGCAACGGACAACCGGCGCAGTCCGCTGGTCGAGCGCAGGCTGCGGGTGCAGGTGAAGTGCCGCATCGTGGGCGACGACCAGGCCAACGACGCGCTCCGCAAGTGGGCTGTGCAGTCGGTCATGGCCGACCAAAGCCTGGGCGGGCTGGCGCTGGAGATCGTCGAGGAATCCACGGACTGGGACGCGGACGACGCCACGGACGCGGATTACAGCGTAGCCGCCGTGGACTTCGTCGTGCGCTACTCCACCAGCCGGTTCAACCTGGAGAACAAATCTTGACGCTGACCGAAAAGCTGCTGGCCTTCGCCGTGGGCATCCTCCTGCTGCTGGGCGCGACCTTTGCCTACCTGTACATCCAGCAGGTGAATCTGACCGCAGAGGCCGAGGCTTACGGCAAGGCCAAAGACGAAGTGATCGCAGCAAACCAAAAGCGCATTAAGGAAGCGCAGCAGCGCATCGCGCAGCGCGAGAAGCAGTGGCAGCGCGAGCGGGCGGCCTGGGAGCGGGAGAAACGCGAAATCAGGACTCAGGCCCAGGCCGTGAAGGCAATCGAAAAGCATGTGCCTGAGACGCACGGCACTGTAGCCGAGATCAAGCGCGAGGACTTGAAGCCCGAAGCCCTGGCAGAGCTGCCCCTGCCAGAAGCCCCGAAGTACATGCTGATGTCTGAGCAGACGGCCGTCGAGCTTGCGCAGCAGATTGTCCAGTGCCGCCAGGACCAGGCCGCTCTGGGCAAGTGCGAGCAGGACACCGCCGATCTGCGCACGCAGATTCAAGCAGCAGAGGAGAAGGCCAAGGCCGCTGAAGAGAAGGCCGAACGCTGGGAGAAAGCCGCCAAGGGCGGCAACAAGGTGAAGCGGTTCTTCAGCACGCTGGGTAAGGTCGGCGTGGGCATCGCCATCGGCGCGGCACTGTCGCGGTAGGACAAATCTTTCGGAGGTAAGAGCAAATGCCTACACCGGATGCAGGAAATCTTTCGCTCGGAGCGGGCGAAGTTCTGTTTGACCGTTTCGACGCGAATGGCAACCCGACGGGCTACCGTCACCTGGGCAACGTCGAGTCGCTGTCCATCACGACGACAGTCGAGACCGTGCAGAAAAAGTCTTCGATGGACGGCGCGCGCGGCATCTACAAAGAGGCCGTGATCGGCAGCGAGGCCGAAGTCTCGATGGTGCTAAGCGAGTACGACCCGGAGAACCTAGCGCTGGGTCTGCTCGGCGACACGGCCACTTTCTCTCAGGCGTCGTCCAGCACGTCCACTGGCCGCCAGATCAACGGCGGCGCGGCACTCAAGTTCGACCGTTGGTACTACCTGGGCTTCAAGCAGGTCACCGTCACTGCGGTGAAGCAGGGTGCGCAGACCGGCGTGCTGGGCACGGACTACGAACTCAACACAGAGCTTGGGCTGATCAAGATCAAGGCGGGCGGCGTGTTCACCGAAGCCGTGACCACGTGGGATGGCAGCGCGGCGGCCGTCACGGCCACGCAGGTTCGCGGGCTCTCGGTCGGCAAGGTTGAAGGCAGGCTGAAGTACTTCAGCGCCGCGAACCAGGCTTCCGGCCCGCGCTGGGAAGTGGACATCCACAAGCTCACGCTCAACCCGGACGGCGAGTTGCAGTTCATCTCCGAAGAGTTCGGCACGTTCACGCTGCGCGGCAAGGCGCAGAAGGACACCGCGAAGCCTGCCGCTGAGCAGTTCTTTGTGGCGCGCAAGCTCTAACGGGCGGTCCGCAACTTGGACGCCAAGGGAGCGGTAGAGCCGCTCCCCTTTTCACAGGAGGCGATGGATGGACTCCCTGGAGATCGGCGGCCAGAAGTGGCGCGCGGTGAAGCGCAGCACCATCGAGCACGATTTCTGGCTGATGAAGCACATCCGCGAGGCCGGCTTGGACGCCGTGCGGATCGCGCCCGGAGAGAAACCGGAGGAGTTCGCCGTGCGGCTGCTGCATGAAGTGATCGGGAGCGGCAAGGCGTTCGTCCTGCTGGGCGGGATGCTGCTGCCGGACGGCGTACCGGATGAGCACTGGACGCCTGAGCGGGCCGAGCAGACGGCCGCCTTCGTGCGCGGGCTGGCAACTGACGAGGACAAGGCCGCCGTCAAGAGCGCCATCATCTCGCTGCTCACAGGTTTTTTAGAGGCCGGGCTGCGCTCCTACGCCGATTCCGCCACTGCTTCGACAGCGGGAAGCCAGCCCCAGCCCGAGCAGCCGCAGCCGCCCGAGTTCGTGCCCGTGCCGCCCTACTGAATGACTATGGCGAATGGGGCCAGCTAGTGCGCGAGCTTGCGGGCTATGACGTGTCTTGCTACGTCGAAATCACGCGCTGGCCGCTGGCTGAGGCCCTGGCCGCCTACGAGAACAAGCTGCGCGAGGATGCGCGCCGCGACTACCACGTCGAGTACCTGGCGTGGGCGGTTCTGGCCGCGACTGGCGCGACGAAACGCAAGAAGCCACCGGAAGTGCCCGCGATCCTGAAGGAGTAGTGCATGGCCCAAACGCCCGATGTTCGGGTAAGGCTCAGTGCCGAAGGCGTGCAGGAAGTCGTCAACGCCTTCAAGCGGATTCAGGCGGAAGCCGAGAAGTCCGGCAAAGGCGCCGGGCGCGCCCTGAACTTTCTGAGCGGTCAAGCTGCCGCGCTGGGCCGACTGCTGCCCACGCTGAGCTTTGCCGCCGTTGCGGCTGGCGCAACCGTGCTCACCAAGCGTGCGCTCGAAAACGCTGACGCCCTGGGGAAGCTGGAGCAGAAGACCGGCCTTACGGTAGAAACCCTTAGCACTCTTTCCTTCGCGGCCCGCACTGCCGATCTTGATCAGGAGCAGCTGCGCTCCACGCTGGTCAAGTTCACGAAGGTGACGGACGACTACGACCAGGGCCTGCGCAGCGCCCGCGATGCCGTGGAGCAGCTGTTCGGCGCAAGCAAGGCGCTCGAAGGGTTGGATCAGGACACGCGGTTCCTAAAGGCCGTGGACGCCTTGGCCAAGCTGGAGCCTGGGGCGAAGCGCACGGGCCTGGCGATGGAATTCTTCGGCAAGCAGGGCGCGGAGCTGCTGCCGCTGATTGACGATCTCGCGGATGGCGGCTTCGAGAAGCTGCGCCAGAAGGCCGAGAAGCTGGGCCTGGTGGTCAATCGCGACCTGGCCGACGCCGCGCAGCGCGCGAACGATGCCTTGACCGACTTGCAGAGCGCCGCCGAGGGCATCGCCACACAGTTCACGGCGGGCTTTGCTCCAGCTATCGCGGACGCAGCGGACGCGCTCGTGGAAGCCGCCACGGGCGACGGTGTCAACGCCATCCGCGAGTTGGGCGACTTCGCGGGCAAGGTCCTGAAGGGCATCGTCGTGCTCCTGACCGCTGTCGGCGCAGGCTTGGTGAAGATTGTGGGCCGCACGACAGCCCTGATTGTTCATGGCGGCAGGCTGGTAGCCAACGTCCTGCAAGGGAACATCCGGCAGGGCTGGGAGGAGTTTAAGAACGGCATCGTCGCGGACGCCGATGATCTGGACAAGAAGATCGAAGAGCGCGTCACGAGGATCTTCCAGGCGCTCGATGGCCAGAACCGCGAGCAATCCACCGAACGGCGGCGCGCTCGCAAGCGGGAAACCAGCGCCAACCTGCAAGACCGGGAGCGCAACGCCAAAGCCGAGCGTGCCCTACAGGAACAGCTGCTTGAGAACGAGCTAAACCTGCTGAAGGCAAACCTGAAGGCGCAAACCGCCGAGGAAAAGAGACGCTTCGAGGAAGGACTCATTGGTCTGCGGGAGTTCTTTACCAATCGGCGCAACATCATCGAACAGGAGGCGCAGAAGGAGACCGGCGTACTGGAGAAGCGTCTCCAGTTCGAGCGCACACGCCCGCTGACGAAAACCGAGACGGAAGCCGACCGGCAGAAGAACATCGCCGAAATTGAGAATCAGATCGCGATCCGGCGCATCGAGCTACAGGAGCAGATCGCGGACCTAGCCGCCGAAGAGCGCAAGGCTACGCGGGACTTGCAAAAGGAGCAGACCGCTTTCG
>FWWM01017787.1_pt1 | contig 10245 bp, 8 predicted proteins | sample 2228351 | NCBI WGS metagenome assembly FWWM01 (sample SAMEA103939774, study PRJEB20133) | metagenome
TGAGAAACAGGGGGGCGCGGGCAAGCGCGCTGAGGCGCATCAGCCGCTGCAGCACAGCCATCTGCGCTTTCAAGACCGCCTGGCGCACCGCGACGGGGCACCATTTGCTCTGGCGGAAGAAATCGGCGAGGGCGAAGTGGTCGGCGTGAGGCAGACGCAGCATCGCCGTCAAGGTGGTCAGGGTCTTATGCTTGCTGGGGCACACCAGCAAGGCGCCTACCACGTTCAAGGCATGGCGTTGTTGTGGCTCGCTCAGCGAGATGAGCAACGGCAGCAAGAAGGCGCACAGCGGTTCAAAGTGTTGAGTGATCATCAGACCAGGCATGGCTTCGCGCTCCGACTCGATTTTGGTATCTCAAGTCTAAGCGCAGCCATGCCTTTTTTGCCAATGTCCAGTAACAAAGAAAGTAACCAGAGCGTAAATCAGGGCTCCTCTGTAGGGGACGGGGTGTTTGGAAATCGGTGATCGTGTCTGGATGAACTCCCGTCGCTTAGAAGAAGCGCACACTCTAGCGGTGGGAATGGACTTAACAAAGATAGGAGCAGAGTGATATGCAAGCGTGGGAATATAAAAGGGTGTTCATACGTGTGAATCGGGCGTCGGCCGATGAGTCGCCTTTGGAAGATCGCCGCCAAGTTCAACGATGTTCACGTGGATGAATTACTCATGAAGCTTGGCAATGATGGTTGAGAACTGGCCGGTGCACTCAGCGCTAGCTATCACACATACGCTTTGTTCTTCAAACGACCAAAACAGTGAGCGAATCCCATCTCCTCATCTTCCAGCCTGCCGGCCGTCAGGGCCGCATCGCACACGGCACGTCGCTGCTCGACGCGGCGCGCCAGCTCGGCGTGGACGTAGACAGCATCTGCGGCGGGCGGCAAACCTGCGGGAAGTGCAGGGTCATCGTCGAGGGCGGCTACTTCCCCAAGCACGGCATCACCTCCTCGCCCGATCACGTCACGCCGGTGGGCGAGGACGAGGCGCGCTATTTCGCTCGCCACCGAGCCGCGGACTGCTCGTCTGCCACCGCTTCCAGCCGGCTCTCCTGCGCTGCGCGCGTCACCGGCGACGTGCTCGTCACCGTGCCGCCGGAGAGCACCCTGCGCAGGCAATTGGTGCGCAAGGCCGCCGGTGAACGGCCGGTCACGATCGATCCAATCCTGCGCCAGGTGTTCGTCGAAGTCGAAGCCAACGCCCTGGGTGGGCGAAAGGGTGACTGGGAACGCTTGCAGGAGGCGTTGAGTCGAGAGTGGGGATTGGAGAATTTGCGGATTGATATTCATGCGCTGCGCCAGCTGTCGCCGGCGTTGAAAGCGGGCAAACATCGCGTCACCGTCGTCGTGTGGGACGAACGCGAGGTGGTGGACGTGCGCCCTGGCTTCCACGATGCCATGTATGGACTGGCCGCCGACGTCGGATCAACCACCATTGCCCTTCACCTGTGCGACCTGCACACCGGCGCTGTGCTGGCGACCGAGAGCGCTATGAACCCGCAGGTGACGTTCGGCGAAGACCTGATGAGCCGGGTGAGCTACGCCATGTTGCACGAAGATGGCCTGCACAAGATGCACGAGGCTGTCATTCGATCGCTCAACGCGCTGGCTGCAAAGACGGCGGCGTCGGCAGGTGTCGAGATCGATCGAGTCTACGAGGTGGTGCTGGTTGGCAATACGGTCATGCACCACATCCTGCTCGGCCTCGACCCCACCGAGCTGGGCGCAGCCCCGTTCACACTGGCGACGCACGCGCCGGTGGATGTGAAGGCGCGCGACCTGGGCCTGCGCATCCACCCGGCAGCGAACGTGCACCTGCTCGCGCTGGAGGCCGGACACGTCGGCGCGGATAACGTCGGTGTGCTGATCGCCGAAGCGCCCGATCAGCAAGACGCGATGACTCTGGTGATTGACGTGGGCACGAACGCCGAGATCCTGCTGGGCAACCGCGATGGCGTGTGGAGTTGCAGCAGCCCGACCGGCCCGGCTTTCGAGGGCGCGCAGATCACTCATGGCCAGCGCGCCGCGCCGGGTGCCATCGAGCGCGTGCGCGTTGATCGTGCGACCGGCATACCGCGCTTCAAAGTCATCGGCAACGATTTGTGGAGTGATGAGCGGCCGCCCGGCGAGATCAAGGCCACTGGTATCTGCGGCAGCGGCATCATCGAAGCAGTAGCCGAGTTGTTCATGGCGGGGCTGCTGCGGGCCGACGGGTCGTTCAGCTCCGATTGGCGACCCCTCGATGCGCAGCACGCGACGCAAGATCGAGCCGCGGCTTCCACATCGCGCCTGCGTTTCAATGGTCGCAAGGGAGAATACGTGCTGGCCACTGCCGATCAGACTTTCAGCGGCCGGGAAATCGTGATCACTCAGGACGATGTGCGCAACATTCAGCTGGCGAAGGCGGCGCTATATGCGGGCTGCAAGTTGCTGATGCGCCGGCGCGGTGTGACGCAAGTAGACCGGATCGTGCTGGCCGGGGCATTTGGCAGCTACATTGACCCGCTGCATGCCATGGTGCTTGGCTTGTATCCCGATTGCGACTTGAATAGAGTTCGCGCTGTAGGGAACGCCGCGGGTGATGGCGCACGCATCGCATTGTTGAACAAGGCACGCCGGGAGGAATCGGCGAGAGCCGCGCGACGCGTACATTACATCGAGACGGCGATTGATCCATACTTCCAGGAGGAATTCGTCAATGCCATGCACCTGCCGAACCGCATGGATCCCTTTCCACATCTGGAGGCAATGGGCGTGTTGCCGGATGGGCACGGCGCACCCGACGAAGGCGAACGCGCACGGCGCCGGCGTGAACGGCGGACGAGGCATGCGCCATCGGCCCACGACTCACCGAGGGAGCAGGAATCCGCACCATGACTCCGCGCACGTTGCACGCAAAATATCAGATGCTGATCGAGGCGCTCGATGGCACGCCGCGTGATCTGGCGCGCTTGACCAGGCCGGTGGATGACGCGACAGCGCTGATCCGACCTGCGCCGGATGCCTGGTGCATCAAAGACGTGATCGCGCATCTGGCCGACATCGAGGAGCGCTTTCTGGCCCGTTTCGCGCGCATGGTCGAGCAGGACAACCCGCACGAGCCAGCGCTGGCTCCCGACCTCCTTCGTCACGATCTTTCGCGTGATCTATCGAGCTTGATCGGCGACTTTGGCGAGCGACGTGCTGCGACGGTTCGCTATCTGCGCGGCCTGACCCATCAACAGTGGCTGCGCACCTGCATATGCGAGACGTACGGGGTGACCAAACTCCGACGACAGGTGGAGATTCTGATTGGCCACGACAACGAACACCTGGCGCAGATCGTGGCAATCCGGGAATTCGTCGAGCAGCAAAGATCATAGAACGCATCCGCGCATCAGTAAACACAGAACACTCTATGTCCAACCGTTTCCTCGATCTCCTCCTGCGCGCTCGGCGGGAAGATGTGCCGATCCTCCTCGACGGCGCGATGGGCACGCAACTCATGGCCGCCGGCCTTCTCTTCGGTGATCCGCCTGAGGCATGGAACGTGCTCCCCGATAAGCGCGACCGGGTGCGTGCCGTGCATCGCAGCTATCTGGATGCCGGCTCGGAGGTGATTCTGACCAACACTTTCGGCGGTAACCCGTTCCGCCTGAAGATGCACAACCTGCAAGAGCGCGTCTTCGAGTTGAATCGGGCAGGTGCTGAATTGGCGCGAGCCGAAGCCGACGACCGCGTCGTGGCCGGCGACATTGGGCCAAGCGGCGAGATCCTCCAGCCAACAGGCACCCTGGCATATGCCGATGCGGTTGCGGGCTTTCGCGCTCAGGCCGAAGGATTGGTCGCCGGCGGCGTGGATGTGTTTTGGATCGAAACCATGAGCGACCTGCGAGAGGTGCAGGCGGCCATTGAGGGGGTGCGCTCGGTTGCGCCGGAGCTGCCCGTCGTGGCGACGATGACTTTCGACACGCGCGGCTTCACCATGATGGGCGTCAGCCCGGCCGATGCAATCCTCGAGCTGTCGAAACTCGATCTGGTGGCGATCGGTGGCAACTGCGGCAACGGCCCCGATGAGCTGGAGGCAGTCATCTATGCCATGCGCATGACCCGACAGAACATCCCCCTGGTAGCGAAGAGCAACGCTGGCATGCCGAAGATGGTGGATGGCAAAGTGATCTACGATGCGTCGCCGGCGATCATGGCGGAGGCTGCGCGGCGTTTGCGCGCGTTCGGCGCAACGCTCATCGGCGCGTGTTGCGGCAGCACGCCGGCGCATATCGCCGCTATGAAAGAAGCCTTGTTCGCCCAACCGCCGCTGGACCCGGCCACCCTCACGCTCAGCGTGCCACTGGCCAGACGCCAGGCTCCAGCTGGCGATCGGCGGGAGCGACGCGCTCGTCGCGAAGCTATCTCGCCGGTGGAATGAAGCATGACGTTCGGAATATGAAAGTCGCATTTGTGCTTTGCGGCGCGCTGGCGCGAGAGGTCATAGACATCGCGCGCCGGCACGCCTGGGACGTGCGCTTCTTCGGCGTGGAGGCACAGGCGCACATGCGGCCCGAGCGCATTGCGCCATTGGTCGAGCGTCGGCTGCGGACGTTGATCGAAAGCGGCGAGTTCGACCGCATCCTCGTCGTGTATGGCGACTGCGGCAGCGGCGGCGCGCTCGACGACGTGCTGCGCCGATACCATGTGCCTCGGCTCGCCGGCCCGCATTGCTACGCGTGGTATGCAGACGCAGCTTTCGATGCGATGATGAGCGAGGAGCCCGGTACGTTCTTCCTGACCGACTTCCTGCTGCGCGGCTTCGACGGCCTGGTGTGGAAGGGGCTGGGGCTGGATCGCTATCCGCAATTGCAGGAGGCCTACTTCGCGAATTACAAACGCGTCGTCTACCTCGCGCAGAAACCGGACGATGCCTCGATCGCAAAAGCGCGGCAAATCGCCGCCCGACTCGGCTTGCCGTTGGAGATCCGGCAAACCGGCTATGCTGCGCTCGAGGCCCAGCTGGTGGCGCTGATGCGCGAGATCGAAGACGAACGCTACCGACCGATGCTTCCCCAACCTGCCTGTAGCTGACTCGAGAAGAAGAAATGACCCATTACCAGATCCTGTATTGGTATGACATCCCGGTGCAAGTGCGCGCGAAGGGCGACGGTCGCGAGCGTTTCAGCCAGCCGTTGCCGCAACGCTTTCAGGAGGCGGTGGACAATGCTGCGATGGCCGCAGGGCTCATCGGGTCGGATGAATACACCGCGGCCTTTCGCTGGAGCGAGCCGCAGGAGCGCGAGGGTGATGCCAGAGAAGTGGTTGCTACCGTCGTTGCCGAACTGGACGCACAATTCCCGGAAATTGACTGGCGCGCAACGGCTGCGAAGATAAAGACAAAGTGATGAAGCCGGTGGCATCGTGCGCAGTGAAAATCGCTGAGGAGGATGGACCATGAAGTTCCTCGGGATGGATACTTCACAGTGGGTCAGTTTGATGCCCAACGGCTTGGGCCACGTCAAGCCGAACCATTACTGGGAGATGGTGCGCGCGGCCTGGCACAATCGCGACAACCTGCCGTTGGCCTGGCGAATCCTCAACGACGGCGTATGTGATGGTTGCGCGCTGGGCACGGCCGGCCTGCGCGACTTCACGATCCCCGGCGTGCACCTGTGCACCGTGCGGCTGAACCTGCTCCGCTTGAACACCATGCCGCCGCTGGACCCGAACGTCCTGGCCGACGTGGTGCCGTTGCGCGCAGCGTCCAGCAAGCAACTTCGCGACCTCGGACGCCTGCCCTATCCGATGCTGCGACGGCGCGGTGAGCCGGGTTTCCGCCGCGTTTCGTGGGATGAGGCGTTGACCCTCGTTGCCGAGCGCATCCGGGCCACCGATCCACATCGTCTGTGTTTCTACCTCACGTCGCGCGGCATCACCAACGAGGTCTACTACGTGGCCCAGAAAGTCGCGCGCTTCCTCGGTACGAACAACGTGGACAACGCCGCGCGCATCTGCCATTCGCCCAGCACAGTCGCCATGAAGCAAGTGCTGGGCGTCGCGGCTTCCACTTGCTCGTACAAGGACTGGATCGGCGCCGATCTGATTATCTTCATCGGAAGCGACACGCCGAACAATCAACCCGTCACTACCAAGTACCTCTACTACGCCAAGAAACGTGGCTCCAGGATCGTCGTGGTCAATCCCTATCGCGAGCCGGGCCTGGAGCGCTACTGGGTGCCCAGCGTGTTCGAGAGCGCGTTGTTTGGAACTCGCCTGGCAGATACGTTCTTTCAGATCCACACTGGCGGCGACGTGGCTTTCTTGAACGGCGTGCTCAAACACCTGATCGAGCGTGGCTGGCTCGACCGCGAGTTCATCGCCGCACACACCGATTGCTTTGAGTCGGTCGCGGCCGGGCTGGCCGGGCAACCCTGGGAGATGCTGGAGCGCTACAGCGGTGCGCCGCGCGAGGAGATGCTGCGCTTTGCGGAGATGCTGGCGCAGGCCAGGAGCGCTGTCTTCGTGTGGAGCATGGGGATCACGCAGCACGAAAACGGCGTGGACAACGTGAAGGCCATCCTCAACCTGGCGCTGGCGCGTGGCTTCATCGGTCGTGAGCACTGTGGGGTGATGCCGATTCGCGGCCACAGCGGCGTGCAGGGTGGCGGTGAGATGGGTTGCCTGGCCTGGAACTTCCCGGGTGGTGAGCCGATCAACGAAGCGGCCGCGCGCCGCCTCGGTGCGTTGTGGGGCTTCGACGTGCCGGCGTGGAAGGGATTGGCCTGCGTGGACATGCTCGAAGCAGCACACGCGGGCGAGATCGAGGTGTTCTACGCCGTCGGCGGCAACTTCCTCGAAACACTGCCGGACCCTCGCTTCGTGCGCAGGGCGCTGGAACGCCCCCCGCTGCGCATCCATCAGGACATCGTCGTCACCTCGCAAATGCTGGTTGACCCGGCCGACGCAGTGCTCCTGTTGCCGGCAGCGACGCGCTATGAACAGCGCGACGGCGGCACCGAGACCAGCACCGAACGTGAGATCATCTTCTCGCCAAAGATCACTGATCCGCCGGCCGAGGCGCGCAGCGAGTGGGAAATCCTCATGCAGATCGCCGAGCGCGCATATCCAGAACGCAGCCGGCTCATTCATTTCGAAAGCGGTCAGGCAATCCGCGATGAGATCGCGCGCGTGGTGCCGTTCTACGATGGCATTCAGCATCTCAAGGCGAAGGGCGACCATGTGCAGTGGGGTGGGCGGTTGCTATGTGTCGGCGGCGATTTCCCAACGCCTACGCGGCGCGCGCGTTTCACGCCGCTGGCGCCGCCCGAACACGACCTGCCGGATGGAACCTTCGTGCTCAAGACGCGACGCGGCAAGCAGTTCAACAGCCTGGTGCACATGGAACACGACCCGCTCAACGGCGCGCGCCGGGAAGACGTGCTGATGAATGCCGGAGATGCGCGTGCGCTGGGCCTGGCCGAGGGTGACTGGGTGATCTTGTGCTCGAGCGTGGGTGAGATGAAGGCAAGGGTGAAGTTCGCACCGATCAAGCCACGCAACGTGCAGGTGCACTGGCCGGAGGGCAATGTTTTGTTAGCGATGCACTGCACCGATCCCGCTGCCGGCGTGCCGGTGTACAAAGCGCTGGTGACCATTCGCAGGTGTGATGCAGCAAGCTGAGGGTATGCTCTCGGTTGCTCGAAATGCGATGTTGACCCAACCCAACCTTCGCCGGCTCTACGTGCACAAGGTGCGCGACGATCGGGTCGTGCGCGAGCGCGACATGCTGGCCGTCGAAGAGCCGCTCGAGATTCGCGTGGCCTCGGATGCTGGCGTACATCAGGTTGGCGTCATCATGCGCACGCCGGGAGAAGATTTCGAACTGGCGGCCGGTTTCTTGTTCTGTGAAGGGCTGCTTTGCTCGTGGGAACAGGTTGGGGAGATCCGTTATTGCTGCGACGACTGTGACGACCCGTCTGTGCAGGGAGGCGGCAGGGTGGGGGCGATGGGCGAAGCGGCGAGGTACAACATCGTGACTGTGCACTTGCGGCCGGGCGTGACGTTCGATGCTGCGCGCATCCGGCGCAACTTCTTCGCCACTTCGGCGTGCGGCGTGTGCGGCAAGGCTTCGCTAGAGGCACTGGCGCTGCAGGGGTGCGCGCCGGTGGAGCGGAATGCGTTTCGCGTCGAGGCCACTGTCATCCACCGACTCGACGCGACGCTGCGCAGGCAGCAATCGTTATTCGACAAGACCGGCGGCCTGCACGCGGCTGCGCTGTTCGATCACGAAGGGCATCTGCTCGCCTTGCATGAGGATGTAGGCCGGCACAGTGCCCTCGATAAGCTCATCGGCAGGCGCCTCCTCGACCATCGCTTGCCCATCGCGCATCACATCGTCATGGTCTCGGGCCGGGCCAGCTTCGAAATCATGCAAAAAGCGCTGATGGCTCGCGTGCCATTGGTGGTGGCCGTGGGTGCCCCTTCTTCGCTTGCCGTGGAGCTGGCGCGGGCCTTCGACATGACGCTGATCGGCTTTGCGCGTGGTGGGCACTTCAACATCTATACCGGCGCATGGCGGATCGCGCATCCGGCCTTGCCATGAGAGGCGTTGAAGGCCTCCTCCGACGTCCGGTTTGACAAATCCCGATGAACTGCCATACTGGTCTATACCTCTATACCTATTGACAGGAGGATCAAATCGTGAGCAAGACCTCTCTCGTTCGTTCATCCGCGATCAGCCGGCGCCGGTTCCTCAAACTCGCCGGGCTCGGCGGTGGTGTCGCGCTGATTGGCGCATGTGCCGCGCCGGCTGCGCCGTCCCCAGCGCCGGCCGGCGAATCTGCTCCAGCTCCAGCGGCGCAAGATAGCGCCTCCCTCGCTGGCGGGGAACCCATCGTCTTCTGGACGCCGGGTGGTTCGGCGACGTATTGCCAGAATTTCAACGAAATCTCCAAAGCCTTCGCGCAGGAATACCCGGGATTGACCGTGGCCGATGCGCAGTGCGGCGCGGGCGATCAGAACTTCCTGGAGGTGTTGCTGGCGCGCGTGGCGGCCGGCAATCCGCCCGACACGACGATTCTCTGGGACGCGCCGGTGTCGCTGGCGGTGCGCGGTGCGCTGGAGCCGTTGGACGACCTGATGCAGGCGTCGAAATATTCCCAGGCTGACGCCTGGCCGCCCGGTGTGCTGGCCAGTTGCCAGTGGCAGGGACAAACCTACGGCCTGCCGGTCGCCGCCGGCACCTATGCCGTGTATTACAACGCCGGACTGTTCGAGAAGAAAGGCATCTCGGCCAGGCGCGAGGACTTTCCCAAGACGTGGGATGAGCTTCGCAGGCTCTCGAAGGAGTTCACCGTCTGGGAAGGTGACACGCTCAAGTCGGTTGGCTTCCTGCCGACGGCGATCGACACCGTCGAGCTGAATGTCTTCGCAGCCTTGAACGGCAGTCAATTCTACGACGCAGACAACAACAGGTTCACCATAGACTCGGAGCAGAACATCGAGATGATGCAGTACTTCCTCGATTGGTTGAGCGAGGAATACAGAGGCGACGTCAATGTCATCAACAGCTCAGCCAACTGGGGGTTCTACACCGACGGCAACGGCCGCCCGCCGGAGTTCCAGAACGGCAACATGGCGGTGAAGTCGGATGGCTTCTGGGTGGCCGGCGACATGTACAGTGCGGAGGTCAAGCCCGAGGCGCAGAACTGGAACGTGGCGCAGTATCCGGTCGGCCCCAGCGGTTCCGGCACCAAGTCGGGCTACTGGCCGAACTGGATGGTCATCCCGAAAGGCGCCAAACGCCGCGAGGATGCCTTCAAATACATGGACTACATGTCGGCGGTTGGCATCCTGACCTGGTTCGAGGCCATCCCGGACCTGCCTACCAACAAGAACGTGGACCTCACCAGGTTGGTGCCGAAGAAGGTGGCCGAGATGCGCGGCGAGGAGTTCGCGAAAGACGTGCTGATGTTCTTCTCCGGGCAGCTCGAGGTCGCCACGCCAATGTGGACGTCGCCGGTGCAGAACTTCGCCAACGACCAGATCACACGCATGATGGAGCAGGTCTACACCAAGAAAGCCTCGCCTCGGGACGCCCTGGCCGAGGCGCAGAAAGCGTGCCAGGCCGAACTCGAGAAAGTGTTGAGGGCCTGACCACGCGACGATCGCGCGCGTGAAATGTGAATAGAGTTGTGGCGCGATAGGGGCGTCGAAGGATAAACTGAAGTCATGGTGACCTACAAGCGCTTGAGCCAACACGAATCGGTCAGCCGCAGT
>FWWM01017788.1_pt1 | contig 10244 bp, 7 predicted proteins | sample 2228351 | NCBI WGS metagenome assembly FWWM01 (sample SAMEA103939774, study PRJEB20133) | metagenome
ACGGACGTCACCCCCGACCAGCTCCACTGGCGCTTCCTCCGCCCGGACGGCTCGGTCCGCCGCGCGGGGAGCGGGCTCCGGTCCTGCACGGATGTGGCACCCTGCGGCCCGCTCGAACGCGCTGTGCCGCCCGGGTCCGTCGTCCGCTTCGACGACGGCGCCGCCGCGGCCCTGATTAGGAACGGTCTCGTCCAGGTCTGGTTCGCCGGGCGCGAGGGCGACGAGGAGGGGATCTCCCCGATCCTCGTCGCCGACGCCATTCCGCCACTCCTCGACCGCATCCTCCTCAGCTCCGGGAGGGAAGCCGGATACGAGGGCTACACCTTCGTCTACGGGACCGCCGAGCCCGGGACAGCTCGGGTCGAGCTCGCCGGGTTCGAGGGGCTCGGGGGTCAGGTCGTCGACGGGGCCTGGCTCATCGTCCTCCGCGAGACGGACGTCACCCCCGACCAGCTCCACTGGCGCTTCCTCCGCCCGGACGGCTCGGTCCGCCGCGCGGGGAGCGGGCTCCGGACTGGGCCGTCCTGACCGGAGGCCGAGTCGCATCTGCAGGGCGAACCCGCGCTTCAGGATCCATTCGCCGATCCGTGGGGGGCGGGCCGATCGTCGCTCGAAGGCGACTTTCTGCTGGAGCCGCTGGACCGGGCGGCCGGTCCGGAGTGCCTCGTTCCGGACGCGCTGGAGAAGCTGCGTCCGAAAGCCCCCGCGGGCGGGTGTGGTCACGCGGACGCCGCTGCAGGCTTGGACCTACCCAGCACCCCCTTCCGCCGTTGCACCGGATGGAAACCCAGCGGCTTCCCACCCCAGCTGCAGGGGGCCGTCCGCTCCGCCGTTGCACCGGATGCAAGGGGGCGGGTCTCCCAGCCCCGCTCGAGACGGCCGCCCGCTCCGCCGTTGCACCGGGTGTAAAGACGCGGGTCCGCCGCCCCGGCTCGGGGCCACCGCCCGCCCCGCCGTTGCACCGGGTGCAAACCGAGCGGGGTCCTGTTCCATCCAATGCACGTGTCGGTCGCGCCGGGGCTAAAGCTGGCCTCGGCGTTGCATCCGCTGCAAAGGCGTGACCGAGGAGGGGCGGTGGCGGTCGGATTCTTTCATCCGATGCAAAGAAGCGACCGCGTCGGGCCCTTCCGGGGCGAGGACGCCCCCGACACGTGCATCCGATGCAACAGGGCCCCGAGCCAGGTCAGATCGCTCCGCATCAGCGAAACCTGGGCAGCCTGTCACAGTACCTCCCTGAAGCTCCCACGCCGTGCTCGGCCAGGGCCGCCCCGGAACCGGAAAGGGTGGGTCCGGGCCAGGACCCACAGCGGCGGGCTTGTCCAATCGACCCGGCTTCGCATCGCGACCTGACAGTTGCCAAGGGGCGAAAGAGGATGTGGGTTGTCGCCCGATGGGTACGCCGGCTGAAGCATGGGGGTTCGCCGATGCGTCGGCACCCCCTCCCTCCGCCGACCGGTTCCGTTCCCGGGCGCTGCCCCTTGAGCGGCGCGTCCGACGAGGTCGATCTACGGTGAGCTGGTCAGGCTCATGATGACACGTGCCCACCTCCGGCCGCTCGAAGCGGCGCGACGTCCCGGACCCCACATCGCCGTCCTCGTGGGCGCCGTTGGTGTCGTCTCGGTCATCGGGATCCTGATGACGCCTGCGGCGGCGCCGCCGTCGAGGACGAGCGATCTCGCCAATGTCTTCGGCGCCACGAACGCCGAGTTCCCCGAGCCCGCCTTCCTCGTCAACGGTGAGCCTGTCTCCGGTGCGGCGCTGGCGCGGAGCGTCGCTGTCTTCGAGTACCAGGGCCGGCAGCTCGGTCATCCCATCGACCATCGGTCGGCCGTCAAGTTTGACCACGCTGACACCCGCGGCTACACTTCGCCGGGTCCCTGCGGGGACGACGAACTCGCCCTCCCCATCGAGTCCGCCCCCAGGGGTCCGCGTGGCGCGCGACGAGGCTCACCGGTGCGCCGCCGAACCAGAACCCAGGAGCCGAAGGAGGTGACGCTGATTGGCCGAAGTCCGAGTGGGTGAGAACGAGACCTTCGAGAGCGCCCTTCGCCGCTTCAACAAGAAGATCCAGCAGAGCGGCATCCTCGCCGAGGCCCGCCGCCGGGAGCACTACGAGAAGCCGAGCGTGAAGCGGAAGCGGAAGGAAGCGAAGCGCAAGAAGGCCGCCCGCGCCCAGCAGGGCTAGCCGATCGGCTCGCCGCCGGTCCGACCGCGGACGATACCGCGGTCGCCGTCGCACCCGGAGCACCGGGATCCCTCCGGGAGCAGAGAGATGACCCTTCGAGAACGCCTCCAGGCCGAGCTCACCGCCGCCGTCAAGGGCGGGGACGTTCGACGGCGCGACACCCTTCGGATGGCCTGGAACACCGTCTACAACGCCGAGAAGGCGGCTCGTCGCAGCCTGACCGAGGACGAGATCGTTGCCGCCCTGGCCCGAGAGGTGAAGACTCGCCGGGAGACCGTCGAGGCTGTGCGGTCCGCTGGTCGGGAAGACCTTGCCGCCGAAGAGGAGGCGCGGATCACCATCCTCAACGAGTTCCTCCCCCAGCCGCTCACCGAGGCCGAGCTCGATGCCCTCGTCGAAGCGGCCATCGCCGAGACGGGGGCGCGGACTCGACGCGACCTCGGGCGGGTCATGGCTGTCCTCGCTCCGCGAACCCGCGGTCGGGCCGACGGGCGCCTCGTCAGCGAGCGGGTCGCCCGCGCCCTCGCCACCCGGGAGGAGGCCGCCGCCTCGAGCGAAGGAGTCGCCGGCGCCCGCTGAGCCGGCGCCGGCCGAACCGACATCGATGCTTGCTCAGACCCTCCAGGCCAGCAGCCGCTTCACCCGCCGCGACGGCGTCCGCTTCGGCGTGGCGACGACGGTCCTCGTTGCCGTCCTCTCGCTCCTCTTCGCCGTCGACATCGTCCCCGAGCCCGTCTCCGTCCGGGTCGGCGCCGTCGCTCCGACGGACATCGTCGCGCCCCGTGCCCTGACCTACACGAGCCAGGTCCAGACCGAGGCCGCCCGGCAGGCCGCCCGTGAGGCCGTCCCGCCCCAGTACGACTACACCCCCGAGAACGCCGCGGCCGTCGCCGCCGAGCGGGCAGCCGAGTACGCCCGCCGGATCGCGCCGATCGAGGCCGCCTTCGTCGCCCCCTTGAGCCCAGAGGAACGAGACCAGATCCTAGCTGGGGTCCTCGCCGAGGAGCTGAGCGAGGCCGCCCGCCTCACCCTCCAGAAGCTGACGCCGGAGCGCTGGGCGGCCGTCCGCGACGAAGCCGGCCGGGTCCTCGACAGCGTCGAGCGCTCCGAGCTCCGAGACACCGAAGTCGCCGCCGTCCGGGCCCGTCTCGCCGGCCGGATGGTCGGTCTCTCCTCGGCCGAGGCCCAGCTCGCCGCCGAGCTCATCGGTCCCCTCCTCGTTCCGAACAGCTCCTACAGCGAGGAGCTGACGAACCAGGCCCGGGATCGAGCCGCCGAGGCCGTCGACCCGGTCGTCGTCTCGATCCAGCGCGGCGAGATCCTCGCCCGCCGAGGCGAGCCGATCGACGAGGTCGCCTTCGAGAAGATCGCCGCCTTCGGCCTCGACGAGCCCCGACTCGACCTCGCTCGCCTGGCGGGCTACGTCTTCCTCGCCCTCCTCGCCGTCGTCCCGCTCCTCGTCTGGTTCTGGCGCTTCCGACCGACCTTCTGGCACCGGACGAACGTCCTCGTCCTCGTTGCCCTCCTCCTCGTCGTCACCGCCGCCGGCCTCCAGGTCACCGCCGGCCGGGCGATCCTGCCCTACTTCGTCCCGACGGCAGCGGCGGCGATCCTGACGACGATCCTCGTCGATGCCTGGGCGGCAACGGTCCTCACCCTCGTCCTCGCCGTCATCGCCGGCGGCGTCTCGGGCGGGTCCCAGGAGCTGGCGACCTACGTCCTCCTCGGCGGCCTGGCCGGGATCCTCGCCATCCGCCGTGGCGACCGCCTCCACGACTTCATCCAGGCGGGTCTCGCCGTCTTCGTCGTCAACGTCCTCGTCGTCTCGACCTTTGCCCTCCTCGGCGAGCGGGACCTGCGGGGGATCCTCGAGCTCTGGGCCGCCTCGGGCCTGGCGGCGGGCGGGTCGGCGATCGCCGCCGCCGGGAGCTTCGCCGTCCTCGGCAACCTCTTCGGCATCACGACGGTCTTCCAGCTCCTCGAGCTCGCGAACCCCTCCCAGCCGCTCCTCCGGCGGCTCCTCCTCGAGACCCCGGGGACGTACCACCACTCGATCATGGTCGGCAACCTCGCCGAGCGGGCGGCCGAAGCGATCGGGGCCGACCCCCTCCTCGCCCGGGTGGCGGCCTACTACCACGACATCGGCAAGCTGGCGAACCCGGCTGCCTTCATCGAGAACCAGGCGGGTGGCGAGAACATCCACGACCAGCTCCCGCCCGAGGAGTCGGCCCGGCTCCTCAAGGCCCACGTCGCGGACGGGATCGACATCGCCTACCAGTGCCGGCTCCCGAAGACGCTCATCGCCTTCATTCCCCAGCACCACGGGACGGCCCTCATGAGCTACTTCTACGCGAAGGCTCGCGAGCTGGCCGCGGCGCTCCACGGAGGACTCGAGACGGCCGAGGGGCGGCGGGCCGCCGAGGCGGTCGACGAGCGCCGCTTCCGCCACGCCGGACCGAAGCCGCAGAGCCGGGAGGCGGCGATCCTCATGCTTGCCGACAGCGTCGAGGCCTCGGTCCGTTCGCTCACGTCTCGGGACGAGGCGACGATCCGGGCGATGGTGAACCGGATCATCGAGGAGCGGCTTGGCGACGGCCAGTTCGACGAGTGCGACCTCACCCTCCGCGACATCGAACGGATCCGGGAGGCCTTCGTCAGCCAGCTCCTCGGGATGTACCACCAGCGAATCGCCTATCCCCAGAACAAGATCGTCGAGATCGAAGCCCGCCGGGCCGCCGGTCGAGGACGGTCGGGCGGCTCGTGACCGCTCCTTCGGCGCGCTCCTTGCCAGCCCGACGGCCGGACAAAGAGCGGCGGTCGGTCGGGCGGCTCGGCGCCAGAGCCGAACGCCGCCGATCGATCTACCAGCCCCCCTGGCGGATGGACCTCCTCGTCCGGGCCGGCGTCCCGCGGCTCCTGCCCGAGGTCGCCCTCGCCCGGGCCTGCGCTGCTGCCCTTGCCGCTGCCGGCGCCCCGAGCCCCGCCTCGGTCGGGCTCGTCCTGACCGGTGACGAGGAGATCGCCGAGCTGAACGCCGCCCACATGGGCGAGCCCGGCCCGACGGACGTCCTCTCCTTCCCGCTCCTCCCACCCGAGGCCTTCCCGCCCCACGAGCCCGACCCCGACCGGGGCGAGGGCTGGGTTGCGAGGGGAGCCTCGGTGGATCCTGCGAGCGCGATCTTCGTCCTGCCGCCGGGTCAGCGGCTCCACCTGGGGGACATCGTCGTTTCCGTCGAGCGGGCGATCGAGCAGGCGACGAGCGGCCGGGGCGGCCAGACGGGCGACCGAGCCTGGTCTCCCGCCGAGGAGCTCCGGCTCCTCGTCGTCCACGGGGCCCTCCACCTCTGCGGCTGGGACCACGCCGACCCGGGGGAGGAGGCGGCGATGCGGGCCCTCGAGCGCCGGCTCCTCGGCCTCGAGGGCGGCGAGGTCCGGCACCGGGCGTCATCCGGGCCGACACAGGCGCTCGGGCCAGCACAGGGCCGCTCGGGCCGACACAGGGCGGCGCGGCTACCATAACCGGCGTTCGCGGTGGCCCCTCCCAGCCGGGATCGGGCCCCTTTGGCGTGTCCAGCGCGGCGCCACCACCGGCCCAGACCCTCGGGCCGTCGGGTGGGGACAGCGGGCGGAGCGCGACAAGGAGCAGGATGAAGATCGTCGTCGGACTCGGAAACCCCGGGCGCGAGTACGCCCAGACGCGCCACAACATCGGCTGGCTCGTCCTCGACCGGATCGTGGAACGGGCCGGCTGGCGGGAGCGTGGGCGCGAACGGGACGCGGCGCGGGTCGTTGGCGGTCGGTACCGGGGGCTCGACCTCCTCCTCGTCAAGCCCCTCACCTACATGAACGATTCCGGCCGGGCGGTTCGGAAGGTCCTCGCCCGCGAACGAGCGCCCCTCTCCGACCTCCTCGTCGTCGTCGACGACTTCGCCCTCCCCTTCGGGCGGCTCCGCTTCCGTGAGGGCGGTGGGGCGGGCGGCCACAACGGCCTCCAGTCGATCATCGACGAGCTCGCCAGCGAGCGCTTCAGCCGCCTGAGGATCGGGATCGGCGAGCCCGGGCGTGACGCCGTCGACCACGTCCTGAGTGAGTTCTCGGTCGAAGAACGAGCCCGCCTCGTCGAGCTCCTCGATGCCGCCGCCGACGCCGTCGAGACCTGGGCACGGGAGGGGACGAACCGGGCCGCGAACCGTTGGAATACCTTCGCCCTCGCCGCCCACGGCCCGGACCTTCCGGCTCCTGGCGAGGTCGGTGGCCCGCCCGGCGCCGACGGCATCCGCCGGACGGCGACGGGCTGGCGGCGCGTCCTCCGGGCCGAGGAGCGGGAGCGATGACGGGCGTCCTCGCCCCGCCGCGGGCGCGTCCCGTCCCGAGTCCGGGGCCGACTCCGGGGGCCGGGCGGCGGATCCCCGACCTGTCGGGGCTGCCCCGGCTCCTCGCTGCCCGGCCCGAGTTCGAGGGTTTCCGGACTGGCCTCGACGGCGCCCTCCTCGTCACCGCCGTCCCCCACGGCGCGAAGTCCTACCTCGTTGCCGCTCTCGCCCTCGGTCCCCCGGACCGGCGGGTCTGCTGGCTCGCGCGAGACGCCGAGGTCGCCGACCGGGTCGCCGAGGAGCTCGCCGCCTGGCTCGGCGACCCGGGTGCCGTCGCCGTCCTCGAGCCCCGGACGGCCCTCGCCTACGAGCGAAGCGAGCTCGTCGCCGACGAGACGGCGGCCCGGGTCGCCGCCCTTGCCGCCTGGCGGAGTGGGCGGGCCCGGATCCTGGTCGCTGGGATCGCCGCCCTCCTCCAGCCGACCCTCGCCCCCGACGACCTCCCCGACCTCCCCCTCGAGCTCCGGCCGGGAACCCGCCTCGAGCCCGAGCGGCTCCTCCGCGAGCTCGCCCAGGCCGGCTACGAGCCCGTCGTCGAGGTCGGCGGCCGCGGCGAGTTCGCCCGGCGCGGGGGGATCGTCGACGTCTTCCCGCCTTCGGCCGAGCTGCCCGTCCGGATCGAGTTCTTCGGCATCGAGGTCGACTCCCTCCGTGCTTTCGACCCCGCCGACCAGCGAACCGTTGGCCACCTCGAGCGCCTCGTCCTCCTCCCGGCGACGGAGTTCCTCGCCCCCCGGGGCGGTCGGGCAGCCCTCCTCGACCGCCTCCGGAGCCGCGGCCTCGACCCAAGCAGGGGGCTCCCCGAGCGTCTCGCGGGCGACCTCGAGCGCTTCCTCGGTCGCTCCGGACGGGACCTCGGGGACGGTGCCCGCGGTGCTCTCGACCTCGGCGATGCCGCCGAGGTCTGGGCGCCCCTCCTCGCTCCGGCGACGGGCCTCGACCACCTCGCCGCCGCCGACCTCGTCGTCCTCGACGAGCCGGCTGAGGTCGCCGAGGCGGCCGAGTTCCTCGCCGACCAGGCAAGGGAGCGGCGGGCGGAGCTCGTCGCCGCCGGTGAGCTGCCGCCGGCCTGGCCCGAGGCCTACCCCGACGAGGGGAGCCTTCGGACCGCCTTCGCCACCCGTCCGCTCCTCGGTCTGACCTGGCAGTCGGATCCCCCGGCCGACCTCGAGGCCGCGCTCGTCCCGGCCGCGGCGCGGGTCGTCGAGGATCCCTTCGGCTGGCGGGAGCCCGCCCTCCCGCCGGGCGGGGCGGGTCGCCTGGCCGAGGCGGTCGAGCGCTGGCTTGCCGCCGAGGAGCCGCCCCGGGCGACCAGCTCCGGGCTTGCCGGGGCTGCATCGAGGAGCGGAGGACTCGAGGCAACGGCCCCGCCCCGGATCGTCGTCGCCTCCGACCAGGCTCCCCGCCTCGCCGAGCTCCTCGCCGAGGCCGGCCGGCCCGTCGGGACGACCCTCGTCGTCCGCGAGCCACCGCCGCCCGGAACGGTCGTCCTCGTCGAGCGGAGCCTGAACGGCGGCTTCGCCGGTGGCCCAGAGGGGCTCATCTTCGTCACCGACCGGGAGCTCTTCGGCGCCGTCCGGATCCGGCGCCCGAAGGCCCGCCGGCGAGTCGTCCCCCGGGACCTCCTCGAGCGCCTCAGTCCCGGCGATCTCGTCGTCCACATCGACCACGGCATCGCCCGCTACGAACGGATGGTCCGACGGAGCAGCGGGAGCGGCGACGCTCGGGACTACCTCGAGCTCTCCTTCGCCGGCGGCGACCGGCTCTACGTCCCCGTCGAGCAGATCGGACGGGTCAGCCGCTACAGCGGTGGCGAGGCGCCGGCCCTCTCCCGCCTCGGCGGGACCGACTGGCTCCGGACGAAGCAGCGGGTCCGGCGGGCGGTCACGAACCTGGCCGAGGAGCTCCTCGCCCTCTACGCCGCCCGGGAGACGGCCGTCGGCCACGCCTTCGGCCCCGACAGCCCCTGGCAGGCCGAGCTCGAGGCCTCCTTCCCCTACGAGGAGACGGCCGATCAGCTCCGGGCCCTCGCCGAGGTGAAGGCCGACATGGAGTCGAGCCGGCCGATGGACCGCCTCGTCGTCGGCGACGTCGGCTACGGCAAGACCGAGGTCGCCCTTCGAGCCGCCTTCAAAGCCGTCGTCGAGGGGAAGCAGGTCGCCGTCCTCGTTCCGACGACGGTCCTCGCCGACCAGCACTACCGAACCTTCGCCCAGCGCTTCGCCGCCTTCCCCTTCACCGTCCGCCTCCTGTCGCGCTTCGTCCCGCCGGCGGAGCAGGCCCGGACCCTCGCCGGGCTCCGAAGCGGGGGCGTCGACGTCGTCATCGGGACCCACCGGCTCCTCTCCCGGGACGTCGCCTTCCGCGACCTCGGCCTCGTCATCGTCGACGAGGAGCAACGCTTCGGGGTCGCGGCGAAGGAGCGGCTGAAGCAGCTCCGGACGGAGGTCGACGTGCTCACCCTCTCGGCGACGCCGATCCCGCGGACCCTCAACCTCGCCCTCGCCGGCCTCCGCGATCTCTCGGTCATCGAGACCCCGCCCGAGGACCGGCTCCCGATCCAGACTCGGGTCGCCGAGGCCTCGGCCGGCCTCGTCCGGGACGCGATCCTTCGCGAGCTCGAGCGGGGTGGCCAGGTCTACGTCGTCCACAACCGGGTCGAGACGATCGAAGCCCAGGCCGAGCAGCTCCGCCGGCTCCTGCCCGGGGCTCGGATCGTCGTCGGGCACGGCCAGATGCCCGAGCGGCAGCTCGAGGAGGTCATGCGCGCCTTCGCGGCCGGTGAGGCCGACGTCCTCGTCTGCACGACGATCATCGAGTCGGGCCTCGACATCCCGAACGCGAACACGATCCTCATCGACCGGGCCGACCAGCTCGGTCTCGCCCAGCTCTACCAGCTCCGGGGTCGGGTCGGCCGCTCGAACCGGCGGGCCTACGCCTATCTCCTCTACCGGCCCCGGGCCCGGATGAGCGACGAGGCGCGACGTCGCCTCCAGGCTATCTTCAACGCCTCGGAGCTCGGGGCGGGTTTCCAGATCGCCCTCGCCGACCTCGAGATCCGGGGGGCCGGGAACATCCTCGGGGCCGAGCAGTCGGGCCACATCGCCGCCGTCGGCTTCGACCTCTACAGCCGCCTCCTCGCCGAGGCGGTCGAGGAGCTCCGGGCCCGGCGCGAGGGCCGGCCGCCGCTCCGGGAGCTGCCGACGGCCGTCGTCGACCTGCCCGTCGAGGCCCACCTCCCCGAGACCTACGTCCCCGACGAGGCCCAGCGCCTCGACCTCTACCGACGCCTGGCCCGAGCCCGAACGGCCGACGACCTCGCCGACCTCCGGGCCGAGCTCGCCGACCGGTTCGGGCCTCCGCCTCCGCCGGTCGAGCGTCTCCTCGAGGTCGTCGGGCTCCGCCTGGCGGCCGAGGCGGCCGGGATCGCGGCCCTCAGCCGTGATGAGGGCTGGCTCGTCGTCCGCTTCGTCGAGGCACGTCCACGGGCAGAGCTCGTTGCCCTCCTGGCGAGGGCCCGGATGGAGGGCCGCGGTCTCGGCCTTGGGCCGGGCGATGTCGTCGTCGGTGTAACCCATACGGAGCACTTGGGGCTCATTGAGGCTGACCCGCCCGATGTCGTGCATCAGGCCGGCGAACTCAATCGCCTCCACCGTGGCCGGACCCAGACCCATCTCCTTGGCGAT
>FWWM01017789.1_pt1 | contig 10244 bp, 6 predicted proteins | sample 2228351 | NCBI WGS metagenome assembly FWWM01 (sample SAMEA103939774, study PRJEB20133) | metagenome
ATGTGAGGTGGAGGCGTGTTGGATTGTGATTGCGTGTGTGCGGTGGCTGGTGCGTCGGATTGCAAGGCGGAATTCCTAGATCGCTTCTTAGTCGCGTCACGGAGGTTTGTATGCGGCGGAAACTATTGCTTGGATCCTTGCTCATCATCAGTGGACTTTTTGCTCAAAATGTGTCGCCCCAGAGCATGACTCTGGAACGGGCGCTACAGCGAGCCATAGAGACGAACGAGAGTCTTCAGGCGTTGCATCATGACTGGCTGGCGGCTACACGCCAGGCGGACGCGGCGCGCGCACTCAGGGCGCTCTTTTTGCACTGGACCCCTGCTCTCACTGCTGGAGGCACGGGCGAAGAGCTGATTATTGCTCAGATGCTGGAGTTGAACGGCGCGCGCACGGCGCGTGGGCAAACCGCGTCGGCGGAGCAGGCGATGGCTCATGCCCAGATTCTGAAGGAAGCAAACCAGTTGCTTATGGAGGTGGGGCGCGCATTTTACCTTGCCCTCTATGCGGAGCGGCTGCGCCAGCTAGCGGAAGCCGAGATGCGCCGTGCAGAACAGACCCTTGCCCTCGTACGCCAGCAGGTGGAGCTTGGGGTGCGCCCCGGCGTGGATCAGGTTCAGGCAGAGATTGAGTTGGAGCGCGTGCGCCAGACTCTGAAAGAGCGCACCACAGAAGCCGAAAACGCGCGGGCGACGCTTCAACTCTGGCTAAGGTTCCCCTCTGAAACTCCCCTGAACTTACAGGAGACCCGCTCGCCGTCGCCACCCGAGACGCCTCGCGTTGGGGAGCATCACCCTGAACTACGGCTCCAGCAGGCACGCTGGCGCTATACGCAAGCACTGCGCCGCCAGACCCGCATCGAGGGGTTGCCCGATGTGGGCGTGCAAATGCGCCTCGAAAAGCACGCCTCCCCAGGGTTCGGGCTGCTCTTCAGCGTACCCTTCGTAGACTACGGCGCACGACGCAAGCGCCTGCAGGCGCTGGACGCCGCCGCGAACGCTGAGGCGCTTCGCCTGCGAAACATCGAACAGACTCTTCGAACGAACCTCGAAAACGCCCATCGCCGTGTGCAGAACGCCTACCAGCGCTGGGAGGCGTATCAGCGCGAAATTCTGCCTCGCGTGCAAAAACTCTTGCAATCGGCGCAGGTGGGGCTGGAAAGCGGACACCTCTCCCTTCTGCAGGTGCTGGAAGCCCAGCGCACGGCACGCCAGACCCAGGAAGAATCGCTTCTCGTGGAGCGCGACTACTGGATTGCTGTGATGGAATATGCTCAGGCGCGAGCCGAGTTCGCTACTCTGTGGCTCACACGACATGAGGAGGGAACACGCAATGAATAGGTTCACAAAAATCACAACGATCTTGCTGGGAATCGCTGTTGCAGGTGCAGGCATATGGTGGCTGGGGCGCTCCTCTTCGACGGACGCTGAGCCTTCGGCGGAGGAGCCGAGCCACACCGTGCCCGATGTGGTGGAGTTAGACACGGAAAGCCTCCAGCTGGCAGATTTGAGCATCGAGCCTGTCGCTCTGCGCCCCCTGACTCGCACGCTCACGCTATATGGACAGATCGAGGCATATCCTGAGGCGGTGGTCAATCTCAACTCGCGCGTTACGGGGCGCGTGCTGGAACTGCGTGCCCATGTGGGGCAGTGGGTGCGCCGAGGTCAGGTGCTGGCTGTTCTGGATAGCGAAGAGATTTATCGTGCCGAGGTCAACTACGCGCAGGCGAAGCGCAAGGTCGCCTTCGCACAGGCGGAGCTGGCGCGTCGGAAACGGCTGGCGCAACTGGGCGCCTATTCGAACCCTGCCTTAGAAGAAGCGCGCAGTCGCTGGAATCAGGCGCAAGCCGAATATCGCGCCGCGGAGGCGGAACACCAGGCAGCCCAGCAAGCGGTGCGCCAGGCAGAAGCGGAACGCCATCGAGCGCAGGTCGCCTTGAGCCAGGCAGAGAGCCAGCTTGCCCGCGCCGAACGCCTGCTTCAGGCGCAACTCATCTCCAAACAGGAGTACGAGTCGCTCCAGACACAGCGTGAGAGCGCCCGCGCCGCGCTTCAGATAGCGCAAGCCCAACTCGAATCGGCGCAGGCGCGACTCCAGCACGCCGCCGCCCGACTCGAAAACGCACGAACCCAGCAGCAAATCGCCCAGCAGCAACTCCAGCGCGCCCAGCAAATCTATCAGGGGCAATACCTTACCAGCAAAGAGATTGCCGATGCGGAAGCCCAGCTCGCTCAGGCGCAACTGGAGTTAGAAGCCGCCTTAGACGCGTTGAACCTTCTGGGCGGGAAACCCAACGGCGGACACAAACTGACCCTTGTGGCGCCCTTCGACGGACGCATCGCCGCGCTTCAGGTCACGGTCGGAGAGACCGTTACGCCCGATAAGCCCATCTTCCGCATTCTAAACACCGACACGGTGTGGGTGAGCTTTGACCTGTACCCCGAAGATGCCCCCTTTGTCAAGCCAGGCATGCCTGTTGAGTTCAGCCTGCCTGAAGATGCGGGAAAGCGCTACACCGCCGAGATTCAGATGGTCATGCCCGAAGCAGACCCTCACGCCCGCACTGTCAAAGCGCGTTGTGTGGTGCGTAATCCTGATGCCTTGCTCAAACCGGGAACCTTCGTGGAAGGGAAGCTGACCCTTCGCCTGAGCGCGCCGCAGCTGCTCGTGCCTCTGAGCGCCATTCAGGAAATAGAAGGTAAACCGTATGTGTTCGTGGCGACCGATAGCCCAAACCGATTCCAGCTGCGTGAGGTCGTGCTGGGGCAGCGCAACGACACCTACGCCGTCGTGCGCTCTGGTTTGAAGCCCGGCGAGCGAATTGTGGTGCGGAATAGCTCGCTGCTCAAGGGCATGCTGGTCGGTGGAGAGGGAGGTGAGCACTGATGCTGGAAGCGATTGTGCGTTTTTCCATCCGCCAGCGGGCGGTAGTGCTGATCCTGACCCTCTTTTTTGCAGGGTTCGCGGTCTATCAGGCGTTCCTGCTGCCGATTGATGCCGTGCCCGACATCACCAACAAACAGGTGGTGATTAACGCGATAGCGCCGGGCTTGAGCGCGCAGGAAGTGGAGCGCCAGATTACCTTCCCCATCGAGCTGGGGCTGGCAGGGCTGCCTTACCTCAGGGAGATTCGCTCCTCGTCCATCTTCGGGCTATCGCAGGTAACCGTGGTGTTTGACGACTCGGTAGACCTCTATTTCGCACGCCAGCTGGTCAGCGAGCGGTTGCAGGCGATTCAGGGCGAGTTGCCGCCGGGCGTGCGTGCCGAGATGGGACCCGTCAGCACAGGGCTGGGCGAACTGGCGCATATTGAGGTGCGCAACCCGCGCCTTTCGCTGATGGAGCGCGCGACGCTGGCAGATTGGGTCGTGCGCCCCCAGCTGCTCACCGTGCCCGGGCTGGCAGAGGTTACCCGGTGGGGTGGTGAAACGCGCCAGTTCCAGGTGCAGGTAGACCCCCGAAAACTGGAGGCTTATGGCATCACCCTGCGCGAGGTGGTGGACGCTCTGCAAAACAACAACCTGAACGCGGGCGGCGCCTACCTCCTGCGCGGAAGCCAGCAGGCGCTGGTGCGCGGAGTCGGACAGCTCACGGGGGTGGAAGACCTCCAGCGCGTGGTCGTCAAGACCCAGCACGGCGTGCCCATCACGCTGGCACAAATCGCGCGGATTACCGAAGCGCCCGCCGTGCGCTACGGCGCGATGACCCAGAACGGCGAGGGCGAGCAGGTCTATGTGCTGGCGCTCCTGCTGATTGGCGAAAACGGGCGTATCGTTATCGAGCGCGTGAAAGAAAAACTGCTCGCCATCGAAAAATCACTCCCCGCAGGCACGAAACTGATACCGCATCTGGAGCGCTCCAAACTGGTGAACGGGACCCTGCGCACAGTGTTGCAAAACCTTACAGAAGGCGGCTTGCTGGTGATTGTCCTGCTGTTCCTGTTTCTACTTCAGTTACGCGCAGGGCTGATTGTCAGCAGCGTGATCCCCCTCGCGATGATGGTGGCAGTCGTCGGGATGCGCGTGTTCGGGGTATCGGCAAACCTGATGAGCCTCGGTGCCATCGATTTTGGGCTAATCGTGGACGGCGCCGTGATTATTGTGGAAAACACGGTTCGGCGTCTTTCCGAGACTCTGCACGCTCAACCCCAGGGGCTGACAGAGGATGAGCGCGAACGCCTGATTCATGACAGCACCCTCGAAGTGATTCGCCCTGCGCTTTTTGGGGTCTTTATCATCATGGCGGCGTATGTGCCCATTCTGGCACTGGGCGGGATTGAGGGCAAGATGTTCCGCCCGATGGGACTCACTGTGATTTTGGCGTTGCTGGGCGCGATGCTCCTTTCGCTGACGGTCGTGCCCGCACTGTGTGCCCAGTTTCTCAAGCCCGTGCCCGAACGGGAAAACCGGCTTTTGACGCGGCTTGGTCGACTCTACCAGCGCGCTTTGCAGTGGCATCTTCAGCGTCCCGCTTTGACACTGGGAGTGGCAACGGCATTTGTGACTATGTGTTTCTGGCTGTTCACTCATCTGGGGAGCGTGTTTGTGCCCGAGCTGGACGAGGGCAACATTGCCATCACAGGCTCCTACCCGCCCGACACCTCGTTAGAGGAGACTCTCTCCCTTTCAGGGCGCCTGGAGAAGTACCTGAAAACACAGTTTCCAGACGAAATTGCTCACATCTTCACCCGAATCGGGCGCCCCGAAGCCGCCACAGACCCCATGCTCAATAATCAGGTGGACATCATGATCGAGCTGCACCCCCGTGAGCGGTGGCGGCGCGCTTCGACCAAACACGAGCTGGTGGCGCAAATGGCAGAAGCGGTGGCGAAAATGCCAGGCTTGAGCGTGACTTTCACTCAGCCCATCAAGATGCGCATGGACGAGATGATAGAGGGACAAGGCGTGCGTGCGGACTTAGCGGTCAAAATCTTCGGAGCGGATCTGGAGGAGCTGAACCGCATCGGGCGCATGGTGGAAGCGGAGGTGCGCAAGGTGCGTGGCGCGGTGGATGTGGCGCTGGAGACGACCGAAGGCTTGCCGCAGCTCCAGATTGCAGTGCGCCGCGAGCAACTGGCGCGTTACGGCATCCCCGCCAGCACCGTGATGGAGGCTATTGAGAGCGCGCTCGGCGGAGCCACCGCGACCGTCATCACCACAGGAACCCAGAGGGTAGAGGTGGCGGTACGCCTGCAGGAGCCGTTCCGACGCACGCCTGAACAGATTGGGCGCCTGCTTATCCCCACTGCGGAGGGCGCGCGCGTGCCACTGAGCGCAGTAGCCGATATCCAGATTGTGGAAGGTCCCGTGCGAATCACACGCGAGAACGGTCAGCGGCGCGTGCTGGTGCTGGCGAACACGCGCGGGCGCGATTTGGGGTCGGTCGCCGAAGAGGTGCATCAGCGATTGCAACGGCTGAACCTGCCCGTAGGCTACTGGATTGAGTACGGCGGCGCCTATGAGCATCTGGTTTCGGGGCGCACGCGCCTGAGTATCGTTGTGCCCGCGACTTTTCTGGGCATTCTGGTGCTGCTGGTGCTGGCTCTGGGTCGGGTGCGCTATGCGCTGATGGTGTTCACTGCCATCCCGTTCGCGCTCACTGGCGGGATTCTGGCGCTCTGGGTGCGGGGTATGCCCTTCTCGATGTCCGCTGGCGTCGGCTTTATCGCGCTGGGCGGGATTGCGGTGCTCAACGGGCTGGTAATGATTAGCGCCATTAACGCCTTGCGTCAGCGGGGGCTGCCGTGTCAGGAGGCGGTGATGGAGGGCGCGCTCATCCGCATGCGTCCCGTGTTGATGACCGCTTCGGTGGCTGGGTTCGGTTTCCTGCCGATGGCGCTCTCGCAGGGGATGGGCGCCGAGGTGCAGCGCCCGCTCGCGACTGTGGTGATCGGGGGGCTAATCACCAGCACCGCGCTGACGCTGATCGTACTGCCCACGCTCTATGCGTGGGTGGAGCGTCGTGCGGAATTGCGCCTTTCCCTGCGCCATGCACTCGGCAAAGGCGGCGAATAAAGCCGCGTGCCGAACAATTGGGCGCATCCCGGCGCTGAATTGAGCCTCTACGCCTCAGGGTGTTGCATTTTCCAGTATGGACTGCGGAAGCCGCGCTTCCGCACGCCACAGGTGTTGCATTTTCGTGCAAATTTCGAGCATTCGCGTTGCTTCGGTGTATAGTAGGGGTATGGAGGTAACGCGGATGCAACGCAAGATGCTTTTCGGGATGCTTGTCGGGCTGGCTCTGACGCTCGCCAGCCATGTCGTCGCGCAACCGTTCACCTATCAGGGCTTCCTCAGGCAGAACGGACAGCCCGTGAACGGCACGCGCAGTATGACTTTCAAACTGTTCACCGCGCTGACAAACGGCTCCCAGGTGGGAGGCGCCATCACCCAGAATGTGAATGTTCAGAACGGGCTGTTTACGGTGGAGCTGAACTTCGGCAATGTATGGGACGGCTCCAACCGCTACCTGGAGATTAGCGTTGATGGCAACACACTCTCGCCGCGTGTGAAAATCAACCCCGCTCCATATGCCAGCACCGCCTTCTACGCTCAGCGTCCATGGCAAACCGCAGGGAGCAATATCTTCTATGCAGGGGGGAATGTGGGCATTGGTACAAACAGCCCTCAAGGTGACCTGCATGTGCGCAGCCTCTCTGCCGAACAGCTGGATCAGGAGACCGCTACAGCCTTTCGAACTGGCATTCCAGGTTTTACCTGGCAATCGTTCACGCCAGCCATTACAGGTGTGCTGACCAAAGTTGCGGTCTACCTGGATGCAGTAAATCCCATCAGCCTGACCATCCGCGTGTATCAGGGCGAAGGCACTGGGGGCGTGCTGCTTGCCGAGCGCACAGTCACGCCTGGCAACTTCACAGGCTGGCATGAAGTGGCAATCGGCGACGTCAACTTGACCGCGGGACAACGCTACACAGTTGAGGTAATGCCAAATGGTCTGTTTATAGCTGCAGACAATCAGAACCCTTACCCGAACGGCAGGAGTGGAGCGGGCGTTCAATTCGACCTGCTCCTGCGCACCTACATGGCGCTGCCTGTCGAGAGCCTGGTGGTGCGTCAGGGAGCCGTCGGGATTGGGACGACCACCCCCAGCGCGCGCCTGCATCTTGTGAACGGAAACCTGCGTGTGGATGATGGCGAAATTCAGAGCTGGGGTCCCATAACAATCCATGCCGATGTGGATAACACGGGCGACGATGTAGTGCGCTTCGTGGACAGCACGGGCAACGAGACCATGCGCATCCACTCGAACGGCAGAGTGGGGATTGGCACCTCCACTCCTCTTGCCCCCCTCTCGTTTAGCAATACGACAGGCAACAAAATTGCTCTCTGGGGACAGTCCGACTCCCACTACGGAATCGGTATTCAAGCGAGTCTCTTGCAAATCTACACGGATCAGGCGGGCAGTGATGTTGCCTTCGGGTTCGGTAGCAGCAGCAATTTCACCGAGCGGGCGCGCATCAAAGGCAGCGGGCTATCGGTGGCGGTGATTCCGGGCAACAACGGTCAGGCGCGCACAGATTGGCCAACGGGATGGAACGGCGGTATAGCGACATGGGACATTAATGCCAGCGGCATTCTGGCGACCGAATATCGGACGCGCTCCGACGAGCGACTCAAGCGCGACATTCAGCCTCTGGATACCGCCAGTGAGCTGCAGCGCCTGTTGAGCCTGCGCCCCGTGTCATACTACTGGCGCGATGAGCGACTCCCACAGACCCTACAGTACGGGTTCATCGCGCAGGAATTGCGCGAGGTGTTTCCCGAACTGGTGCTGGAAGGCACCGATGAGGACAGGACCCTCTCGGTGAACTACCAGGCGCTCATCCCGCTGCTGGTGAACGCCCTGCAAGCGCAACAGGCGGAAATCCAGCAGCTGCGCAACGAGGTGCAACAACTGCGTGCGCGACTCAATCAGAAGCCCTAATCCACTCTGACCTCCAGTCCCCTCCCCAGACCTCTGCGGAGGGGACATCCCCACGATTCAGAGGTGGATCAGAACGACACTCGACAGAAGGAGGCAAACCGATGAGAACACTGATGATGTGCGCGATTCTCACGATGCTGATGAGCGTCGCCTGCGCCCAATCGGGCGGCGGCTACGACCTCAGCTGGTGGACGATTGACGGCGGCGGAATCACCTTTGCCACCGGCGGCAGCTTCAACATGGGCGGCACCGTCGGTCAGCCCGACGCGAGCAACGCCCTCACAGGCGGGGGCTACAGCCTCACAGGGGGCTTCTGGTTCACGCCCGCCTGCGTCGCCACCAACGGCGATGTGGATGGCAACGGCTGCGTGGACGACGCCGACCTGCTCACGGTGCTGTTCAACTTCGGCGCGACGGGAGCCAACCCCGCCGATGTGAACTGCGATGCGATTGTCGACGACGCCGACCTGCTAATCGTGCTGTTCAACTTCGGCAGCGGGTGTTGAAAAGCGTCCCAGCACGCGCCGCCACCAGAGCGTCGTGTGCGGCGCCCGCGATTCGCTGAACTGCTGGAGGCGCAGGCGCCACGCCTGTGCCTCCGACTCCATGCCACACTGGCACAGCACCCGCACCCACACCAGCGACTTATTGATGCACTGCTGGACGCGATGCTCTTCGGGGTCTGCCAGCGTGGGGTTCTCCTGGAGTAAGCGCAGCGCCTGCTCCCCCCGCCCCAGGTTCGCCAGCACCAGCGCGTCTGAAAGGAGAATGTTCGGGTCTTCGTCGCGCCATGCGTCGCTTTTTTGCTGAGCCAGCGTTTGGACGGCGTGCGCCTCATGACGCCAGCGCGAGAAGCTCAGATATTCAGCAATATTGCGCCAGAACCAGGCGGCGTGTTCCGGCGCATGGCGCTCCGCCTGCGGAAGCCAGCGACGCAGGATGTCCACGCCCTCCATCGGCGCGAGGCGGGCGCCGCATTCCGAAGCGCTCTTCGCCTGCGCATGGATAATGTAGAACCAGTGGGGACGCATCGGCTCGGCAGGGGAAATCAACCGCAGGGCGCGATAGATTGACATCTGCGCCTCATGAACCCGCGCTTGTGCCACCAGATACCGACAGTGATAGGCGAAGGCGTCTATCAACAGGCTTGTGGGCGCACGGTTCACGCTGACCATCTGCCACAAGCGCCCCTGAAGACAGCGATAAAGCAAGTCGGTTATCTCCGGGTTTATTGGGGCTACCTCCTGATTGAGTGCATCCAGTAGCTCGGCAATCTCGGACGGCGACGCGATCTCAAACGGGAGCCACACCAGCACGCCCTGCCCGCTTTGAAGCGCCTGATGCTCTTCCGGAGTCGCGCCTAACGCCTCGCAAAGTCGCGCCAGATGCTCTGCAGAGGGCCAGCTCTCCGAACGCTCCCAGCGGCTAATCGTGCTGACCGTTACGCCCAGATGCAGGGCGACCCGCTCCAGAGTCCAGCCGCGGCGTATGCGCAGGGCGCGCAGGAGCTCGCCCCCCATGGGCGCGGTGCCTTCGAGGGGGGAGGCACCCTTCTCGGCTCCTGCCGCCAGCGGCGCGGCGCGCGGCGCCTGCAGCAACTGCCATGCCTGCAAACGCTCATGCGCCTCAGCCTGCAGGGCGTTCAAAACCGCCTCTAACTCGTAGACGCGCGGCGTGGTCGTCCCCGACTCCCAGCGGCTCAGCGTGGAAGCGTTCACTCTGGAGGCGCGAGCTAACTGGCGAAGCGACATCCCCCGCGAAGCACGCAAGCGACGCAAATGCTCTGCCAAATGCAAAACCCAACACCTCACCAGGATTATACTCTATTTTTCCACAAAACACCGCATCTCAAAAACCCATTTGATACTTTTTGTCATGAGGGCACCATCCCCACAGGAACAGGGGATAACCCTCGGGACACTAATGCCAGCCAAAGCGTCCAGTGGGCTTTTCCTCTCTGCTGGGCATCTCGGTACCAGGGGCAGGTGCGGCTAATCGTCGCGGAAGAGGCTCCCGACGAACCAGCCAAAGCTCATCGCCAGAAATGGGAGCGAAGACATGAAGTCAATTCCAAAGCGCAGCCAATCGGCGCTATCCATTGTGCCCGACAGGATGGACGCCGCGTCGAACAGGCAGCGGAAGCCCAGATAGATGAGCGCGAAGAGCGCCGCGGGATTACTCTGTTCACCGCGCGAGAGCAGCCAGAGCGACAACGCAAGCACCCCATACACCGCGAACGCGGCGACAGGGTTGCCCAGCAGACCATGCAGGAGCGCTAAAATCAACACATCGCGATAGCC
>FWWM01017790.1_pt1 | contig 10243 bp, 12 predicted proteins | sample 2228351 | NCBI WGS metagenome assembly FWWM01 (sample SAMEA103939774, study PRJEB20133) | metagenome
TGAGCCAGCACGGCGAGCTGGCCTACCGTCCGTAAAATACCGGCCGGCGGGGAAGGTTCCCCGCCGGCCAACCCTCTCAGTCTTCGGATTCCCGCTCAACCCGGGCCCTGGCCGCCTCGGCAATCACCTGCTGGGCCAGGTGAGGCGGAACCTCCTCGTAGTGGCTGAATTCCATTTCGAAGGTGCCCCGGGCCTGGGTCATGGACCGCAGCTCGGTGGCGTACCGGCGCATCTCGGCGTACGGGACCAGGGCCTCAATCGTCGTCTTACCGTCCGCCGACGACATCCCCAGCACCCGGCCCCGGCGGGTGTTCAGGTCGCCCATAACGTCGCCGGTGTACTCATCCGGCACCGTCACCCGCACCCGCATGATCGGTTCGAGCAGGACCGGGTTCGCCTGAGCCATCCCCTTCTTAAAGGCTTCCCGACCGGCAATCTGGAACGATATGTCTGAGGAGTCGACCGGATGGTACGACCCGTCATAGAGGGTTACCTTCACGTCCACGACCGGGAACCGGGCGAGGACGCCCTCCTGAAGGGCGGCCCGGACCCCCTTCTCGACGGCCGGAATGTATTCTTTAGGCACGGCCCCGCCAAAGATGCGCTCCTGGAACTCGAAGCCGGAGCCGCGGGGTAGGGGCTCAAGCTCGAGAAAGACGTGGCCGTACTGCCCCCGGCCGCCCGTCTGCTTCTTGTGCTTGTGCTCGGCCTTCACCGGCCGGGTAATCGTCTCTTTATACGGCACTTTCGGAAGCTCGGTTCGGACCTCAACGCCGAACTTCCGCTTGAGCTTGTCCACCGCCACGTCAATGTGGGACTCGCCCATCCCGCCGAGGAGGACCTCGTTGGTATCCGGCTCCCGCCTGATGCGGAGGGTCGGGTCCTCTTCGACCAGCCGGGCGAGGGCCGGGCCGAGCTTGTCCAGGTCGGCCTGGGTCTTGGGGTGGATGGCCGCGTAGAACGACGGCTCCGGGAATTTGACCCCCGGCAGGAGGTACGGTCGATCCTTCGTGCAGAGGGTGTCGCCCGTGGACGTCTCGGTAAGCTTGGCAACGGCGGCGATGTCCCCGGCAATCACTTCGGTCGTTGGCTCCTGATGCTTGCCCCGCAGGAAGAAGACTTGACCGACCCGCTCATCCCGCCCCTTGGTTGCGTTCCAGACGTGGGAGTCCGAACGGAGGACGCCGGTGTAGACCCGGAAGTAGTTGAGGCGGCCCACGTACGGGTCGGCGGTGGTCTTGAAGACCAGGGCCGTCAGGGGCGAGGTCGGGAGGGGGTCAAGCTCCTCTTCCTCGCCGGTGGCCAGATTCCGGGCCCTCACCGGACCCAGGTCGGCCGGGGACGGCAGGACTTTGACCATAAAATCGATCAGGGGCGCCACCGCCCGGTTAAGCAGGGCGCTGCCAACCAGAATGGGCACCACCTGGCCGGACCGCACGGCAACCGTCAGCGCCCGCTCAACCTCTTCGGTCGTAAGCTCCTCGCCCTCCAGGTACTTATTGAGGAGGTCGTCGTCGGCCTCAACAACGGCCTCAATCAGCTTCTCCCGGTACTCCTCCACCTGACCCGTCAGGCCGGCCGGGACCGGTCCGCCGGCCGGATTTGCGCCGTCATACGCCCGCAAGGTGACCAGGTCAACGACCCCCTGGAAATCGGCCTGACTGCCGATGGGGATCTGGACCGGCACGCAGCGGCGGCCGAACTTGGCCGTGAGCGAATCGACGGCCCGCCAGAAGTCCGCATTCTCCCGGTCGACCTTGTTCACGAAGACAATCCGGGGCAGGCCCCGCTCATCGGCCATCTTCCAGACCATCTCGGTGCCGACCTCGACCCCGGCCACAGCATCGACGACGACCACCACCCCGTCGACCACCCGCATGGCGCTGATGGCCTCGCCGATGAAGTCAAAATAGCCGGGGGTATCGACCAGGTTGACCTTGGTGCCGTGCCAGTCGAACGGCAGCATCGAGAGGTTGACCGAGATCCGGCGGCGGACCTCATCCGGGTCGTAGTCTGACGTGGTGGTGCCCTCCTCGACCTTCCCCAGGCGGTTGATTACGCCGGCGGTGAAGAGGATCGCTTCGGAGAGGGACGTTTTACCCGAGCCGCCGTGGCCAAACAGGCCCACGTTCCGGATCTGGTCGGTACGGTAGGTTTTCATCGTCAGATTCTCCCCCGCAGTTTAACCCAGTAATCAATTTTAGTGGCGGCCGGAACCGGCCCGCAAACGGGCCGGGCAGCCGCCCTCAGAGGGCAGGGTCGGGCAGGGGGTGGAATCGCCGGTGGGCCTCCCGGGCCGCCCGGTCGGCCAGGTTGACATAACGATTGGTGGTTTGGAGGGACTCGTGGCCCAGGAGCACCTGAATGGCGGCGGGATTCGCCCCCTCTTCGGCCAGGTAAGTGGCAAAGGCGTGGCGGAAGGTGTGGGGGGTGATGGGCACGTTGACCTGGAGGCGGGCCAGGTAGTAGCGGAGGCGGGCCTCCACGTAGTTCGGCGAGATGCGGGGGTCGCGGGTTTCGGCCCGGCGGCCCCGGTACGGGATAAAGAGGGCCGGGAAGGTGTCGGTCCGGGTGGCCAGGTAGCGGTCGAGGTGGTGCCGGGCCCGGGGGGTCAGGTAGACGAACCGCTCCTTCTTGCCCTTGCCCCGAACGAAGATTTCGCCGTCGGGTCCGACCTGGGCCCGGTTGAGGCCGCACAGCTCGGAGATCCGCATGCCGGTCGCAAAAAGCACCTCGAAGATGGCCCGGTTCCGGAGGGCGACTTTGGGGTCGGCCTCCAGGTAAGAGGGGGCCTCGATAACCCACAGCAGGTCGGCCAGGTCCGGCACCCGGGGGTGGGGCCGTTCGGCCCGGGCCAGCTTTACGGCATCGGGCGGGACGGGAACCGGCCGGTCGATTTCAACCAGGAACCGCAGGTAGGTGCGAACGGCCGAAAGCGTCCGATTGACCGAGCGGGCCTTGAGCCGGTCCTTCTGGGGCCGGTCCTCGAGGAGGCGGACGTGTTCGGGGTCGGCCAGGGCGGCCTTGAAACGGGTAATGGTGAGCTTATCGACCCGGTCGAAGGGGATACCGGCCAGGGCCAGGAACCGGGCGAAGAGCCCGAGGTCCCGCCGGTAATTGTAGACGGTGCGGGGCGAGTAGCCGTTGGCGCGCAGGTGAAGGAGGAAGTTTTCGAGGTCGGGCAGGACCTCGGCCGGCTCGGCGGTCACGGGCGCACCTCCTCAGGCTTAAAATTGCGTATAATCAGCATTAGCCGTAATTAAAGCATACGAAAAGCCCGGCCCCCGGCCAACCCGTTTCTCCACAAATCCCCCCCGGCCGATGACAGCCTACCGCCGAGCCCCAGCCAAGGTTTGCCCGGGGACACCCCGCCCTCCTGGCCGGCCGCGGCTCAGCCGGCCCCCGCCTGGGCCGAAGACCCCGCCCATTCGGCCGGCTGACCCGGCTAGCCCGGTCCACCCGATTTGGGCCGCAACGTCGCCGACCCATTAACGGGAAGCCAAAAACTTTATGTCACGTTTCCGGGCCAGGCCGATCGCCCGGAACCCCCGGCAGCCCGGCGGGCAAAGCTGCTCCGGTCGCTCCGGATCGGGTATACTAGGTTCTGAACACTTCCGAGTTCAGGAGCAAAAGCCGTATGCCCCGAACCAAATCGGCCCTTAAGCAGCTGCGCAAAAGCGAAAAGCGGCGCCTGCGCAACCAGGCCTATAAGTCCCGGGTCAAAACCATGGTGAAGAAGGCCCTGGCCGCGATCCAGTCCGCAAACCGGGCCGTTGCCGAGGCCGCCGTCCGTGAGGCCGTCAGCATTATCGACCGGACCGCCGAGCGGGGCGTCTTTCACCCGAACAAGGCCGCCCGGCTCAAGTCCCGGCTGATGGCCAAGTTCAACGCCGCCTTCGGCCGCTGAACCGGTGGCCCGGGTCCTGCCCTTCGCCGGCCTGCGCTACGACCCCGACCGGGCCGGCGGCCTCGACCGGGTCGTCGCCCCGCCCTACGATATAATCCCGCCCGAGCAAGCCCCCGAGTTTTTCAACCGGAGCCCCTACAACATCGCCCGGGTGGAGCTTGCCCGGCTCCTTTACCCCGAAGCCCCGGCCCCCTACGAAGCGGCGGCGGCCGAGCTTCGCCGCTGGCAGGCGCAGGGGGTCCTGCGGCCCGACCCGGCGCCGGCCTTTTACGTCTACAGCCTCACGTTCGAGCACCGCGGCCGCCGCTTTGACCGGGTCGGCCTGGTGGGGATGGTTCGCATCGCCGAGGCAGAGAACGGCTCGGTCCTCGCCCATGAGCGGACCGTCCCGGCCACGGTGGCCGACCGCCTCGAACTGCTCCGGGCAACCCGCACCGCCACGAGCCCCCTGTTCGGCCTGGTGGCCGACGACGGGCCCTTCGGCGCCGAGCTTGGCCAGGCGGTGTCCCGGGCCGAGCCGGCGGCCGAGGTCCCGGACGAGGCCGGCACCCACCGCCTCGGCATCCTGGCCGACCCTGGCCCCGTCAACCGGCTCATCGGAGTGCTGGCAAACGCCCAGGTCGTGGTGGCCGACGGCCACCACCGCTACCGGGCCGCCGCCCTCTTCCGCGACGAGAACCGCCGGCGGCTGGGCGACCGGCCCCGGGCCGCCTGGAACTACGTCCTCATGGTCCTTTACCCGGCCCGGGACCCGAGCCTGGTAATTCTGCCGACCCACCGGCTGGTACCCGCCGGCCCGGAGCCGGCGGAAGTTTTCCGGCGGCTCGAACGGTGGTTCGAGGTCCGGCCGCTTCCGGCCGCAGCCGACCTCATCGGCCACCTGGAAGCCGCCAGCGGGCCGGCCTTCGGCATTTACGGTCCGACCGGCCCCTATCTGCTGACCCTCAAGGCCGGGCCGGGGGCCGAGTGGCCGGAGGACCGGCCGGCCCGCTGGCAGGACGTCGACGTGGGGATTGCCCAGGTGCTCATCATTGAGCGGGCCTTTGGGGTGGAAGACCCCGGTAAGCTTGGCTACACCCGGGACCCGGCCGCGGCCCTCGCCCAGGTGGATGCCGGCCGGTACGGGTGGGCGGTGCTGCTAAGGGCGCCGCAGCCCGACGCGGTAATGGCCCTGGCCCGGGCCGGGGTTGAGATGCCGCCGAAATCGACCTACTTTTACCCGAAGCCCCTCTCGGGCCTGGTTCTCGCCAGCCTGGACCAGGACCTGGTTGACACTTTATAATTTAAAGCGAGTAGTCGGCTTGGGGAGGATTCCGGAATGGCTGACGAGCTACAGGGCATCCACCACGTGACCGCCATCGCCGCCGACGCCAACCGGAACATCGAATTCTACACCCAGGTCCTCGGCCTCCGCCTGGTAAAAGTGACGGTGAATTTTGACGACCCGACGGCCTACCACCTGTATTACGGCGATGCCCTCGGCCGACCGGGGACGATTATCACCTTCTTTATCTGGCCCGACATGGTGGCCGGGCGCCGGGGCGCCGGCCAGGTGACGGCCGTCGGCTTCTCGGTACCGGCCGCCAGCCTCGGCTACTGGCAGGAACGGCTGGAAGCCCACGGGGTGCGGACCGAACCGGTCACCGAGCGGTTTGACGAAAAGGTCCTGACGTTTTACGACCCGGACGGCCTCCAGCTCGAGCTTATTGCCGGTCCCGCTCCCGACAACCGGGAGCCCTGGACCGGCGGACCGGTCCCGGCCGAGCATGCCATCCGGGGGGTCTACAACGTAACCCTGACCGAGGCGGCCGCCGAACCGACCGACGGACTGCTGACGCAGGTGATGGGCTTTCGGCTCCAGGTGGCCGGGTCCGGCCGCTACCGGTACGGGACGGGTCCCGGCGGCCCCGGTGCCACCGTGGACGTCGAGGTCCGCCGGGACCTCTTTCGGGGGCGGGTCGCGGTGGGTACCGTCCACCACGTCGCCTGGCGGACTGCCAGCGACGAGACCCAGCTTGCCTGGCGAAACCGGCTGCTGGCCGCCGGCTACCAGGTGACGCCGGTGCGGGACCGGCTCTATTTCCACTCGATTTACTTCTTCGAGCCCGGCGGCGTCCTCTTCGAGATTGCCACCGACCCGCCCGGGTTCACCGTGGATGAGACGGCCGAAACCCTCGGCAGCGGCCTGCGGCTGCCGCCCTGGCTTGAGGCCCGCCGGGCCGAGCTGGAGGCGGTCTTGCCGCCGCTGAACCTCCCGGTGCAGCCGGCCCGGACAGCCTGACCATCGCTTAAAATATTATGTCAAGTTGCCCCGGCCGGGGGGTTCCGGGTATAATGCTGGCTGGTGGCCCCACGTTCGGGTCAGACCGGTTGACCTTTTAACTTACGGTGGTTGTCGATGTATGCCGTCATTGAAACCGGAGGCAAGCAGTACCGGGTTCAGCCCGGGGACACCCTGGTTGTCGAGCGCCTGGACGCGCCGGTCGGCAGTCGGGTCGAGCTCGACCGGGTGCTCATGGTGGTTCCCGATTCCGGGCCGCCGCTGGTCGGTCGGCCCCTGGTGGCCGGCGCCCGGGTCCGGGCCCGGGTGGTGGCCCAGGAAAAGGGCCGCAAGATTATCGTATTCAAGTTCAAGGCCAAGGTCAGGTACCGCCGAAAGCAGGGACACCGCCAGCGGTACACCCGGCTTGCCGTTGAAGATATCGAGGTTGGTGAGGTGAAGCAGGATGGCCCATAAGAAGGGCGGCGGAAGCACCCGTAACGGCCGCGACAGCATCGCCAAGCGGCTCGGCGTAAAGCGATTTGACGGCCAGTTTGTCCGGGCCGGCGAGGTTCTCGTCCGCCAGCGGGGAACGCGGATCGTTCCGGGCCGAAACGTCGGCCTCGGCCGGGACGATACCCTGTTTGCCCTCAAGGATGGGATCGTAAAATTCGACTTCTACGCCCGGGACAAGAAGCGGGTCAACGTTATCCCGGCCCCGGCCACGGTGCAGATATGAAGCCGAAGATCCACCCCCAGTACTATCTGAATGCCCAGGTCATTTGCGCCTGCGGCAACACGTTCACGACCGGCTCCACCAAGCCGGTTCTCCGGGTCGAGGTCTGCAGCCGCTGCCACCCGTTCTTCACCGGTGAGCAGCGGATCGTTGACACGGCCGGCCGGGTCGAGCGCTTCCTGCGCCGCTACGGCCGGGAGCCGGAGGCGCAGGCCGAGCCCGTCCAGGAATAACCTCCGGCCCCCAGCCGCTTAATGGCCGCCGAACCGAGCGCCCGGCCCTTTTATTACGGCGGGCAGGCCCTCATCGAGGGGGTGATGATTCGCGGCCGCACCCATTATGCGGTGGCGGTCCGGCGGCCCGACGGCACTATTTTTGTCCACGCCGAACCCCTCAACTCCTTTATCGCCACCAGCAAGCTTGCCCGCCTGCCCTTTATCCGGGGTGTATTCGTCCTGTACGACACCCTCTACCTGGGGATCAAGGCCCTGACCCTGTCGGCGGCGGTTGCGGCCGGCGAACAGGCCGAGCTCGCCTCGACCATGGTCTGGCCGGTCCTGGTAAGTTCAGTGGCCATTGCCGTGGCGGCGTTTTTTATGGGGCCGGCCCTCCTGGCCCACTGGCTCGGGGCCCTGCTGCCCGACCCGGTTGCCGTCAACCTGGCCGAGGGCCTTCTCCGGCTGGGACTGCTTATCGGGTACATTGCCGCCGTCGGCCGGCTGCCCGAGATTCGCCGGGTGTTTGCCTACCACGGGGCCGAGCACCAGGCCGTCCACGCCTTCGAGGCCGGTGCGCCCCTCCGGCCAGAAGCCGCAAGCCGGTTTCCGACGGCCCATCCCCGCTGCGGGACGGCTTTCTTGTTAACGGTGATGGTAATTGCGGTTTTCGTCTTCGCCTGGCTCGGCGACCCGCCTCTCCCCGGCCGGCTGGTCTCCCGCGTTGTTTTGATTCCGGTCATTGCGGCCGCGGCCTACGAGGTGATCCGGTTCGGGGCGGCCCACTTTGGGAATCCGGTGGTGCGGGCCCTCATTGTGAGTCCGGGGCTGTGGCTCCAGCGGCTCACCACCCGCCAGCCGGGGCCGGACCAGGTGGAGGTGGCGCTGGCGGCCCTTAAGGCCGCTTTGAAGGCCGACGGGGTCCCGGCACCGACCTAATCGACCCGGTACCCCAGGCGGGCCAGGAGGCTGCGGGGGTTTTCTTCCAGGACGACCCCAAGCTCGTTGGGTTCGATGCCGGCCCCCAGGGCCACCGTCCGCGCAAACTCCGGGGTGAGCAGGTCGCCGGGCTCGTGGGCGTCGGAGTTGAGGAGAAGTCGGGCCCCGGTCCGGCGGGCCAGTCGAACCACGTGGCCGTTCGCCAGGCAATGACCCCGGCGGGCGGACAGCTCGATAAAGACGCCGCTGGCCGCTGCCAGGGCCGCCTCCTCTTCGGTCAGGAGGCCGGGGTGTCCGAGGATGTCGACGTCGGGACAGCTTACGGCGGCCCGGTTGGTCCCGGGGATGACCGGCTCCACAGGCGTCTCCCCGTGGACGACGACGAGGGCACCCAGGGCCTTGGCCCGGCGGGCCAGCTCCGGAATCGCCGCCGGGGGCAGGTGGGTCAGCTCCACGCCGGGGATGGCCAGGATTCCCCACTCCCTCCGGGCCAGGTCACAGTCAGCCCGGAGCCGTTCGATAACCCACTCGAGGTTTCCGGGACCGGCGTGGTCGGTGATTGCCACCGCCCGGTAGCCCCGGACTACCGCCCGCCGGACTAGCTCGATGGGGGCCAGCGCGCCGTCCGAATAGAACGTGTGGGTCTGAAAGTCGTAGACCAGCCCTAGCCTCCCAGGGTGACCGTCACGGCTTGCTCTTGGCCGCGCCGCCAGACCTGAATGTCAAGCTTGTCCCCCGGGCGCTTCGACCTGAGAATTTCGAGCAGCTCGGAGGCGGTTTGGACCCGCTGGCCGCCGGCGCCGATGATTATGTCGCCAGCCTGGATTCCGGCCTGGTCGGCCGGGCCGCCCGGCACCACCGAAACGACGGGCACCCCGGTGGGGATGCCGTAGACCCGGGCCAGGAACGGGTCGATGGTTTCGCCGAGGGTTACCCCCAGGAACGGTTGGGCCGGGGCCGGCGGGGCTCCGGTGGCGGCCTGAGTCGACCACTGCTGGAGCCGCTGTTTGGCCGTGTTGATCGGCACGGCAAAGGCGATGCCTTCGGCCTTTTCGCCCAGGGTCGGGTCGATGGCCGCGGCGGTGTTCACCCCGATCACCTCGCCTCGCAGGTTGATCAGCGGACCGCCGCTGTTGCCGGGGTTAATGGGGGCACTCGTCTGGATCATGTTTTCCAGGCCCCGCCCGCGGGGTCCGGCCCGAACGTTGCGGTTCGTGGCGCTAATAACCCCAAAGGTAACCGTGCGGTAGTAGCCGAGGGGGTTTCCGATGGCGATCGCGAACTGGCCGGGTTTAAGCTGGTCGGAATCTCCCAGGGTTGCGGCCGGCAGTCCCTGGGCATCAATCTTGACGAGGGCCAGGTCCACCGACTCGTCTGCTACAATAACCCGGCCCCGGAACGTCCGGCCGTCGGGCAGGCCGACGGCCAGCAGGCGGCTCCCGGCCACCACGTGGGCGTTTGTCAGGATTTGCCCGTCCGGGGAGACGATAATGCCGGAGCCCAGGCCGCCCTGGTCGGTGCCGATGCTGACGACCGACGGGGACGCGCGTTCGACGGCGGCGATGACAGCCTGTTCAAGGTCGGTAACCGCGGCCGACACCTGAACCGGCTGGCCTCCGGTTGCGGGCGGGGGGTAGGCGGCCGGGGTTGGGGTGGCGGCCCGGTTCAGGAGGGAGCATCCGCCGAGAATAAACGTGAGAACTAGCAGCCAGGAAACAAGCGCCCTTCGCAACTGGTTTACTTCGGCGGGTTTTCCCGCTCGTCCCGCCGGGCCCCGTCCTCGGCTACGGGGGTCGAGGGGGCTCCGAGCGGGGCCGTGTCGGCCAGGGGTACCTCGGCCGACTCGAGCGCCGGGGTCTGGGCTGGCTGGTCCCCCACCGTCCGCAGTTCAGGTACCGCCGGCTGGCCGGGTGCCGCCGGCGGCTCGGACGGCGACCACGAAGGACGGTATTCGGCTTCGGCGACCGGGGGGCGCGGGGGCTCCCGCTCCGCCTCCTCGAGCTCCCGCATCACCTCGGCTGCCAGCCGGCTGTAGGTGGCCCGGAACTCGCGGATGAACCGGCCGGTCTTGACCGCGACTTCGGGCAGGCGCTCCGGCCCCAGGACGATCAACCCGACTACGAGCAGCATCAACAGCTCGAGGGGCCCGACCCCGAAAAAGTCCATCTCACCTCCATAATAGCCCC
>FWWM01017792.1_pt1 | contig 10243 bp, 10 predicted proteins | sample 2228351 | NCBI WGS metagenome assembly FWWM01 (sample SAMEA103939774, study PRJEB20133) | metagenome
CCAACCCCAGGATTCTCTGCCACGACCTCATCGGCTCGTCTCCTTTCAAAGTCTGCCCAACGGCTGGCGCTTCACCTGCGCCGCGCAGCGCAGCAGAGCGGCGTCAGGTGCAACATCCCACGATGGCGCGGCCATCGTTCATCCAGGGGGAAACAGCCGCGCAAGTCACTGACTCACAGTATACTCAAAAACGGCAGGCACACAAGCCGTACAATTCGCATTGGCGTGGCGCAAGCCTCCCGTGCTGCAACATGGTTTCCGGCTGTGATGAATTGTCCATTGGTGGCGTCCGGTTCGTCCGGCGACCCCGTTCAGGAAGCTATTCCCCTCCCAGCAGCCGGGCCTGCCGAATTCCCAACTCGTGACCGCCATTCGCGGCCTGGGCGTCTCGTTGGCCGAGCAGGCGGTGATGGAGACCGGCACCGACATGAGCAAATTCCCCACCGAAAAACACGTTTGCTCCTGGCTGGGCCTGGCGCCGAAGCACGAAATCACCGGCGGCAAAATCGTGCGCAACGCCACCCTGAAAACCCGCAACCGCGCCGGACTGGTCTTTCGCAAGGCGGCGGCGTCCGTCATGCGCTCGGATGGTGTCTTTGGCGTTTTCTACCGGCGATTGAAAGCCCGCATTGGCCCGGCTCAGGCAGCGGTCGCCACCGCGCACTTCATTGCGCGGGTGTATTACCGCATGTTTAAAGTACAAAGTGGAATATCAGCCCTTGAGCGTGGAGCAATACGAAGCCAAATATCGTCAGCAGCAGGTGCGTTCCCTGCAGAAGAAAGCTGCCCGTCTCGGCTTCCAACTCACCCCCGTTTGAAGGAGCTGTTTCCCAGGAGCGCGGGTTGGGCGGGCTTTACTCTTCCAGGTTGGCGGCTAAGCCCAAATCAATATACGCCTGCTCGGTCTCCCGCCACAGGGCATACAGCCCCTGGGCAACCTTGCCGGTCACATACGCCTGCACCTGCCGATAGGGCCACAAATGCAATACGGCCTCGCCCAATTCCCAATCCACCGCAATCTCGCTCATAGCCTTCCCATGCGCTTGCCACCGCCCACCTGCCAACTCCTTCCTGACCACCTCCCCAAAATAACTCCCCCACAGGAACAAAGCGTATTTGCGTTTCTCTTCGCTATCCAGACTGCGGAAAACCTCACGGATGGTCTCATCCAGGCGCTTCAGGCTCTCCGGCGTGCCATCCAGCATCAGGCCGCCTCCCGCCATCCATTTCACGCAGGCATCTGCGCCCTGCCGCGCCCGTTCTTCCAGCGGCAACTCGTCCACCGGCGGTTGGGCCAGGTCGGGGTGCAACGCCCGCAAATTGTAGAGATAAAACAACGCCCGCAAATGCCCGCGATGGCCGCGTGAGGCAACCGCCTGGGGCGAAAGCATTTCAATCGCTTTGCGCCGGTTCTCCGGCGAGGGGTCCAGTTTGTAGCGGGCCACCGCCCGCACAATCGGGTACAGCAGGATTGGCGTGTAGGTTTTGTCCCTCCAATGGCGGTCCCTGCGGAAATACTCTTCCCCCCGCTGGGCGGTGGACAGGGCCTCTGCCCAGCGCCCCAGGCAGAGCAGGGCATAGGCGCAATAGGAGAGGTTAGTCCACAACACAATGTGCGTCTTGTCTTTTTCGTCTTCCCAGGTTGCGATTTCCCGTTCCGAAAAGCCGTAATTTTGCGCAGCCCATTCGTAGAGCTGGCGCGCCCGCTCGTGATTGCCAACCCGGGTGGCGCAGATGGCAGATTCGAGCTGGGCGCGGGCGCAGGCCTCGCGGTGCGCAGGTTCCGGGAAGCCATCTATATACCGGATTTGGAAGGGGATACGCGCGCCTTTCACGATTTGATAGCCGATGGTGCGGGATGGCTTGCCGAGGTAGTATCGATATTGTCCAATGGCATACCAATCCATTGCGGCGGGGAGGTATCCAAGGAGTTCGGCGGTGATGCCGGCGAAGGGGGCGTATGCCAGGGCCAAACTCAGGTTGTCTTCCTGGATTTGGGGTTCCTGGGTTTCGTGGCCGAGGTAGGGTTGGAGCAGGGGGAGGATTTTTTCGGTCCATGGGCCGCCGGTGTGGGGGTTGAGCCATCCCTGCCCCTGGAGGAACTGGGTGTAGTAGCGGTGCTCGTTTTCCACGAATTTTTGGAATTCTGAGCGCCACTTGCCCATGGGTGTCCTCCTGGCTAACGGTGGACGGCTGTTATGAGGATCTGGACGGTGTAAAAGTTTCCACTATCCTCCGGGTATTCATATTTTGCGGTGGTTCCTCCGAGTTGGGCAAGCAATTTCTGGGCCAGGCGGGCGCTTTGGGGGCTGTTGAGGTAGATCTCGATCTCCAGGTTGCCCGACTGGAGAATGGGGATAGGAGCGGCTTGCCGCAACTTCTCGATGAAGTAGTCAACGTTAAACCGGAGTTCGCCAGTGACGTCGTGTTTGAACACGTAGTTGTGCAGATCTCCCAGCGAGAGTCGGGCGCGGGCTTTGGTTTCCACCAGGCGATATACGCCGCCCTGCGCCAGCACCAGGTCATACCGGGAGCATTCACGTGGGGCGCTTCCTGAATCACCTGCCAGCCCTGCGCCAGCCGCTCGCGGCGCGCCAGCCATTGCGTATATGCTGCCTTGAGATTGCCCAGGTACGAAGCCACCCGCCGGGCATCGCCCGCCTGTTGCGCCGCCGCCAGCCCTTTCAGGTCCACCGTCAACCCCGGCGCTATGAGTCGCCCGATACCCTCAAAATGCCGGCGCTTTCGTCTATCGCTTCGGCGGGCAAGCGGCGCAGATAGTCCATCAGGCCCGGATACGTTTGCGTGAGCGATTCCAGGGCTTCGTTCAGGCGGGTCAGGTTCACCCCGGCTTTGCTCAGCCGTTGCAGTTTGGCGGCATCCAGCCCCCGGTTCACCAGCGCGTTGAAGGCTTCTTCGCCAAAAGCGGCGATGATGCCAGCCGTCCGCGCGCTCTCTGGCAGCCAGTCCAACCGGGCAATGAACGCGCCCACTTCGCCAATCAGGTCGGCGTGCTTCGACAGGAACTTGCCGATGATGGCCGGCACATCTGTCGCATCGCCTAGCCAGGGTAGGAGCGCCAGGGTGTTCAGCCCCAGGCTGGCCCAATCACCCGAGAGAAGCGCGGCAAAGAAATCGCGCAAATCGGCCAGCAAACCGATGACTTGCGTCACCCCGGCGGGGATAGCGCTGATTGCGCCCGTAATCAAATAACCGCTGAAAAACGCCAGGTTGCCGTGCGCCGGGTCGTTGACGCAAAATTCGCCGCAAATCGCCCCCACCACGAACTCATGGGTGGCCTTGAGCGTCCCCATGCGTTCGGTGGCCAGCAACGGGTCGGCGTTTTGGCGGACTTCCGCGCCATCGTCCACGCCATCCCCGTCCGTGTCACGCCCCAGCGGGTCAGTGCCGTACTCGTTGACTTCTTCCCCGTCCGAAAGACCGTCACTATCGCTATCCGGGTTGAAGAGCTGTAGCGGTGCCTCCAGTGCGCGCCATTCCACGAAATCTTCCACTTGACATGTTCTATGCGATTCAGCGTCGCCTGGCGTGCCTCCAGTGCGCGCCATTCCACGAAATCTTCCACCCCATCGCCATCGCTGTCCGGGCGGGTGGGGTCGGCCAGAATCTGAACGGCTGCGCCGCTGACGATAACTTCATCGCCATCCAGCAGACCATCGGCATCGGTATCCGCCTGGAGCGGGTCGGTGGAGACCCGAAGACCAGACGGCATCAGAAAACCGGCGCGCTCCTGGGCATCGCTCAGGCCATCTCCATCGCTGTCGCCTGTGCCCAGCAGGATAACCAGCCGGGCCGCATATTCTCGCCCCGGATACCACACCGGCCGTTCGTAACCAATCACCCGCCGATGATGATGCACCCCGCTAGCCGGCCCGGCGTTTTTCACGATGATGGCCAGCACATTCCCGGACGCCCAATCCGGACGGTTGAGAATCTCCTGCACAATCGCCGTCAGGTCGGGGCTGGTGCGGATCTCCCCCAACTCCCAGCGGTCACTTGCGGGGATATGCCAGGTCACCGAAGCCTGAGTGAGGGGACGATTCTCCGGGCGGCTGGAGAAACTAAAGGGTTGTGCGTTTCCGCCGGCTTCGCCGTAGAAGACGACCGTCAATTCATCGGTGTACGGCCCATCCACGGTGAATTCCAGATAGGCTTCGGCGATCTGCGCGCCTGGCGGCAGGACACCTTCGGAGCGTTGACTGCCTATGGTGTGGCGACTATGATCGCCTTTCAGGCGTTAGTGAACATTGGGGTTAACCTGAACCTGTTACCGGTTACTGGTCTGACTTTGCCTTTTGTCAGTTATGGGGGCAGTTCGCTGCTCTCTGCCCTGGTGGGAATTGGGCTGGTGGAGAGCGTGATTTTGCGCCATAAGGCGCTGGAATTTTCGCAATAGCGATTTTTTAAGGTGCAATACATTCAATCTGTCCACTGAATTTCATCTCACTGCACGGAGGTACGATTTATAACCCACATCATCACCAGTCTTTGTCTGCGCGACGCGGGTTGCACGGAAGTTTGCCCTGTAGAATGCATTGTACCCGGAAAACCTATTGAGCAATGGCCGTGGTATTACATTGACCCGGATACCTGCATTGACTGCGGAGCCTGCATTCCCGAGTGTCCTTATGAAGCCATCTTCCCTGAAGATGAAGTGCCTTCGGCTTATGTAGCCAAGGGCGGTGAATACATCAGCCGTGTGGGGTTGACTGGCCACTATGAGGGTACCAACCACTTTGGCGAGCCAGTGGTTTTGGACTGTGTGCGCCAGTTGCAAGCCGGCGAGGTGGTTGATCTGACCCCCGATATTCAACTTAATTACGAATACTTTAAGTCCGGGCCTGGTTACAGCGCTCTGGAATAAACAGGCACCGCCCTTTCGGCGTTGTGTTTGGGCTGGTCGGAAGTTGACCAGCCCAAATTTATTTGTTGCGCAGGGTGAGATTGCCAGCGCCAATGTCTACATTGATCGTGAGGCGAGGGCCATCCCCGGCGAGAAGGTATTCGTTGCCCGATTTCTCCCAGTCGCCGCTCAGGTCCACGTTGGCCAGGCCACTATCCACCAACACCCGTGCCCAAACTCCTTTGGGAACGATGATGGTCACGCTGCTCAACCCCGAATCGATGTTCACTGTGGCTTCGCGTTGCAGTTCACCGCTGAAATCCAGTGTGTACTCGCCGGCTCCGCCCTTGAAGATCAAGGTTTCAAAGTTAGCGTTGGCCAGCCCCATCAGTTCCACGTTCGACGCTCCGGTCTCATAGCGCAGGGTGTCCATCTCGGTCGTGTTGGGCGAAGAGAAGCGCAGGCGCACCTCAGCGGCTCCGTCGCTAATGCGTAACGATTTTAGCGCCAGGCCTCCCAACTCATAGCGCCCTTTATAGGCGCCAGCGTTCAAGCGCAGATTCATGGGGATGTTGCCCAGGCGTAGCTCCCATTTGTTCTCGATATCGCCCATACAGCGAGGGATGCCGCGGATTTCTAGGTCGCCATTCTCGATCAGCACCTGATGATCGCTCATGGTGATCTGTGGCTTGAGGTCTTGTACGTTATAAGTTGCCAATCCTTCCACGAGGGCATCTTCGGCTCCCGGGGCCAGAGACAATTCTCCTGCGCCAAAACTCAGGGTGACTTCGGCCGGAGTGCTGAGATCTTGTGGCAAAGGAACGCGTATCTCTTCGGTGACGGTTGGTCCGGTCTTCATTTCTGTGACAGGTAAATTGATCGTCACTCCACAGGCCAGGCTCACCAGGGCAAGGGTTATCAGGATCACAAAAGCGCTTTTGGAATACATGGCTCTTCTCCACTCCAGGGTTTGTCGCTTTTATTTACGCTGCTTGTTCTGGAAGGTCGCGAGCCATTTTTGGGGAGGCTTGTTTTAGGAGAGGTCTTATCCGGGATGTCCTTAGGGGACGTAGATGGGTAAATCTAGCACAAGAAACTTTCCATCCACTTTCTTTACCCAGAAATCGAATTGTGTCAGGGGTGGAAATTCGTCGGGACTGGCGCCGCAGCAAGGCCCCAAAGAGAATAGGCTACCATCTGGGTTTTGCAACTCCAGGGTGAAGCGGAAATCAGTGACAGAGAGCTGGGTTTCCCAGACAAAGTTCTTGACCTTAAGATCGCAAACAAAGCCATTGATGGTGCAGGCGTTTCTGAATAGGGCTGGATAGTCGTTGGGGTCGAGGCTGAGGTTCATGTCTCGGAGTACCTGATAATCCCCACCATACAAGGCTGCTGCCTCCTGGTAGCGCCCGGCATTCAGGGCTTCGAAATAAGCCAGCAGAGCCTGGCGGGCGAGTTGCATCTCCTGCGGGCTGGGGGTGGTGCGGGCTTGGGCCAAGATTTCCAGCAGCAGGTTGCTCATGGCCTGACGCTCGTATTCATCCATCTGGCGTTGGCCTGTCCCTGCCAGGACAAGGCGGATGGTCATGGCGTCGGCGGTGGCGGGATCGGTGTGCTCATACTCCAGCCCCGCGAACTCATCGACCCAGGTGTAGATCTGCTGCAATTGGTTCGACGTTAGACGGATGTGCTTCACCTGGCCAGCCACATCGCCTTTGCAAGACGAAACCAGGGCTTCGCCGCTGCGATAGATGGTCACGGCATCACAGAAGCCGGCCACCCCACCTTCCCACTGCCAGGCGAGAGCCAGACCCCAGGCGGCGCCTGTGCGTCCACTCGTAGCCTGTTCGTAGAGTAAACGTGCCCATTCAGCCAGGCTACGTTGTTCCCAGGGTGTGGCGGTGATGGGGCCGTGACCGCCAAAGATCACTTTGCCAGCCGGGGTTTCGGCTTCGAAGGGTGCATATTTATCGTTAAAATAGGCGACGACCTCGGATGGGATGCCGTTAGGGAAGTAGCTCTTCAATAAGATACTTCCACACAGGCCATGAGCAGCCTCTTCCAGGTTCATCTGCAGCGTTACGCAGTCGTCCCCTCGCCATTCGGACCAGACGATCAACGGCTGCTTCACTTCGACCGCAGGCGCGGCTGCCAATAGCAGGCGGCTGCCAGACATGTCGGTGTGAATCTCGTAAAGCGCCTCTTCAACCCGCAGGATGATTTTGTAGCCTGGCGTGATTACCTCGGCACAGGCGCGCTCGGCGAGTTGCACTCCCAGGCAGGCATCGGGCCAATCCGTCGTCTCTACGGATTGAAGTGTGACATGTTCGGGGGAAAGCCCTAACTGCTGAGAGAGCCATTGGCGAGCTATCTCGGCTGCAGGGGGAGGGACGGGGGTGTTTGTTGCGATTGGCTGGGGTGAGGGTGTCGTTGTGGGAAGTGTGACGGTGGCTGTTGACAGATCCGCCGCCCGCGGCATGCAGGCGCTTAGCAACAGGGTTGAAATCAGAACATAGGGAAAAAGGCGGGACATAGATCCATGAATGAGTGGAGGCATCTTAAATTATAATACTGACCGAGTGACGGCTGGCGTGTGAGCGGCGTCAGGTGGAAGCGCGGGTTGGGCGGCGCCTGAGATTCTCTCGCAGCACCCGCCACATCATGCCAGGCCGCATCAGGCTTTGGGGCGGCGCCAACAACCCCGCCACCTCGTTGAAGGCGCGGGCGATGACCGGATCACCATGTGCCGCCCGGTGCAGCCGGGCCATGTAGGCGTTGATGAAGCGGATGGCCGGTGTGCGTTTCCCCTCGGCTTCCGGGAAACGCAGGTCGCCGCTGACCACGATTTGCCAGGGGTTGTCGATGTTCCGCGCCGCCCGGCGGAAAAAGCGCCGCCACAAGCCTTCGGTTCCCAAGCGCAGTTCGTGCTGCAAGTCCAGTGCTTCCATCGCCGCCACCGACATCCCCTGGCCATAGATGGGGTTGAAACTGCAAATGGCATCTCCGAAGACCAGAAAGCCTTCTGGGAAGCGGGACAACCTCTCGTAGCGCCGGCGCAGGCTGGCCTTGAAGCGGTAGGGAATGGCCTCCGAGATCGGCTCGGCCTCTTTGATGACGTTGTAAATATCCGGCGCCGCCAGACTGCGGGCATAGGCGGTGAACCCTTCCTCGTCCAACGGCGGATGATCGCCAACGAACCCTCCCAGACTGACGATCCACCGGTCGCCTTCCTGGGCCAGCATCACCCCGCCCCGTTTCAGCGCCGGGGAGCCGGTGATGACGACCGCCTTGGCGCCACCCAGATGCTCTGGCCGGCGGCGGTAGAGCCGGGTGCTGTAGCCGAAGTTGACGGTCACCTGTTCCTCCTCCGGCGGTGCGTAGCCCAGTTCCTCCAGCCACTTCGCCGCGCGCGAGCCGCGGCCGCCGGCGTCCACCACCAGGTCTGCTTCCAGCACCTCCTCGGCGCTGCCTTCGACCCGGCGCAGGATGCGCACCCCGCGCACCCGGCTGCCCCGTTCCGATGGAACCAGCCCCAGGGCATCACACCCCGCGATGGCGCGGACATTGGGCAGCGCCAAAACTCGCTGCCGCACGTAGCCCTCCAGCAGCGGCCGGCTGACGCCCAACACGCCGAGACGTCCGTCTTCAAGTGTAAAACGGGCGTGGTAGCCGCCGCCGTCGAACCAGATCAACTCTTTTTCGGGACGGTTGATGAGCGGTACGCCCTGCGCCACCAGGTCGGCGATCAGGCCGGGGAACAACCCTTCCAGAATCTCAGTGCCCCGCAGGTGCAGCACGTGGACATGTCGGCCCTGGGGCACACCCTTGCGGTGTTCACCGATGGGCGGGAAGGCGTCCCGCTCGATGAGCGTCACCTGTTCGAAGAAATCGGCCAGGGCGCGGGCGGCGAGCAGCCCGCCCATGCTGGCCCCGATGACGACAGCCTGGTTTTGTCCTGACATTACGCCTCCTTTTAGGTTTTCAACTGCTGCTGCAAAAAGGGAATGAGCGCGTCGGCCACGGCTTCCGGGTCATCGGCGAAGGGCCAGTGGCCGCTCCCCTCCAGAATGACGATGCGGGCGCGGGGGAAGAATTCCCGCTGGCGTTCGGCGTAGCGTACCGGCACAAAGGGGTCAGCCGCGCCCCAGATGACCAGGGCGGGCACGTCCAGTTGGCGGAAGAGCGGCCCCAGGGCTTCAGCCATCTGGCCGGGGTTGTTGGTGGCCCGGTACAGGCGCAACACCGCCCGCTTCGTGCCCCAGTCCAGGTCGCGGTACATGCGGTCCACCATCGCCCTGGGCAGGCCGCGGGGGTTACTACGCTTTAGCAAGAAAGCAAAGCCGGAGCGGGTCGTCGTGGCCTGGAAGAGTTCGCCGAGAATGGGCGTGCGCCAGATGCGGGCCAGAGAGTGCCAGCGGTAGCCAGGCATGATGCCAATGTTGATGAGCGTCACGCTGGCCAGCCGCGCCGGGTGTTGGGCAGCCCAGGCCAGGCCCCACGGGCCGCCGAAGTCGTGCAGCACCAGGTGCGCCCGGCGCACGCCCAGGTGGTTCAGGATGCCATCCAGATGGAGAGCGTAGCCTTCCACGGTGTAGTTGAACTCTTTCGGTTTGTCGGCCTGGCCATAGCCCGGCATGTCCGGGGCCAGGGCGCGGGCAAACGTGCCCACCTGACCCAGCAGGTCGCGCCAGTCCTCGGACGAGCCGGGGTTGCCGTGGACGAAGACAACAGCTTCCCCGGTCTGCCGGTCGCCGCTCTCCAGATAGGGCGAACGCACGCCCTGGAAGATGACCTCCCCTTTCCGCACCTCAACTTGGGTCATGGTTGTAGCAAGCATGCTCATCCTCCTTCGCCCCAGGCGGCCCGAAAGGCCGGCCCGGTGTCGAAGATGAAATCTTGGATGTGCACCGCCTTGCCCCGTCGTAGGGTGGTGACGGTCACGCCGCTGTTCTGTCCCTGCCGGCCGTCGCGGTTGACCACCTCCACGTCCCAGCGGGTGGCGACCACGTTGTTCCCCACCAGGTCGAACAGGCTGGCCACCGTCACCTGGCGCACGGTGAAGCGCAGGGTGGGAAACTGCGTGAAGAATCCCTCGAACCAGCGGGCCACCGCCTCCTTGCCGACGTGCACGCCGCTGGCGCGCACATCGCCGGGGAAGACGAAGGTGACATCGTCGGCGAAATTTGCCAGCACCGCTTTCAGGTCGTGGCGGTTGAAGGCTGCGTAAATGTCAGGGGTTTTGCGTTGGGCAAGCCAGGCGCCGATCATCGCTGTTTTCCTCCTACGTAGAGTTCGGAGCCTGCCGCAACACCGTCTTGCAGACAGGCCGGCTTCTGCTTGAGCCAACCCTGCTCCCAGTAGTAAGCCAGGGTACGGGTA
>FWWM01017797.1_pt1 | contig 10241 bp, 12 predicted proteins | sample 2228351 | NCBI WGS metagenome assembly FWWM01 (sample SAMEA103939774, study PRJEB20133) | metagenome
ATTCACCCCAGAGAGCACAGAGGCCACAGAGCAAGTCACAGGGTTTTCGAGATGATTCCCCTCTGCGCTCTCGGCGTCTCGGCGATGCAAGATTTTTGCCCCAAAACGCGACCGTCCCCCGAAGAGACCGAGCTTCAAATCCCCTGCGGCTCTTCGCCCGGCAGGCCGAACGCATAACAGCGCTTCTTGGCGTCTAGCGCGGCGGTGAGCAGGGTGTTGCTGCGCGTGTGCCAGGTCTTGAAGATGTCCTTGGCGAAGCTGACAATCAGCTCCAGCGCCAGCGCCTCGAAGTCCGTGCTCTCGATATCCGACTGTTGCCGCGGCCAGCCATAGCCCCAGGCAAACCAGGAACGATCTTGCAGGATCAGGAAATCGTAGAAAGCGTTGCCCTGCGGGTTGTCGGCCAGAAAGACGGCGATACGGGCGCATGGCTCCTTGAACTGCACCGAGGGGATGCGCGCTTCGTCGAGCGGGTTGGGGCGGGCGAAGCCTAACAGCGGGATGAAGATAATGCTCCAGTCCTCAATGAACATCTGGAACCCCTCCCGGCCACCGCCCGCCGGATGCGCCAGACGGCGATACCTGCCCAGGCCAGGGACCCCAGCCCGCGCGATCTCCGTCAGAGCCTGTTCCAGGGCTGCGAAGAGGCGCGTCGAAAAGTCATGCAGTGCTTCTTCCAGCACTGCGCGCGTCTGTTCGCGCTGACGCATCATGGTGTTCAGGATTTCGATGGCTTCCTGACGATCTGCGCTGTCCACCGCTCTCCTCCTGCCGGACCGGATGCCACTCTCCGTTCAACAGTAGACCAGAGCCGCCATGCGCGCAAGTGTCCCAAAGTCCCACTGAGGCCGCTGCTCTTCTGGTTCGGGTGGGGTTGACCAGCCTATCCTCGTTCCTCGGCGCGACCTTGTCCAGGGTGGGGATTTTCGTTCCGATCAATCTGGGGAGTTTAGTGGCGATCATGACACTCCGCGCGTGGTTGGAGCAGCGTCCCGACGTGTCGCACGACTACGTGTTCCTGTCGCTACGCGATGGTCAACCCCTGTCGCCGCGTGCTGTGTCAGAGAGCATCCGGCGTCTGTCCAAAACGGCAGGATTGAAGCGGTTGCTGGGGGCACACTCGCTACGCCATCGGGTAGGGTTGACGTTCGCCCGTGAGCGTGTGGCTCCCCGCGTGACCCAGTTCTATCTGGGCCACACCAACATCACCACCACGCTGGAGTACTACCAGGACGTAAGTGAGGACGACCTGAGGAAGGCGGGGCGGCTGCTATCACGCAAGCGCTCCGACTGGCGCGAGGAGACAAAACAAAATCCCGCCGCCAGGCTGCTCAAGCCGCGCACAGGATCGTGAATTGGGAGGTACAAGATGGCTGTAAAACGTGTCGGGGTGCCCGGACTTGAACCGGGGACCTCTGCGTCCCAAACGCAGCGCGCTAGCCTACTGCGCCACACCCCGTTGTGTGCCGCTAGTATACTCGCCGCGTCACTCGCTGACAAGGGCCGAACAAACCTCTCGATGACCCCACAAACAAAAGAGCCGCTTGCGGCGAGGGGGGGGCACCACAAGCGACCCTGTTGGTTGGCCTAACATCGCTACCGGCGACGCGCATCTCCGTGCATGCTAGGCCCAAGCGTCTCCCTTTACGTCAAGCCACTTCCATCCCAGTACATGAGCCACTGCATCCGATCAGGAAGAGACGCTTTCATGCATTATGGTAGTCCCGCTATCTGAATCCCAAGTGAAAGAATCATGAGAAGAAGGTGAGAACGCCCTTACGCCTCCGCGACGGGCACCTGACGCAAGGAACCGTTACCTCTCACCGCTGCCAAAAAGGCGCTCCCACTCGCTGAGCTCGTCGCGCGTCAGGGGGCGATCCGCGGGCTTATCGTCTGTGTTCGGGGCGAGCGCTGGCTGACCCATCCGCCGGGCGAATTCAGCCGACGAAATCACCGCGATTTTCAATTGCTGCGCTTCGGCGACGATGCTTTGATCGCCGCTCACCACTGCGATACCTTTCCGGTCGCGCACTTTGCGCAGTCGCGCAATGATAACCTGGTCGGCACTGGTGCCACTATGGGCGAAGACGACCTCTACCTGGCTATTGCTCAGGTCGCGCGCCGTGCCGCCCGGCAATCCGCGGTCGAAGACGACTGTGCAATAGCAACGTTGGCGGGCGCAGAAACTCTTCAGTCGTTCCACCAGCCGGGTTTCGTCGTCGGGGTCGCTCAGGCTGATGTCGGGTAGCCGGTCAATCAGGTTATGGCCGTCTATCAGATAGCGCATTCCGTTTCCCTGCTGATAAGCACACGCGGCCTGGGAGCCGCGCGCGTTCGTTCACTTGAAGAGTTTCAGCAGCCGATCGGGATAATTCGTCGTCAGCCCGTCAATGCCAGCGTCTTTCAGTCGCTGTGCCTCTTGCAGATCGTCTACGGTCCAGGCGGTCACCTGTACGCCGCGCCGATGCAACCGCTCGATCTCCTCTGGCGTGTAGAGAACATGATGGGCGTTGACCGTCTTGTAGATCACCTCGTCGTCCTTGGGCAGGCGATCCAGCCACAATTCAGAGACGGCAATCTCCGGAGCCAAGCGGTGCACAATGTGCAGAGCGTCGTGATAGAACGAGCGAATCTGCGCGCGCTCGACCAGATCATAGCGCCGAATCAGGGCGATGACCTGTTCTTCAATGCCGGGGAAACGCCACGGCTCTTTCAGCTCGATCATCAGCAGTTGTTCGGCTTGCCGCACGAACTCCAGGACTTCCTGCAACGTGGAAATGTGTACATCCGTGTACGCGCTGTGATCGGTCTTGATCTCAAGCGCTCGCAGTTCGTCAAGGGTTCTGTCGAACAGTTTACCCGTGCCATTGGTCAGGCGTTCCAGGTCTTCGTCGTGAAAGACAATAGGCACACCATCCCTGGAGCGCTGTACGTCGAACTCAATGCCGTCAATGCCCAGATCAATGGCGACCTGGAAAGCAGGCAGCGTGTTTTCCGGAGCCAACCCGGCTGCGCCACGATGCCCGACAAGGATCGGCTTGCGCTGCGAAACCCGTGAGGCGGGCATAGGTCGAATTGTCTCCCAGGCCGGGCGCTGATCGGGCGGCAGAATGGGTGAAGTGCGGACACCAGACATGGTTTTCTGAATCATCCTTAAGAAGGTGCAGAGACTTATCGCCAGTTTCACCGGCACATGCCCGTTAGTATACGCGGGATGCGGCCTGCCGTACAGACGCATCTGGCGCGAGGTGTATTTCTAGGTTGGAGCAGAATTCACCACAGAGGCCACAGAGCAGGTCACAGAGTTTTGATATCTTTCTTCGGAGAGAGGATGTTCAGCCTTCGCCGGCGTGCCGCCAGCGCCCAACGACGCGCTCCAGCGCATCTACAGCCAGGTAGAGGATCAGCCCCAGCAACGACATGGCCAGAATGCCCGCGTACATCTTCTCGAAACGCAGGCGCTGCCAGGTGAGCGTGACGATGTAATAGCCCAGGCCCTGGCGTGTTGAGTACTGCTCGGCGATGAACAGCACCGCGATGGCCGTGCCTACGGAGACGCGCAGCGCAGTCAGCACGGCGGGCAGCGACGCGGGCAGGTAGACGAAGCGGAATAGCGCCCGCCGCCCTGCTCCCAGCGACCGCACCGACTGGATCAGCTCCGGGCGCAAACTGGCCGCTTCGTCGCGCACCACGACCAGAATCTGGAAGAACAGGATCAGCGCGATCAGAAAGACTTTCGAGGTCTCCCCAATGCCCATGATGACCAGGATCACCGGCAGAAAGACGATCTTGGGGATGGGGTGCACCAGCCCGATCAGCGGCGAGAAGATGCGGTTGAGCACGCGAATCTGCCCCAGCCCCAGACCTACAGGCGTGGCGATCAGCGTGGCCAGGACGGTCGCCTTCAGCACGCGCGCTGCGCTGGCGACCGTATGATCCCACAGGTCGCCGCGCATCTCGCTGACAAAGACCGGCAGCACTTGCCAGGGATAGGGCATGATGTCGCGGCGCAGCGCGGCGGCCAGCACCGTCCAGCAGAGGGCGAAGATGGTCAAGGCCAGCCCCAGGTTGAGCAGGCGCGCGCCGACTGTCCGCAGCGCCTCCCGCGCCAGACTGGCGGCGCTCGCCGGAACTTCTGCCTCGGCGGCGATCAGTGGGTCAGACCCATCAGCGTGCGTAGTTCGGTACATTTGTCCAGAAAGTCCACCGTGCTGCGGTAGCCGGGCGAGCCTGCGCCAGGATTATCTACGATCAAGGGGGCGGTGTTCGGCGGCTCGCCCAGCACCAGAATTTTGCGGCCCAGGATGGCCGCCTCTTCGATGGCGTGCGTGACGATCACGCTGGTCAGGTGCATCTCGGCGCGCAGTTGCAGGATCAGGTTCTGCAGGTCTTCGCGCGTGGGCGCGTCCAGGCTACTGAAAGGCTCATCCATCAGCAGCAGGTCGGGCTGCAAGGCCAGCGTGCGGGCGATGGCCGTGCGTTGCCGCTGCCCGCCGCTGATCGCGCCGGGGAACTTGTCGCGCTGTTCGTAGATGTTCAGGCGGCGCAGCCATTCCTCGACCATGCGCCGGGCTTCCTTGCGCGACGGCGGCGGCTGACCGCGCGGCGCGTGTTTGCCGTCCGGCCCGTAGAATCGTCGCACGCGCAGCCCCAGCGCCACGTTGTCCCACACAGTTGCCCAGGGCAACAGGCCGAAGTCTTGCAGGATCAGCCCTGTCTCCGGGCGCGGACGGGTGATGACCGTCTCGCCTACACGGATAGTGCCGCTGGTGACGCGGCGCAGTCCGGCGATGAGCATCAGCAGCGTCGTCTTGCCGCAGCCCGACGGTCCGATGATGGACCACGCTTCGCCCGGCGCGACGTGCCACGAAAAACCCAGAAAGACAGGCGTCGCGCGCGGGCCATAGCGAAAGGTCAGGTTCTCGATGGTGATCATATCCGCTGGCAAGAGGGGCGTATAGACCATACGCCCCTCCCGGACTACTCCAGGGTCAGCAGATAGGCGACCAGCGCCGCCAGGTCAGCGTCGCTCAGCGTGTCGTAGGCGGGCATGATCGGCGGGTAGCCTTCGACTACATGGGCGGCTGGCTCGACGATGGCCTGGCGCAGGTAGTCAGCCGCGCTCAGCCCGGCGACCGTGTCGCCTGCGCGCGCGGCGATGCCCGCCAGCGACGGCCCGGCACCCGGCGTCCCATCCAGCGAATGGCAGTCCCCACAGCCCAGGCCGGCGAATAGCGCTTCGCCCTGTGCGGTGTCACCGGTCGGTGCGGCGGGGGCGATGGCAGCCAGGAAGGTCGGGTTGACGCTGTCCTCATAGGCCGCGGCGTTGTCCACAATATCTTGCTCGACCAGCCAGGCGACGGTATCGTTCCACGCTTCCTCGCTGGTGATCTCATAGGTCGGGAAGGGTGGCAGGGCGTAAGTATCCTTCACGCTATCGGGGACGTTGGTTTTCTCCATCCACAGGTCGCGGTAGGCATCCGGATTGGCATTGATGTCTTCGGCGGCGCGCATCCAGGCTCGCAGGAAGCCTTCGATGGCGGCTGGCTGCTCTTCGATCACTTCCGTGCGGAAGCTGAGCACGCTCTGACTGAACTGCTGCTCAACCAGAGCCGTATCGTCGGCGATCAGGATCGCCCCGCCCACCATGGCCGCCTGCGCCAGCGGATCGGGCAGGCAGGCCGCTTTGAGCTGTCCTTCCATCAGCAACTGGAAACGGATGGCGATGTTCGGCTCGGCGCGGAACTTCAGATCGGCGGCGTTCACCCCTTCCGCTTCCAGAATGCGCTGCGTGATGTAGTGAATGACCGAGTTCTCGCTGATGCCGATCTCTACGTTGAGCAGGTCGCTGGGGATGGTGATGTTGCTACGTGGCGCGGCCAGGATGCGAAACTGCGGATGATCGGGGTAAGCGCGGCGGGCCAGCGCCACGATCTGCACCAGCGGCTCGTCCTGGTTGAAGATGCCGGTGCTGATCAGGTCATTGACCATGCCGTCAATCTCGCCGGCAATGAGCAATTGATCGCGCTCCAGGGCGCTGCTGACCGGCACCAGTTCGACCTGCACCCCCTCTGCGGCGAAGTAACCGGCCTGCTCAGCCACATAGAAGGGCAGCACGTCCAGAATGGGCAGCAGGCCCATGCGCAGGGTGGGGGTCTCCTGCGCCCGAACGCGCCCGCCCAGGGGAACTGCGCTCGCAGCCAGTACGGCGGCGATCAGAACAACGGAAAACAGGATTTTACGCATGGGTCGAAATCTCCTTGTGCTATGAGAAGCGATCAGCTTTCACCCTCAGCCGTCAGCTATCAGCCGGAATCAGGCAATTGGACACTCTCTCCGCTGAGCGCTGATAGCTGACTGCTGATAGCTGACAGCTATACCATCACCGCGCCGAATGTCCCAGCCAGCAACGTGAGTGCAATGTACGAGTTCATGTTGAAGAAGGCCATGTTCACCCGGCTGAGATCGTCCGGCGAGACCAGACGATGCTCGTAAACCAGCAACAACGCCGTGACCAGCGCCGCCAGGAAGTACGGCCACCCCAGTGACGCCGCCAGCCCGGCCAGGATCAGAAAGACCAGGAAGACGAAGTGATTCAGGCGCGACAGGTGCAACGCGCTGGCAATACCGTAGCGGGCGGGCCAGGCGAACAGCCCTTCGCGGCGGTCGTGCTCGACATCCTGGCAGGCGTAGATCAGGTCGAAACCGGCGATCCAGAACATCACTGCTGCGATCAGCAACCAGGCGGGCAGGTCGTCCGGCGCGAAGAACGACCCGCGCACGGCGATCCAGCCGCCGCCGACCGCCAACGCATCGGTGAAGCCGAGCACCCAGTGCGACAGCACTGTGAAGCGCTTGGTGAAGCTGTAGCCGATCAGAAACAGCAGCGCGAGCGGGGCCAGCCTGAGCGCCAGCGGGTCGAGCGCCGCCGCCGCGATCAGCAGCACGACCAGCGACACGCCCGCATACAGCGTCACCGTGCGCCCGTCAATCTCGCCCGTCACGGTCGGGCGGTTGCGGGTGCGCGGATTGGTCGCATCGTAGGCGCGGTCAGCCAGCCGGTTGACGGCGAAGGCCAGCGTCCGCGCGGCGGCCATGGCCACCGTCACCCAGACGAACTGCCACAGCGTCGGCAAGCCGCCCGCCGCCAGCACCATGCCAATATAGGCGAAGGGCAGCGCGAAGATAGTGTGCTCGAAGCGCACCAGTTCCAGGAACACGCGCAAGCGGTAGGCGAAGGTGCCCGGTTTCAGGCCGCGCGCGCGGGCGGCTTGTTTGGCCTGTTGTGTCGAAGAACCCATGATTCAGCCTGGTTGTGAGGATGAGTCAGGAGTTTAGAGTCCGTCGCCTTTGCCGCACCTCAGAAGGGCAGACAGGGCGATGCTGCCCCTCAACCCCAGACTCATCACTCCAGACTCCCAACTCCGTACTTTTCCCACTTCTCGTCCACCAGCCGGACGATCTCCGCGCTCATGGCGATCTCCTGTGGCCAGCCGCGCGGATGCCCATCTTCCGGCCCTTTGCTGGTCGCGTCAACCCCCAGTTGGCCGCGCGGCCCGTCTCCAGCGAAGTGATCCACCGGCCCGCCCCGCACCACGATATCGCGCCGCCAGTCTACATTGCCCAGCGCACGCCAGGCCACTTCCGGCAGGCAGCGCACATCCACGAACGGATCGAGCGCCACAATGCTCACGTCCGGCGCAATCGCCCAGGTCGCCTCGAACAGCTCGCGCACGGGGCGCTGCGCCTTGTCTGCGGCGACCAGCAGCACCCCCGGTCGAGGGCTGTGCCAGCGCGAGCCGAGCAGCGCCGTCAGCGCGTCGGCGGGCAGAGACGCGGGGGACGGGTAGGGCGAGCGGTCGGGCTTGCGCGTGGCGTCTATCCCGATCTTACCACCATAGGAGTCGCAGATGGCACTGTGATCGAGTTGATCCACCGGCCCGTCCACGATGGTGATGTCGCGCCGCCAGTCTACATTGCTCAGCACGGCTTCGGTCACTGCCGCCGGATCGTGCACGTTCACATCGGCATCTACCACGATCACCGCCTTGGTGAGCATCATCAGCCCGATGGACCAGACGCCGTACATCACTTTTTGCGCGTGACCGGGATAGCGCGGCTTGATGGACGCAATCAGCAGGTTGTGGAAGACGCCCTCGGCGGGCATGGCGTAATCCACGATCTCCCCCTGGAAGAGCTGCAGCAGTGGCAGAAACAGCCGCTCGGTGGCCTTGCCCATCCAGTAATCTTCCATGGGCGGTTTGCCGACGATAGTCGTCGGATAGATCGCGCCGCGCCGATGCGTGATGGCTGTCACGTGGAAGACGGGGAACAGGTCGGGCGGCGTGTAAAAGCCAGTATGGTCGCCGAAGGGGCCTTCTGGGCGACGCTCGCTGAGGTCTACATAGCCTTCGATGACGATCTCGGCGTTGGCCGGTACCTCAATGTCCTGCGTGACGCATTTGACGAAGGGCACGGGCTTGCCGCGCAGCCAGCTTGCCAGCAGGTACTCGTCAATGCCGGGGGGCAGCGGTGCAGAGGCACACCACATCTGCGCCGGATCGCCGCCCAGGGCGATGGCGCACGGCAGACGATCCTGCTGACGTTCGCGCGCTTCGCGCTCGTGCTCGGCCCCGCCTTTGTGACGCTGCCAGTGCATCCCCAGGGTGCGCTCGTCGAACTTCTGCAGGCGGTACATGCCCACGTTGCGCGCGCCGGTGACTGGATCGCGGGTGATCACCTGCGGCAGGGTGATGTACGGGCCGCCGTCGCCTGGCCAGCAGGTGAGAATGGGCAACAGGTCGAGCGACGGATTGTCGGTGATCACGACCTCCTGGCAGAGAGCGCGGCGCACACGGTTTGGCCCCAGGCCGACGCTGCGCAGCGCGCCCAGCACGTCGCCACCGCGCTTCATCAGCGCGCCCATGCCCTGCGGCAGGCGCGGATCAATCAGGCGGGCCAGGCGCTGCCGTAACACTTCGAGATCGTCCACGCCCAGGGCCAGGGCCATGCGCCGCGCCGAGCCGAAGGCGTTGATCAACACCGGCATGGTGCTGCCCTCGACGTTCTCGAAGAGCAGCGCTTTGTTGCGGCTGACAGGGCTTTTGCTGACGCGGTCTGTGATCTCGGTGATCTCCAGGTGCGGGCTGACCCGCTCGCTGATGCGAAGCAACTCTCCTGCCGCCTCCAGGCGCGCGACGAATTCGCGCAGATCGGCATAGGCCATGAGCGGGACGCCTCCATCGTTCACATCATTCTGAACGCTCCGAAACCCTGTAGAGTTTATCACAAGCTTCTTGGGCCTGCCTACTGGTTTGCTGGGGTAGCCCGTTCCGCCTTTTAATTGTACAATATATGTGATATTCAGTTGTACAATTGACCAGAGGTAACGGATTGATGGATATAGTGGTAGACACGTCAGCGATCATGGCCGTCATCATCAATGAGGCACAGCGTGAGATACTGATTGACCTCACCAGGGGTGCTAATCTTCTGGCACCCGCTTCTGTGCATTGGGAGATCGGGAATGCTTTTTCCGCAATGCTGAGGAGGAAGCGGATCACTCTGGCAGAGGCCCTGGAAGCCATACGGATTTATCACCGGATTCCGTTGCGAATGGTCGAAGTGGAACTGCAAGAAGCGTTGAAGATCGCAGCTCAGGCAGGGATCTATGCCTACGATGCCTATTTGATTCAATGTGCGCAGAAATACAGAACACCTTTGCTCTCTTTGGATGCCGGGCTTGTCAAAGTGGCTGAGGCGATGGGCGTGGCAGTGATTAAAGTGGAGACAGGAAGATGAAGCTCTACACCTATTCGGAGGCACGGCAACGGCTCGCGGAGCTGCTGGAGAGGGCGGCACAGGAGGGGGAAGTGAGAATACGGCGGCGCGATGGGCGCGTGTTTGTCGTGAGACCTGAGCAGACGGAAGTGTCCCCCTTCAACGTCGAGGGCCTGTCTCTGGGGATGACGGTGGAAGAGATCGTGGAAATCGTTCGAGAAGGGAGGGAAAGGCATGGCTAGAGCGTGTTATGCGCTTTTCACCCCTCAACCTCCAGCCCCTTCTCCGTAAGCGTGGCGAAGGGCGTTCGCCCCCGCTAATCTCAATCGCGACGACACCCCCTCTCCGCAAGCGTGGCCAAGAGCGCGCTAGGTTGTGTTGACATTTGCACCTAATGGTCAAATGAATTCAAATCCATAGAATGCTCTTGGTAGATACTTGTCGATCCAGTCGAAGGGGAA
>FWWM01017798.1_pt1 | contig 10240 bp, 14 predicted proteins | sample 2228351 | NCBI WGS metagenome assembly FWWM01 (sample SAMEA103939774, study PRJEB20133) | metagenome
TGGCGGGGTCACTTGTTTTCAACCGCTTTTCAGCCACAAAAAGAGTACCGTAATCAGCCACATGGCAGCGGCTTATCGCGATAACTCAGCGCCTGGTTATCAGGGAAGCAGGCGTCAACGTCGGGACGGCAGAAAGTGGATGGCTCGCGCCAGCAGGCGGTAATGTTCGGGGGGAAGGGCGTCGGAGAAGAGCCACAGTTGCCGTGGCGACGCCGATTCAGAGCCTTCCGGCTCGGGACAAAGCACCAGCCTGAGCACGCCGGGCAGAATACGGCTTTTCTTGCCGAGCTGATAGCGGCGACCTTGCCACTGTAGCCACTGGCCATCCCAGACAAGCTCGAACGGGAGCTCGACGAGGGAGCGCCAGCTCAACCAGAGCGCCGCCAGCCAGACGGGCAGCAACAGCGCCCACTGCCAACCGGCAATCAGGCCAGCCACCGGCCAGAGCAGCAACAGAAAGAGGGCCACCAGCAAACATTGCTGATGGCGGGAGGGGTGAACCGTCATGATCACCCGCTCCACGGTATTACCCCTGGCGGTCGTGGCGCGCCTGATTGCGCTCCAGGATCATCGGGATCATGGCGGCAAATGCGGGATCGGCAGGGACACCATGACCCATGCACCATTTGAACAGATCCGGATCGTCGCTCGTCAGCAGGCGGATAAAGGTCTGCTGATCGGCTTCGCTCAGGGAGTCGAACTCGTGTTCGAAAAAGGGCATAAAGATCACATCCAGCTCGAGCATACCGCGACGGCAGGCCCACTTCAGGCGGGATTTTTCAACTGGGCTCAACATGGCACTCTCCTTACAAAGACCGGGGGATGGTACCAGCTGGATTTTCCGGCTGACAAACATTAGTTACGTCTTTACCATGCAGCTCACATACTTTCTCTCTGGAATACCATCGTGAGCCTGCAACCACCTGTTTTTCCTGCCGAGCCGACCCGCTTCTCCCTGACCAAGCTGGCCATCACCCGTATCAGCGGCCAGGATCGCGTCAAATATCTGCAAGGTCAGGTCACCTGTGATGTCAACGCCCTGCAACCGGGGCAACAGACCCCGGGTGGCCACTGTGATCCCAAGGGCAAGCTGTGGAGCAATTTCCGCCTGCTCTGCCTCGACGACAGTCTGCTGCTGCTGACCAGCCCCTCGGTACTTGAGCGTCAGCTGCCGGAGCTGAAGAAATTTGCCGTCTTCTCCAAGGTCGAGATCGCCGCCGATGAGCGTCACGCCACCGGGATCACCGGTACGGGCAGCGATGGCTGGATCACTGCCCAGTTCGGCCTTGAGCAGAGCGGTCTGATCGACGGCGGCATGGCGGTGAAGATTGAACAGGATCGCTGGCTGCTGGTCAGCAATCAGCAAGCCGATGCCCTTCCGCAAGGTGACGAGTCACTCTGGTGGGGGCTCGAGATCAAGGCGGGCCTGCCACACATGGAAGCTGTGCATCAGGGGGAGTTCATCCCGCAGATGCTCAACCTGCAGGCACTGGACGGCATCAGCTTCAACAAGGGCTGCTACATGGGACAGGAGACGGTGGCTCGTGCCAAGTATCGCGGCGCCAACAATCGCGCCCTGTTCTTGCTGGCAGGCACCACCGGCGAGCCGGTCGCCAGCGGCGATACCCTGGAGCTGCAACTGGGTGACAACTGGCGTCGCAGCGGCATGGTGCTCAACGCCTGGCAACAGGCCGGGCAGGTGTGGCTCACCGCCGTACTGCCGAAAGATACCGAGGCTGACGCCCAATTCCGCCTCAAGCAGGACGAAGGCTCCCGCCTCACCCTGCAACCCCTGCCTTACGCCCTGACCGAGTAAGGTCGGCTAGCGAGGCACCCGCGCCAGCAGTGCCTCCTTCAGCCAGCGCCCCGCCTGCCCCAGCGGGCGGGCGCGATGCCACTGCAACTCCAGCGCCAGCGCGTGGCTGGCGATAAAGTCCGGCTCCAGCACCACCACCTCGCCGCGAGCCAGCGGTTGATGCAGCAGAAATGCCGGAATAGCGGACCAGCCAAGTCCCCGCTTGACCAGCTCCAGCACCCCGAGATCCCCCTCGACCCACCACACCTGAGCCGAGATGCGAAAACGCTGACGCTCGCTCCCTTCCCGTCTACCGGTCACCATCAGCTGGCGTGCCCCCTGCAGATCGACCTCCCGCAGCGGCTGCTTGCGAGCTAATGGATGATCCGGTGACACCACCAGCGGCATGGTCACCTCCCCCAGCGAATGGGCGACAATGCACCTTCTGATAGCTGATGCCAAGCTGGGCCCGGCCGGTCACCAGCATCTCGGTCACATCTTCCATCAGCGGGAAGAGCAGCTCCAGCTCTACGGTCGGGTAACGAGTGGCGAACTCCTCCAGCAGGGTGCCGAGCCAGGGCAGGTGGGAGTCATCATCGATGGCCAGAGTGAGGCACGTCTCCACCCCGGCCGCCAGCTCCCCGGCAATGGATTGCAACCGTTCACTCTGCGCCAGCAGGATCCCCGCCTCCTGCACCATGCGGGCCCCCGCCTCCGTCAACTGCGGATAGCGGCCGCTGCGGTCAAACAGGGTGAGCGCCAGATCGATCTCCAGATTGGCGATAGCGCTGCTCACTACCGACTGCGCCTTGCCCAGCTTGCGGGCGGCAGCGGAAAACGAGCCGGTTTCGGCGGCCGCCAGCAAGATCCTCAGTTGTTCCAGTGATGGCGTCATCTTGTTGCCCTCCGGCAAGCCCTCTCATCCATCTATTTTAGCGATGGATACCAACATGAATCTATCGCGAAAGTTCTATAGATTAACCTGCAATTCGTGAATGAACCTGATTGAGAGAGTGACTTATGCGTACCCGTAACGATCGCCTGCGCCATGCCATTGGCTTTGAATTCATTGGCCTGCTGATTGCCGCCCCGCTGGCCAGCTGGGTTACCGGGGTCGGGCTCAACCATATGGGCCCGCTGGCACTGTTCTTCTCGGTGCTGGCCACCGTCTGGAACTACATCTACAACATCGGGGTCGACAAGCTGCTGCTCAAATATCAGGGCCATACCCACAAAACCCTGTGGCAACGGGTGCTGCATACCTTCGGCTTTGAGGGCGGTCTGCTGATCGTCGCGCTGCCGGTCATGTCCTGGTGGCTGAGCGTCAGCATGCTGGAGGCGCTGGTGCTGGATCTGGGCTTCGTCGTCTTCTACCTGATCTATGCCTTCGTCTACAACTGGGGCTATGACAAGGTGTTCCCCATCCCCCGCGAAGTGCCGCACGGCATGCCCCAAGAGGCGCGCTAAGGCACGAATCAGTTGGATTGAAACCGAGAAGTGAAGGCAACAGAAGAAACGACACGACCCCATCATGGCAGACATGATGGGGCCGCAAGAGGGGTCAGCGCTGGCAGGCCGGCTGATTCAGAGGTAAGGATTCAGGCCTGCCCGTCGCTCAAGCCTGGGCCTTGAGCTCTTCGCCGCTCTCGTCGGCAGCGACAGCCTCTTCAGGCTGGGCCTGAGCGGCCTGCAGCGCTTCCAGTTCGCTCTGATAATCGCTCAGGATCTGCTGGGCAACCGCCATATCTCCCTTGTGTTTGCGCTCGAACAGATGGTGCTGCACCACGCCGTTGAGATACTCCACCGTGATGGGCTGCTCCAGGGTGGCCATCAGCTCCTCTTTCTCCAGCTCGGCATTGATTTCATCGGCGGTCGTGCGCAGCAGCCCGGCCAATTGAACCAACATGCGGCGCTCACCTTCGCGCAGCAGGCTCAACATGCGGTTTCTCTGCTGCTCATTCTGTTGGGTCATACATTTCCTTACGTCAATTGGGAACAAGCCCGCTCATTCTGCCCTGTCCCCATGACAGCGTCTATCTCATGCCCCCCACAAATTTTTGGCGCTGGCTCACAAATGGCTACAGATGCTATTTGAAGTGGCTCTGGGGTATAGTAGCCGCTGATTTTCAGGCGCTTTTTTCACCCTCATCCGCAAACAGGGATGAGACGGCAAGGGCGCCTGCCCGGTTTACCCCAACGAGGTGAAGATCCGCTTTATGACCGACGCCATTGTGGTGCTCTGCACCTGCCCAGATCAAACCAGTGCCGACCTTCTCTGCGAACAGCTGCTGAACCAGCGGCTGGCCGCCTGCATCAATCAACTGCCGGGCGTCACCTCCGTCTATCGTTGGCAAGGCAAGGTGGAGCGCGCCACCGAGATCCAGCTCATCATCAAATCCCGCCAATCGCGCTTTGCCGAGCTGCAGGCATGTATTCAGGACAATCACCCCTATGAGGTGCCCGAGCTGCTGGCCCTGCCGGTGAGTGCCGGACTACCTGCCTATCTCGACTGGCTCAATGGGGAGACCTCATGACGTTCACCCGCTTGCTCTCTCCTTTGTTGCTGCTCTGTGCCCTGCTGATGACAGCGGTGGGCAGCGCCCCTGCCCACGCCAGCGGCGCCGATCTGCTCAGCTCGCTGGGCATTGAGGCCAACGCCAAACCCAAATTTTTGCAGGTCGATGAGGCATTTCAGATCGAGAGCGAACAGCGTGGCGATCAGCTGCTGCTGACCCTCCATATTGCCAACGATTACTACCTCTATCGCCACAGCCTGCGCTTCAAGGGGAACAACCTCACCTTCAGCGAGCCGACCCTGCCGGAAGGGACCGAGCACGAGGATGACTTCTTCGGCAAGACCCGGGTCTACTACAAGCAGGTGAGCATCGCGGTGCCGCTAAAGGAGGTGGGGGAAAATGCCACCCTGCGGGTGCGCTATCAGGGCTGTACCGACGGCCTCTGCTATCCGCCGACTGACAAGCTTATCGATGTGGCCCCGCTGGTCACGGCAACCACAGCGTCCACTGCTGAAACGGCACAAAGCGTCGCACCGGTTAGCCAGCAAGATCAGCTCGCCGCAGCCCTCGGCCATCAGGGGTTCTGGCTCAGCATCGTCGCCTTCTTCGCACTGGGGCTGGGGCTCGCCTTCACCCCCTGCGTCTTCCCCATGTATCCCATTCTGACCGGCATCATCGCCGGTGCCGGCCATCGCCTCTCTACCGGTCGTGCCTTCCTGCTCTCTCTGGTCTATGTGCAGGGGATGGCGGTCACCTACACCTTGCTGGGGCTGGTAGTGGCCTCGGCGGGCCTGAAATTCCAGGCGGCGCTGCAACACCCCTATGTGCTGATCGGCCTCTCGGTGATGTTCGTGCTGCTGGCCCTCTCCATGTTCGGCCTCTACACCCTGCAACTGCCGAGCAGTTTGCAGACCCGGCTCTCCGGCCTCTCCAACCGCCAGCAGGGTGGTTCTGTGGTCGGGGTCGCCATCATGGGGATGATCTCCGGGCTGGTCTGCTCCCCCTGCACCACCGCGCCGCTCTCGGGGGCGCTGATCTACGTGGCCCAGAGCGGCGATCTCTGGCTCGGCGGGGCGGCGCTCTAGGCGCTGTCACTGGGGATGGGTCTGCCGCTGCTGCTGCTCGGCACCTCGGGTGGCAAGCTGCTGCCAAAAGCGGGCGCCTGGATGGATGTGATCAAGCAGCTGTTTGGTTTTGCCCTGCTGGCGGTGCCGCTCCTGCTGCTGTCACGGCTATGGAGCGATCAAGTTACTACCCTCGCCTGGCTCGGCTGGGGACTGCTGCTGTGCGGCTACCTCTATCACCACAACCAGCACCAACCCCACTCGGTGGCCAAAAGCGTGCGCGGCTTCGTGCTGTTGCTGGCGATGATCAGCGCCGTGGTAGTGGGCAAGGATCTGCTGCAACCGGCCACCCCTGCTGCCCTCACGGCAGGTGCCGGTCAAACGGCGCCGCAGTTTGTCCGTATCAAGACCCTGGATGATCTCAAGGTGCAGCTGGCCGCCGCCCGCGGCAAGCCGGTGCTGCTCGACCTCTACGCCGACTGGTGCGTCGCCTGCAAGGAGTTCGAGCACAAGACCTTCAGCGATCCCGCGGTGAGGGCGCGCTTCGGCCAGATGGTGCTGCTGCAGGCGGATGTCACCGCCAACGACGATGCCGATGTGGAGCTGCTCAACAAACTCAATGTGCTGGGGCTGCCGACCCTCATCTTCTTCGATCGTGAGGGCAAGGAGCTGACAGGCCAGCGGGTCACCGGTTTTATGGGGCCTATCCCCTTTGCCAAACATCTCGAGATGGTAAGTGATGCACACTGAGTTGCGTCGGCTGCAGACAAGCGATGCACCTGCCTTGCAGCGGCTGTTCGAGCAGGCCCCCTCCTATCAGGCGGCGGTGAGCAATGACCCTCTCTCTGCACAGGCAGGAGAAGAGGAACTTGTCGCCTGCCCATCCGGCCTGCCTCTCTCCGACAAACATCTCATCGGCCGCTGGGAGCAGGGAGAGCTCACCTCTGTCATTGATCTGCTGCGCGGCTACCCCAATCCAGACACCGCCTATCTGGGTCTGTTACTGGTGGGGGAACCCTGGCAAGGGTGTGGTCGTGGTCAGTCGCTCTATCTTCACGCCTGCACGATGGCAAGCTCATGGGGGGCTACCCGGCTTCGCCTGTCAGTGATTGCCAGCAATGAGAGTGCTCTATCCTTCTGGCTGCGCAGAGGCTTCACCGAGTGCTATCGCCGCGAGCTGGCAGGTTATCGGGCCGAGGCCATCGTGCTGGAACGTTCACTGGAACCGTGAGCCGAGGTTTGCCGCCGCGCATTCGCGTGGCACAATCGCCCCTCTCGTTTTGCACTTGTCCGGAGTTTTGATGAAAAAGTGGTTCATCCCCCTGCTAGCCCTCTGGCTTTATGGCTGCAGTGCAGGGCCCGGTGAAGAGGATATCCGCCAGCAGGTCACCGCCAAGCTGCTGGCCGAGACAGACGCCAACCTGTTCGATATCAGCGACTTCACCATCCTCGGCAAGGAGGAGCGGATGGAGGGGGTCTATCTGGTCAAGGTGAGTTACCAGCTCCACTTCAAACAGGGACTCGATCAGTTGCAGGTGTTGCACGACGAGGACCTGGTCTACGACCGGGTTGGCCCCTTCCAGCAGGAGATGGGTCTGATGGATCTCGAGCGCAAATATGGCGAGTTCGAGGCGGGCCAAGTGCTGCCGCAAGAGGCAGAGGTGTGGATGATGAAGGACGAACAGGGGTGGCGGCTGGCTGAACCGGCCCAATAAAGGGCTTTCCGCCCCTTATGCTCTGCAACGACTCTCCTGCCGTTGCCAACCAGCTCAAACCTGGGTATCGACCCGATACCCTTTTCGCTCGGCAGGTTCGTTCGGCAGCTTGCTGGCCAATCCTGACAGCACCTCCTTGAGGGTGACCCCGCTCTCTGCTGCACCACTGCTCTCCAGCAGCTTGGTCAGCTGGCTCTGCAAGGGATTGACCGCTTCACGCTCGGCTCTTTGCTCGCTCTCTTTTTCCTGTCCGCCCTGCTGATCCAGCGTCTCCAGCAGGCGCTCCAGATCCCGCTTGAGCGGGTTCTCACTGCTGTCGGCGATGGCGAGTTTGCGCTGTTCCTGCTCTTGCCGCTGTTGTTGCTGCAATGCCAACTGTTGCTCCTGCTGCTGTTGCAGGGAGCCCATCATGGTGTTGATGAACGCTTCCAGCGAATCCCTGATTGAAACAGTGCCACCGCCGCTGCTCTCCCCTTGCGGTGACAGCCCCAGCTCATCCAGCACAGCGCCAAGGTCGCGCACCAGGCTGTCACTGCCCGTTGATGGTGAAGTCGCAGCCCGCTCCTGTGCCTGCACAGCGGGAGAACCCTGCCGTTGCGCCAGCGGGCTGAGCCCGCCTGACGCGACCACATTTATCTCCATCTTGGCCCTCCTCTCCCCGTCCTCAGCTCTTTCTCGGCAAGTATTCCGGCAAGCAGACACACCCTCGTCCCCTTGGCAGATAACCGCTCTCACACCTAAAAGATAGCGCCAACCGGACGAGATTGGCGCGAATGCATCTTTTGGTCTATCAGGCGGAACGATTGTGCCAACCCGCTATAAACAAGGGCTGGCAAGGGAGCCGGCGCTCAGCCATCACTGCGCAGGCTGACAATCGGCGTCAGAAGATATCCTTCATCCGGTGCCACAACATTCCCAGTGCCAGCAGCGGGGAGCGCAGCGCCGGGCCGCCGGGGAAGGTGATATGGGGCACGCTGGCAAAGAGATCGAAACCCCGGCTTTCGCCGCGGATCGCCTCGGCCACCAGCTTGCCTGCCATGTGGGTGGCATTGAGGCCGTGACCCGAATAGGCCTGGGCGTAGAGCACGTTGGGGTGTTCCTTGAGGCGGCCAATCTGCGGCAGCCGGTTGGCGCCAATCCCGATCATCCCGCCCCACTGGAACTCGATGGCGGTGCCAGCCAGTTCGGGGAAGACTCGCAGCAGCTTGGGCAGCATAAAGGCCTTGATATCGCGGGGATCCCTTCCCGAGTAGTTGCAAGCACCACCAAACAGCAGACGGCCATCAGCAGAGAGGCGGTAGTAGTCGAGCGCTACGTTCTGATCGCACACTGCCATGTTTTGCGGCAGCAATCGCTGGCGCAAGCGACGATCGAGCACCTCGGTGGCGAGGATGTAGGAGCCCGCGGGCAGCACCCGCCCCCCCAGCTCCGGATTGAGGTCGTTGAGATAGGCGTTGCAGCCGATCACCAGATAGTCGGCAGTGACCCGGCCGTGGGCGGTGGTCACTTCTACCTGCTTGCCGTAATCGATATGGGTCACCCGGGAGTGTTCAAACAGGGAAACCCCGAGGCTGGCTGCGGCGCGCGCCTCGCCGAGCGCCAGATTGAGGGGATGGAGATGGCCGGAGCCCATGTCGATGAGGCCGCCGATATAGCGATCCGACCCCACCACGCTATGGATATCTTCGCGCGGCACCAGCTTGAGTTCGTGCTCATAGCCCAGACTCGCCAGATGGTCGAGATCTTCCTCAAAGCCGGCCAGATGACGCTGACGGGTGGCCAGATCGCAGTAACCCCAGGTGAGATCGCACTCGATATTGAAACGCTCGACCCGCTCGCGTACCAGCTGCACCGCCTCCAGCCCCATCAGATCGAGCTCGCGCACTCCATCCTCACCAATCCAGCGGGCGAACTGGCTGGTATCGTGGCCGATACCGCGAATAAGCTGGCCGCCGTTGCGCCCGGAGGCGCCCCAACCGATTCGGTTAGCCTCCAGCAGCACCACCTTGTAGCCTGCATCAGCCAGGTTGATGGCGGTGTTGAGACCGGTAAAACCGCCGCCGATAATGCAGACATCCGCTTTCAGCTCGGCCTCGAGTTCCGGCCACTGCTGCAGATCGTTGCGGGTCGCGGCGTAGTAGGAGGCCGCGTGCTCCTGATATCCGATGTGCTTTCCTGCCTGCATGTTCAGCATCCTGCCTTGTTGCAAATTGTTTAATAAAATAAGCAAGCTTGTTTCGATAATACCCAGCTACGGCACGGCAAACCAGCTACCACGGATCACAGAAATGCAAAAGGCGCCGCGAAGGGCGCCTTTTCATGCAATCAAGGTGCTGTAACGAATTACAGTACGTCGATGGCGTTCAGGTCGGAGAAAGCCTGTTCCAGACGCTTGATCATGGAAGTCTGACCTTCACGCAGCCATACGCGCGGGTCGTAGTACTTCTTGTTCGGCTTGTCGGCACCTTCCGGGTTGCCCAGCTGACCTTGCAGGTAAGCTTCGTTCTTCTTGTAGAAGTGCAGCAGACCTTCCCAGGTAGCCCACTGGGTGTCGGTGTCGATGTTCATCTTCACTACGCCGTAGGAGATGGACTCGCGGATCTCTTCCAGAGTGGAACCTGAACCACCGTGGAATACGAAGTCCAGAGACTTGGCCGGGATGCCGAACTTCTCGGAAACGTACTTCTGGGAAGCATCCAGGATGGACGGGGTCAGCTTGACGTTACCCGGCTTGTATACACCGTGTACGTTGCCGAAAGAGGCAGCGATGGTGAAACGCGGGCTGATCTTGGACAGACGCTCGTAAGCGTAAGCAACATCTTCCGGCTGGGTGTACAGAGCGGACTGATCCATGTGGCTGTTGTCGACGCCGTCTTCTTCGCCACCGGTGCAACCCAGTTCCAGCTCCAGAGTCATGTTCATCTTGGCCATGCGGGTCAGGTACTCGCAGCAGATGTCGATGTTCTCTTCCAGAGACTCTTCGGACAGATCCAGCATGTGGGAGGAGAACAGCGGCTTGCCGGTTTCAGCAAAGTGCTTCTCGCCCGCTTCCAGCAGACCGTCGATCCACGGCAGCAGCTTCTTGGCAGCGTGGTCGGTGTGCAGGATTACCGGCACGCCGTAGGCTTCGGCAACAGCGTGAACGTGCTT
>FWWM01017799.1_pt1 | contig 10240 bp, 10 predicted proteins | sample 2228351 | NCBI WGS metagenome assembly FWWM01 (sample SAMEA103939774, study PRJEB20133) | metagenome
GAGATCTGACCGCGCTGGCACGCCATGCTCCTTGCGCCCTCTCGATAAACCTCAACCCCGCTTTTGAGAGCACAACATATAAGAACCTGCTGTTACTCACTCTCTTGCAGGCCCGCAAGCTGGATATCGCAATCTGGTTCGAGGTGGTGGAGTACGCCCCGCTAGAGAGCAAGGAGTTGGCCCTGATCGAGGCACTGCGCAGCCACGGTGCCCATATCGCCTGCGATGACTTTGGCACCCAGGAGTGCAATTTTCAGCGAGTGATGGCGCTCCCCTACGAGATCATCAAGCTGGATCGCTCTCTGTTGCTGCAAGCGACCAGGAGTAGCCATGCCTTGCGCATGCTGACCGGACTGGTGGAGTACCTGCAGCGACTCGGCATGAAGGTGGTGTGCGAAGGGGTGGAAAACCAGACCCATATCGAGATTGCCGATCAGCTCGGCTGTGACTATCAACAGGGTTACGTCTACGCCATGCCCTCCCCCCTCTCCCGTTGGGCCTGAGCGGCGGTTTCATTTCGGCATCCTGTCGGCTCGCGCAGCCAACAATGTCCTGCCAAATTGCATGATGACGTGGGGGCGAGTACAATCTCGCACCCCGAATATCCGGCGCTTCTTCTTTAGATAACTCCGGATATGCCGTCATCGGGTCGCGCTGCATTGAGCCTCCTCTCGGAGGGCATCTTGCACCGCAGCTCAACCACTACGATGCCATCAGGTGGCATCGTCCTGATTTGCAATCAGATATAAAGAGTCCACCATGTTTAAACCAGAATTGCTCTCCCCCGCAGGTTCCCTCAAGAACATGCGTTACGCCTACGCCTATGGCGCCGATGCCGTCTATGCCGGTCAGCCCCGCTACAGCCTGCGGGTGCGCAACAACGAATTCGATCACGAAAACCTGCAGCTGGGCATCAACGAAGCCCATGCGCTGGGCAAGCAGTTCTATGTGGTGGCCAACATCCAGCCCCACAACTCCAAGCTCAAGACCTTTATCCGCGACATGCGCCCTGTGGTGGAGATGAACCCCGATGCGCTGATCATGTCCGACCCCGGTCTTATCATGATGATGCGTGAAGCCTTCCCGGATATGCCCATTCACCTCTCGGTGCAGGCCAACGCGGTCAACTGGGCCACGGTGAAGTTCTGGCATCAGATGGGCCTGACTCGCGTCATCCTCTCCCGCGAGCTGTCGCTGGACGAGATCGAGGAGATCCGCATGCAGGTGCCGGAGATGGAGCTGGAAGTGTTCGTTCACGGCGCGCTGTGCATGGCCTACTCCGGCCGCTGCCTGCTCTCCGGCTATATCAACAAGCGAGACCCCAACCAGGGCACCTGCACCAACTCCTGCCGCTGGGAGTACAAGGTGCACGAGGGTAAAGAAGATGACGTGGGCCAGATCGTCCATCGTCAGGAGCCCATCGCAGTGCGTCCGGACAACACGCTAGGCCTTGGCAAGCCGACTGATGCCCTTGTGCTGCTGGAGGAGTCCAACCGCCCGGGCGAGTACATGAGCGCGTTCGAGGACGAACACGGCACCTACATCATGAACTCCAAGGACTTGCGTGCCGTCGAGCACGTCGAGCGACTGACCAAGATGGGCGTTCACTCCCTGAAAATCGAAGGGCGCACCAAATCCTTCTACTACTGCGCACGTACCGCTCAGGTTTACCGCAAGGCCATCGACGATGCAGTGGCGGGACGTCCGTTCGACCGCAGTCTGATGGGCACCCTCGAAAACCTGGCCCACCGCGGCTATACCGAGGGCTTCCTGCGCCGTCACAACCACAGCGAATACCAGAACTACGACTACGGCTACTCCGTCTCCGACACCCAGCAGTTTGTCGGCGAGATAACCGGTCGCAAAGGTGACATGGTCGAGGTTGAGGTGAAGAACAAGTTCCTGGTGGGCAACAACCTGGAGCTGATGACCCCGCAGGGCAACGTCCGTTTCAATCTGGAGCAGATGGAGAACCGCAAAGGGGAGCTTATCGACACCGCGCCGGGCAACGGTCACGTGGTCTATGTGCCGGTCCCGAAAGATCTGGATGTGAACTACGGCATCCTGCTGCGCAATCTGGGCGACAGCCAGGATACCCGCAACCCGCACACGGCGGCCTGAGATGGCGCTGCTCATCACCGACAAGTGCATCAACTGTGACATGTGCGATCCCGAGTGCCCCAACCAGGCCATCAGCCTGGGTGAGGAGATCTACGAGATCGACCCCAGTCGCTGCACCGAGTGCGTCGGTCACTATGAGAAGCCGACCTGCATCAGTGTCTGCCCTATCGACTGCATCATCTGGGAGCCCGCTCATGTGGAGACCTAAGATCAGCTGATTGAGAAGTTTGTACGGATGCACAGGCAGTAGCTGATGCACAGACCGTAAAACGAAAAAAAGGCCGAGCAATCGGCCTTTTTTGATCCTGCGTGCAGCGGCTGGCCATCACTTGCCGACCAGCCGGATCAGTTTGTCCAGCTCCCGCTGGGCCTCCAGCATCCGGGTCTGGGACTCCTCCAGCCTGGCCTGCCGCTTGGCAATTTTCTCCGGTTTGCCACTGACTCTCGCCTCCTGCAGCTCGAGCAGGCGCTCGTCCACCTCGCCGCGCAGTTTGTTAACCCGCTCTTTCTGCTCCTTGAGCAGACCTTCATCAGTACAGTTGGCCTTGATATTGCGCGCGGCCTGTTCGAGCCCGGCAATCTGCCCGGCATTGTTGTGTGCTTTGGCAAACACCAGCTGGTCATTGACGGCCTGCAGACGGGCCTTGCAACCGACCGCCTCACTGCCAAAGGCCTGACCCGCCAATAGCAGCAAGCCGGCTCCCAATACTTTCCACATCTCGATTCATCCGGTCTTGTTTGCGAGCTGACCATAAAAACCTCGATCGGCAGCAGGGTCAAGCAAGCGGGAAAAAGGTGCGACAGAAGTTGTGCAACATCACGCAATTGGCACCCTGTTGGTTCTACAATGGCGCTCTTTCCAATCGGGAGTCTGTTATGAATCAACAAATTGTGGTCATTGCCAACGGTGCCCCCTATGGCAGCGAATCCCTGTTCAACGCCCTGCGTCTCGCTATCGCCCTCAACGAACAGGGTGGTGCCAGCCTGAAGCTGTTCCTGATGTCCGATGCGGTGAGTGCAGCACTGGCCGGTCAGGCTCCGGCCGAAGGGTACAACCTGCGCCAGATGCTGGAGATCCTGCTGGCACAAGGCGTCACCATTCGCCTGTGCAAGACCTGCACCGATGCCCGTGGCATCACCGCCCTGCCGCTGATCGAGGGGATTGAGGTCGGCACCCTGCCGATGCTGGCCCAATGGACCCTGGCTGCCGACAAGGTGCTGACGTTCTGATCACCCCCTCCGGATCTCTTGCCCCTTTAGCTCTCACCTGACCCTCCATGGCCCCCGCCACGCGGGGGCATTGCGCGCGCCCCAGCCTCACTGACTACACTATCAATTGCCACGCCTGCTTGTTTGTCCCACCTCATGGACAGCGTAACGCCCAGTAATAAACCGAGGACGACGATGAATCCGACCGAACAGACCCTGCTTGAGCAGATGAGGATCACCGACTTCGAAATTGCCCATCGCAAGGAGTTATTGCTGCTCAATGAGCAGGATGTGGCGCGGCTGGCAAGTTATTGCAGCAAGATAGAACCACGGATCGACGCCCTGGTGGATCGCTTCTACCAGCAGCAGACGGCCATCACCGAAATCGCCCTGTTGATCGGGGATGCTGATACCCTCATACGGTTGCGCACCGCGCAACGGCGTTATGTGCTCGATCTCTTCAGCGGCCATTACGATCTGGAGTACGTCAACAACCGGCTGCGGATCGGGCTGGTTCACAAGCGGATCGGGGTCGAACCCAAGCTCTATCTGGCCGCCATCAACACCCTCAAAGCTCTGCTGATCGAGGATATGTTCGAGCAGATCCACGATGAACCGGAGCGCCTCGTCATGCTGGCCGCACTGGACAAACTCTTTCTGTTCGACATCACTCTGGTCTTCGAAACCTACATTCGCAGTCTGGTGTCGGAAATAGAGTCCTCCAGAGAGAAGTCGGAGAACTATGCCAAGAGTCTGGAACAGAAAGTACGCGAGCGGACCAAGCAACTGGAGGAGCTGAACCGCACCGATGCCCTGACCGGATTGCTCAACGTTCGCCACCTCAACGAGCTGTTGCTGCTGAGCCTGCGCACCTGTCAGCGCCGTGCCGAACCCATGGCCATCGCCTATCTCGATATCGACAACTTCAAGCAAATCAACGATACCGAAGGTCACCAGCGCGGAGACGAGATCCTGCGCATCGTCGGCAACTGCATCCGTCAAGTCTTTCGCGCCGAAGACAGCTGCTTTCGTTATGGGGGAGATGAGTTCTGCCTGATCCTCCCCAACTGCAACGAGAGTCAGGCGCGGGATATCTATCTCAAACGATTGGTCAACACCGTCAAGGAGCAGTTGGGCGATCTCACCCTCAGTATCGGCATAGTGCAGACCGGGCCGGAGCACTACGACGACGGGCTAAACCTGATCCGGCTCGCCGACGAGAGGATGTACGCAGCCAAGAAGGCGCTCAAAGAGAAGACGCCGGGTAGCACGCACTGAACATTCAGCATCACAGATCCCCGCATTAACCGGGTCAGCTCCGCTCAACCACAGACGTGGCCACAGCGGGACGCTGTACTCTGGCGCCCCACTCGTAAAGCGCAAAAATCGCCACACAAAGCAGCGCCATCAGCGCATAGAGCCACTGACCGCTCCATTGCTCGAGGATCCAGCCTCCCAGCAGGGCGCCGGCGGCTCCTCCCAACCCGGCCAGTGCACTGGCACCAAAGTAGCTCCCCTTGAGATGAGCGGGGGCCATCTGATCGATCAGCACGTTGAGCAGGTGACGACTCGTCGCCCGGCCTTCATAGTGCAAATCGTCGGCCTCCAGGGCGAAGTTGATGTGTTCGGCCAGATCCGGATCTTCTCGCAAGTTGACGGCGGTAAAGTACATGTTCTTGAAGCAGCCGCTGCAGGGCGCGACCACGGTATCGAAACCGGCCTTCTCGGCCATGGCCAGGTTGCGGGCGCACAGGGTGAAAGCCAGAATCTCGTCCACGTGGAAATAGGCCGTCGCGCCACAGCAATTCCAGTCTTCAAGCTCCACCAGCTCGAGCCCCAGGGCGCGCGCCGTCTCCACGCTCGAGACGTGGTAGGCCCGGGCCATCTTCTCGAGCGAGCAGCCCGGAAAGTAGGCGTAGGATTTCATGCTGGGGCTCCCATCGGTATGATCCGCTGGACCATGCGCCGGAAGTTCTTGATGCGCTTGATCCGCGAGGGTAGAACAGGCATCCGGCCCTTCAAGAGCAGAAGCGAGCCCATCTCGCCTTCCTGGATGATGCCTCGCGGCCCGAGGGTCAGCATGTACACCGGTGCCAGGGCCGGTTCATATGACTTGCCGGTGCGCATGATCATCTGCATGAAGTTGCGCTCGAACTTTGGACCGATCATGTCTTGCTTGTACTCGCCTCGCCACACTGAATAGCGCTTTAGCGCGTACATCATATCGGCAATATCGATGCCGGCCGGGCACCGGACCACGCACTGGTAGCAGGAGGCGCAATACCAGAAGGTGTTGGACGCCATGACCTCGTCCCGCAGATCAGCCTTGATCATGGCGATGAGCAGTCGGGGCCCCTTGTCCATGTATCTCGCGACCGGGCAACTCACCGAGCACGTTCCACACTGCAGGCAGCTGTTGATGGAGCTGCCCCGCACCGATTGCAGCAGGTTGTTTACCTCGCGGGCGAAGCCCCGCCTGGGCGCCATTTACGCTTCCTCCTGCCTGGCCTTCTTCCGCTCGTCCGCCGCCGCGAGCAGCGCTGCCACCTTGTCCAGCAGCACCCTCGGCTCGACCGGCTTCTCGAGCAGCTCGTCCACTGGTACGAAGTGCGGGTGCACCGGCTGACCAGGGAACAAGAAGGCCAGTTGCTCCCGGATGCCGGTGATGATCAGCACTGGCAGCTCCCGCAAGCGCGGGTGGCGGCCTATCTTGCGAGCCATCATGACGCCTTCAGCGCCCCGACCCATCATGATGTCCAATAGGAGCAGGTCATACGGTTTGCTCTCCAGGGCAGCGAAACCGTCTTTGGGATTGTACGCTGCATCGACGAGATAACCGGCCCGCTCTAAGATCGACCTGATGCCGGCGACGAACTCGGGATCGTCATCGACGATCAGCAGTTGTCGCTTTGTGTCGGCCATTTGTTCCCCCTTTCCAGGTGCCTGTGATCTGTTGTCGGCCCGCCTCGCTTCGGGCCCCATATTCTATGAATCGGGGCGGGCAGTGGAACCCGCCGCCGAAGGCAACCCGCCCTCGGCTTGCCGATCCTGGCCTACCGCAGGAAGCGCGGGCAGGAGGATGGTGAAAGTGCTGCCAACACCCAGCTCGCTTTGAACCTCTATCTGGCCGTCGTGCGCCTCAATAATGCGTTGCGTGATCGCCAGCCCCAAGCCAGCGCCATGCTCTTCGGTCTTGCCGGTGTAGAAATCGCGGAATATGTGCGGCAAGTCCTCGGGGGCGATGCCGACGCCCTGATCGACCACTTGCAGGACCACTGCGTCGGCCTCGCGCCGAGCCCGGATCTCCACTGGCCTGCCCGGCCGCGAGTACTTGACCGCATTGCCGAGCAAGTTGACCAAGGCCTCGACCAGGGTCCCCTCGTCTCCCTGGATGACGCCCACGTCCGGTGCCACCACTTTGTTGATTGTGATGTCCTTGCGCACCGCTTGTGGCTCTACGGTCTCCGCCGCTGTGTCGATCACCTTGACCACCGACACGGGGGCGAAGGACGCCTTCAGATTGGTGATATCGACGGAGATGACCCGAAGCCAGGTGTGGATGAGCTTGAGGAGATTGTCGATGCTGGCCTTCATTCGCTCCAGCCGGAGCTGCTCTTCCTCGGTCAGCTTGGGCGCCAGATCCTCAGCCAGGAAGTAGAGATTCTGTTGTACCGCGGCCAGCGGCGACTTCAGTTCGTGCGACACAATGGCTGCGAAATGCTCGCGGAGCGTCTCCCGCTCGCGCCGCAAGGCGATGGCCTCCTGCATCAGCCGCCGCCGCTCGAGGCCCCGCTCGGTGATCAGCCGCAGCTGATCGGGTGTGAAGGGCTTAGGTATGAAATCGTAAGCCCCCTTCTGCATAGCCTCTACAGCTGTGCTGACTGTGGCGTAGCCGGTGATGACGATGGTCACGATCGTCGGGTCCTCATCGCGCAGGCGCTGCAGCACCTCAAAGCCCGAAATACCGGGCATTTTCAAGTCCACGAAGACCAGGTCGGGCGCGAAATCACGCACCAGCTCCAGGCCGGTCGCGCCATCGGTGGCCGTTCTGATCTCGTAGCCGCGGCCCTTGAGGATCCGCTGGCACGAATCGAGAACAATCTCCTCGTCGTCGATGATCAGTATCCGTGGTGGCTCAGTCGCGACCATCAGGGTCAGCCCTTTCTCCCACCGGCAGACGAACCGTGAAGGTCGTGCCCTTACCTACTTCGCTCTCAACAGTGATCGTCCCGCCATGATCCCGGACAATGCGATAGCTGATCGCCAATCCCAGCCCCACGCCGTGTGATTCAGCCTTGGTGGTGAAAAAGGGCACGAAGATTCGGTCCAGGTTCTCCGGACTGATGCCGTGCCCGGTGTCTGACACAGCTACCTCCACCATCGAGCCTCCGGCGCGCGACCGCGTCGACACCGTCAGCGTGCCCTCGCCGTCCATGGCCTCCACGGCGTTGATGATCAGATTCATCAAGACTTGCTGAATCTGCGCTGGATCGACGGTGACTGGCGGCATATCATCGGCCAGTCGGCGCTCAACCCGCACATTGTGGAACAGCGCCTGCCGCTCCACCAGCGCCAGGGTGTCGGCAATGAGCTTGTTGACGTCGGTTGGGCGAGCTTCGGAAGGCCGCTGGCGAGCGAAGTCGAGCAGGCTACGCACGATCTTGGTGCAGCGCTCAGCCTGGGTGACTATCTGGCTCACCATCTCCTGTCGCTCGTCGTCCGGTGGCATCTCCTCGCGCAACAGCATAGCGTAAGCCACGATGCCCTGCATCGGATTGTTCAGCTCATGCGCCACCCCAGCCGCCAGCTGGCCGACCATTGCCAGGCGTTCGGAGCGTTGAATCCGGGTGCGGGCCATCTCCTGGATCTGCTCGTCCCGCTCCTTGAGAGCGCCGGCCATGGCGTTGAGAGTGTCAGCCAGCTCACGCAGCTCATCCCGCGACCGAACCTCAGCCCGGGCGTCAAGGTCTCCCGAGGCCAGCTGGCGCGACGCGCGGGCCAGCTCAGCGATGGCTCTGGACAGGCCATGCGACATGCCGTAGGCCAGCCCCATCGACGCCAGCGCGCCACTGAGGGCTACCGCCAGGAAGACCCGGGCCATGGCCCACTTGGCGGCCACGTAGCGCTGCTCCAGGATGCCAACGTACAGCATGCCGATGGGCTGGCCCTCGAAGTTGCGAATTGGCTCGTAGGCCGTGATGTACCAGCTGTTGACCACGAACGCCCGGCCAAGCCAACGCTGGCCCTGGCGCACGACCCTTTCGTAGACCGGCGCTGAGGCCAGGGTGCCGACGGCCCGCGAGCCATCTGCATTCCGCACGTTGGTGGCGATGCGCACCTGATCCTGAAAGATGGTCGCGGTGCCGATGTCCAGGCCGCGGTAAGTCACGTCCTGAAACAGTGTCTGTTTGATGCGATCCACCAACTCGTAGTTGCGGTTGAGCAGCACGCCACCGTACAGGACACCGATAACCGCGCCATCGTCATCGAACACCGGCTCGGCCACGCGCAGCATCATCCCGTCCTGGATTCGGGCTGTGGCCGCTGGTGGCGCCATAGCCGTCTCAATCAACTGAAACTCGGCCCGCCGCACCAGTTCTGGTGACTCCATGGCCAGCTCGCCGAAGGGCACGATGGCCGTGGCCGCCGCCCGTCGATGGTTGGCGATGACCCACTGGACCATCGGGTCCCTACCCATCTCAGTGCCCTCAAACTGCGGGTTCAGGGGCCGGGCCAAGACACGTCCGCTGCCGTCAGTGGCGTTCAGGATGTCCAATCCCTGGGTGATGCGCACCTCGTTGAGGATGCGCCGCAGCTCGAGCACGTCGGCTTCGGCGATGGCCCGCTTCACCGACGGCCGAACGGCGGTCAGCCGCACCACCAGGGCCAGCCGATCCAGAGCCAGGGCATAGATCTCGTGGGCGGCGTTCAGGTCGGTCGTGACGCGCTCCTGGGCTTCGGCCATGACGCGGTCCGATATGAGCCGCATGCCGATGACCACGAATACCAGGCTGATCAGCAAGATGACGAAGACGAAGGTCAATGTCAGCCGGGCGCCCAGCGAGAGGCCCGGCCGATCCGGCCAATGGCGCCAGCGACGCCCGGCGGCGCTCTTACCAGCCGGCGAATAAGCCGTCATGGCGAGCACCCAGGCAGCCAGACCAACTGGCCAAGCGGCATGCAACCCTGACGAACCGCCAACTGGCTGTCGCCGCCTGGCCACCGGCCGTGCTGGCGCTTGCGGCCGGCTCTCACGTCAGAAGATCGCCTCGTGGAGGAGTTCGACTACGTCTTTGACCACAAGCCGATCCTCCAATCCCAAGGTCTTCACGGCATCACTGAACATAGTGACGTCTTTGGGGCAGGCGACAACAAACACCTGCACGCCGTCCAGCGCTGCCGCCTCCCGGATCCGGGCGCTCCTGTACGGCAACTTCGGTCATCCAGATGCGTCCACCGCCGGCCCCGCAACAGAAGGTGCGCTCGCCATGGCGCGGCATCTCCACCAGGTGGCAGCCGGTGGCCGCGATGAGCTGCCTTGGCGGTTGAGTGAGACCGTTGTAACGGGCCAGGTAGCACGGGTCGTGGAAGGTGACCCTATAGCCAAGCTGCCGTTGGGGCTTGAGTCGGCCGCTGGCCAGGAGTGCCGCCAGCAACTCGGTCACGTGCTGGACGGGCCGGCCGGCCAAGAGCTCGGCCGGATACTCGTTGCGCAGCACGTTGAGGCTGTGCGGATCGGTGGTAACGATTGCCCGGAAGTCGCACCGCGACAGGATGGCAGCGTTCTTCTCGGTGAGCATCTCGTACAGACCTTCTTCCCCGATCCGCCGGACATCATTACCGGCGTTGCGCTCGGCCTCGTAGAGAATGCCGGAATCCACTTCGGCGCTGCGCAGCACTTCGGCCGTCT
>FWWM01017804.1_pt1 | contig 10238 bp, 8 predicted proteins | sample 2228351 | NCBI WGS metagenome assembly FWWM01 (sample SAMEA103939774, study PRJEB20133) | metagenome
AGAAAAACTTTTTGGAAAAAAACTTAAAATCAAATTTATTGAAGATCCAGAACAAGAAGAAACACAGCATGCAAAATTAAAGAAAACCGGTGAACAAACAATAGAAGATTACACAGTAGAGATCGAAAATACTCAACTCCAATATGCAAGTTTCGAAGGCTCTGGAAGTGTAAAAACTCAAGATGGGAGAACTATTAACTTCAACTTAGAGTTCAAAGAACTGAGTCTTTCATATACTCACATAAAAACTTCTGGAACGTATCAAGACCCACTTTTGCTTTCGCAGTTGAAAAATTCAAAAGGACAAGGTAAAATAATCGAGCTCGATATTAATCTTGATGGGGTAAAAGACAAATTCTATATCTCTCCAGGGGAAGGGCTTTTAGTCTTAGATAAGAACGAAAACGGGAAAGCTGACGATGGTACTGAACTCTTTGGTCCGAGTACCGGCGATGGTTTTAGAGAACTTGCACCGTATGATAGTGATGGAAACGGTTGGATAGATGAAAACGATCCGATATTTACAAAACTTAAGATCTGGACAGTTAACGAACGTGGTGAAGAAAAATTAGTTGGACTTTTAGATTTCAATGTCGGTGCTATCTTTCTTGGACGTGTTTCAACCCCGTTTGACTATGGAGATAAGAGATTATTGAGTTCTGGAATATATTTAGGGGAGGACGGAACAGCAGGAACAATTAGACAATTTGATATAAGAGTATAAAAAAGGTGCCTCGAAAGAGGCATCTTTTAGTGTTGGCAAGTGTCAGAATCCAAATTGTGTGGTATAATTATTTAAAGTTGAATTTTACGGATGTTGAAGTGGTGAGAAGATATGTTTGAACAGGGCAGGTCTTATTGCATCATTTCATTGAACACTTCATATATTGAAGAATATCTGAAAAAGATTATCGATTTTTCTGATTTAGAAAGCGTTTATGTGATTAAACCTATTGATAATATAGGTATAGATGAGATTAGAAACGCTATAGATTTTCTTTCTGTTTCCAAGGAAAAGATTAAGTATCTTGTTATCTACGATTCAGAAAAGATGACAGTTGAAGCGGTTAACGCATTTTTGAAGACTTTAGAAGAACCGAGTAAAGGCTCCGTTATAATCCTTACAACAACAAAATGGAAAAATTTGCTCAAAACTGTTAAAAGCAGAGTTGAGAAAAGAGTTGTTAGATTAGATTACTTAGAAGATTTAGGGGAAGTAAATTCATTTAATACTTATTTAGCATTAAAAGATTATTCTTTCTACCTCAAGATTTCTAATGGGGATTTTGTACATACTGAAGATTTTTTTGAAAACATCGAAGAACTTGATAAATACAGTATTTCGTTAAATTTCTACGAACTATTAAATCAATATCTTAAAATTCCATATTCTCAATATTTAGAATTTGTTCGAAGATTCAAAGAGATTAAGATGAGCTTAGATATTTTGAAATCTGTCGTTTTGTCCGCTATGTGGTGCGGTTTTGAAATAACTCAGAATGATACTAAAAAAATATCTAAAGCAAATGAGTTTTTGAGATTATGCGATGATATTCTCAAGAGCAAAGTTGCAAATTACAACTACTTTATGACAGTTAGTGCAGTGTTGATAAATTTAAGAAAACTTTTGGTTGAGGAGGGAAATAAGTGAATTTAGTAGCTACAGTATACGGTATAGAGATTTTTCCACTTGGGAAGATATTTTATTATTCCGAAAATGGTGAGAATATACAAAAAGATGATTATGTAATAATCTTAGATGAATACGGAGTTGATTATGGAACAGTCATATTGGGACCTAAGGAAGTCAGCATAGACGAGGCTGATTATGAAATTAAACCCATAATGAGAAAAGCGACAGATGAAGATTTAGGTACAATCCAAGAAAATGAAAAAATAGCCCGAGAAGCTGAAAGTATTACAAGAGAACTTGTTAGAAAACACGGATTGCCGATGAAAGTATTGAATGCTAAATACATCTTTGACCGTTCAAAATTGGTCATTTTCTTCAGTTCAAAAACTCGTGTTGATTTTAGAGAACTTGTAAAAGATATCGCCAAACATTTCAGAACGAGAATAGAACTCAGACAAGTCGGTGCAAGGGACGAAATGAAGCATATCAAAGGTTTGGGACTTTGTGGGCTTAGAAGTTGTTGTTCGTACTTTTTGAGAGACTTTGAAAGTGTTACTTTAAAGCACGCAAAAAAACAGCAAATGATGATTAATACCTCAAAGATAACAGGACCTTGTGGAAGATTACTTTGCTGTCTCAGTTACGAACATGATTTTTACCTAAACACTTTGGAAGGTATTCCAGACGAAGGAAGTACGATATTCTATGAAGGAAAGATTGCTAAAGTAATTACAGTCAACGTCTTTCTTTCAAGAGTTACAGTATTGACTGATGATGGAGAAATGATGAGTTTACCATTTTCTTACTTTAAGGAGGAAGAAAATGCAGGAAATTGGAAAATTATTGATCACGGTAGGTCTGACAATTTTGTTGATGGGGTTGATAATCTTTCTGATATCGAGGATAAGTAACATCGGAACTTTTAGATGGTTACCCGGTGATATAGTAATCAAAAGGGAAAATTTTACTTTTATTTTTCCAATAACAACGCTGATGCTTTTAAGTGCGCTTTTTTCTTTTATTACTTGGCTTATCTCGAAAATCTTTAAGTAGTAGGAGGAAGTTTTAAGACGTGAATGAACTAATCGAAATAGGAACTCTAAATATTGAAGAAATGCTGAAATTTGCAGAAAAGTTTTCTAAATGTCTTTCTGTTGGCGATGTAATACTGTTGATAGGTACTCTTGGAAGTGGGAAGACTACGTATACAAAAGGAATTGTTAAAGGTCTCGGTGGAGACGAACGTTTGGTGACAAGTCCTACTTACACTTTAGTTAATATATACAACGCCGATAAAACGATATTTCACGTTGATGCTTACCGTATTCAAAATCCTGAAGATATCTTTTATTTACTTGAAGGTGAACTTGAAGATAATGAGGGAATCTTTATTATTGAATGGGGGAATTTAGTCGAAGATAACTTTGAGGGTGCATTAAAGATTTACTTTGATTACGATGGATTTGATAGTAGACGACTAAAACTTGAGTGTAGTGTCGAAGCAAAAACCGAGCAAATAAGGAGGTGTCTAAATAATGGCTAAAAAATTTGAAAGACTTGAAAAAGAAGCAAATAAGCAAAGGAAAGAAAGGATAACTATTCCGGAAATTTTGCCTATAATTCCAATGCGCAGTAATACCGTTATATTTCCAGGTACAGTCTTTCCGTTTTACGTTGGAAGAGAAAAGTCGTTGATGTCGTTGGAAGAATCTATGGAAAATACAAATCAGATACTTTTTATTGCGAATCAAGAAGATATAACAGTTGAGGAACCAAAATTTGAAGACCTATACTCTATCGGAACAGTTGTTCGTGTCCTTGAGATTGGTAAACTTCCCGATGGAACTTTTAAAGTTTTAGTTGAAGGTATAACGAGAGGTAAAATATCAGAACCTGTCGAAGACAAATACTTAAAGGCTAAGATAGATCTTATAAAATCAAGGTATAGAAGGTCAAAAGAGCTCACCGCGCTAATGCGAATGGTAAAAGATGAGCTTTACAGATACGTTCAACTCTCAAAAAAGATACCACCAGAAGCTATGATGCTTTTAGAAAACGTCGACGATGCTGATGCTTTTGCGGATATTTCAGCTTCTCTAAGTCCTGGAAGTTATGAAGATAAACAGAACCTTTTGGAAACAGTGGAACCAAAAGAGAGATTAACGAAAATTTTGGATATCTTAGCAAAAGAGCGTGAACTTTTAGAACTTGAACAACAATTAGATCAAAAAGTTAGACAGAGAATCGAAAAGACACAGAAAGAATATTATCTTAAGGAGAAACTTAGGGCAATTCGAGAAGAATTAAGTGGCGAAGAAGATGTTGAAATAAAAGAGTTAAAAGAAAAGATTGAGAAAGGAAATTATCCAACGTTTGTTAAAGAGAAAGCGTTCCACGAGATTGGAAGACTTGAGAAGATGTCTCCGTATTCTCCGGAGGCTTCTGTAATACGTAATTATCTCGATTGGATTTTGAATCTTCCTTGGAATCAAAAGACAGAAGAAAATAATGATATATTCAAAGCTGAAGAAATTCTCGAGAAAGACCACTACGGTCTTGAAGAACCAAAGAAAAGAATTTTGGAATTTTTAGCTTCAAGATCTCTATCTGATAAAGCAAAGGCACCGATAATATGTTTTGTAGGACCTCCGGGAGTTGGTAAAACTTCACTTGCAAAGTCTATAGCTAAATCACTCGACAGAAAGTTCGAGAGAATGTCGCTTGGTGGTTTAAGGGATGAAGCCGAAATTAGAGGTCATAGAAGAACCTACGTTGGAGCTTTGCCAGGAAGGATAATTCAACTAATAAGAAAAGCGGGAGTAAGTAACCCTGTAATTCTTTTAGATGAAGTTGATAAGATGGGGATCAGTTTCCAAGGAGATCCAGCATCTGCACTCCTTGAGGTTCTTGATCCAGAACAAAACAAGGAATTTACAGACCATTACTTAGAAATTCCATTTGATCTTTCAGATGTACTTTTCATAACAACCGCTAACGTACTTTATTCCATACCTGATGCTTTAAGAGATAGGATGGAAGTAATAGAAATATCAAGCTACACTGATATAGAAAAGTTCCACATTGCAAAAAAATATATCATTCCTAAAATACGCGAAGAGTTTTCTGAAATAAAGAAAGAATTCGTAACCTTTAAAGATGATTCTATAAAAAAGATTATAAACGAATACGCAATCGAGCCTGGAGTAAGGGAACTTGATAGGATGTTGCATTCAATATTCAGAAAAGCTGCGTTAGATTATGTTAAAAATAAGAAAAAAGTTACAGTTGATCCAGAAAGAATAGTTGAATACCTTGGACCAGAAAAGATTAAACAAGAAGAAAAGATTGAAGAACCTGAAATAGGAATAGCAACAGGGCTTGCTTGGACGCCGTACGGTGGAACGACACTATATGTAGAAACTGCTTTTGTTAATTCAAATTCTCCGAATCTTGTTGTCACTGGTCAACTTGGAGATGTAATGAAAGAATCTGTAAGGATTGCTTTAAGTGTTGCTAAAAATTACACAAAAACCGATGAATCAGTAAACGAGAGACTTTCAAAGTGTGAACTACATATTCACGTTCCTGAAGGAGCTGTTCCAAAAGATGGACCAAGCGCTGGAATTACGTTGACAACCGCTCTTATATCTCTGTTTAATTCAAAGCCAGTAAGAAATGACATAGCTATGACTGGAGAGATAACTTTAAGAGGAAAGGTTTTACCTGTTGGTGGAATCAAAGAAAAAGTCTTAGCAGCTTACAGAAAAGGAATAACCACTGTTATTCTTCCAGAAAAGAACAGAAGCGATATTGAAAAGATACCTCAAGAAGTAAAAGAAAAGATGAAATTTATTTTTGTCAAAGAAATAAGTGAGGTTCTAAAGGAGGCTTTAATCGATGAAAAACCCAATAAAAAACGCCGAACTCGTAAAAGTGGTAGCAACACTTGATGATAAATTTCCGGAACCTTTGGAAGGTGAATACGTACTTGCCGGCCGTTCAAACGTTGGCAAATCTTCGTTTATAAATTCGTTAGTTGGTGGAAAAATAGCTTACGTGAGTAAAAATCCTGGTAAAACCAGAACAATTAATTATTACCTTGTAAGCAATAAATTCTACATAGTTGACTTACCAGGCTATGGTTACGCTCGAACTTCTCAAAAAGATAGAGAAAATTGGAGAAAAGTAATTGACCAATATTTTAATAAAAGAATGTGGAATATAAAAAAACTTTTCGTTTTGATAGATTCAAGACATAATCTTATGGAAAGTGATCAAACACTTTTAGAATGGATTTCAGAACTTGACCTTAATATAGTCGTAGTTCTTACAAAGGTAGACAAGTTAAACAATACCGAGTTAAAAAAGACGTTAGATTATTTTGAAAAAGAACTTGAAGTCTATCCGATCGAAAGAATAATACCATTTTCCTCAATAACTGGAAGGGGAAAAGAAGACGTATATCGAATAATATTTGATGAGCAAGGAGGAAAGGTATGATAAAACATAAAATTCATTCTCTTTTGAAAAGTATTCTTTCAGAATACGACGTTGATGTAGACTTTGTTGTTGAGGTACCACCATCACAGTTTGGTGATTTTTCATCGAACGTTGCTATGGTTAGTGCAAAACATTTGAAAAAGCCTCCGATAGAGATAGCAAGAAATATTGTTGAAAAACTCAAAAATTACCCGATGTTTGATGAGATCTCAATAGCTGGTCCTGGATTCATTAACTTCAAAGTCTCAAAGACCTACTATGTTGACTTTTTAGAAAGTTTTCTGCGCAAAGGTAAAGAAGTTTGGAACCTCAAAAATAAAAATTACAAAATAATTCTCGAGTACGGTAGTGCAAATCCCACAGGACCATTCACAGTTGGACACGGAAGGCAGATAATTATCGGTGATGTATTAGCAAACGTTTTTAAATTTTACGGATACGATGTTTTCAAGGAAGTTTACATAAATGATGCTGGTAGACAGATTAAACTTTTAGCAAAATCAATCTGGGCAAGGTATAACCAGCTTTTAAGAGAAGATGAACCTATTCCTGAAGATGGTTATCGTGGTGATTACATTATAGACATAGCAAAGATTGTACTTGAAAAAGAAGGAGAAAAATACAAAAAAGTATGGGACGATTCTGTAGAAGAACTGTTTAAAAAATATGCATTAGAAACTATGATGGGCTCTTTCAACCAGACATTTGAAAAACTTGGAAGTACTTTCGATAACTTTTACAGTGAAAGAACTCTTATTGAAGATGGCACGGTTGATGAAATCTTAAGAATTCTTAAAGAACATAATTTAACGTATGAATCTGAAGGTGCTTTGTGGTTTAAAGTATCTGAATTTGAAAAAGATAGCGATAAAGTTTTGATTAAAAGTGATGGAAGCTACACGTACTTTCTTACAGATATAGCTTACCATTACAGAAAATTCAAACGCGGATTTGATAAAGCAATTGATATTATGGGAAGCGACCATCATGGTCATATACCAAGAATGTACGCTTCAATGAAAGCTTTAGGTATTCCGGAAGACTTCTTAGTTTTCTTATTGCATCAATTTGTTACGTTGAAACGAGGTAATGAAATTGTCAAAATGAGTACCCGTGCTGGTGAGTTTGTAACACTTGATGAATTAATCGATGAAGTTGGAAAAGACGCAACAAGATATTTCTTCTCGATGGTTGACATCAATACGCACCTAAACTTTGACCTTGAACTTGCAAAATCGGCATCTAATGATAATCCGGTATACTATGTAAAGTATGCTTATGCGAGAATATGCAGTCTTTTTGAAAATGCGAAAGAAAAGAATATAGAATTTAAACTTGGTGAGAATATCGAGTTACTTACGAAAGATGAAGAATCACAGATTATCAAAGAAATATCGACATTTGATGATACTATTGAAAGAGTAGTCGAAAGACTTTCTCCACATTACCTAACAGACTATTTGGAAAACCTTGCTTCAAAGTTCCACAAATACTACTCGGAAAACAAGATTGTAGATCCTAATAACGCAGAGCTTAGTAATGCACGTCTCAATTTGGCTTATGGTGTAAGAAATGTACTCAGAATAGGCTTAGAATTACTCGGTATAGAAGCTCCAGAGAGGATGTAGAGTTTCTGAAAGACTTCTAAAAGGATGTGGTGGCTACGAAACTTGAAGAAATTTTTTCCAAGTATATAATGGAAATTTCAAAGGCAACAGATGAACAAGGAGTTTATAAAACTTTTCAGACAACCGTTGAAAAGTTTCTTGATTTTGAAAAAATCAATATTTTCAAAGAAAATTCAGTTGTTTTCGCACAACCAGAATCTGAAAGTATAAAAAGGGAATTGTACGAAGATTATATTACGTTTATTGAAGAGAGGTTATCACCTGCTTTTATTCCCTGCGAAGTTGATGGTAAAGAGAAATATGTTGGTATTGTACCGATGGTAAAAAATGGAAAAATTTTGGGAATGATAGTAATTCAAACAAACGATGAAGTTAGCGAGGAGAAAATAGATTTTCTTCAAATATTTGCGTATCTTGCAGGGACAACTCTTGAAAATTTAAAACTTCTCGAATTCGTAAGCCGTTCAAAAGAGTATTTTGAAAACATTATCGAATCTTCGTCAGATGGAATTATAGTCCTCGACGAAACGGGAAATAGTGAATTCAAAAATAAAGTTGCTACTGAGTTTTTGGAAAACTTAAAAGAACTTGAATTTATCGTAAAGGAACTTATAGATACTCAGCAGTTCTTTAGAGAAGTTGGATTGTCTGAACAGTATTTTGTTATAACATTAAAAGAAGTATATTTACTTAACGAAAAGAAATTTTTGGTAAATATAAGAAACGTAACGAGTGAAAAAGAAATTCAAAAATTGAAAGAACTTGAAAAAATTAAAGCTAACTTTATAGCAAACTTATCTCACGAATTGAGAACACCACTGAGTGCTATAAAAGCCTATACAGAAACTATGATGACATTAGAACTATCAAAAGAAGAGATGAATGAATTCATACCTATAATTTATGAGCAGTCTAATCGTTTAGAAGATTTAATAAACGACCTATTCGACTATGCAAGACTTGAAAGTGGAGAACTTATTTTGAAGAAAGAGAACTTTAAACTCGGTGAAGTTGCTAATAAAGTACTTTCTAAACTCTCAAAGAACGCTGAAAAGAACAAAATTAATATAGACGTAGAACTAGTTGATATTGAAATATATGCCGACAGGTACAGTTTTGAAAAAGTTTTTTCGCATCTTTTAAATAACTCTATAAATTTCTACGATAAAGAGAAAGAAGAACGGTACGTAAAATTATCGGTTTCTATAGACGAAGAGATTCTTAAAATAACTGTTGAAGACAATGGAATTGGAATTCCAGAAGACAAGTTTGAGAAGATATTTGAAAAGTTCTACAGAATCGATAATGAACTCACTTACACAGTTTCTGGTGCTGGTTTAGGTCTTGCAATAGTTAAAGAAATCGTAGAAGAATATAAGGGCAAAATAGAAGTCGAATCAAAAGTCTCAGAGTTTACAAAATTCACAATAAAAATTCCGTTAACCTCTATAAGTAGGTGAATTGATGTTCAAAGAGTTGATGTACTCTGTTAACGAGCTTCCAACACCTGATGTTATAGTAGAACAGATAATCGCAACCGCATCGAATCCGAACGTTAGTGCAAAAGAGCTTGAAAAAGTTATAGCTCAAGATATAGGGCTTTCAACAAAAGTTCTAAAGCTTGTTAATTCTGCTTATTATGGACTTCCAAGAAGAATTTCGAAACTTTCGGAAGCTATAATGATTTTGGGCTTTAAAACTGTGAGAAATTTAGCGTTAAGTGTTTTTACATATTCAGCTTTAAAATCTTCCAATAAATCAAAGATAGACCACGATAAACTTTGGACACATTTTATGCTCACAGCAATTTTTTCTGAAAGTATTGCAAAATATATTGGATATATTCGTAAAGAGGAAGCTTTTATGGCTGGAATGCTTCACGATGTTGGTAAAATTGCACTTGATATATTAGCACCGGAGTATCTTTATCAGCTAACAATAGCAAGTGAAAAGACACTTAATCCTATTTTTCGAATTGAGTACGATAATCAATTTGAGTCCCATACAGAACTTGGTGGAGATTTACTTGAATTGTGGAAACTTCCCGAAGAGTTCGTCGCAGTTGCGCGACTTCATGAACTTCCGTCATTAACTCCGGATAGTCCGTACATAGAAATAGGTTGTATCGTACACCTTGCTAATTTCTATTCAAACTTAATTTTACCAGGTCATTCCTATTCTTATGGCGTTCCATTTTTAGATCAAATTGTTTTTAAGAAATTGGCGTTAAAACCATCACAATTACAAGCGTTACTAAGCGATTTGACACGTATATATGAAAAATCACTTGATCTGTTAAAAGGAGGCGTTGAAGATGAAACAAGAGTATAAACTTAGAATGTTAGAGTCAGAATTGAGAAACGTTTTGGTGGAAGCTTTGAGAGAATTGAAAGACGAAAAATTAGAGCCAGTGAAATTAAACATAACTATTTCAAGAGTTCAAGTATCAAAAGATAAAAGATACGCAGATATATTTG
>FWWM01008193.1_pt1 | contig 10236 bp, 9 predicted proteins | sample 2228351 | NCBI WGS metagenome assembly FWWM01 (sample SAMEA103939774, study PRJEB20133) | metagenome
CGGCGAACATGTCCTTCATCCGCCGCAGCTGCTCGGGATCCATCGAGCGCAATGCGTGGGATGCCTGGCGAAAGTACATCTCCGAAGCCTGTCGGCGCAGGTCCTCGAGGAGCTCCTCCAGCTTCTGGCGAGCCTCCGGAACTATGAAGTCGTGCTCTTGCATGGCCCTCAAGCGTTTGGGAACCTCCCTCGGCATCAGGTCAAGGTCTGCGAGGGCGTTATGGGCTTTCTCCATGAACGCCTCGACAGCAGCCCTGTCGGCCCCCTCGGCGCCCTCTTCGAAGCGTGTCGCCTCCGCCAGCCGCCGCTCGATCCCCTGCCGCTCCAGCGCCTCGATCTCGTTCAAGGCGTCGTCGATCCGCTGCATGATCCCCGAGGGGTCGTACCGCCGCAGCAGCTCCCGACGCCGCCTCGCCAGGCGCCGCATGATCTCGCCGAGGCCCATGAGCTGCCGGCCCTCGCGCTGGAGCCCCTCGTAGAGGAACCTCCTGAGGACACCGGCGATGTCTCCGTGTTCGAGGAACTCGTCGGACAGCTCGTCGAAGAGCTCCTCGGCGCTCAGGGGGAAGGGTTCCTGGGTACCGTCCCAGCGCGAGTAGGAAGCGGCCCTCGGGTAGGGACCAACTTTTGCGTATGTATCGCCGTTGAATTCGGCGCCTGGGGCCGTGCCGGGCGACATCACCGGTCCTTCGAGTAGCGGACTGCCTGGGCGGTAGCGGTCTTGTTCAGCCTTCTCGTCAGGTGCAGGCCCTCCAGCACGAACTCCAGCGCGGATGCCAGTGCCCCCGGAGACTCCCCCACCCCCAGGGACCGGAGCTCGCGGGTCACCTCGGGGCCCGGGTTGATCGCCTCGATCATCTCCTTGGCCGGAGTCAGGTCTGCTACCGTCACCACGAGTCCCTCGTCGAAGCGGGCGAGCAGGCTCTTGTATCTCTCCGGCCTGACTTCCTTGCGGAAGACCGAAAGAGTGGCCTCCTTTACGATCTGCTCTATGACGCGGCTCTCCTGGGTGTCGGAGAAGGCCTCCACTTCGAGCTTTCCGGACATGGAGGAAGCAAGCGCAGCCAGGTCCACTATGCGGGGGACTACCTCTTCCTCGCCGGTCCTCAGGGAACGCCTGAGTGCGTTGGCGACCAAGAGCTCGTAGTTGGCGATCGTGAGCCTCACCGAGACGCCCGACACCTGGCTCACGCTCGGCGACCTGCGGGCGCGGTGAGTGATCTCTCCCACTATCCGGCGCATGAACTCGGGCACTTCGAGGCGCTTGCCACCCAGGTCGGGAAGGTGCGCTTCCTGGTCCACGATCTTCAGCTCGGTCTCGACGTCGGGCGGGTAGTGGGTGCGGATCTGGGAACCGAAGCGGTCCTTGAGGGGCGTGATAATCCGGCCCCTCGACGTGTAGTCCTCCGGGTTGGCGGATACCACCAGCATGATGTCCAGCGGCAGCCTGATCGTGTACCCGCGTATCTGGACGTCTCGCTCCTCCAGGACGTTCAGGAGCGAGACCTGAATTCGTTCTGCGAGGTCAGGTAGCTCGTTGATCACGAAGATTCCCCGGTTCGTCCGGGGTACCAGGCCGAAGTGAATCGTGGACTCGTCGGAGAGGTAGCGTCCTTCGGCGACCCGGACGGGGTCGACCTCCCCGATCAGGTCAGCCACCGAGACATCCGGGGTGGCGAGCTTCTCCGCGTACCTCCTCGAGCGGTGTACCCATTCGACGCCCGCCCGGTCGCCCTGCTCGGCTACCAGGGACTTGCCGTAGGCCGAGATGGGGTCGTAGGGGTTGTCGTTCACCTCCGAACCCTCGAGGATGGGGACGTACTCGTCGAGGAGATCCTGGAACCTTCGGATGATCCGGCTCTTGGCCTGGCCTCGCTCGCCCAGGAAGACAATGTCGTGGCCTGCCAGCAGCGCGTTCTCGACCTGAGGGATGACCGTGTCGTCGTAGCCATGAATTGCCGGGAAGAGCGGCTCGCCCGAAGCGATCTTGGCCAGCGCGTTCTTCCTCACCTCCTCCTTCACGCTCAGGACCTCGTAGCCCGAGGCTTTCAGCTCGCCCAGCGTCCTGGGCAGCTCGGGCGGTCTCGAGGTAGAGGGGCTGTCGGTCACGGGAACCCCTTTCTCGGTCGGGAACTGTCGGGGACCTCGTTCGGCGGTCGAGTCAATCCTAGCCCGAGTCTGCCCGGGGCCGGTACGCCCTCACGAAGGCGGGTCTCCGGGAGGCGCTCCGGCGCGTCTAGGACCAGGATCCAGCTACGCCCTCAGGAAAGTGGGGTCTGCGACTTGGGGCTGAGCCCGCCCCCCGGCCAGAAGGGGCCCTAGAAGGTAGGCCTCCGGCCAGACAAGGAGCTCGCTCACTGCGTGGGCTCTCGCCTGATGATGCGCTCCAGGTCCTCGATGAGCTTGGACTTCCGCAGGTCTCGTTCGACACGCTTCCTCAGATCCTCGTCGTCGAGGACGAGCAGCCCAGAGAGCTTCGTTGCCAGCTCGTAAGGGTCGAACGGCTTGGTCGTGAGGTCGATGGCACCGAGCTCGTAGGCCCTCTGGCGGTCTGCCTCGGAGGTCTTCGCCGTCAACACTGCCACCCGGGGCCGTCGCTGCTGGCTCTGGAGGTAGGTGAGGACGAAGAAGCCGTCCCCCTCGGGCATGGCAAGGTCCAGGACGACGAGGTCGTAGTCGCCACCCTCCAGCCGGTCGACGGCTTCGCTGCCCGTCCCCGCCTCTTCGACCTCGAAGCCGAACTCGGAGAAGACCAGCTGGAGGACCCTCCGTACATCTTCGTCGTCGTCTACGACCAGGACCTTGGCCATCAGAGCTCCGCTACAGTCGCGCCCCGCAGTGCCTGCAGTTCGAGTAAGCCCGGCCGACGATCTCGCCGCAGGACGGGCACCTGCTCGGGTCGATCCCGCCGGAAAGAGCGCGCTTGAGAGCAGAGAGCGCTACCGCTCCTGCAGCTACGAACATGGCTACAAGCAGCACGAGCTCCACGTCGGACCGGGCCTCATAGGTGCCGTCGTAATCGTCGGGCGGCGGAACTGGGCTTCCGCCGGTTCGCCCCCCACCCCGAGTGCGCTCCAAGGCCAGGCTCCCTCCGCAGCGATGCCGCCGGCTCGCCCACGAGCACCTTCGCGATTTGCCGCTCCCGACTCCCGGTCGTCAAAACTTGTATCGCCTGAGGCAAGCATGACGACCGACCGGTGTCCGGACGCCCACGGGGCCGGCTGTGGCGCTCCCGCTTGCGTGAGAGCGGCCCGCCGATCTGCGCCGCTACCCCGGAGCCCTCTCCGGACCGGAGCCAGGCCGATGCTAGCCCGAATCGGCGGCCCCATGCCCAGAGTACGCGCGCAGGCGTGCAAAGTCGTATCATTCGGGCATTCACGGGAAGGGATTCGGTGAGCGAGAACTTGCGTGCCAGACGAGAAGAACATCTTCCCGCCACACGAGAAGAACAAGGCGAGGAGGAATCCCCGGCCGAGGATGACGCCCGGGTCGGTGGGGCTCCCGTCATAACCTCCTCGGAAAGGGGTCCCGGGGTCAGCTTCTACAAGGGAAGGCCGGGTCTGTGGGCTTACGGGCTGCACAGGATAACGGGCGTAGCCATCTTTCTCTTCCTCCTCATCCACATAGCCGACGTCGCAGCGGTGGGCTGGGGTCGGGAGGCCTACAACACCGTCCACAAGCTCTACGAGACGCTCTTCTTCCGGCTGCTCGAAGTGGGGCTCTTCGGCGCGCTCCTATTGCACGCGGTGAACGGGGTGCGCATTGCCATAGTCGACTTCTGGTCCGAAGGAGCAGAGAGGCAGGATCTTCTCACTGCCTGGGCGGTATTCGTCTTCATCGCCCTCTTCGTCCCCGGAGCCGTCTGGATGATCTACAACTACTTCGCCTTCGGGAGATAGCGAGGGAGAGCTGAGCGAGGGAGCTGCCAGAGCCGGGCCGAGGTTGGTATCGACGATCGGTTCGGGAGATAGCGAGGGAGAGCTGAGCGAGGGAGCTGCGACGAGCTGATGGCCACGAGCCTGGAGGAACTGAGAGAGACGGGCTCCCCGACGCCCCGAATAGGTGGCGTACGAAGGGCACGAACCCGCGAGTCCTACATACCCCGTGGCGAGGCACGTGCGTGGCTGTTCATGCGAGTAAGCGGGCTGTTCCTGATATTCCTCGCCTTGGGGCACTTCCTCATCATGCACATGCTCAACGACGTCCGTGAGACCAACTTCGACTTCGTCGTCCAGCGGTGGGGTAATCCCCTCTGGCGCATCTGGGATTGGCTGCTCCTCGCCCTCGGGTTGCTTCACGGCACCAACGGCGTCAAGACCGTGCTCGAGGACAACATTTCCTCCAGGGGCAAGTTGGTGGCAGCCAAGGTGGTGCTGTACAGCTTTTCTGTCCTCGCCTTCGTGGTAGGCACCATCATCCTGGTGACCTTCGGTTCGCTGCTTCCCAGGTAAGCGGCGGGCGGGGCGCGGACCGGCTCGAAGCAGAAAGAGAGGAGTCAGTCGACGTGCCGACAGTCCACAGGTACGACGCGGTGATCGTGGGCGCCGGCGGCGCCGGCTTGAGGGCCGCATTGGCAGCCGCTCCCAGGTGCAGCGTCGCAGTGGTCTCCAAGCTTTACCCCACCCGCTCCCACACCGGCGCCGCTCAAGGCGGCATGTGTGCCGCGCTTGGGAACCTCGAGGAGGACTCCTGGGAATGGCACGCGTTCGACACCGTGAAGGGATCGGACTATCTGGGCGACCAGCCCGCCATCGAGATCATGTGCAGGGAGGCGGTCGACGCCGTCATCGAGCTCGAGCACTTGGGGCTCCCCTTCTCGAGGACCGCGGACGGCCGTATCGACCAACGCCGTTTCGGGGGCCACACCCGCAACCACGGTGAAGCGCCGGTCAAGCGGGCTTGCTACGCGGCGGACCGCACCGGCCACATGATCCTGCAGACCCTCTACCAGCAGTGCATCGCCAGGAACGTGGAGTTCTTCGACGAGTTCCAGGTACTGGACGTCGTGGTGACCGACGGCCGACCAGCAGGCGTCGTCGCCCTGGAGCTGGCAACCGGTGAGGTGCACCTCTTCCACTCGAAGGCGGTCTTGTGGGCGACCGGCGGGTACGGCCGTATGTACAAGGTCACTTCCAACGCGCACGCCCTGACCGGAGACGGCCCGGCAATCTGTTACAGGCGGGGCATACCCCTCGAAGACGTCGAGTTCTTCCAGTTCCACCCGACCGGCATTTACCGCCTGGGAATCCTGCTCTCCGAGGCGGCCAGGGGCGAGGGTGGAATCCTGCTGAACGACGAGGGCGAACGCTTCATGGAGCGCTACGCCCCCACCATCAAGGACCTGGCCCCCAGGGACATCGTCAGCCGGGCGATCTACACGGAGATCCGAGAGGGACGGGGGATAGACGGCAAGGACTACGTGCACCTGTCCGTCGCCCACCTGGACGAGAAGGTGATCGACGAGAAGCTCCCCGACATCACCGACTTCGTAAGGACCTACCTGGGGGTCGAGCCCAAGACGGACCCCATCCCCATCCAGCCCACAGCGCACTACGCGATGGGTGGGATTCCCACCGACACGGACGCACGGGTAGTAGTAGACGAACATGACACGCCGATGCCGGGCATGTACGCCGCCGGGGAGTGCGCCTGCGTGTCGGTGCACGGAGCCAACCGGCTGGGTACGAACTCCTTGCTCGACATCGTCGTCTTCGGGCGCAGGGGCGGGCTGCACATGGCCGACTTCGTCCGCGATGCCGACTTCCCCGAACTCGACGAGGGCCCTGCCCGCAGACTCGAAGAGCAGATAGAGGCGCTCAAGAAGCGTGACGAGGGCGAGAGAGTCGGCGAGATCCGTGAGGAGCTTCAGCAGACGATGATGGACAACGCCGGGGTCTTCAGGAGCGCGGAGACCCTCGAGAAAGCCAAGGCCGACATAGCGCAGTTGCGGGAGCGCTACAGAAAGATCGCCATAGACGACTCGTCCAGGGTATTCAACACCGACTTGACCGAGGCGATAGAGCTTGGGTTCTTGCTCGACTTGTCCCAGGTGCTCGTAGAGAGTGCCCTGGCAAGGAAGGAGTCGCGCGGCGGGCATTACCGGGAGGACTACCCCGAGCGCGACGACGAGAACTTCCTCAAGCACACTTTGGCTTTCCGGCGGCCTGACGGCGACGTAGAGATCAGGTACAAGCCGGTGAAGCTGGGCAAGTACACGCCCCAGGAGCGCAAGTACTGAGGAGCCGCTTCGAGGCGCTGGTCAGGAGGTCAGACTTCACCCTCGGGACCATGGGAGCGCCGGCGGCGAGGGAGATCAGCAGAAGGCGAGTCGGAGAGAACTCGGCGAGGCGATGGAAATCCAGGTATCGATAAGGCGATTCGACCCGGAAGAAGACGACTTCCCCTACTGGGTCACCTACGAGCTGGAGGCCGAGGACATGGACCGCGTCCTCGACGTCCTGCACAAGATCAAGTGGTATCACGACGGATCACTGACCTTCAGGCGCTCCTGTGCCCACGGGATCTGCGGGTCGGACGCGATGATGATCAACGGCCGCAACGCGCTGGCCTGCAAGGTGCTCGTAGAGGACGTCGGCCCCAAGATCGTCATCGAACCGCTCAAGGGCTTGCCGGTAGTCAAGGACCTGGTCGTCGACATGGAGCCCTTCTTCGAGGCATACCGCTCCGTGATGCCCTACCTCGTGAACGACGAGCCGCCGCCGCTGCGGGAACGGCTCCAGACGCCCGAGGAGAGGGACCGCTACGAGGACACCACCAAGTGCATCCTGTGTGCCGCCTGCACGACGTCGTGCCCCGTCTTCTGGTCTAACGGCAGCTACGTCGGGCCTGCCGCCATCGTCAACGCCCACCGGTTCATCTTCGACTCGAGGGATCGGGCCGGCGACGAACGCCTGGCGATCCTTGCCGAGCGCGACGGTGTCTACAGGTGTCGCACGGCCTTCGAGTGCACCGAGGTCTGTCCTCGGGAAATCCAGATCACCAAGGCGATCGAAGAGGTAAAGCGGGAGATCCTTCTGAGGGAGAGCTGAGCGGGCAGGCTTCTGGCCGACCGGGCTGCCCCGTCAAGAACCTACCAGCGAGCGGATTGCCTCGATCACCCTGTCCTCGTCGTCGAAGAGGATCGCCGCCATCCCCAGTTCCTCTGCGGCCTTGACGTTGGCTTCGAAGTCGTCGACGAAGAAGGTCTCTTCGGGCGTCGAGCCGAGTCGCTGCAATGCCAGTTCGTAGGCCCTCGGGTCCGGCTTGCGCACCCCTACTTCCGAGGAGTCGACAACCTCGTCGAAGAGCTCTTCCACGGGGACCATGCTCTTCCAGAAGCCCGAGAATTCCTTTACGTTGTTGGTCAGCAGACCGGTCTTGATCCGGCCGCGGAGGGAGCGAACGAGGTCGACCATCCTGGGGCGGGACTTGTAGCTCTTGAGGAACGTCCTGGCCAGGTCGTTGAGGGAGACCTCGACCCCAAGTTCGGAAGCGGCCCTGCTCTGAAGGTCCTTCCAGAACTCGGCTCCCGGGATCTCTCCCCTCTCGAGGCGGTGCCAGGGGTCGTCGCCGTCCGAGCTTTCGTCTCCGATTATCAGGGAGAGCAGTGCACCCTTCTCGAGGCCTAAGGCCTCCTCGTACTCGTGGACTCCCTCGAGCGGGCTGGTCGTCATGACGCCCGAGAAGTCGAAGATGCGCCGGCGGTTATTAACCTCATCTGAGCAGCCCCTTCCACGCTTCCCTCTCGGCTCCGTACGGGTCGTACTCGACCCGCACCTCGCCGTCGAAGACCATGACCGCCCTCCCCTCGGGATCGTAGGGAGGCCACTCGGGTCCCCCCGAAACCCGGGGCTTCCCATCCCGTGCGAAGGACGTCCAGGCGGTGCGCATGGCGAGCGACAAGGCCTCGGCGCCCTCGGCAGGCCCGATGAAGGGCTCTGCCGCCTTGCCCCCGAGGTTCCCGAAGACGAACGGCACGTCCATCCCGTGGGCAGCTCCGAGCAGCGGAGTCTTCCACGAAAACAGGTAGACGTAGGCAGGCACACCCCTATTCGCACAGGCCTCCGCGAGCCGTATGGCAGGAATACGGAAGATGGCGTCACCGGCAATGGCCACCCAGAGGTCGTTCGGGTCGGTCGACTCTCCTCGCGCCCGGGCGGCGGCCTCGTAGGCCCGGTAGACCTCCCGGGCGGAGGAGGCGCCCACTCCTGCCAGGAGCTGCAGGCGTCGTACGACTCGCTCCTCGTCGAGCGAGCCCATCGCCGGGTCCCTCGTAGCGAAGAGCCTGAACTCCTTGAGCGTCGAGCCGACGATGACCGGCCGGTCCGGGCCCTCGCCTCCCCGTAGCCGCTCGAGCGGTCGCCGGTCGACCAGGTCGCCGTCGACCGTGGGGAAGAACGAGAGGAACTGACGCCTGCCGTCTTCCTCGCCGGAGTCAGCTTCTTCCACCTCGAGGGTGTCCCTGGCACTGGGGCTCTCGAAGCCGAGCTGCACCTTGAGGATCTCGTCGACGTCGAGTCCCCGCAGGCGGGCCGGGTCCGCGTCCGGAAGCCCGAGCCCCTCGAGTACCTCTACGCAGAGCCTGCGCCCAGTCTCGGGGCGGGACACGAAGTGACACGCTCCGCTCTGCAGGATCCCCCTGGCGAACAGGCCGTCGGCTTCTCCCGCTCCCAAGAGCGTGCCGATGCTCATCCCGCCCGCCGACTCGCCGAAGACCGTAACGTTGTCCGGGTCTCCCCCGAATGCCTCGATGTTCCGCTTCACCCACCGCAAGGCGGCGATCTGGTCACGCAGACCTAGGTTCGTGCAGCCGGGGAAGGATTCCGAGTCATGCAGCCCGAGGTGGAGGAAGCCGAGAATTCCCAAGCGGTAATTGAGCGTCACCACCACCACGTCGTGCTCGGCCGCCAGTCTCACCCCCTTGTAGACCGGCAAAGACCCCGCCCCAGTGGTGAAGCCGCCTCCGTGGACCCACACCATGACCGGTCGGCGAGCTCCTTCCGAGCCTGGCGTGAAGACGTTCAGGTAGAGGCAGTCTTCCGATGTCTCCCTGACCGTCAGGCCGGGCAGCTCCATTCCTCCAAGGAAGGTGTTCTGGGGAGGGGCAGGTGCGAGGGAGGTAGCGTCGAACGGCTTGCCTCCTTCGACGGGCAGCTCGTCGAGGGGGACCGGCGGCCTGAAGCGCCTCTCGCCAGTCGGCGGCTCCGCGTAGGGGATTCCGCGGAACATTGCGACACCATCACGCAACTGACCGCGGATCGTCCCGGATGGAGTCTCTACTACAGGGTCCATGGGACTCTCTACTTTCGCCTTTTCCCGTCGGGAAACGAAAGCTTCACTGATCTACTCCACACGTGATTCAAGGCACGAGCAATGCTGCAGAGCACCGGGGATTCAGCCAGAGATCGACAGGTCGTCGCGGCGCGATCCCCTCCTCGACCGAAGAAAGCTTACCGAAATGCCGCGGTCGAACTGGAGCGGGTGGGTGGTGTTCGAAGTCGAGCCGGAGCGGGCAGGGAGGTATCGGGTCGAGCGGAGGACTCTTCTCCGCTCTGGAATCGGGTGCTGGAAGAGCAGAACGCTAGTCGGGACAGCCGGGGATCGGGATGCCCGGGATGCAAGGGATGCCGTAGATGGTGCTCGTCTCTGTGGGGCTCGGCGAGGGCGAAGGCGTCTGGGCGATGGCGGTCACGGTCCCGACTCCGAGGGCCAAGAGGAGCATCAGAGCCACTACGAACCGTATGATTCGGGAAACGACCGGGTGGAATGTCATGCGTGCCGGATCCCCTCGCGCCGTTCGCTTCAGAACGCTGTAGCAATTTTAGCATCCCTGCCTCGCTCTGGGAAGGGCGAGTAGACCTGTCGGCGAGTTTTCCGCGTAAGGAGAAGTCCCGAAGGCTTTCGTCCCGAGTCCGGTTCCGATCCCGGATTTGCCGCAAGGTGGCAACTTTTGCCTAGAGTACATGAAAAGAGACATACGGTTTTATCACGCCCGGAGGTGCGTCATGATTAAGAAGTTTCGCATGAGCAGAAGAAAGTTCCTTGGTACTGCTGCGGGTGCGACGGTGGCTTCGGCAGCTCTGGCAGGCTGCGGAGCCCTACGAGGTAGTGAGGCACCCAGTCTAGGTGGCGAGATCGACGAAATCGTTAAGAAGCGACAGCTTACCGCCGAGGACCTGCGGGGAGCCGTCTCGACGTACGTGCCATCAGGCAAGTTCGACGACTACTACATGTTTT
>FWWM01017816.1_pt1 | contig 10231 bp, 10 predicted proteins | sample 2228351 | NCBI WGS metagenome assembly FWWM01 (sample SAMEA103939774, study PRJEB20133) | metagenome
AGTCTGGAGCTGGGCTTGGGGGTCTGTTAGCCAGTAAAAAAGTAGCGACCGACCCCAGATCTCGCTGCGGAACCTGCTTTTTCAACAAACTCATAGATCACGCGACCATACTTATGTGCGGAGTAAGCGAGGCCGTCGAAGATATTCTTGGTTTCTTCAAATCTTTCGGTGGCCATGACGAACACGTCAAATGGAAAACCAAGGCCCCGAAGGCAGCGCCGCAAACGGGTGCGCTCCTCCAGGGTGTTGGCCGGGGAGGGGGCGAGGACTAAGAGATCTATGTCACTGTCGCGCGTCATCTGCCCGGTCGCAGCCGATCCAAACAGGATGATGCGGTCGGGCTTCGTGACGGTCAGCAAGCGACGAACCACCTCTTGGATCAAAGCCTGGTCAACGCCCATCAATCCCATGATAGGAAACCTGCCACCAGCATCGTCTGAGGGACCATTTACCCGATGCGCAGCCCTTTGTTTGCAGGGTTGCCAACGCTGCGCCCTCATGCCGACTTACACCCACGACCATTCGCGCCCGCCTTCGGCGGAAAGCTTGTCGAGAGCGCGGCAGGCGCTCATCGGGACGTACAATTCCAGGGTGGAGGCCTGGCGAATTCGGGTCCTTCGATCACAGGGTAGGAGCACGGCATGAGCGGAGTTCTTTTGTGGCTCATATTTGGCGTCGTCTTGCTCATGGCGATTCTGCTGTTCGCCTCGCTGGTGAGCGGTGGAGCCGAGCTGGAGCGACTCGGGCGCGAGCTGCGCGAGGAGCTGCGCGCAGGCCGCGAAGAAGCGCGCACGGCGTCTCGCGAACTGCGCCAGGAGGTCGTCAGCAGTCTGCAAACTCTTCAGCGGGGCCTCTTGGACCTTGCCGCCTCTACCCAGAGGGCGCAGACCACCCAACTCGAACAGATGACCGGTGAGATCAGCCGGCTGACGCAATCCAACCAGGAGGCGCTCGAACGCATCCGCGCCACCTTCGACGGGCGGGTCAAAGAGCTGCAACAGAGCAACGAGAAGAAGCTGGAGGAAATGCGCCAGACTGTGGACGAAAAGCTGCATGCCACGCTGGAACGGCGACTCAGCGAATCGTTCAAGGTGGTGAGCGAAAGGTTGGAGGCGGTGCACCAGGGCCTCGGGGAGATGCAAAATCTGGCGGCCGACGTGGGCGACTTGAAGCGAGTGCTGAGCAACGTCAAAGCGCGCGGGACCTTCGGCGAGGTTCAACTGGGCGCCATCTTAGAGCAGATCCTCACCACCGGCCAGTATGAAAAGAACGTGCGGGTCAACCCGAATTCTCAAGAGAGGGTCGAGTACGCCATCCGTCTACCCGGACCGGAAGGCGACCTGGAAGCGGGCGTGTGGCTGCCCATTGACGCCAAATTCCCGCAGGAGGATTATCAGAGGCTACTGGAGGCCGTGGACCAAGGGGACGCCGAGGGCGCCCGCGACGCGGCGGAATCCCTCGAGCGAGCGGTACGCATGGCAGCCAAGATTGTTCACGATAAGTACATCGTTCCGCCCCACACCACCGATTTCGCCATGATCTTCCTGCCTTCCGAGGGGCTTTACGCCGAGGTCTTGCGCAGGCCCGGCCTGGTGGAGGAGCTGATGCAGCTTTACCGTGTGGTGGTGGCCGGCCCCAACAATATGGCGGCCATCCTGAACGCCATGCGCATGGGTTTCCAGACCCTGGCCATCGAGCGCCGCGCGACGGAGGTCTGGAGGGTGCTGGGCGCGGTGAAGACTGAATTCGGCAAGTTCGGCGAGGCCATCGCGAAGGTGAGGCGGCACCTGGATCACGCCTCCAAGAGCCTGGATGAAACGGGTCGGCGGACTCGCGCCATGGAGCGGAGGCTGCGAGCTGTGGAAGCTCTGCCGGAAACCGAGGCAGCCGATCTTCTGGCGTTACCGCCCTCGGTGGAGGCCGTCGAGGACTGAGGCGCGGTCAGGCAACCGGAAGGAGGGCGTCACTTCGTCTCGCCTGTTGGACAGCGCGGCGCCTTAGCTGCCTTGTCCCTGCGTCGCAGCGCGGCTCAAAGCCCCCGGAGTCACGCCGCCTCACCAGCGGCCCCGGCATATTTTCTCCGTCTCGTGAGGCAGATAAGCATCCCCGAGGGGGGGAAGCTTCAAGGCCCGATTCTACAATGGCCACTGCGGAGGTTTCGATGCCCAAGATGCTCAGGAAGGGTGATCAGGGAGCCGAGGTCGTCAAGTTACAGCGACTCCTGGCGGCGCGCGGCTTCCCGGTGGTAGTGGACGGCGTGTTCGGCGCGCAGACCCTGCGGGCGGTTCGGGCCTTCCAATCGCAAAACCTGGATCAGCACGGCCAGCCGCTGGTGGTGGACGGGCGGGTAGGTCCGCTGACCTGGTGGAGCCTGACGCACCCCAAGCCGGTCCTCGAGCCGCCCGTAGCCATAGATTACCGCGAGCTTCCGCCTTGGGAATGCGGCGGGACCGAACGGGGACGCGCCGCGCTGGCCGTAGCCATCGAGGAGCTGAAAGCGGGCGCGGGCGAAATCGGCGGCAACAATGCCGGCCCGTTTGTTCGAAAGTACCTGAACGAAATGGCGCCCGAGGGTAGCTCCTGGTGCGCGGCGTTTGTAAGTTGGTGTTACTCGCAACATCCGGCGGGTATTCCCTTTCCTTACACGCTGGGGGCCCGGGCGCTGCTTGCGGAGTTCAGGAAACGAGGTTGGGCGCACGCGCCCGGCTCCGGTTATACGCCGCAACCCGGCGATATCGTGGTCTGGTGGCGAGAGAAACTGGCCGGCTGGAAGGGACACGTGGGGTTGGTTCATCACCTGCGTGACGGAATGCTTTACACCATCGAGGGTAACCGCAGCCCGAAGGTTCAGGGCTTCTCGTACGTGTTCAGTCGGATGGAAAAATTACTGGGATTCGGCACAGTGCCGGACGAATAAGAACGGCCGCAGCGCGCAGCGGCCGACGCAAGCCGTTGTAAGTCAGCGACGGCGAGCCTGGAAAGCTACTCGTCCAATGAGGCCCCTTTGAGGGGCGTCACGGGATCAATGAAGCGCCAGGAGAGCGCGGCCAGCAAGTAAATGCCTGCCATGATATAAAAATTGGCGATCCAGCTTCCGGTCTTTTGCAGCACATACCCCAAGACGATCGGCGCCAGTCCGCCCGCGAAGTTCCCCATCATATTCATGGATCCCGACAGCGTTCCGGCGTACTTACCGCCGACGTCCATGCACGCGCCCCAACTGCCGGGCATGAGAATATCGTTGCCGAAACTGGCCATCCCCATGGCGACCATGGCCCAGAAGGGGTCGCGGATCACGGTGTGGAGCAACAGGAACAGGCAGGCGCTGAGGGCGCCGGCGTAAGCAATGCGACGACGCGCAGTGGCGACACTGCCGGTCCAGCGGGTAACATAGGGAGCGATAAAACCGCCGAAGAGACAGCCCAATCCACCGAAAAAGAGCGGGAAAACCGCGAGGCGGGCGGCGTGCTCCGGAGTAAGTCCGCGATACTCCTGGAGGTAACTGGGCAGCCAGGTAATGTAGAAATACCAGGGATAGGAGACGCAGAAATACTGCGACCAGAGCATCCACACGCTCCGAGAGCGAATCAGTACGCCCCAGGGGACATTCCCGTGGCCCGAGGCGGCGCGTTCCGAACCTTCCAGCAGGGCTAACTCGGCTTCGTTGACGCTGGGATGCGTGCGCGGATTGTCACGAAACCAGCGGTAGAAGAAAAAGGCCCAGACCACGCCGATGGCGCCGAACAGCTCGAAGGAGCGCCGCCAGTGCATGTGGTTGAGGACCCAGACCACCAGTATGGGTGTGAACGCGCCGCCCCAGCGAGCGCTCATCCACATGATTCCCTGGGCCCGCACGCGTTCGTGCTGGGGAAGCCAGGTCGTGAAGACTTTCGTGAGATTCGGAAAGCATCCCGCCTCACCGGCGCCGAACAGGAAGCGCGTGACGATCAGCGAGGGCAAATTCCAAACCCAGCCGGTGGCCGCGGTGAAGAAGGACCACCAGATGACGATGCGCATGAGCACCCTGCGCGGTCCCAGCCAGTCGCCCAGCCAGCCGCCGGGAATCTCGAACAGCGCATAGGCCCAGGCGAAGGCGGCGAAGGCGGCGCCCATTTCGACGGGGTTCAGCCCGAGGTCCTGGCGCATCAAGGGAGCGGCCTGGGAAATGCAGACGCGGTCAATGTAGGTGATGATGGCCAGCGTCACGGCATAGACCACGACCCAGTGGCGGGCGCGCGTGGGTTTTAGGGCAGCCGGCGCGGTGCTCATTCAGCCTCCGCGGCCAGCTCCGCATCCAGCCAGTCCAGGTAAGCCTGCGAGCCCTCCACCACGCTGAGGGCCAGTACCTCCGGCACTTCGTAAGAGTGCGCTTTGGCCAGCTCGGCTTGCAACCGGCCGAACAAGTCGCGGCGCGACTTGATCACCAGGAGCCACTCGCTGGAGTCCTCCAGGGCTCCCTTCCAGCGATAGAAGCTGCGAGACCCCGGTACGGCGGTGACGCAGGCGGCCAGTCGGGTTTCAATCAGGCGGCGAGCGAGTCTCTCAGCCTCTTCGCCGGAAGAGCAGGTGCTGAGAACCACGATTTTGTCGGTCATTGCTCTTCCCAAACAGGTAAAACAGGATTATAAACAAATGTAGGGACCCAGGAATGACGCTGAGACGGTTCGCCCGATGGATGGGGTTCCTGTTAGGGACCGCCCTACTGTTCTACGCTCTGGACGTTCCCGGCGATGTGGCTCGCTGGCGGAGCTTGCGGCGCCAGGTGCGCGAGCTGGAGCAGCGGAATCGCGAACTGGCGCGCGAGATCGAGCAGCGGCGTGAGCGGCTGCGCCGCTTTCAGACCAGCGAGGCGGAGCGCGAGAGGCACTTGCGCGAGCAACAGCGCAAGGCCAAGCCCGGCGAGACGATCTTCATTCTGGAGGAGCCGCCGCAGCAATAGGGCCGAGGCGGCGCATCAGTTCGCCCCACAGCTTGTCCAGTTCCTCCTCGGTGCGCGCCTCCGCGGCGAGTCGAAGCAGCGGTTCGGTGTTGGAGGCGCGCAGATGGATCCAGCCTTCGGGCAGGATGACCTTCAGCCCGTCGGAGCGGTCGCACGCCGCGCCCGCGAAGGCTTCTTCCAGTTCCTGCATGAGCGTTCCCAGGCGTCCGTGCTCCTGCGGCGCGCGCCCGTAACGGCGTGCGTAGCGCGGCAAGCCGGCGGCCAGCACGGAAATCGGCTGCCCGGTCTGCGCCATACGGTCTAACAGGAGGGCCATGCCGGTGAAGCTGTCGCGGCAAGCATGGACGGGTGGGAAGATAATCCCGCCGTTCGAACCTTCGCCGCCCACCACGGCGCCCGTTGCCAGGATCATCTCGACCACGTTGGCCTCCCCTACCGGCGTGCGGTGCACTTTGCGCCCGTAGCGCGCCGCCAGGTCGTCCACCAGGCGGGAGGTGGTCAAATTCACGACCACGTCGCCGGGCAGCCGTTCGAGCACGGTTTCGATGGCCAACCCAAGCACTTCATCGCCATCCAACACGCGACCCGTTTCATCCACCACCGCCAGGCGATCGCCGTCCGGATCTTGCGCGAAGCCGATCTGGCAGCCGTTGCGCCGCACCAGCTCCACCAGCTCGGTGAGGGTGTCGGGCCGCGGTTCAGGTACGCGCGGGAAGGGAAGACCCGGCTCCACGCCGATGGCGTGGATCTCGCAGCCGAGCGTTTCCGCCAGGAAGCGACAACTCAGGCCTGCGGCCGCCCCATTGACGGCGTCGAGCGCCACGCGAAAGCGTCGGCGGCGGATCCGTTCGACATCCACATGGCGCAGGACGCGCTCGATGTGCAGGCGCGGCGGCGTATCCGGATCGCGAAGGATGCGGCGGATCTCGTCATTGCCGGCCTGGCGAAACTCGCTTTGGTGGTAGAGGTCCAACAGTTCGGCGCGCTCGTACTGGTTGAAGAACAGGCCGCGAGCGTTGAACATTTTCAGCGCGTTGTACTCGGGCGGATTGTGCGAGGCGGTCACTGCGAGCCCTCCGCGCGCACGGGTCGAGCCCACGTAGAGCTGGATGGTGGGCGTGGGTTGGACGCCGACGTCCATTACCTCGCAGCCCGCCGCGAGCAAGCCGCACGCCACCGCGTGCTGGAGCATCTCCCCGGTGGCGCGCGTATCGCGGCCCACGACCACGCGGCCGACGCCCACGTACGTGCCGAAAGCCTGCGCAAAACCGCAGACCAGCGAAGGCGTGAGAAATTCGCCCACCACACCTCGAATGCCGGAGACCCCGATTTTCAGCAAATGCTCGCGTCTGGGCACCGCTCCTCCTTCAAGCGTAGGCGCGCACGAAGTCCAGCAGGGCTTCGAAAAGGCGCTCGGGCGGGTCGCCGCGCTGTTCGACGATCACGCGGACGATGGGTTCGGTCTGGCTGACGCGCACGTGAAACCAGCGATCAGGCCAATCCACACGCAGGCCGTCTAGAGTGTTGGCGACCCCGTCGGCGTAGCGTTTGCGCAGCTCCATCAACATTTCGGGCACTCGGTTGGAAACCAGCGGCACGGCGCCCTTGAGCATCGAGTAGCGCGGATAACGCGCCAGGATTTCCGAGAGCTTCCGTCCTTGCTCCCGCATCATCGAGAGGATGGCCAGCATGGCTGCGATGCCGTCATAAACAAAGCGGAACTGCGGCATCATCACCGCGCCGGTTCCTTCTCCCGCGACGGCGATCTGCTCGGGCCGAAAACCCGAGAGGGCGTCAATCGCCGCCTGTCGGCCCACCGGAGCGCGAATCACCTTGCCGCCATGCCAGGAGGCTACTTCCTCCACCAGCGCGGTGGTAGACACGTTGGTGATCACCAGCTTGCCGGGACCGCGCTCCAGCAGGTAATCGGCCAGCACCGGCAGGACCATCTCTTCGGAGATCGCCTCGCCCTTCTCGGTGGCCATAGCCACCCGGTCGGAATCCACGTCGAACAGAAAACCCGCGTCCGCGCCGAGCGGCCGAACGAGCGGCGCGAGCTGGAGCGCGACCGTGCGGCGGTCCGTAGCCGGCTCGTGAGCGAAGGTCACACCCTCGATCTGCGCGTTGATCAACAGGAAGTCGAAGCCGAAGCGTTCGTTCATGCGGCGCAGGATGAGAGAGGAGGTTCCATTGGTCGAATCCACGACCACTTTGAAGCGCCGCAGGGACTCCAGATCGAAGACTCGGGCCAGTTCGTCGAGGTAAGCGTCAATGGCGTCATCACGCTGCTCGAGCCGCCCGACGCGGTCCCACTCCACGAAGCGGAACTTCTTCAAGTGATAGATGTCCAGCAGCTCGCCGGCTTGCGCGGTCGAAAGATAAATGCCTTCGGGACCGAAGAACTTCAGCGCGTTCCACTCCGCGGAATTGTGGCTGGCCCCGATGGAGACCCCGCCGGCGGCGCCCAGACGGCGGATGGCGTGCTGAATGACGGGAGTCGAGACGATGCCCAGAGAGATGACATCGTGTCCGCAAGCCATGAGGGCGGCCACGACGCCTTCCTGAATCATCAGGCCGCTGGCGCGCGGGTCGCGGCCCACGATCACGGGCCCTCCCGACTCCAGGAAGGTTCCGAAAGCCGAGGCGAACTCCAGCACGTGCGCGGCGGTCAACCCGGAGCCGACCACGCCGCGCAGTCCCACGTGCGAGATACGCAGCGCTTTGCGCGGTCCCATGGCTCTAAGTTCCAGCCGGGCCTGGCGCGGGCTTCACGGCTCGCCTACCAGCACCAGGCGTCCGAAAGCCTCCGGAGTGTGAAAACTCTGGCTGTGCACCGGCTGCCAGCAAATGAGCTTGCGGTTGGGAGGCGGACCTTGCGCGCGGTACAGGTTGATGCGAAACTGGAGATCCCCGCGGGGCGTGCGGTCGTCAATGCTCGAGAAGGGAATGCGCATCTCGGCGTACCAGATTTTGGCCTTCTCGTCTATGCGCGCCTTCACTTGAAAACCCGAGTTCCACAACCAGCCGCCTTCCGGCTTGGGGTTCTTGCGGTCAATATCCAGATCCACCCATTCGCCCTGCGGCGAGACTTCGAATTCTTTATAGCGGTGGATATTTTCAAAGTCCGAGCCGATGAAAGCCTCCGCCACGTCGTATTCCCACAACCGGTTGGTTTCGGTGGTTGTCGAAGGATTCGGTTTGAGATGGAGCTGCTCGTAGGGGCAGATATAGAGTAAGTACAGATTGCGTTGCGTCCAGCGGGAGCGAATCTCGGTGCGGTGGTTTGGCACAGGGTTGCCGTAACGGTCGCGCTCCGCCACGACGCCGGTGACGCCCTTCCAGTGCGGAGCTTGGGGATCGGCGGTCAGCTCGAAATCCGCCGGAGCGTAGTAGCTCCGGAAGACGCCCTCTTCGGCCGGGGCTGCCGTCGCTCCCGGTGCGGTGATGAGCGGCTTACCGGCCTGGATGGTGATCTGGGCTGCGGCGACGGCAGCCGCCAGAGGCGCGATGACGTGCAAGCTCGGTCGGAACATGTCCCCTTCAATGATAGGTTCGAGGGGCCGATTGGATCAAGGGCTTCCGTGGGGTCCGGTAGCGGGTTTCAACTTTAGTTGGGATTTGTCCTCCATCGAGGATGGTCAGGCCGGATCGTTCGCCGGCATGACACGTGGCCTCGCCGACGCTCCCGGTACTCCCTGACGAGAGAGCCGTATAGCGCCAGGCGCTCAGGTCCAAACCGGCGCTTCGGCCTGAACACGACGGTAAATCTCCGTAAGGCGATCGCGGAGTTCACGGAATGGCGCGGGGTCCTGCGCCGCCAGGTCCTTCGTTTCACCGAGATCCTCTCGCAGGTTGTAGAGCTCGAATTCCACCAAGCGGGCTTGCTTGATGTAAGGCATATCCTGCTTGGGGTCGAATGGTCCGCCGGCGGCGCGCGGCGAAGCCCGGTCCGGCACGCCCAGGATCTTCCAGTCGCCCATCCGCAGGGCGGCTTTGGGCCTGCTCAGCGCGTTGTAGTAATGCCAGTAAAGAGGCGTCTGGCGCTTCAGCCGCCGGCCCTCCAGTGCAGGCAGCAGACTCACTCCGTCCAACGTGCGGCTCTTCGGTAGAGGCGCGCCCGCGATCTCGCCAAGGGTGGGCAGGATGTCCACGCCGGAAACCGGCTCGCTGACCAGCCGCGCTTTCGGAATCCGCGCGGGCCAGCGCAGCAAGCCCGGCACGCGAATGCCGCCCTCGTACATGTGCAGCTTCATGCCCCGCAAGGGCCCCGGCGAGCCGTGCGAACGCCAGGCGGCCTTGTAGCGGTTCAGGGTCTCCGGGCCGTTGTCACTGGTGAAGAAGACCAGCGTGTTCGTGCGCAGGCCGGCCTCATCCAGATAGCGCATCAGGCGGCCGAATTCGTGATCCATTTGGGTGACGTTGGCGTAGTAGAGCGCTTCGCCCTCTTTGCGGGCCTGCGGATAGAGGGACAAAAATTCCGGATCTGCGGCGATGGGCTCGTGCGGCGCGTGGAAGCACACGAACAGGCAGAAGGGCTTGCCCGCGGGCAAGCTGCGCAGCCACTGGATCGCCTCGCTGACGATGAGCGTGCTGGAGTTGCCTTGGAGCGGCCCCACGGGCATCCCGTTGCGCACGAAGTTCACCGGGTCGGCGTGGCTGGGCGCGGCGTTGTTCTGAGTGGAAAACCAGTGATCGAAGCCGTGGTCGGAAGGTTGCGGCTGCTCGGGAGAATTGAACTTCCCGTTACAGTGCCATTTGCCGACGTGACAGGTGGCGTAGCCCTGCGCCTTCAGGATCTGGGCGAAGGTGATGGCGTCGCGGCCCAGATGCATCACGCTATTCTGGGGGATCCAGTTGAAAACGCCCCACCGGTCGGGGATCTGTCCGGTGAGCATCGCGGCGCGCGAGGGCGAACACACCGGGGCGGCAGCGTAGCAATCGGTGAAGCGGACGCCTTCCTGTGCAACGCGATCCAGGTAGGGCGTACGGATCACCGGATGGCCGTAGCAACCCAGGTCGCCGTACCCCAGATCATCGGTGAGCACGATGACGAAATTCGTTGGCGGCGTCGCCGGGGCCGCGGCCCCTGCGGCCAGCTTCAGAAACTCGCGTCGAAGCATGAGCCCTCCAAGGGTTCGGTATCTCGACTATTTTAACGGTAAAGCGAGGTCACGGAAAGCCTGCCGTCATCGGCGCCCTTGCGCTGCGGGCGCAAGGGGAGCCACCCCGGCTGACCGTGTTCAGCCCAAGCAGTTGGAAACAGTTTCGGGAAAAGATTCGACCTTGGAGCCG
>FWWM01017822.1_pt1 | contig 10227 bp, 10 predicted proteins | sample 2228351 | NCBI WGS metagenome assembly FWWM01 (sample SAMEA103939774, study PRJEB20133) | metagenome
AGTATTTCTATGGACACTGGTATTAGAGCCTATCCCATTCATCTGGAGCGGGTTGAATGGCAACTTGGAAAATTTGTTGTAATTGTCCATAAATTGTTTTTATCTCCGTTTGTTAACCCTCAAATGTCCTATTTATCACGAGATCATAAAATATATATTGAATGCAATCCTCTTCTGTTACTTCTTCTATTTCTGCTTGAATGTTTTCTGTTATTTTCACATATAATTTTCTTCCCAAATCTTCGATATATTCCTTAGGAGACAAAGAAATGCCTTTGATAAGGGGAGGTTCTTTCAAATCTACAGGTACAGTTTCAAGAGATTTCAAAAACCTCAACCGCTTCCGAGGAATTGAGTGCTACCGCAACAGAAATGTTTAAAAATGTAAAAAAGATCTCAGAATACAGTGAAAAATCTTATCAGGAAATCACCAGAGGTTCTGATGTTATCGTATCCGCTATCTCTGGGATCTATGAAGTTGCGGAAAGGATGAAGAAGGTGATAGAAAGCATAAAGGTTATATCAAAAGGTTCTTCTCAAATATCAAATTTTATTGGTAATATAATGGATATAACAGAGCAGACAAACATTTTAGCTCTGAATGCTACTATAGAGGCTTCAAGGGCTGGTGAACACGGTAAAGGCTTTAGCGTCGTTGCAGCAGAGGTCAGAAAGCTATCTGAAAGAACCGCACAGATTGCAAGAGAGATCTCAAAGATAGTCAAAGATTTTTCAGATAAAGTTGATGAAGCGGTTAACTTCATCAATGTAATCTACAAAGTTGTTGAGGAGAAGGTAATTAAAGCAAGGGAGGGTATGTCCGCCATCTCTCTGATATCAGAGAATTTCAAAAAAGTGAAAGATGACACATCTTATATCAGCTCTGCAGTTGGTCAACAAGATAAAGCAGCCAGAGGTGTAGCTCAAAGCGCATTAAAGATAGTTCAAATGATGGAAGCATCTCAAACTTCTCTTCAAAATATAAGAGATGTAGCAAAAGAGCTTTCTCTGAAAGCGGAGAAACTCTCTGCACTTGTGAAAAATTTCAAGGTGTAATCGGACATCAAATTTTTTAAAGAAATTTGTTTGTTTGTTTTTCTTTTTGTTTTTACACACTTATTTTAAAAATCTGAAATTTTTTTATCATGGTGAAGTTCGGGACTGACGGATGGCGCGCAAAGATAGCAGATGAATTCACCTTTGATAATGTTGGATTAGTATCGCTGGCGTTCGCAAAGTATATAAAGGATAATTTCAGCAAACCAGAAGTTGTAGTAGGATACGACACACGTTTTCTTTCAGATGATTTTGCCAAACTCTCAGCAGCGGTTCTCGCATCAGAGGGTATTAAAACTTTTCTCTCAGACAAACCATGCCCTACCCCAGCTGTGTCATTTTTCATAAACTCCCAGAAACTCTCAGGAGGAGTAGCAATAACCGCGTCGCATAATCCGTATATGTTCAATGGGTTCAAGATAAGGGAATGGTTCGGTGGACCGGCTCCGGACGAAACTTCAAGGAAAATAGAAAAAATAGTTGATGAGCTCGGAGAAGAAGGGGGAAAAAAGATAGCGGAAATAAAATCAAGGGCGCTTGAAGTCAAAATTGAGGATATTATTAAAATTGAGAGCATTATTGAAATTGAGGACATTATAACTCCCTATATAGAGGCTGTGAGAGCTGATTCTGAAATACATAAGTTCATAAAGAAAATAGGTTGCTTTGTTTTTGATGTTATGAACGGTGCATGTGCCGGACTAACGAAAATAATTTTCGGAAAGAAAGCGGTTGAGATAAGGGGGGAGATAAACCCTCTGTTCCCTCCATATGGAAAACCTGAACCCACACCATATACCCTTGAGCCATTGAGAAAAGCTTGCAAAAAGTTGAAATCAGACGGGTTCGCATTCGACGGAGACGGGGACAGAATATATGCATGCACAAAAAGAGGAGAAATAATAGATGCGCACAGAATATTTGCAATACTTATAGAACACATTGCAAAACACAGAGGGCAAAGAGGGAAAGTGTATAAAACAGTTACAGCTTCAGACCTCATAGATAGGGCGGCACAATTTTGGGGACTTGAAGTTGTGACAACTCCTGTAGGGTTCAAAAATATAATGAAGGGAATGCTTGAGGATAACGCAATAATAGGCGGGGAAGAATCAGGAGGTATAGGAATGAGTTTTCACCTAAAAGAAAGGGATAGCCTCTTTTGTGCTTGTGTTTTCATATCCCATTCTATCCTTGAAGGAAAGGATTTTACAGCTTTGGTAAGAGATATAGAAAGAAGGTTCGGCAAACTGAGATATATCAGAGAAGATTTCCACATACCCGATGAGATGAAAGAGAAATCAGTTAAGATAGCAAGAGAAATCGATAAAATAGCAGGAATGAAGGTCGATAGAATAGAGGAAATAGATGGAATCAAATTGAGGTTTAAAACCGGGGGTTTTCTACTTGTTAGACCATCCGGAACAGAACCTGTGCTTCGTGTTTATTCTGAGACTGAATCTGAAGAAAAATCAAAAAAAGTCATAAACGATTTCTGCAAAATTGTTGGTATAAAAGCAAGAAAGCAATAAGAAATAGAAATAAGAAAAAGTAAGTAAGAGATAGAAAAAAAGAGAAAGTATAGCAAGCATGCTTTTGGGCAAAATTGGAGCGGGGGGTAAAGGTGACAAAGATATGTGGAAAACCATTGAACTTGATGGCAAGATATATATCATATCTGATGTGCACCTGGAAAAAGATGATGTCAGGAAGAATATCTTGTCTCAATTTATAAGTTCTCTTGACGGCAACTTAATATTTCTTGGTGACATATTTGATATATGGATAGGTAGGAGTGAAGAAAACAAACAAATTTTCTCTTCCATCCTTGAAGCAATAGAGGAACTCCTGAGAAGAGGAATGAACATATTTTACATAGAAGGTAATCATGATTTTCACCTCATATGGCTTGATGATATGGGAATTGAAAGAGCAAGAGAGATGATTATAAAAACAGGGAAGAAAGAATTTTTTCTGTCGCACGGGGATATGTATTCAGGTGAGATAACTCACACATTATATAGGAAGTTCATACTTAAAACAGAAGGTATATTCAGATTCGCCTCAAACGGCTATTTTGAGAAAACCGTAAACACTATTGGGGAATTATTTTCTTCACTTTCACACAAAAAAAATCTCCTACCACACTTTAAGGGCAAAAGGGAGAAACTGTTTTACAACATGCTCAAAAACGGGGTTGAAATATCACGCAAACTCGGAGTTGACGGCGTGATATTCGGACACTGTCATATACCGGTCGTTCTGAACATAGATGAAAAGATATATGCTAATACAGGATTCTGGGGGTATAAATATGGAACATATATTGAGTTGATAAACGGAGACGTAAAAATAAAAAGAATTGATTTTAGTGTGTAAATAGGATTTTGTTTTTTCGCTTTTCTCCCGCTTCAAATCCTTTCCCCTACTCCAAAACCTTTCTCCTACTTAAAATCCTTTCCCCTACTCCAAATCTTTTCTCCAACTTCAAAGCTTTTCCCACGCCTCATATCTTTGCCCCCACTTAAAATCTTTTCTCCTACTCCAAATCTTTTCCCACGCTTCATATCTTTCCTCACGCTCTCACATCTTTTCCCACGCTTCATATCTTTTCACCCCACCTTCACATCTTTTCCCTTGCTTTCAGTGCTCTTTTTAGTGTTGATGGGTCCATAAATTCGACTTCAACGCCGAAAGGCATTCCGTAGGCTGGTCTGGTTACCTCAACATCGAATTTTGAAAGCAGTTTTTTTATATACATCGCAGTAGCTTCACCTTCAACCGTCGTATCTGTAAATACGAGCACCTCTTTTACACCGTCATTTACTACCCTCTCAATAAGTTCTTTTACTTTAAGCTCAGATGGGTCAGCACCTTCTTGGGCGGAAAGAACTCCCCAAAGAACATGGTAAAGTCCATCCCATACTCCCGCTCTCTCAATAGATATAACATCTTCTATTCCTTCTACCACGCATATCTTTTTCTTATCCCTGCTTTCATCGGAGCAGAACCTACAAAGGTTACCATCGGACACAAAAAAACATTTTTTGCACAAGCCCACCTTCCGTTTGACCTCAAGTATATCATGAGCTAAAGATTCAACAAATGAAGATGGAGCCTGCGCCAGAAACAATGCAAAACGCACCGCTGTCTTCTCCCCAACACCCGGGAACATCATAAATTTCCTGATAAGCATCCTGAGCTTGTCAGATGGATAAGAGTATGCTACACCTTTTCTCTTCATCATATTAAAATAGGTAAAGCTTATAATTCCTTATTTGATTTATGTTGGACAATTTTCTATTTCTATATTATACCTACTTTTTTTATTTATTTTCATATTTTAATTTCACATAAGATATTTCAATCAATTAATTCAATCAATTAACAACTAACTAAATTGAATTGATATGGATGAGATAAGATATGTTTATCTTGATTACAATGCTACAACTCCTGTTCGTGATGAAGTTGTAGAAGAGATGACGCGAGCGATATCTGTTGGTAATCCATCATCAATACACTGGTCTGGGAGAGAGGCGAGGAATCTTTTAAACTCTGCAAGAGAGAAGGTAGCAGAGATACTCGGAGTGGAAGCTTATGAAATTATATTCAACTCAGGCGCAACTGAGGGAAACAACACTGTGCTAAAAGGTATATATTTTTTTGAGGTTGCGAATGGTAGAACACCATATATAATCTCAACTAAGGTAGAGCACAGCTCCGTTATAAGACCTCTTGAATTTCTCGCAAAACTTGGAGCGAAAGTTGAGTTTATACCGGTTGATAGATATGGCCTGCCCGACCCAGATGATTTTAAAAAATCCATAAAGAAAAACGGCAAGCCATCGCTTATATCAATAATGCACGTGAATAACGAAACAGGAGTTATAATGCCTGTCAAAGATGTGGTGAAGATAGCAAAAGAATATGATGTTCTTGTTCATGTTGACATGGCACAATCAGCAGGCAAAATTCGGACAAACCTCAGAGAACTTGGAATTGATTTCGCTACATTCTCAGCGCACAAATTCTACGGACCAAAAGGTGCTGGTGTGTTTTATATCAAAAAAGGAACACCATTAGAACCGCTTTTGCATGGAGGAAAGCAAGAGGACGGGCTCAGAGCTGGAACACAAGACGTCGCAGGAGCGGTAGGATTTGCAAAAGCTCTTGAACTCGCAGTAAATGAAATGGATAAAGAAAACGAAAGATTAAAGAAACTACAGAGAAAATTTGAAAGTATGATATCGGAAATCAACGGTGTATTAGGAATAAACGGACACCCTGAATTCAGAGTTCCAAATACATCAAATGTATTATTTGATGTCGAAGGAGAAGCATTAGTAATATCTCTTGACCTTGAAGGTATAGCTGTATCGCAGGGATCAGCTTGCTCTGCAGAATCAAAAACACCATCGCATGTGCTCCTCGCAATGGGGTTCTCCCCAGAACAAGCAACAAACTCTGTGAGATTCTCCTTCGGAAAATATACATCAGAAGAGGATATAGAATACACAGTCGAGAAGCTCAAAAAGATAATCCGGAAACTAAGGAGATAGTGCTCGGAGATAATGCAAGGATATAGTGCTGAGAAGCCAGTTTAAAATTCAAAGATTATAAAGTTTTAAGAAGAAGAAAGTTTCAGAAAGAGTTCTTTGTATTTTTCCGCTATTTCGTCCCAAGAATATTTTTTCTCTGCTCTTTCTTTCGCTCTTTTTCTCATGAGCTGTGCTTCTTCCTTGAAGCTCTGTTTTGTAACCTCTCCCATCAATTTTGCAAGTTCGTCGGAGGTAAGAAAGTATAAACCCGCATCCCCAAGAACTTCCCTGTTTGAATGATTATCAAAGCAGAGCACGAGATTACCGAGAGACATTTGCTCCACAAGTACGGGATGGGTCCCTCCAATCTCGGCACACATCAGGAAAGCAAAAGCTCCCACAGAGATTTTTATATACCCAGAAGAAAAAATATAACCTGTGAAGACAACAGAGTCCTGAGCTGGTTTAGCCATTTCCTTTATTTTACTTATGTATCCCGCAGAATAAGGAGCATCTCCAACTATGACAAGTTTGAAGTCAGCGGGCAGAACACCTTTCTCTTTTGCTTTCAAGAATGCCTCTATTGCTGTGTGAGGTGAATTCTCAGGAACGAGTCGTCCCACAAATAGAAAGTATTTCCCTCGCTCCAAACCAAAAATCTTAAGATAATCATCCTCACCCCAAATCTCCGCTTTTTTTATATCAAAATCATCTATACCTCCATATGGTATGTAGACAATTTTCTCAGGTGGAACACCATACACGCTTTCATAATATTTTTTGACCTCAAGTGCATCAGCCACTATAATATCAGCAAAAACTGAGGCAAATTTCTCGCTCATCTTCAGATAACGTGATGCAAACTTTCCCCACTTTTTCCTCCTCCAATCCTCACCATCTACATTTATCACTGTCTTATATCCCAAAGCTTTGAATAACGGAAGTAGCAGAGCATTACCTACTATACATATCATTGCCACATCTAACTTGAGTTTTACGGAGTAAATCAGAGACAAAAATGTATGTGATATCGTATCAAGATGTTTTTGTGGTATAGCAGGCAGAGTTATCGCCCTCGCTCCAAAATAATGGTTAAACGGATAACGTAGGTAATTCCACCTGTTAAACACAAATATATCAAATTCGCCCGAAAGTCTCCTTATAATTTTGTCATAAAATGTTTCAAATCCCGAGTAGCTTCCCGGCACACCTCGAGTTCCGAAAAAACCCAAACGCATAAAGGAAATTTAAAATAAAAAAGAAATCAAACAAAAAATTTAGAGCATGGAAAGTCAAAAGATAGAAAATCATATAAAACCCCGCGTCTTGATCCACAGAACACACAGGGTAAAAGCGATTTTGAGAAGGTATAGACTTAACACTGTTTGTGAGGAAGCTTTTTGTCCGAACATATCTGAATGTTTTGATAGAGGAATTGCGACTTTCCTCCTTATGGGTAGAATATGCACAAGATACTGTTCGTTTTGCGGAATAAAGAAGATGAGAAATCCCCCACAACCAGCCCCCCATGAGCCAGAGAATCTGAAAAGAGCAGTTCAGGAACTTGGAATGAGATATGTTGTCCTCACTTCGGTAAATAGGGACGACCTTGAAGATATGGGAGCAAATCATCTTGCAAAATGCATAAAAGAGGTTAAATCAACTGGTGCGAAAGTTGAGATACTTTCGCCAGATCTTGGATACAGATTAGATCTCATTGACATACTACTTGAAGCACAACCCGATGTTTTTGCTCACAATGTTGAGACGGTATACTCACTATATCCAAAAGTAAGACCATACGGAGACTTTGAAGGAGCACTAAAAATACTAAGATACGCAAAAGAGAAAGGCTCAATAACAAAGACATCTTTTATCGTTGGGCTTGGCGAGACAAAAGAAGAACTTTACGAGTGCATAAAGATGGTCAGAAACACAGGTTGTGATATAATAACCATAGGTCAGTACTTCCAACCATCACTGAAGAAAAATCAGAATGTAAAAAATTTCTTTTGTGATTGGGAAGAGCTCGAAAATTATTGTATTAATCTTGGGTTTAAGGGAGTATTTGTCGGACCCCGGGTAAGAAGCTCATACCTTGCGGATAAAATCTTCCCTTGCGGATAAAATTTTCTACCACACCAGCATAAAGAACAGCTGAACACAAGTTTCCTCACCCAAGATAAAATCTCTTATGTCAATAATTCCGTATCCGACAACATCCACCCCCTCAACAACTCAACCTTTATCTACACAGGATAATAAAATTGATCCATAGCGTATGCGCAATGGGTTATTGGTCAAGTATGATTTTATTGATTTATTCATGCTGGAAATTATTTGAAATCATTTGTTGATTTCAGTATGAATTGATGTAGTTCCGATATTGAGAGGAAACTGAGTATTTTTGTATGCTGTGCGGTTATTTGACTGTTGTCAATTTTTCCAGTTATTATCTTATCCACCTTTACTCTTTGAGCTTCTTTTAATCTTTGCTCAATAAACTGAGGAGGTCTTATCTCACCTAAAAGCCCTATTTCTCCTACAGCGACAACTTTTCCAAGCGGTATGGAGTGATACGAGCTTATAATTGCGAGTGAGACAGCGAGATCTGCGGAAACGTCCATAACTCGCAAACCTCCTGCTATATTCACAAATATATCTTTGTCCCACAATGTAAGCCCTGCTATTTTTTCAAGCACTGCAGTAAGGGTGTTCAATCTCACAATATCGTAACCCTGCGAGCTCCTCCTTGGCACTGAAAAATGAGTTTTTGATACAAGTGCTTGAACCTCTATAATATAAACCCGTGTTCCTTCAACCACAGCTGATAAGCAAATTCCCGGTGTATTGAGTAGTTCCTCATAATATAAGAATGCTATTGATGGGTCTTGAACCTCGCTGAGACCTCTCTCTGTCATTGTGAAAATTCCGATTTCCCCCGTTGAGCCGAACCTATTTTTTGTTGAACGTAGAACCCTCCACATACCCTCTGACTCAAGGTATAGAACAACATCAACCATGTGTTCAAGTGTTTTCGGTCCCGCAACTATTCCTTCTTTTGTAACATGTCCGATAATCATCACAGGTATACCCGTTCTGCGTGCGAAATTCACAGCTTCTGATGTCACCTCCCTCACCTGCGATACAGTGCCGGGAGCAGATTCAAGTTTATATGAAAGAAAACTCTGAACCGCATCAAGTATTACAAGCCCACCGACCATACCTTCATTTGTTGAAAATATCTTTTCTGCATATTCAAAAACATCTTCTATCGTGTTCTCAAAAAGCACATATAATTTTTCCTTCTTCTCCTCATCTTTTTTCTCCCCTACCAATCTTTTGAATCGCATCGCTATCTGTATGTGAGATTCCTCAGATGAGACATAAAGAACGGATGAATTCTCAGAAATTCGAGACGCAACCTGAGTCAAGAGAGTAGATTTCCCAACTCCGGGCTCCCCCCCAAGTAGAATAACAGAGCCTCTAACAATTCCGCCACCAAGAACTCTGTCAAACTCTCCAATTTGTGTTTTTAATCTGACCTCATCTTTTCTCTCCAAAAGCTCATGAATAATAGTGGGTCCATTATCCTGTTCCGCTTTTTGCTCTTTATCACCTTTTGTTCTGCCTCCTAACTTTTTCCCCTTCTTTTTTCTTTTTTCTTCTATTACCTCAACAAGGGAATTCCAAGAATCGCAACCAGGACATCTTCCAAACCATTTGGGAGCTTGGAAACCACATATTTGACAAACATACACAGAAAGAAAATTGTAATGTCTTTACCACATACTTTCTTTTGCAATGAAATTTTTGTTAAGGCTATGAAGATCTTACTTTTGTGATATATGGTGTTAGATATGGATAAATAGAATCTCATACTTGACCATATCTGAAATGTCTTTAAACACCCTGTTTTTAAGATACCTTTTCAAACATATAAATAACTATTCCAAAAGATAAGCTCAGGGAATTTCTATGGATCCAAATCCGTAGAATATGGAGAAATAAACAAAAAAAATTATTCTATCACAAAACTTTTTCACTCATGTGTAACCTCGCATTATCAAGGAATATGATGAGTTTTCCATTAAAAAGAGAAAATCTATAAGTTGCTGAGACTTCAAACTTTTAAATCTTCTTTGAAACCTGATAGAGAAAGTGAAGTTAAAATCTCAAGCCTTAAATCATAACTTGTTTTTAAAACAATTTTCTTGAGATTTGTAAGGACAGGTCTCAAAGATGTCCACAGTTCAAAGATGTTCCATTGCCCAAAGCAAATCAAGAAAACCTATTGAATATTCTTCCATATGATACAAGAGAACTTCTCTATACCCCATCCCACTTCCCCCTAACCTTCTACCCTTATACACCCCCAACAAACATCATATTCACTACAGCTACCTTCAACATTATCTCGTCCCTTATGCTCTCAATCAAACCCATCCTCATCTGCTCAAAATACCTCAAAAAATCCCCTATCTCGTCCCTTATGCTCTCAATCACACCCGACACATACTCCCAAAAGTATCGCTTAAACACTGAGACTCAAGCCAAGTAACCTCAAAATCTTGGAGTCAGGAGATCTGTTCCCTTTTCTCTCACAATTATTATTCTCTTGTATCTTTTT
>FWWM01017828.1_pt1 | contig 10223 bp, 8 predicted proteins | sample 2228351 | NCBI WGS metagenome assembly FWWM01 (sample SAMEA103939774, study PRJEB20133) | metagenome
CCCGAAGTCATCGCCGCCGGGCTCCGCCGCTATGCCGCTGCCGGGGTCCGCCACACGATCTGGGTCCTGCGTTCGCCCTGGGACCGGGAGACGATCGAGCGCCTGCCCGAGGTCCGGGCCGCCCTCGCCGCCATGTCCGACCGCTCGCCGTCGGCCCGTTGATCCGGCGCCACGAGGAGCATCCCTGAGCCGACGGCGCCCCGCCGCTCGCGAGCCGCGGGATCAGGCCCGCGGCTCCGGTCGAGGGGCGGGCTCGAGCCAGCGGTTAGCCGCCGCGGGAACCGAGGCTGAAGGCGACCGTCCGCTCGCCCCTGAGGCGGAGGACGACGGGGTCGCCCATCTGGAGGCGCCGAGCCGCCGGATCGGCCTCGCACCAGAGGCGGAGCCCGTCGGGACCAGCGACCTCGAGGAGGATCTCGGAGCCGGCAAACCGTCGGCCGACGATCCGCCAGCGAGGGACCACCCGCCCGTCGCTGGCGTCGACGGGCTCGGCCTGGAGCTGCTCCGGACGGAAGAGGACGAGGCCGTGACCAAGCCGGTGGGGGCTGCCGGCGGCAAGAGCGATCTGCCCGACGGGCGTCCGGGCAACCCGGCCGTCGAGGTCCCCGGGGACGAGGTTCGCGATCCCGACGAAGGTCGCCACGAAGGGGTTCGCGGGCGTCTCGTAGAGGACCTCCGGTGGGGCGCTCTGGGCGATCCGGCCCTGAACCATGACCGCAACCCGGTCGGCGATCGTCAGCGCCTCCTCCTGGTCGTGGGTGACGAAGATCGCCGTCGCCCCGGCCCGGCGAAGGATCTCCCGGACCTCGAAGCGGAGGCGGGTCCGGTGGGCGACGTCGAGGCTCGAGAAGGGCTCGTCGAGGAGGACGATGTCGGGCTCCGGAGCGAGGGCCCGGGCCAGGGCCACCCGCTGCTGCATGCCACCCGAGAGCTCGTGGGGCATCCGATCGCCGAGTCCCGCCAGACCGACGAGCTCGAGGAGCTCCGCCACCCGGCGCTCTCGGTCCGGCCGCCGCCGGATCCCGTAGCCGACGTTCTTCGCCACCGAGAGATGGGGGAAGAGGGCCAGGTCCTGGAAGACGACGCCGACCCGCCGCCGCTCGGGAGGGAGCGAGACGGCCGGCGTCGCGACGACCCGCTCGGCGATCTCGACGGCACCCTCGTCGGGCGTTTCGAAGCCGGCGATGCAGCGCAGGAGGGTCGTCTTTCCGCAGCCCGAGGGGCCGAGGATGACGAGCATCTCGCCCCGCCGGACGTCGAGGTCGAGTCGGTCGCAGACGACGAGCGACCCAAAGCGCTTCGTCAGACCGACGAGGCGGACGGCTGGTTCGGCCTCGGCGGTGACGGGGCGAGGGGAGGGCGGCCCGCCTGGTTCCGTCACGCCGAGGGGCGCATGACCGTCCGCCGTCGACGCTCCGGTGGCCGTGGCTGGCCACGGGACGGTCCCGGTCGAAGGCGTCGGCCAGCCCTGGCTCTCGGGAGACCCCTCGGTCCTGGAGACCCGCATGTCGATCACGGTACCCGATCACCGCCGCTCGGCGCCTCCCGACCCATGACCTCGGCCCGCAAGACGAGGGCAGTGCCGAGCCCTGAGACGAGGACGAGAAGAAGGGCCGGGGCTGCAGCACGAGCGTAGAAGCCGTCGCTCGCCGCTCCCCAGACCCGGGTGGCGAGGGTCTCGAAGCCGATCGGACCAAGCATGAGGGCCATCGGAAGCTCCTTGGCCGTGGTCAAGAAGACGAGGGCGGCCGAGGCGACGAGGCCAGGTCGAAGGAGGGGGAGCGTCACCCTCGAGAAGGCGACGAGGGGCCCGTCGCCGAGAGACCGCGCTGCCTCCTCCGGCCTCGTGCCAGCCCGGAGCAGGAGGGCTCGGAGCGGGCCGATCGCCTCCGGGAGGAAACGGATCGCGTAGGCGACGACGAGGAGCCCGAAGGTCTGATAGACGAGGGGGACGCTCGCCGCCAGGGAGACGACGGCGAGGGCCACGACGACGCCAGGCAGGGCGAAGACGATGGCGGTGGCGAGGCCGAGGCCGTCGGCCCACCGGCCTGGGTAGCGGACGGCGAGGACCGCCACGAGGAGGGCGATGCCGACGGCAACGATCGCCGTCGTCGCCGAGACGGCAACGGTGTTCGCCGCCGCTGCGGCAGTGAGCCGCAGCGGCTCGTCGTTGACGAGCCCCCGGATGAGCCAGTGGACGAGGGTTCCGAGGGGGAGGACGAGGGCGAGCCCGACGACGAGGGCGACGTAGGCAAGGCCGGCGAACCGCCAGCGGCCAAGGCGATGGATGCGTGGCGGCCGACGGGGCGGACCGACGAGATGGACGGCCCGTCGCCGGGTCACCGCCTCGGCGAGGGCAACGGCGAGGGCGAGTCCCACGAGCAGGAGGGCGAGGACCGCAGCCAGGGAGCGGTCGAAGGCGGCCCGGTACTGGGTGTAGATCGCCCGGGCGAGGGTGTCGGAGCCGAGGAGGGCGACGGCCCCGAAGTCCGAGATGGCATAGAGGACGGCCAGGAGGGCCCCCGAGGCAACGGCCGGGCTGATGGCGGGCAGGACGACTCGCCGGAAGACCGTCGGGGGCTCGTCCCCGAGAGCACGGGCCGCCTCTTCGAGGGCGGGGTCGGTCCGCAGGAGGGCCGCCCGGCTGGCGAGGAGGACGTAGGGATAGGCGGCCAAGCTCAGGACGACGATCGTCCCTCCGAGGCCGTAGATCGAGGGCAGACCGACGATCCCGAGCCCCTCGAGGCCGGCGCGAAGGAAGCCGTTCGGACCGAAAGAAGCGATGGCGCCGAAAGCCGTGACGTAGGAGGGGATCGCCAGGGGCGTCGCGGCCAGGACCGCCCAGAGTTGCCGACCAGGGAGGTCCGTGCGCGTCGTCAGCCAGGCGAGGGGAACGGCGACGAGGACGGTCAGGAGCGCCACGCCCCCGGCGAGGAGGGCCGTGGTGGCGACGATCTCGAGGGTGCGGGGTCGGAGGACGAGCTCGCCGACCCCGCTCGGTGCGGCAGCGGCACGGAGGACGAGATAGACGATGGGGATGAGGGCACCGAGGGCGACGCCAACGGCGGGAACGAGGAGGACCGCCGGCGGTCGGCGTGGAAGGCGGGCGAGGGACCTGAGGCGTGGGTGGCCGACGAGGATCATCGGCCACCAACCTCGATTGCCGGCGAGAGCCGGCGCGGGGCCTCAATGGATCGGTCCGCCGAGGACCGTGACGTGGCCGATGCCGACGAAGGGAAGATCACCGTTGTCGGCGCCACGGCTCCCGCTCTGGCTGCTCGGACCGGGCTAGAGGATCCCCGTGGCACGGAGGAGCTCCAGGGTCCCCTCCAGGTCGGCCAGGTCGGAGAGGTCGATGTTCGGCGGGTCGAGCTCGGCGAGGGGGACGAGGCCCTCGGCCGCTGGCACCGTCGGGACGAGCGGGTACTCGAAGGTCTCGGCGGCGAAGTAGCGCTGCGCCTCCTCCTCCAGGAGGAAGGTGACGAAGGCGAGGGCGGCCTCCGGAGCCTTCGTCGTCCGAAGGACGAGGGCTCCGGCGACGTTGACGAGGGACCCGACGTCGCCGTTGGCGAAGAAGTGGTTCCGGACCGGGACCTCGCCGCCCGTCTCGGCGAGCATCCGCATGAGGTAGTAGTGGTTGATGAGGGCGACGTCGACCTCACCGGCGGCCACGGCCTGGAGGGCCTGGCTATTCCCCTCGTAGGCTCGCGGCTCGTTCGCCTTCATGCCCTCGAGCCATCGCCGAGCTGCCTCTTCCCCGTGGACGACCCGGAGGGCGGTGACGAAGCTGTGGAACGAGGCGTTCGTTGGGGCCCACCCAATCCTCCCACGCCAGGCGGGATCGGTGAACCCGACGACCGAGGCAGGCAGCTCGTCGGGGCTGACGTCGCGGCTGTCGTAGGCGGCGACCCGGACTCGACCCGAGACGCCGACCCCGAGCCCCGTCGGGGCCCGGAAGCGGGAGTCGACCCGATCGAGGATCGAGGTCGGCAGCTCGAGAGCCAGCCCGCTCCCGGCCACAGCGCCGAGGGCGCCGGCGTCCTGAGAGAAGAAGACGTCGGCCGGTGAGTTCTCGCCCTCCTCGAGGATCATCGCCGCCAGCTCGGCCGTCCCTCCGTACTTCACCCGGACGTCGATCCCGCTCGCTTGGCGGAAGCGCTCGAGGAGGGGTCCGACGAGCTCCTCGCTCCGTCCCGAGTAGACGACGAGGGTCTGCGCCGGCACCGACGGGGCTGCTGAGGCTGGCGGACTCGTCGTCGGGTCGGGCCCGCTGCCGGTCGGACCGGTGCACCCGACCACGAGGAGAGCCGCGACGAAGAGCGAGCTGAGGCGGCGAGCGAGGATCACGATGGCTCCTCCAGCTAGGGTTGGTGGTCCTTCGGGTCGGGAGGGTAGCCGAGCCTGCTCGCGTCTTTCAAGCTTACTTGTTGCTCAGCCGCATGCATACCTTATGCGGGCCGGCCCCGCGCACCCGAGTGATCCCAAAGTCGAGCCCCGCCCGTCGAGGAGGACGAGCGGGGCTCGGGAGGCGACGTGCCGGGAGCCAGTCGTCGCGAGGAGCCTAGAACCAGCCGTCGCGGACGTAGGCGCGACTCCAGAGGATGACGTTGAGGAGGACCGCCTTCAACCAGGCCTGATGCATCCGCTCGAGGTGGGCCGCATCGCCGGCGCCCTTCTCGAGGAAGGGCCGGACGGTCGCGTAGATCGGGTAGATGAGGGCGACGACGTACCGGAAGTGGACGATCTCCGGAGCGCCGACGACCCCGTCGGTCGCATTCTTCCCGGCCGCGTGTCGTCGGCCGACCTCCTCGGCGTAGGCGACCCAGCTCGGCCCGAAGTCCGCCGCACACGTGTCGAGGACCCACTGTCCGAACCGGGCCCGCACCCGAGCCAAGTAGTCCTGGTTCGGACCCTCGGGGGTCGCGAAGTAGCCCAGAAGGAAGTCGTGGGAGCCGACGAACCCGTACCAGACGTCGAGGAGGGCATCGACCTGTGGCGCGAGGATCTCTCTCGCCTCACGGAGGGCAGCGATGTCCTCGTCGGTCAGGAGGAGCGCCGCGTGGATCTTCGCCAGGTCCTCCTGACTTGTCGCCGGACCAGGGAGGGTCGGGTCACCCATGCGGTAGCCGGGGATCGTCGCGGTCGCCATCGTCCACCTCCTGTGACTGCCTTCGATGGACCGCCCGGCCGACGAGCCGGGCGACTCCATAGGACTCCTATCGAGATGAAATGATAGGAAGCCGATGTATCATCCGTCAAGACCGGAGGTGCCCCGCTGACCGACGACCCTCGCCCGACCCGCCACCCGACGACCCGCGACCTTGGGAGCCGAGAGGCCGCCGGTCCCACCTCGCCGCCCTCGGCGGGACTCTCGCCGACGACGAGGAGCCCCGGTCGGCCTCAAGCAGGCAGCCGCGGCGCACCCACCAACGGCCCCCGAGGCGAGACGCCCTACGCTGATCCCGCAGCAGCCCGGCGGGCTGGGATTACGAGCGCCCTCCTCCGCCTCTCCCGGCTCATTGCGGGCGAGCTCCGAGCCGCGAGCGGCGAGCTCGGCCTGACCCCCGCCCAGGCCGAGGTCCTCCGCTTCGCCGCCCGGACCCGGCCCGACATGGCAACGCCCGGCCACCTCGCGCGCCTCCTCGGCGTCCGGGGCCCGACGGCCGTCGGGATCGTCGGGCCCTTGATCGAGCGGGGTCTCGTCGTCCGCCGCCGTCACCCCTTCGACGGCCGGCGTTCGATCCTCCAGCTCACGCCCGCAGGACGGGAGCGTTACGAGCGGCTCGAACGGCTGACGGAGGAGCTCGACGACCTCCTCGAAGGGCTCGATCCGGGGGCCCTCGATCGCGTCGAGGCTGGCCTCGCGGAGCTCGTCGGGGCCTTCGTCCGGTCGGGCCGCCTCGTCGTCGCGGCCCCCTGCGCCGGCTGCGTCCACTTCCGACCGAACGCCGCTCCGGGCACGCCCCGCCCCCACCGCTGCGAGCTCATCCGGCGCAACTTGACCGACGAGGAGACGGCCTTCGACTGCCCGGAGCACACCCGGGTTGCAGGATGAGGGGGCCGCGGAGGGTTGAAGGTCCCTCCACGACGCCGGCGGACGAGGGCTCGGCCCGGCGCGCCGAACCCACCCGGAGGCGGCGGGCCCGGCCCCGCGCCGCGAGCGCCGCTCAGCGGAAGCTCGTCATCAAGAGGACGTCACCACTGACGGCGTCGACGACGACGTTCAGCTCGGTCGCCACCGGGTCGCCCGGACCGCAGAGGCCGTAGCAGGGCTGGGGCGTGCCGCTGAACCGGACGAGCCAGACGAGCTGTCGGTCGATGGTCGGATGGAACGTGCCCTTGGCGTCGAACGTCCCGTAGTGCTCGTCGGTCAGCAGGACGAGCTGAGCCGACAGGGGCTTGCGCGGGTCACCGAGACCCCCGGCCGCCGCGTCGGCCCTCGCGATCGCCTCGGCCTCGGAGATCGTGGCGACAGTCGCCCGCTCGCCCGCCGGCTCGATCCGAAACCCGACCTCGGCGAGGGTCGTGGGCTCGGGATACCCGGGAAGGCGCGTCTGCCCGACCGCCGTCGCCCAAACGACGGCACCTGTGACGAGGGCTGCCATGGCGGCCACCGCAAGAGGCCAACCGAGCGTGTGTCTCCGAGCACCCAACAGGCGCTCCCCAACTGGAATCGATTCGGTGCTCATGGATTCTGGGTCCAAGCATCAAACGCGGTTGCATTGATCCGCTGGGTCGCGTACTTCGTGCCGCAGTTGCGCCGGAACTCGGCTCCAGCTGGACTCTCCCATCCGCCGCCGGCAACGAGCTGCTGGCGCACTACAGTGTAATGGACCTTATCAACAACCAAACCAGGCACGTCAGTTTGGCAGTGCCCAGTCTCTTCCGACCACTGGCTCGACCAAGGTTGCGACCAAACGAGAGTGGGATCGAAGTTGGTCGTGTCGAGCCTTTGATCCTCGTAATAGATGTCGATTCGCCGCGTGCCTGAGTTATATTGAGAGGTGTACGATCGAACTGCGTCATTCGGCGGGCCTGGCGAGAAGAACTTGGTGACCGGCGGCGCGCCCGTTGCCCTCCGGTATTGGCTGAAGACGAACAACTTTGTGCTGTCGATCAATGCCTCCCGAACGTAACCCGATTGCGCCCAGCCGCCTGCGTTGGGCCCAGCGATCATGGTCCACGCCCCACTGAAGCTCTGCTGACCAGAGCAGAGACTGGGCCACTCGGTCGAGATGACAGCGGTTGATCCCCACGTGTTGACGTTGAACGTGAACAGGCCGTTGTGGTAGTTCGCGCGGTTGCCAGAGCAGGTTCCCGCTGCGATCGCATCGCTCGCCAAGGTAGGGGCTAACCCCAGGAGCAGACCAAGCCACGCTCCGAGGAGACGCCTCGTTCCCGCAACCACACGCGTCCTCCTGCGGTACGTCCGAGCGCTCCACTCTATTACCACCGAAGTCAAGCACGCCAGTCGAGCGGCTTCGCAACCTCCGCCATCTCGCTGGCACCCGCCTCGACCCCACACGCCATGACAACCAAGCCCCGGGCTGCTTTGCGAACCCACCGGCGCTCCCGCCACTGAGATCACACCGGAGGTGGCATCACTTCCTCTCGTCAGGTCCTCTCGTCAGGGAGCCCGCGCGAGATCGTACTCTCTCTCTCTCTCTCTCTCTCTGTCAAGAGGATGTCGAGCTCACGGTCCAAACCTCGAATAGGTTTGCGATCCCAGCTCCACTTGATCGGCTTGGCCCTAGGCGACGAGCCAGTCGCGCGCTGAGCATCGCGAGGCGCGCCCTCGCCTGCTTGGAGAGATCCGGGGCGAGCGTCGAGGCGAGGCGCCAGAGGGCCGGCCCCGATCGCACGTTCTGGGCGACGCCGGACTGGAGGTCCCGCTGCCGGCGGGTGAGTGGATGGACGGAGCCGTCCGGACTCGAGAGCCCCGAGAGGCAGACGGGACCCTCCATGCGCTCGCGGTGTGGTGAGGACACCACGTCTGGGGATGCAGGCTCCTCCAAAGCTTGGCCGAAGAGGAACCCGCGCCCCAACGGGCAGTCGAGGCCGCCTGAGCCGGCTCTGATTGAGCCGGCTCAGATCTTGATCATGACGTGCTTGACGACGGTGTAGTCCTCGATGGCGTACATCGACTGGTCCTTGCCGTAGCCCGACTCCTTGAAGCCACCGTGGGGCATCTCCGAGACGAGGGTGAAGTGCTCGTTGATCCAGACCGTCCCGAACTGGATCGCCTTTGCCACCCGCATCGCCCGACCGATGTCCGAGGTGAAGACCGAGGCCGCCAGGCCGTAGCGGGTGTCGTTCGCCCAGCGGATTGCCGTCTCCTCGTCGCTGAAGCGCTGGACCGTGACGACGGGCCCGAAGACCTCGTCCTGGACGATCTCGCTCTTCTGGTCCGGGCCGGCAAGGATCGTCGGCGGGTAGAAGAAGCCCGGCCGGTCAGGGATCTCACCGCCGAGGACGAGCTCGGCCCCCGCCTTCGCCCGGTCGACCATGCCGGCCACCTTCTCGACCTGGCTGCGGGCGATGAGGGACCCCATCTCGATGTCGTCGCCCTCGGCCGGGTCGCCCCACTTGATCGTCCGGACCTGGTCGGCGAGGGTCGAGACGAAGCGGTCGTAGACCTTCGGGCCGGCGAGGACACGGCAGGCGGCGGTGCAGTCCTGGCCACTGTTCCAGTAGCCGGCCATCCGGATCGTCTCGGCCGCCGCCTCGAGGTCGGCGTCGTCGAAGACGATGACGGGAGCCTTGCCGCCGAGCTCGAGGTGGAGCCGCTTCACTCGGTCGGCGGCGATCTTCGCGATCCGCTTCCCCGTCGCCGTGTCGCCGGTCAGCGAGATCATGCCGACCTTCGGATGGGCGACGAGCGGTTCTCCGATGGCATCGCCGGTCCCGGTGATGACGTTGAGGACCCCGGGCGGGAAGATCTCGGCCGCCAGCTCGGCGAGCCGGAGCGAGGTCAGGGGCGTCCGAGCCGATGGCTTCAAGACGACGGTGTTGCCCGCGGCGAGGGCCGGGCCGATCTTCCAGCCGGCCATGTAGAGGGGGTAGTTCCAGGGCGCGATGGAGGCGACGACCCCGACCGGCTCGCGGCGGATGAGGGAGGTGTGGCCGGCCAGGTACTCGTTGACCGCCTTCCCCTCCATGACCCGCGCCGCCCCGGCGAAGAAGCGGATGTTGTCGGCTGAGGTCGTCATCTCGTCGATGGCCGCCCCGACGGGCTTGCCGGCGTTCGCCGCCTCGAGGCGTCCAAGCTCCTCGGCGTGGGCTTCGATGGCGTCGGCGAGCTTGAGGAGCATGAGGCTCCGGTCCTGGGGCGTCGAATGCTGCCAGGTCTCGAAGGCCCGGGCGGCGGCCTCGACGGCCCGGTCGACGTCTTCGGGGCCGCTCGCCGGGACCCGGGCGATGACCTCGCCCGTCGCCGGATTGAGGACCTCGAGGGTCGCCCCGTCGGCGGCGTCGACGAACTGACCGCCGATGAACTGCTGGTGGGTCGTGATCGTCTCCTTGACCTCGGTCATTGTTCGTCCTCCCGTCGTGAGGGCCCGCTTCCTGCGGGGCCGTTGCCGGCGAGGGATGGGTGGACCTGTGGCCGGCAGCCGCCGGTCGTCGGCTCACCTTCTGTGGCGCCGTCGGGGCCCATTCTGCGTCAGCTGCGACGAGGATGGGCGCCCCGATCCGGTGGGTGCGACACGGGCCGCGTCCCCGGCGGGTGAGGAGACGTGTGGCGGGCCCGAACGAGAGGCTCGCCGCCCGGCGGGCCCGAGCCCGCCTCCACCTCGTCAAACTCGCCGTCTCAGCCGAAGAAGACGAGGGCGCCAACGAGGGAGCCGACCCCGACGACCCCGACGGCGAGGTCGAGGGGCGCCCAGCGAACCTCCCGGTAGCGGGACCTCGGCCCGACGCCGAAGGCCCGGGCGTCCATCGCCAGGGCGAGCCGGTCGCCGTGACGGATGGCGAGGACGAGGAGGCCGACGAGGATGGCGGGGTGCCAGCTCGTCCGGAGGCCCCGGATCCGCCGGGCCTGCTGGAGCGTCGTCAGGGTCTCGGCGAGCCGCGGGATCGCCTGGTAGGCCGCGAGGGCACCGTAGCCGAAGCGCTCCGGGACCCGGCCCTGCTGGACGAGGGCGTCGACGAGGCGGGTCGAGTCCGTCGTCAGGGCGAAGACGACGCCGACGGCGGCGATGGTCAGGATCCGGAGGGCGATGGCG
>FWWM01017830.1_pt1 | contig 10222 bp, 11 predicted proteins | sample 2228351 | NCBI WGS metagenome assembly FWWM01 (sample SAMEA103939774, study PRJEB20133) | metagenome
CGCGCCAGCACCAAGCGTCCCGGTGCCTCCTCCGTCGCCGATCAGAACGCTCGTTCGACACAGCCGGTCCTTCGTCCCCGTCCTCGACGACGGGGACCAGGCCGACGCGTCCGACGAAGCCCGGCAAATGGCACCGCCGATGGCCGCGCGACAGTCCGACGTGGGTGCCATGACCGTCGCCGCCGACGAAGCCCGGAGGGTCGCTTTGCCGGCCCCCGAGCGACCGACCACCGACGGAGTCGGTGGCTTCTGGCCCTGGCTGGAGGCATGAGGCCCGCGGACGCTCGCTGAGGCGCCCGCCACCCTGACTGACCCGACCTCCCGCGCGGCGAGGACGGCCCCCCAACGCGAGCGATGGGATCGGAGAGCCGTTGCAGGACGGACGTTGCGAGGTGAGGCCGGCCGGCAACAGAGGCCACGGCACGGGAGAGCCATGGCAAGGGCAGCCTCGATGGCCCTGATACTCGCACGGGGTCCGGCCACCGGGAGAACGGGCTGGGGCGCCGTCGCGGAGGCGGACGTCCCTCGGTGAACGCTCGTTACGGGCTGGGTGACGGCAGCGGCAGACTCGGGGAGGGGCTCGGCTCAGGCGTCGGCGTCGGGGTCGGGGTCGGGGTCGGCGTCGGGGTTGGCGTTGGCGTGGGGGTCGGGGTCGGGGTCGGCTCCGGACCCTTCGAGACGACGTACGAGATCGCCGTTCCGGCCGCCACTTCGAGCCCCGCCCGCGGGTCCTGCGAGACGATCGACCCAGTCGGGATGATCGGATCGAAGGCCTCCGTCCGCTCGCCGACGACGAAGCCGTTGGCAACGATGAGGTTGATCGCCTCCGACTCGGTCCGACCACGGAGATCCGGGACGACGACGAGCGGCTTGCCGGTCACGATCGTGACCTCGATGACCGAGCCGCGGTCGACCTTCGTCCCCGGCGGCGGGCTCTGCTCGGCGATCGTCCCTTCCGGCTGGTCCTGGCTCGTCACGAACCGCACCTGGGAGATCTGGAGGCCGAGGGCCTCGGCGATCGGCCGCGCCTGCTCGACCGTCAGGCCGATGAGATTCGGGACCTCGACCTGCTCGACGGGCGGTGGACCACTGCGGGCCGAAAGGAGCTGGAAGCCAAGGAAGGCGACGACGGCGAGGATGGCGAGGCCGAGAAGACCGGCAATCCAGGCCCAGACCCCAGGGCCACCCGCTCCGACCCCCTCCTCTTCCTCCTCCCCAACCTCAGGCACGACCGGCCGGCCGCCGCGTCTCGTGGGCCGGCGGGGTTCCGGCTCCGAGCCGGCGTAAGCATCGACCGGATAGGGCGGCGGCCCGGGCGGATTCGGCCGCGCCGTCGCAGCCGCAACGGGCACCGTCGACTCGAGGTCGGGCCCGCCGACGCCGATCGCCCCCGGCTGCGCCACCGGCCCTCCGCCCGGCACCCCCGCCGCCGCCGGGCGTTCGGCGAGGAAAGCCTCGAGGGCGTCGGCCATCGCCTGGGCACTCGGGAACCGGTCGGCCGGGTCGCGGGCGAGGGCCCGATAGACGATCGCGTCGAGGGCCGGCGGGATCCCAGCCCGATGGTCGGAGGGAGCCGGGATCGGCCCCGACAGGCGGGCGACGGCGACCGCCGCCGCACTGTCGCCCTCCCACGGCCGACGACCGGTCAGAAGCTCGAAGAGGACGATCCCGAGGGAGTAGATGTCCGAGGCCTCCGTCGCCGGCTCCCCGCGAGCCTGCTCGGGGCTGAAGTAGTGGACCGAGCCGAGGGTCATGCCGGGCAGCGTCACCTGGGCCTCGGCGAGAGCTCGGGCGATCCCGAAGTCGGTCACCTTGACCCGGCCATCCCGGGTCAGGAGGACGTTCGACGCCTTGACGTCGCGGTGGACGAGGCCTCGGGCGTGGGCAGCGGCCAGAGCCCGAGCGATCTCCGCTCCGAGGCGGGCAACCTGACGGGGCGGGAGCGGGCCCGTCCGCCGGACAAGGGAAGCGAGGTCCTCCCCGTCGACGAGCTCCATGACGATGAACGGGCCCTGGGCATCCTCGCCGAAGTCGTAGACGGCGACGATGTTCGGGTGGTTGAGCGACGCCGCCGCGAGGGCCTCCTGGCGAAAGCGGGCCAGGAAGTCGGGGTCGCGGCCGTACTCGGGCCGGAGGACCTTGACCGCCACGTCCCGGGCGAGCTGGTTGTCCCGGGCGCGGAAGATCGTGGCCATCCCGCCCTGGCCGAGGAGCTCCATGAGGCGGTATCGCCCGCCGAGGACGCTACCGATCTCCGCCACGTCGTCCACTGCTCCCGTTGCCGCAGGTCGGATCCGAGGCCGCCCGCCAGACCGCGCCTATGGTACGCACCGGCGGGCCGGCGACGCTCGACGTCCGGCCCCGCCGGCCAGGGCCTCGCACCCGGAGCGGAGCCCTCGCCCCCCTTCGAAGGTGCCTAGCGAGCTCACAGATCGAGGCTCCGGAGGTGCTCCCGCAGCTCCGGCCCGACGTCGGTCCGCTCGAGGGCGAGCTCGACCGACGCCTTCAGCCAGCCGACGGGCGTCCCGGCGTCGAACCGCCGGCCCTCGAACTCATAGGCGTAGACGGCCTGCTCCTCCATGAGGAGCTCGATGGCATCGGTGAGCTGGATCTCCCCGCCGGCGCCCTTCGGGGTGTGCTCGAGCTTGTCGAAGATCTTCGGGGTCAGGACGTAGCGACCGATGATCGCCAGGTTCGACGGCGCCTCCTCGGGGCGCGGCTTCTCGACGAGGCGGGTGACCCGGTGGAGCCGGTCCGAGCCGTCGTCGTCGGGGGCGGTGGCGATGACGCCGTAGCGACTCGTCTCTTCACGCGGGACGGGCATGACCGCGACGACCGAACTCCTCGTCTCCTGGTAGGCAGCGATGAGCTGGCCGATGCAGGGTCGGTCACTGACGACGACGTCGTCGGAGAGGATGACGGCGAAGGGTTCGTGACCGACGAGCTCCTTCGTGACGAGGACGGCGTGGCCGAGGCCGAGCTGCTCCTTCTGCCGGACGTAGGCGACCTGGGCGAGGTCGCTGATCCGCCGGATCTGCCGCAGCATCTCGATGTCGCCCCGCTCTTCGAGGAGGTGCTCGAGCTCGTAGTTGAGGTCGAAGTGGTCCTCGATGGCTCGCTTCTGGCTCGAGGTGACGATGATGATCTGCTCGATGCCGGCAGCGACCGCCTCCTCGACGGCATACTGGATGACCGGCTTGTCGACGAGGGGCAGCATCTCCTTGGGCTGCGCCTTCGTGACGGGGAGGAAGCGGGTGCCCCAGCCGGCGGCGGGGAAGACTGCCTTTCGAACGCGCATGGAACCTCGTCGTCGCTGTGGGAGGGCTGCCGGCCGAGTATACCCCCGGCCCCTTGCATCCCGGCTGCGGCCCGACTTCGCCGCCCAGAACGGCCTGCGACCGCCTGAGCCACCCGCCGCTGCCCGAGCCCCCCTACGCCGCCGGCCGGAAACCCTACGCCGCCGGCCGCGGCGGCGCCTCCGACCCCTCAACCCGCCCAGCGTCGAGGGCCTGGGGATGCTCGCGGCGATTCGATGCCAGCCGGAGGCCGGTGAAGGGAACGCGGATCTCCCGGAAGACCTCGATGGAGACGAGGAAGCCGGCGAAGAGGAGGACGACCCCGACGAGCTTCCCGAGCTGGAAGAGCTCCATCTGACCGAGCTTCGCGTAGGTGTCCGTCAGGGTCGGGACGAAGGCCCCGACGGCGATGAGGATCGTCGCCGGAACCCGGGAGTGGATCCGGCCGGTCAAGAGGGCTCGCACGGCACCCGGCACCGAGGCGACGAAGTTGACGGTGATCGCCACCGGCGAGATGAGGAGGTTGAAGAGGAACTGGTCGCCGGGCTGCTCGGGATCGAGGGAGTAGGCGAGGATCCGCCGCTTTGGCATGAAGACGTAGGTCGAGAAGATCGCCCCCAACATGAGGGAGAAGGCGCCGGTCACGTTCAGGAAGGGCGTCAGGAGCCGGAGTTCGGGTGGGAAGAGGGTCGCCACCGGCAGCCCGGTCGCCGGATCGAGGGCGTAGCCGGGGGCCGGAAGAGGGGTGACGACCATGATGGCGAGGGAGAGGAGGGTGGCCCCGACGACGGCGGTCGCAGCGAGGAGCGGCCAGCGCTCGTTCTGGAAGTACGTCTCGACGGCGATGGCGATGGCGAGGACCCCCGCCACGACGAAGTAGAGGATGGGGATCGGCCCGGCCGCCGCGTATTCAGGGCGGTTTCGGACGAGGAAGGTGAAGAGGCCAGCCAGGAAGAGGCAGAGGGCGAAGCTGTACCCGAAGCGCGTCTTGGCGAGGAGGAAGGCCGTCCCCAGCCCGAGCCAGCCGGCCGTCCAGACGGCACCCGTCAGGTACCAGGTCCGGTAGAGCGGTTCGCTCCAGCCGACCGCGGCGGCGACCGCCTCCGACCCCGAGGCGAGACCGTAGAAGAGCATCCCGATGGCCCAGACGAGCTGGTAGCCGCGGCGTCGTTCGCGCCACTGGTCGACGAGGGCGAGGAAGAAGAGGAAGGCGAGGAGCGAGGTGAGACCGGGGATGACGACGGGAGACATCGAGGTCGGCTTCCTCCGAGCAGCCTACGGGATCGACGGCGAGGTCGGTGGCGCCTCACGACTACCCGCCCGCTCGGCCGTTGCCGCCGCATGGGCGGCGACGAAGCGAAGGAGGAGCCGGTCGAGGAGCGCCGCCGCCTCGTCGTAGAGGCGGGCGAGGCGGGCAGGATCGAGGGCGCGCCGCTCGCCGAGGCGGCCGATCTCGGCCAGGAAGGGCCGGCGAGCGAGGACGAAGAGGCCGATGGCGTCGGTCAGCCCTCGACCTTCGACCGCGAGTCGATGAGCCATCCGGACGCAGCACTCGGCGGCGACCCGCTCTCGCTCGTCTCGCTCCGGGGGCTCGCTCTCGAGGGCGCCGACGAGGGCGGCGAGAAGCTGTCGGCCGTCGGCCCGGAAGGCAGCCCGGGCACCGGGAGCAGCCCCTGCGATCTCCGGAGGGCTCGGTCCTTCGGCTGGCCCAGGGACGAGTGGCCCAGGGACGAGTGGCCGCGACCCGCCCGACGCATCCGCTCGTTGCGCCGCCCTGGCCCGGTAGGCCCGCCGGTAGGCGGCAGCGAGGCGCTCGACGCTTGCCCCGAGGGCTTCAAGCTTCGGTCGCGGGATCGACCGGCCGGCCGTCAGTGACTCGAGGCTGGCCCGGGAGAAGCGGCGGTGGCCACCTGGCGTCGTGAAGGCCTCGATCTGGCCGCCGTCGGCCCAGCGGCGGAGGGTGTCCGGGTCGACGCCGACGAGGCGAGCCGCAACACCGAGGGAGAGCCACTCATCTCCACCCGGAGCTGCGGGCCGTGATCGGGACGGGGACCGGGACATCGCCGGGGCCCGACCGAGACCCCACGCCCCGCCGCGCGACGGCCGGCGACCTCGCCGCTCCGTGCCTCGGGTGGAATCTGGGTAAATCTCGGTCTCTCGCGAAGCCACGGCCGGAGGATACGAACCCGGCGCTCCGGCTGTCAACGAAGCAGACCGAGGCCGAGAGGATCCGCCCGGGTCAGCCCTCGTGCTGCTCGGCGGAACGAGACGAGGTGTGGGAGGCGAGGAGGTAGGTGACGGTGACTGGCGGGCTCAAGCCGGGACGAACTCGTGATCGTCGCGGTGAAGACCGTCGCAGAGCCCCCAGCGCGGTGGCTCCGTCGGCAGGGCGACGGGCCGCATGATCTCGCGAACCGTCCCCTTCCGGCAGAACCAGTACCCGCGCCGAGCCATCCAGGCCCGAACGTGGGCCGGGTCCGCGTGGAACTGGGCAGGCCCCGGGTTGATCCGCGGCCGCTCGATCCATGAGGGGGGAGCCTCGGTCGAAACGATGTCCAGGATGGAGATCCGCCAGGGCGTCCCCTCGATGATCGCGCCACAGCCATCGCACCGGGTCGCGACGTTGTCGCTGATGATCGTCGGGATCCGGATGCCCATGATGTCCATGTCCCGCTGCACCTGCCAGCTGGAGGGAGAGAGGTCGGTCGAGTCGCCTGGGGTGGTGCCCCGTGCGGGATTCGAACCCGCGATCTCCGCCTTGAGAGGGCGGTGTCCTCGGCCACTAGACGAACGGGGCGTCCAGCCAATGGTAACCCGCGCCGCGGGCGGTTGCGCTCGTGGTGCCCCCAAGGGGATTCGAACCCCTGATCTCCACCTTGAAAGGGTGGCGTCCTAGGCCTCTAGACGATGGGGGCGCGGCGGCCGCAGTCTATCAGCCGTCGGCCGAGGCTGCCGCCGCGAGGCCCCTGAACCCTCCGATCCCAGCTTCGGAGCCACCCGCACCCGGCTCCATCCCCGCTCGGAGTCCCTCAGCTCGTTCCCCAGAGCAGGGCGAGGACGGCAGCGGCGGCGAAGGCACCACAGGCCGCCAGGGCGAAGAGCCCCCCGACGAGGGCGAAGACGAGGGCTCGGCCGCTCCGGAGCTCGGCGCCCGCCTGGTACGTCGCCACCGCCCCCGCGACGGCGAAGGCGGCTAGGACGAGGCCGAGAACGAAGAAGGCGGTCGTCAGGAGGGGGACCTGGAGCTCGTCCCGCCGGAGGAGGGCGACGACGAGGAGGAGGAGCGAGCCGCCGAGGGCGATCCCGAGGGAAGCGCGGGTCGGCGTAAGCCGAACCGGACCGAGGTGCGGACCGACCCGGCCGCGGCTCCCATCGGGCCGGCGCGGAACCACCTGCCAGCGCTCATCGACCCGCTCCCGACGACGGGGGGTTCGGAGGCTCACGGTCCCGCCGTCCCCGTTCGGTAGCCCAGCGTCGTCTCGCTAGCGGTCCCGCCGGGCGCGGCCAGCACGGTCGGGGTCGCACCGCCGCCCTGCCGCGGGCGACCGGCGAGGGACGGGGCCCGGGCAGCCGCGCCAGGGAGGGCGCGGGGTCGGAAGCCAGCCGTCATGGATCGAGGGCCTCGTCGTCCTTCGAACGATGGTAGACGGCGATGTTGTGGGCGACCCGCGGCCGCCGGAGTCGCTCACCGAGGGCCGCGCCCGCAGGCCCGAAGACCTCGGCGAGGAGGCTCCGGGCGGCATCGAGGTCGTCGAAGCGCCACCAGCAGTGGACGACCCGGATCCGGAAGCCGGCCCGCAAGAAGGGACCGTCGCGCCGACCCCAGCTCGTGTACTCGGGGAGTTCGGGATCTCGGAGCTGGGACGCCTCATCGCGGCCGTAGTCGTGGACGACGAGGAGTCGCCCGCCGGGCCGGAGGACCCGTTCGGCCTCGGCGAGCTCGACCGGATCCGGGCCGCGATAGACGGACCAGCAGCCGACGACGACGTCGACGCTCGCGTCGGCCAGGGGGAGCCTCTCGGGCGTCCCCTCGGCGACCTGGATCCCCGCCAGGAGGGGGCTGGCGGCGATGGCACGCTCGAGGTCGGCAAGGGCACCGGGCCGCTCGATGGCCGTCACCCGTGCCCCCATGACGGCGAGCTGGCCCGCCACGACCCCCCGGCCAGCGTCGACGACGAGGACATCCCGACCGGCCACCGGGCCGAGGGCCTGGAGGGTTCGCGGCAGCTTCGCCTCAAGGTCGAAGTGGCGAAGGAAGCGGGCAAAGGCAATGGGCGGGAGGTCGAACGGGAGATCAGCCACGGGGCTCCGAGTATACGGGCGAGACCGGCCCGAGAGGCCGCTCCGAGAGGCCGCACGGGGGGCCACCGCGGCCGAAGCCGCGGAGGCGCACCGTGGTGACGCGAAGCCGACCGAACGGCCCGGGGGAGAGCGGTCGGCGGGTCGAAGCGACCGCTCGCGCCACTTCCACGCGTTTTTGCAGGCCGTAAGGCAGGGCACCCGCCGGGGCATGGCGGTAGGGGGAGAGGTGCAGGTAGTCCAGCACCTCTTCGGCGTGGCGCCGAATTTTCCATTCGATCTGGGCCCTGGGTACAAGGTCGGTGTAGCCACCGACGGCCAGCTCCGCTCCGAGTTTGACATTGTCCAGCACGGTCATACCCCGGAAGAGCTCGAGGTTCTGGAAGGTGCGCCCCAACCCCTTACGAACCCGAGCCTGCGGACTCTGACCGGCCAGATTCTCGCCCTGAAAGAGCACCTGCCCTCGTTGCGGCCTGTAAAGCCCGGACAGCACATTGAGCAGGCTGGTTTTGCCTGCCCCGTTGGGGCCAATCACCGCAAAGAGATCGCCCTCCGAAACACTGAAGCTCACCCCCACCAGGGCCTTGACGCCCCGAAAGGAGAGATGCAGGTCCTGGGCTTCCAGCAGCACCCCAGGCATCAAGACCACCTCCGTAAAAAGGGTAGTGCGGCACTCAAAACCCTGCCTTGTATGCGCTGCCCGTGGTGGTTGAAAGGTATGGGGGAGCATAGGGGTCCAGGTTGCAGTAAAAGGACTGCATCCATCGCCGGCTCTCCCCTGCTCCAGAGTCCGCGCAGGCTGTGCTCTCCTGTGCTCACTCTCCAACTCAGACCCATCGTTTCCTCCTGCGGTAGCGCTTGGCCTCGGAGAACCCCCCCGCCACAGCGCCACCCAAGTAGAACTCCATCACGTCGGCATCGGCCTGGGCTTCCTGAGCCGTGCCCTCGAAGACCACCCGCCCCTGCTCCATCACATAGACCCGCTCTACGATGGAAAAAGCCGCTCGAGCGTTCTGTTCGACCAGCACCAGGGTCAGGCCTTTTTCGCGGCGCAGTTCGTCCAGAACCCGCATCACTTCTTCGGTAAGCTTGGGTGAAAGCCCCAGGCTGGGCTCGTCCACCACCAGAATCCGGGGCTCGGTGAGGAGTGCCATCCCCAGCAAGAGCATCTGCTGTTCACCCCCCGAAAGATAGCCCCCTTGCTCAAAGCGGCGCTCGTAAATACGCGGGAAGCGGGTAAAGATCTCGTCGGTGATCTCTTTCTGGCGCTGAGGTGAGAGCCTGTGGGCCGCAGCCCGCAGGTTTTCCGTAACGGTCAGGTAGCGGAAGATGGGACGGCCCTCGAGGATCGCGGTCAGGCCCAGCGCTGCCACCTTGAGGGCCGGCAGGTGATTGGTCTCCTGCCCATTGATGACAATCTTGCCATCCAGCACACGGCCATCGTACTGCGGCAACAGGCCCGACATGGCCCGCACCAGGGTACTCTTCCCGGCTCCGTTGGGCCCCAGGAGCGCAATGGCCTCGCCGGCTCCCGCCCGCATACTCACACCTTGCAAGGCCAGAATGACCCCCCGATACACCACCTTCAGGTTTTCGACATTTATTTCAGCCATATGGCAACCCCTGCCTCTAGTCTCTGGGTCGCAACCCCGAGCACCTCTCACACCCGCTCAATCCGGTGCTGCCCGAACAGGCCGTAGGGGCGAACCAAGAGCACCAGCAACACAATCAGGAAGGGGATGGCCTGGGTAATACCGGGCAGCAAGGACTCGAGGTAAAGCTGCGAAAAGGCCTCGATCAGGCCAATCAGCAGCCCCGCGACCACGGCTCCCGGCACCGAATCGAACCCGCCCAGGATGGCTACCGGAAACACAATCAGGCCCAGCAGAACCAGATGGTGTCCAGGCCCCCCGCCCCCCGCGGCTCCCGCCAGAAAGGCTCCTCCAATCGCAGCCATCATGGCCGAAATGCCCCAGGCCACGGCGACCACCCTGGGCGCGTTGATGCCCATGGCCAGGGCAGAGGTCTCGCTTTCCGAAACCGCCCGCAACAAAACCCCATAGCGGCTGTACTTGAGCAGAGCAATCAGCAAAATGGCCAGCGGAAGCGCCAGAATCAAGCTCCACACAGCCTTTGAAGAGAGAAACACCCCGCCTGCATTGAACGCCAGGTTGGGCACTTCTTTGGGGAGTTGAGAAATGTCCGCTGCCCCCATGGCTTTCTGGTCAGGCCCCCAGAGAATGAGTGCTGTGCCGTCCAGGGTTGCAGCCAGGCCAATGGTCGCCATGATGACCGCTACCACGTTGCGTCCCAGCAGCGGTCGAACAAAGCCTCGCTCCACCAGCACCCCAAACACAAAAGCCAGAGGGAGCGACAGAAAAATTGCTGCCAGCAGCGGAAAGAACAGCGATAAAGTGTAGGTCAGGTAGGCCCCAATCAGCAAGAACTCGGCAATTGCGAAGTTGACCACACTGGTTGCGCGGTAGACCAGCACAAAACCGGCTGCAATAACCGCATACAGAGCGCCGTTGGCGAGACCGTTCAGGGCAGTTTGTATGACCAGAGCTAAATCCATGTTTTCCCTAAAAAGGTGAGTTGTGCAGGGTTGAGGGCCGAGAGCCAAAACT
>FWWM01017840.1_pt1 | contig 10218 bp, 9 predicted proteins | sample 2228351 | NCBI WGS metagenome assembly FWWM01 (sample SAMEA103939774, study PRJEB20133) | metagenome
TCCGTGCGTTGGCCGCCGCGTTCGGGCTGCGGGCGCAGCACCTCGCTCAACAGCTCGGGTTTCCTCTGGTTGAGGCGCGGGCCGGCACGGAGAAGCCCCGCGAGCCGGACCGGGCGTGAGCACTCCCCGGAGCAGCTCCTCTCTTTCGAATCGGCGAGTCTTGCAACCTATGCGTTGGCCGTTGTGGGTTATTCCATCGAGATTCAACGCCCGCAGGTACGGCGTTGTCCCGGCCGGCGGCTTTGGCAAAGCGGCCCGCATGCGCGTGACCGGGGTATGGGGTGTCCCCCGCCCCGGTTGACCAAACTCCTCCGCCGGCGAGCGCGTCAGCACTGCGTGCAAGTTCTCCGGCAATGATGCCGGTGATTGCACGAGCCCACCACAGCCTGCGGACGGCTGCGGCGACGGGCTGCAGCCGAAGCGTGCCCGGCAGTGCCGGTCTCGGGAACGCGCACCTGCCCTTGTCTGCGGTGCGCTCTAAAACCAACCGGCCCAGGAACGAACCCGGGCCGGAGCATCAAGAGAACGCTGGTTTTCCACGGTGTAGGCGTGGTCTCACCGCCCCCGAATTCGGAAGCACGGCAAAGCCGATACGGGTCGTCGCCCGGGCGATATTCCGCTTGAATCCCCGAGCGAGCGCGACACTTTGGCCGCGTTCGATGAACGGGTCAGGGATTTTCACGCTCCGTTGGGTCCAACCGGCCGACCGCGGGGTTGTACCAGGTCCGCGGTCGAGCTCCTTGTCGCCCAGCTCCGCGGAGACGTGACGGGTGGAGGCGTTGCTACACGAGCTCATCACGGCGGGATGAAAAACCTACACAACCCAGAGTCGGGAAATGACCAGTGCCTGGGCCGCCGGGGACGCGACCGCGGCAGCCCGTGCGTTCGCCCGTCGAGCGGGGCAAAAGGCCGGCACCAAAGACGCAGTGATCTGGCATCTGGAAGCGGGCGCCGCCGAGCGGGCGGTGAGCCGATTCCCGGAAAGCAACCGCCATTTTGAGGCCGCCGCCGCGCGCATCGAGGATTATGAACGCCGGGCCAGGGTACGGCTGGGCACCGAGGTCGCGGCCATGTTCTCCAACCAGCAGAACCTGCCCTACGAGGGGCGCGCCTACGACAAGATCATGCTCCACACCTACAAGGCGCTGAACTTCCTGGCTCTCGGGGAGGCGGAGCGGGCCCGGCCGGAGCTGATCCGCGCCCACCAGCGGCAGCAGGACGCCGTGGCGGAGAATCAGCGGCGGATTGAGGAGGCCCGGGAGGCAGCGCGCAACTCGGGCCACGCGGAGGCGGTCGAGCGCACGCGCAACGATCCGCGCTTCAACGCGGTGGTGGCCGAGTTGTCACGCCCGCTGGAGGGTTTCCAGGCTTACGCGGAATACGTGAATCCCTTCACAGTGTACCTGGACGGGTTGTATTTCCTGTACGCCGGGGCGGGAGGCTCGGATCTGGAGCGTGCGATCCTGTCGCTGCGACGTGTGGCCGCGGTGGCGCAAGACAACGCCGCCGTGCGGGCGGACCTGACCCTGGCCGAAGCGGCGGCCGCGTCCGGCGGGGGGGTGAATCCAGCACCGCTGACTTACGTGATTTTCGAAACCGGCCGCGCCGCCAGCCGCGAGCAGGTGCCACTGGACATTCCCATCCTGGTGGCCGATGTGTCCTACGTAGGGGCGGCGTTTCCGCGGCTGGTGTTTCACGGCGGTCATCTGCCGCATCTGGAGGTCCGTGCTGGAGGGGAGCAGCAGGCGACCACCCTGGTGGCGAGCATGGACGCAATCATCGCGCGGGATTTTCAGGACGAACTGCCCGCCATCATTACCAAAACCCTGATCGCCACCGTGGCCAAGGCGGCCGCGGGATGGGCCATCAGTGACACCGCCCGCCGGCAGGACGAGGGGGTGGGGCTGTTGGCGCGCTTGATGACCGCGGCCGTGCAGGCGGCAATGAACATTGCCGATACCCGGTCGTGGACCACGCTGCCAAAGGAGTTCCAGGTGGCGCGGGTGAATACGCCGTCCGAGCGCCGCGTCACCCTTACCGCGCCCGGGCAGGCGCCGGTCACGGTGCCCTTGATTGACGGGGTGGTGAATGTGGTTTATGTAAAATCCGTGCGGGCCGGTGGTCCGCTGTGGATCCATCAGTTTCGGCTCAGATGAAAACGACCGATTGCCAACCGTTGCGCCCCCTGGCGCTCCTGGCATGTTGCGTGGGGTTGTTGACCGCGTGCAGCTCCACCACGGTAAACACGGTCGAGCCCGCCGTACCGACCGCGCAGCGTGAAATGCTGGCCGACCTGCGGGTGCAGACCGACCCATCCCTGCGCAAAGCGGTGCGGGTTATGGGGGTGAACACCGCCACCGACGCGGGCGGACACCTCAAGGTCCAAGTGGAGATCCAGAACACCACCCGCAGTCCCAAGCGCTTTACCTGGCGCGTGCAGTGGTTTGACCAGAACGGGATGCTGTTGCAGTCGCCCTCCGCGGTCGCCGTGCCGCGCCAGTTGGAAGGCCGGGAGACGGCCTACATCACGGCCACGGCGCCGACTCCGCAGGCCAAGGATTTCCGCATTGTGTTCCTCGAACCAGTTGCCCAGTGACCGCCATGATCCGCTTTTTCGCCTGTCTTGCACTGGCCGCGCTGACCCTGCTCAACGCCTGCTCCTCGCCGAAGACCGCCTACGTGGAGCCCGGCAGTTCGCGGCTGGTCACCACGCTGGACCAGATCAACATCCAGGATTTCGCGCGGGCCGCCGACACCATGGTGGCTTCGCTCATTGACCATCTCATCAATCCGGGGCTGCTCAAGAGCGGCGTGCCCGGCGAGCCGGCGCTGCTGGCTATCAGCCGCATTCAAAACAACACCGGCCAGCAATTGGACACCGATTTGCTGGTGAAGAAAATCCGCGTGGACCTCCTCCGCACGGGCAAGGTTTGGACCAGCACCACCATTGCTTACGGCGGGCCGGAAGACCCGCTGGCGGCGGAGGAACAGCAGTTGCTGGCCCGCTCCAGCGCCGGCGCCACACGGCGTCCGGACTACACCCTCTCGGGCCAGATCATCGAGAACTACACCCGCGCCGGAAATGTCCGGCAAGTGGCGTACGTTTTCCAGCTCTCCCTGACCAAGACTCCGGAGGGCATCGCCGTCTGGGAGGACGAAAAGACGATTGTTAAACAGGGTTCCCGGCCGACGGTGGGCTTCTAACGCCCCTCTCACCGCATGCGCACCCTCTGGCTTCCCTTCCTGGTGGCGACCGGTCTGAGCACCGGTTGCGCGACGGATCGCCGGGTCACCAATCCCCGCGCACCCGGGTGGGCGCCGTGGCCGGCAACGTGGCCGGGGCGGTGGTTGGGGTGGGAGAAGGCGCGGCGGCCGCCGCCGATCAGCCGTTCAAGCATGACCCGACCCAACGAGTCGTTTGCCACTGGCGCACCGAAACCACACCGGACGGCCGCACCTTGCAGGTGCCCGAGTATTACCTGGTGGACCAGCATGGCCGTCTGATCCGCCGGCTGGACGAGAAGGAAGTGCGCTGAATTCCCGAACGGTCGTCGGCAACCCAGTCTCTCCGCGCGTACCGCTGCAATTCTTTCTTGGCCAATCTCACGGCCGACAGGCGGGATTTTTAGCAGTGTGTTCTCTTGGGTTGCTGCCACAAAAGGATTCATCGGCAGTCCGTGAAGAGTGAAGCGGGGCCAACCGCTGGAGGATACTTCAACCGGGCGCCCCGGAACGCTCGGGCAGTTGCTTTATCGCTTCAAGGACCTCGGCGGCGTGTTGCTCGGGTTTGACCTGATCCCAAATGCGGGCGATGCGACCGTCCGTGCCGATGAGGAAGGTCACACGATGGGTCCCCTTGTACTTTCGGCCCATGAAGGTCTTTTCTCCCCAAACGCCGTAGGCGGTCACCACTTTGCGCTGCTCGTCGGCCAACAAGGGAAAGGGCAGCCGGTATTTCTCGGCGAATTTGGCGTGGGAACGGACGGAGTCGGTGCTGACCCCGAGCACGGCTGCGCCGGCCTTTTTCAGTTCGGCCCACGAGTCGCGAAAGCCGCAGGCCTCACGGGTACAGCCGGGCGTGTCATCCTTGGGGTAAAAATACAGAACCACTGGCTGCTTTCCCTTGAACTGGGCCAGACTGACCGTCTCGCCGGTCTGAGTGGGCGCGGTGAAATCGGGGGCAGGGTCGCCAGGTTTCAGATGCAGTTGCAGTTTCTTGGCCATGGTTTGAATGCAGCTTAGGGTGCGCGAGACAGTGATGGATCACGGTCCGGCGCGTTGCAAGATGGAGCAGGTGGAAGGTTTCGCAAACGCGCTGCGGGCAAACTGGCACGGACACCCTCGAGATTGCGTTTCCATGGCTCGCCCGGGACCGGCCGTGGCATGGTCGGCTTGGCCTCGGCGCCGGCTCGGGCAGAAAATTGACTCGGGACTGGCCGGAACCGCGCAGTCTGCTACCTTGGCGGCCTTTACTGAGCAATGAGTCACATACCGCATTTGCCGGCGCTGCGTTTGGGCCGGCCCTACGCCAGTTTGGAACAAATCCAGGTCAAAGACCACCGTACCGGTGAGGTCAATGGGCGGGTGTCCCTGGTCAACGGCGGCCTGGTCCGACGAGACCTGAGCCGTTTGGCGGCCAGCCGGGCGTTTCTGCGAGGCCGTTCGGTCGCGGAGCTGATTGAATTGTCCCGACGGGCTGGCGAACTGTTTTTGCACGGAACCCTGCCGTTGGGCGATCAGGGGCATACCCAGTCGCCTGAAGACTACGTGGCCACGCTAAGCGCCACCAGCGGGCTTCCCTGGAATCTGGTGCGGCGCAACATGGAAAAGATCCATTACGCCCTCACCCACATGGGGGAAATCCTCAACGGGCTGTCACGGGGGCTGGATTGGGCCATTCTGGACCGGGGGTATGGGGAGCAGTTCGGGACCCGCCTGAGCTTCGTGCCCACCGCGCTGGCGCTGGGGGTGGTGATGCCGAGCAACTCGCCGGCGGTGAATTCCCTCTGGCTGCCGGCGATCGCCCTGAAGACGCCGGTGGTGATCAAACCGGGGCGTGATGAGCCCTGGACACCATGGCGACTGATCCAGGCATTTGTGGCCGCCGGCGCGCCCGCGGAAGCCTTTGGCTTTTACCCGACGGACCACGAAGGAGCGGCCACGATTTTGAACCAGTGCGGGCGGGCCCTGATTTTTGGCGACCGCTCGACCACGGCACAGTATGCCCACAATCCGGCCATCCAGATTCACGGTCCGGGCTGGAGCAAGATTCTCATCGGCGAGGATTGCATCGAGCAGTGGCGGGATTATCTGGAGGTGATGGTGCACTCGATCAGCGAAAACGGGGGCCGCTCATGCATTAATGCGAGTGCCATTGTGGTGCCCCGGTCCGGGCGGGAGATTGCCGACGCGCTGGCGCGGGAGCTGGGACCGGTGCAGCCCTCCCACCCGGAGGATCCGCAGGCGCGGCTGAGCGGCTTTGCCAACCCGAAAATGGCGGAGTCCATTGACGCGCAAATCGAGGAAGGTCTTAAAACACCGGGTGCCGAGGACGTCACGGCGCGGTATCGCGGCGGGCCGCGGCGCGTGGAATTTGAGGGCGGGACCTATCTGCGGCCCACCATCATCTGGTGCGACTCGTTTGAGCATCCGCTGGCCAACCGGGAGTTCTTGTTTCCCTACGCCAGCGTGGTGGAAGTGCCCCAGCGGGAGATGCTGAGCCGGATCGGCTACACCCTGGTCTGTACAGCCATCACGCGCGATCCGGCCTTCCTGGCCGATCTGGAAGCTTTTCCGGAGATTGAGCGGTTGAACATCGGCCCGGTCTCAACCATGAAAATTTCGTGGGATCAACCCCACGAGGGCAACTTGTTCGAGTTTTTGTGGAAGCGCCGCGCAATCGAGCGAGCGTGGTAACCCCTCGAAAGGCACACGGCGGTATTTGCCAACCTTCCACCGGCGCCGCGGCCGGCGATTCTTCATGCCGCGGTTTTTGCTTTCGGGGACAACGGGGCCATCCGGATCAGTTCGAGACCCGAACCGGGGTGTTGGCCGGAATCCACCAGGGGAGCAGGATCGTCACCGTGGTTCCCTGGCCGGCCTCGGTATTGACCATCAGAGCCCCGCGGTTGAGCAGGATCAGGCGTTTGGCAAAGCTCAAGCCCAGCCCCCGGCGGCGCGGCGCCTCGGCTGAGTGTGGCCGGTTGTCCAACAGGCGTTCCAGCACGTCCGCAGGCATGCCCGGCCCGGCATCGGCAACACGAAAGGCCACCTGCGGGGCGTCGGGGTCGTGGTCGCTTGCGCGCAGGAGTCGGGCCTCGGTCACCCCGCTCTGCCGAAGCGCGGTTTTGAGATCCGGATAGCACAGCACGCTGATATGGACCGGGGAGGTGGCGGGCGCGGCCTGCAAGGCGTTGAGCGCGAGGTTGAGCAAAATCTGAATCACATCCGTGCCGTGGGCGTGGATTTCCAGATCCTCCGGCAAGAAGGCGAAGTTTAGCCGGCGACCATCCAGGCCGGGATAGGTTTGGAGCAGCTCGCGCAGGTCCAGCAGCAGGCGGTTGACACTGGCCCGGTTGGTCTCCACCCGGCTCTGACGCAACAGGCCGAGATAGCGTTGAACGACCTCCGCGACGTTGTCCGCCTGACGGGCCACGGCCTGCAAGCGCTCGCTAAAGGCCTTCATGGCCTGACCTTCCAGCGTGGGCGTCTCGCGCAATTGCCGGGTGAGGAGCGAGGTCAGGCCCACGATGACCGTGAGGGGCTTGTTGATGTCGTGCAACACCCCACTGTAAATGTCGGTCTGGGCGGCGAGGCGCTGTTCGCGGTGTCGCAGTTCCTCCAGTTCGCGTTGGAGGGCGGCGGCTTCGGCCAGGGAGGCCGCCCGGCGCTCGGACTCGATGCGGCGTTCCATCAATCGCGCCACCGCCGCGCGGAGGGTAACCAGATCACAGGGCTTGGAGAGGTATTCAGCGGCCCCCAGACGCAGGGCATCCTGGGCTGATTCCAAGGCGGCATACCCGGTCAGCAACATGACCTCGATGGCCGGGTCCCGGAGTTTGATGCGCTCCAAGGTTTCAATGCCGGACAAGCCGGCCATGCAGATATCGAGCACGGCGGCATCCACACGTTCCCGGCTTACCGTTTCCAGGGCCTCGTACCCATCCCGGGCCAAAAGAACCCGGTAATCGTTTTCGAAGATGTGCCGCAGGGCTTCCCGCGGCCCCTCCTCGTCGTCCACGACCAGCAAGGTCCGGCGCGAAGCCGGCTGGCTTTTCATCCGCTCAGTCCGTGAGCCGTTTGAGTGATGGAATACCATAAGTTTGCAACACTTTCCCCGATTCCCAGTGCAATTTGCAAGAGTTATTAACAGGGTTCCCCGACACCGGGAAGCAAAAAATTACCCCAATTCCCAATCGTTGGTTCAGATTCCTGACAGGATTTTATCCCACAACCGGTCGTTGAGGAGCACCCGCTGGAGGAATTCTTCCTCGTTGGTCTGAGGCGGAGCGGGCGGCTGTTTGACCGGCAGGTGAATTTTGAGTCGTAGTCCGTCACCGCCCGGGTTCTCCAGCCGGATGCGCCCGCTGTGATGGTACACAATGAAGTAGCAGGCCATGAGTCTGATTCCGGACTGTCGCGGGTCACCCGAGCGCGCGTAAAAAGGATCGAACAATGCCCGGAGGGAATCGCCGGTGACACCCGGACCGTTATCCTGCAGTTCCAGTTCGAGCTCTTCCCCTGCCCCGTGGGTACCCGACGCGGTGCGAGCGGCGAGGCGGAACCAACCTTTCTCGGGCAAGGAGATGGCTTCCTCCTCGAAGAGAAAGTCAAAGAGCTTTTCCAGCCGCGGACGGTCGGCTTCAAGAGACGGCAGATCCTCCGGGATATCCAGTTCAGCAGAAATGCCGCGTTCGGCCAACTTCGGTTGGGCAGCCGTAAACCGGGCGCGGACAATATCCGGCAGGAGCACCTCGGGAGTGAAGGCACCGCCAGGCGACTGAGCGGCCTCGTTCAAAAAGGTCAACATTCCGGTAATCCGCTCGACCTGCGAGCGGGTGTGCTGATAAAAGTCCTTCCAGAAACGTGGGTTGCGCACCTGATCGGTGGCCAGGTTTTCCTCCTCCAGGCGGCTGGGAGCCAGGTCCAGAAAAGTCTGGACCGCCACCAGGGCGTTGCGGACGTAGTGGCCGAGCCCGGCCGCCGCCACGCCCAGGCTGATGACCCGGTCGCGAATGACCAGATCGTGGAGCACGGAGAGTTTTTCGCGCAAGAGCTGATCCCGTTCGTGCTGGACAATAAAGAACTCCAGGGCGCGCTTGAGGGTGGCCTCCAATTCCCGCGGTTCCCACGGCTTGGTGATGTACTTGTAGATGGCGCCGGTGTTGACGGCCTGGATGGCCGATTCCAGGTCGGCATACGCGGTGACCAGGATGCGGACGGCTCGCGGGGCGATCTGGCGGGCGCGTTCGAGGAGTTCGGTGCCGTTACCCCCGGGCATACGCTGGTCGGTCATCAGCAGCCCCAGCTCCGGGGCGTGAGCCTGCACCAGTTGGAGCCCCTCGGTTAGGTTGCGCGCGGTACGGATGCGGAACTGGTCCCCGAAGGCACGCGAGAAGTATTTGAGCGAGAGCTCCTCGTCGTCCACGTACAAGATCAGGTAGCGTTGGTAATCGTAGGTCGTTTGCATGCAGTGCACGGTTTTAGGCGGCGGCTTGCAGGACAGAGGCCCGAACGGCTTGGCCCGTTTCTCTGGCGGGCAGTGTTTCCGCCCTAGGCGCGGCTTCCCGGCGGGGCAGTTCGATGGTGAACTGACAGTACTCGCCCAGCCGACTGTCCACGCTAATTCGGCCTCCGTGTTGTTGAATGATGCGGTAGCAGATGCTCAATCCCAATCCGACGCCTTCCCCGACCTCCTTGGTCGTGAAGAACGGCTCGAAGAGTTTGTCCATGTGTTCGGGGCGAATGCCCGGGCCGTTGTCGCGAACCATCAGGAAATCCACGCCGTTGCGGTGGCCGCTCTCCAGGCGAATACAGGGTTCCTGCCCGGGGGGGTACTGCTTGCGTTTCACGGCGTAAATCGAGTTTTGCAGCAGGTTCAGCAAAACATGCACCAACTGGTTGCGGTTGGCGAAAATCGTGTGCCCGGGCATCAGGGCCTGGTCCAGACGCACGCCACTGCGAAGCTCCTGGCGCAAAAATCGCAGGGCCACACCCACCAGGCCCTCCACGCTTACCCCGTCACGCTGGGTGGGGTCCGGATGCGCAAAGGTGCGCAGATCGCTCACGATGCCCTGGACGCGAGCCAGGCCATCTTCGATATCGGTGAGCACTTCCTGAAATTGTTCCCGCTGTTCCTCGGAAAGCCGGGCCAGTCGGCTGCGCAGCACGTGCAAGCCGGTCTTGAGGAAGTTCAACGGGTTGCTGACCTCGTGCATGAGTCCTGCGCTCAAACGGCCCAGCGCCGCCATTTTCTCGGCGCCCACCAGTTGGGCTTCGGTTTCCTTCAGTTGGTTCAGCGTGGATTCCAGGACCTGGTTCTGTCGGGCCAGTTGGCGCTGCAACTGAGACCCCAGGACCAGGTTGCGCAATCGCACGCGCAATTCGATTACCGAGAAGGGCTTGGCCAGGAAATCACTGGCGCCCGCTTCCAGGGCGGCGAGCTTGGTCTCATCGTCAGCCCGGGCGGTGAGCAGGAGCACGGGAATGGCCCGGGTGGCCGTGTTCTGCCGCAACTGCCGGCACACACTCAAGCCGTCCGCCCCCGGCATCATCATGTCGCACAGCACGGCGTCCGGCAGGAACTGCCGGGCCATGGCCAGGGCCTGTTCGCCGTCCACCGCCTCGATGACCCGGTACTCGGTCTCCAATTGTGCGCGCAGGAAGCGCAGCATATCCGGCTCATCATCCGCGATGAGGATGCGGGGCAGATTGCGGTTGTCGGCCAGCGGCGCCGGACGCACCGTTTCCTGGAGCAGGCTGAAGGTGGGTTGAAGTTCCGCCCGGCGATAAAGCCCCTGCAACCACTCCGCGGTGGGGAGCAGCGCCGGTGCCTCGGACGCGAGTGCTTCCTCGGGTTGAGATGCGGGCGCCGGTGCGCTTGGTTGCTCCGCCGCCCGTTCGGGACCGGCCGGTGTGGCGGCCGCCGGGGCAGCCGGCGGCGCCAAATAGGGCAGGCGCACGGTAAATTGCGGGCCCAACCCCGGCTCGCTCTTTACT
>FWWM01017847.1_pt1 | contig 10216 bp, 7 predicted proteins | sample 2228351 | NCBI WGS metagenome assembly FWWM01 (sample SAMEA103939774, study PRJEB20133) | metagenome
GCAGAAGTCCGAGGGTTCGTTGAAGGGGGTGGTCACTTTGCGGCGCATGCCGCGGCCCTCGAAGCTGAGGGCCCCGATTTTCATCACGTCGTCGCAGATCCGCACGCACATCCCGCAGAGGATGCAGCCGCTGATGCCGACGAAGGTGCTGGGGATGCCGTTGGGCGGCCCGATGCGCATCTCTTCGCGTACCTGGCAGGCGCCGCACAGGCGGCAGGGGCTCTTTTCGCCGCGGGGGCGCTCGAAGCGGCAGTGCCCCACCCCCACGTCGTACGCCAGGTCGCGGAGGACGTCGGATTGTGGGCAGCGGGCCAGCATGAGTTCGGCCAGGACGCGGCGGATTTTCATGACCCGCTCGGAGTGGGTCTGGATCTCCATCCCGTCTTCCACCGGGAAGATGCAGGAGGCCCGGTAGCGCGTCAGGCCTTTGTATTTGACCTCGACGATACAGAAGCGGCAGGCCGCATAAGGGGGGAGGGATTCGTGGTTGCAGAGGGTGGGGATCTCGATACCCACCTCGCGGGCGACCTCGAGGATCGTGCGGCCTGGCTCGGTGGCGATTTCCCTGCCGTTGATGCGAACCTTGATCATGATCTCCTCCCGGGCTATTTGCGTACGACTGCGTCAAAATTGCACACCTCGAAGCAGATGCCGCACTTCGAGCACTTCTCGAGGACGATCGTGTGCGGCTGTTTCCGCTCCCCGCGGATCGCCCCGGAGGGGCAGCGCCGCACGCAGAGGGTGCAGCCGTTGCACTTCTCGGGGTCAATGAAATACGTGGTCAGCGCTTTGCAGACGCCGGCGGGGCAGCGGCCTTCGCGGATGTGGGCTTCGTACTCCTCGCGGAAATATGCCAGCGTGGTCAATACCGGGTTGGGGGCGGTCACGCCCAATTGGCACAGCGAAGCGTCCACGATCACCTCGGCCAGTTCCTTGAGGAGGTCGAGGTGGGCCGGGGTGGCTTTTCCGGCCCCAATGTGCTCCAGGATCTGCCGCATCTGGGTGATCCCTTCGCGGCAGGGGGTGCACTTGCCGCACGATTCGTCCTCGAGGAAGGCGAGGAAGAAGCGGGCGAAATCGACCATGCAGTTGTCCTCGTCCATGACGATCATCCCGCCGGAGCCCATCATCGACCCGACTTCGACGAGTTGGTCGAAGTCGATGGGCAGGTCGAGGTGCTGCGGGCCGAGGACGCCGCCGGAAGGCCCCCCCGTCTGCACCGCTTTGAACTTCTTGCCTTCTTTGATGCCGCCCCCGATTTGGTAGATGATTTCGCGAAGGGTGATGCCCATGGGGACTTCGACCAGGCCGGTGTTATTCACCTTGCCGACCAAAGAGAAGATCTTGGTGCCTTTGCTGCCGCCCCAGGGGGATTGGGAGACGTCTCCGGTGCCGATGCGGGTGAACCAATCGGCCCCGCGGTTGATGATCAGGGGGATATTGGCCCAGGTCTCGACATTGTTGAGGGTGGAGGGTTTGTCCCACAGCCCGCGCTGCACGGTATGGACGTGCTTGGCGCGGGGTTCGCCCGGGCGCCCCTCGATGGAGGCCATCAGGGCGGTCGATTCGCCGCAGACGAACGCCCCTCCGCCGCGGTTGACCTGGATGTCGAAACTGAAACCGGTGTCCAGGATGTTCTCCCCCAGCAGGCCGAGCCGGCGGGCCTCGTCGATGGCCTTGGTGATGAGGACCACGGCCATGGGGTATTCGGCGCGGACGTACACGTACCCTTGCGCGGCACCGATGGCGTAGGCGCCGATGATCATTCCTTCGATGATGCTATGGGGGTTCCCCTCCATCAGGCCGCGGTTGGCATACGCCCCGGGGTCTCCCTCATCGGCATTGCAGATCACGTATTTCACGTCGCCCTGGGCCTTGCGGCAGGCGGCCCATTTGACGCCTGTGGGGAACCCCGCACCGCCCCGGCCGCGCAATCCCGACTTGGTGACCTCTTCGATGATCTGGTCGGGCTGCATGGTCGTCAGGGCTTTGACCAGGGCGGTGTAGCCGCCGATGCGGATGTAATCCTCGATGCTGGTGGGGTCGAGTTCGAAGTTCGCGTCGAACAACAGGGGCGTTTGGTGTTTGTAGAAGGGAATGTCGGTCTTGGTGCGATAGACCGTGCCGTTGTCCGGGTCTTTGAAGAACAGCCGCTCGATGGGGCGACCGCCCAGCACGCTCTCGTGGACGATTTCCTTGACATCCGCGAGTTTGGGTTGGGGGTAGAAGTACCCCTGGGGGCGGACGATGACGATGGGCTCGCGGTCGCAAAAACCGAGGCAGCCGGTCACCCGCAGGCGGACCTGCCCGTTGGTCCCTGCGCGGTTCAACTCCGCGGCGAGTTCCTCGACCAGGCGGGTTCCGCCGCGCGACACGCCGCACGTCCCGCAGGAGACGATCAACGTTTTGGGTGGCTCGCGGGCGGCCAGTTGGGCGCGGAGGTTGGCGAGGTCCTCGGGCCGAGACAAACGCGTAGCACTCATCGGATACTTCTCCTGCTCAAGCTTTTGCCGGCTCCTTGGATTCCAGGCGATCGATCAGGCTGCCCGCCTCGCTGGGGCGGAGGGTGATGTACTCGTCGTCGGCCACGACCACCGGGCCCATGGCGCAGGTGCCGAGGCAGTTGACGGTTTCCAGCGTGAACAGTCCGTCGGGGGTCGTTTGGCCGGGGCCAATCCCTAGCGCCCCTTGGAGGGCATCCAACACGCGCGGGGCGCCGCGGACGTGGCAGGCCGTGCCCTGGCAGACACGGATGACGTGTTTGCCACGCGGCGTGAGGCTGAAGGCTTTGTAGAAGGTCGCCACGTGGTACACGGCCAGAAGGGGCACGCCCAGCCTTCGGCTCACAAAGCGCAAGGCAGGCTCCGGGAGGTAGCGGAGGTCGTGGTTGATGTCCTGAAGGACGGAAATCAGCGGGGCGCGCTCGACCGCATGGGCTTGCAAGGCGCGCTCCACCACTGCGCGGACTTCGGGAGCGAGTTCGGGCTCGGGGGGCAGCCCGTGCCCCCGGCCGTTCCCGCCCGCAAACGACGGATACTCGTAGGGCCGATGCTGCACCGGGCATCGCTGGATGCACTGCCCGCACCCCGTGCACTTCTTTTCGTCCACGAATCGGGCTTTGCGCCGGACTTTCACCTTGAAGTTGCCCACCGAGCCCTCGACCGACTCGACTTCGCTGTAGGTGAGCAGCGTGATGTTGGGGTGGTTCCGGACCGCGGTCATTTTGGGCGTGAGGATGCAGGCGGCGCAGTCCAGGGTGGGGAAGGTCTTGTCGAACATCGCCATATGGCCGCCGATCGAGGGCTCGCGTTCGACGAGGATCACTTGTTTGCCGGCGTCGGCCAGGGTCAAGGCGGCCTCGATGCCGGCGATCCCGCCGCCGACGATCAGGGCCCGCGAGCCGATCTTGACGTACTGCCGTTGCAGGGGTTCATGGGCTGCCACCCGCCGGACCGCGCCGGCCAGGTGCGCCTTGGCTTTGTTCAGGGCGGCGGCGTGGTCGTCGGTCACCCAGGAGACCTGCTCGCGGATGTTGGCCATCTGCACGAGGAAGCGGTTGAGGCCGACGTCCTCGGCGGCCCGGCGGAAAGTGGCTTCGTGGAGGTTGGGCGAGCAGGCGGCCACCACGATGCGGTTGAGGTTGAGTTCCTGGATATCGCGTTTGACCAAATCCTGGCCGGGGTCCGAGCACATGTAGTTGTAGTGCCGGGCCACGACGACGTGCGGCAGGCCCTTGGCGAACTCCGCCAGGGCCTCCACGTCCACCACCCCGGCGATATTGGTGCCGCAATGGCAGATGTACACGCCGATCCGCAGCGATTCATCCAGTGCGATCATGGCTGGTTCCCACGAGGGTGGAGGGTTCGGAGGAAAGGTTTGTGGCCTCGAAGACCAGTTCGGCCAGATCGGCCACGCGCAGGCGCTTTTCGGCGCCGACGGTCTTGATGGCATCCTGGAACATGGCCAGGTCCTTGGGACAGGCCACCACGAGGCAATCGACGCCCAAGGCCAGGGCCTCGCGGACGCGGCTTTCGGCGGGGCGCTCGGTCTGGGCGGGGATGTCCTTCATCCAGATCCGGCCGCCTCCTGCGCCGCAGCAGAAGCTGTGCGGGCCGTGCCGGGGCATCTCCACCAACGCCACGCCCACGGCATGCAGCACGCGGCGCGGCGCCGCGTACACCCCGTTGAATCGGCCCAGGTAGCAGGGGTCGTGGTAGGTGGCCGCCAGGTCCAGCGGGCGTTGCGGCCGCAGCGCCCCGACCCGCAAGAGTTCGTCCAGAAGTTCCGTGTAGTGGAGCACGGGTTTGCCGGCCAGCCTCCGCTCGCCTGCTGAGGCATGCGCCCCGTCGGTTTCGGCCAACGGGTATTCGTTCTTGAGCGTGTTGTACGTGTGCGGGTCGGTGGTCAATAGTTTGCGGAACCTGGCGGAGGCCAATTCCTTGAGGTTCTTTTCGCGCAGAAGCGAGAAGAGGCCTTCTTCGCCAGCCCGGCGCACGTCGTTGCCGGCGTTTTGTTCTTTCTCGAAGAGGAGCCCGAAATCGACGCCAGCCGCCCGGAGCAGCCGGGCCACCGTGCGGGTGACCTCCTGGGCCCGCACGTCGTAGGAGGCATAATCGCCGACGAACCACAGGTATTCGACTTCCTCTTTGCGCGCGTCTTTGGGCGTAAAACCCAGGGTTTTGGTCCAGTCGGCCCGCTTGCGCGGCGACTGCCCGAACGAATTGCCATACCGCTGGAAATTGACCAGGGCGTCCTGGAGGCCTTCTTCGACCTCGCCGCGATCGACCAGGCGGCGGCGGAGATCGGCGATCAGCCGGGGGTGTTCGATGAGGACGGGGCAGATTTCGTCGCAGGCCCCGCAGGCCGAGCACGACCACAGCTCCTCGGGGCGGATGCGTGTGCCGTGCAAACTGGGTGTACCATTGACCGCCCGGAAGGGTGTGCGCAGCAGTTCGGCATCCACGGCCTGGACGATGCCGCAGGGTGCCAGCGGCGTGCCGCCCTGGTGCGCAGGGCAGACCTCGCGGCATTTGCCGCACCACGTGCACGCCTCCACCTGAAGCAGTTGCCTCCAGGTGAGGTCGCGCACCGTATCGACCCCCGACTCGGCGGCCACCTCGAGCCGGCCAGGGGGCCCCTCGCCTCGCAAGAGGAGATTGGCCGGCGAAGCCAGCAGGTGGAACGCCTTGGTGAACGGGATCGCCACGATCAAAGCGAACGCCGCCAAGGCGTGGATCCACCACGCCGCCTGGTGCAGCCCGCGCACCGCCCCCAAAGGCAGCGGCGCAAGCAAGCGCGCCAAGCCGTAACCCACCGGGGCCCACGGGCCAGCGGGAAAGAACGGCTCGCCGCGGCCGATGCGGGCCAACTCGGCTTGCCGCCGCTCAGCCCCCAGGTGCCGGAAGTGCTCGGCGAACTCTTCCCGCGCGGCTGGCGAGCCCGCCGAGGCTTGCTGGTCCAGATGGAACCCCTCGGCCAGGCGCAGGCCCTCGATCAAGAACCCCGTGACGGCAATGAGCGCCAGCGTTCCCAACAGGGGGAAGCTATCCAGCAGGCTGATGCCGCTCCGCGTGGGGACCAAGCGGGCAGGCCGGACCACATAGCGCCGGTACGCCGCCATGGCCAGACCCACCAGCAGCACCACGCCAAACAGGTCCAGGGCCAGCTCGAACCACCGGTAAAACCACCCCCGCAGCACCTGGGTATCGAACAGCAGGTTGGCCACGTCTTGATCGATCGTCGCCAGCGCCGTTCCCAGGAAAAGCACCACCATGCCCCAGAAAATGGCCTGGTGCATGACGATGGAAAACGGGTCGGTCGACAGCCGCGACTGGAAGAAGACGGTCTTAGCCAGGTGCGCCCATCGCCGTGGCGCCAGGGCCTGCAAGAGCTGCCGGCCAGGAGACACGGCGCCCGGTTCGGGCCGGCCCAGGAACCATTTGCGGATCCGCCAGATGGTTCCCGCCAGGAAGGCGCCCAGCACCAGCGGAATGAGCACGTACAGCAGGATTTCGGAAGCGTGCGGGACATTCCAAAGGATAGGCCGGGCGGGTTCCATGGCGTGCTATCCTTTCCGGGCTTGGATGGCCTCGACCAGGGCGGGAATCAGTTCCAAGGCATCGACCTGGGCCCCGTAGTGGGCGATCTCGAAGATCGGAGCCCGGGGATCGGTGTTGACGGCCACGATCAGTTCCGAGTTTTTCATCCCTTCCTGGTGCTCGGGCGCACCGCTGATTCCAAAAGCCAGGTACAGCTTGGGGCGGACCGTCATCCCCGACTTGCCCACCTGCCGCGTCGTGGGGAGCCATCCCTGGTCCACCACGGGGCGGGAGGCGCAGACGGCCCCGCCCAGCACCTGGGCCAGTTGTTCGGCCAGCTCGACGTTTTCCTTCTGCTGAATGCCCCGGCCGACGGCCACAAGGACGTCTTGCTGCGTGATGTCCACATCGCCGGCCTCGGGGAGGAGGAACTCCTCGAAGCGGATGGCGGCCGCTTCCAAGCTGCCCGATAACGCCCACTGTTCCACCTGGGCCTTGCCGGCCGCCTCTGCAGCGCGGTAACTGCCGGGGAGCACCATAAGGACGGCCGGCGCGCGGTCGATGCGGAGTTCGGCCAGCATCTTGCCGCCGCAGAACGAAGCGGTAACTTTCAAGGCCGAGTCCTCGGCGGCGACCTCCTTGCACCCCAGGGCCAAGGGGGCTTCGAGCCGGGCCGCCAGGAGCGGCGCCAAATCCCAGCCGATCGACGTGGCCCCGAGCAGCACGGCCCGCGGAGCCCGGGCGCCGACGACTTCGGCCAAGGCGGTGAGGAAAGGTTCCGGGGCGTAGTTGGCCAGCGCCGGGTGATCGACCAGCAGGATACGGTCGGCTGCCCCCAACGCCGGGGCAAAGGCGGCGCCGTTTTCGGAAAGCACGGCGACGACGACCTCACCGCCGGCGGCAACCAGCGCCCGGCCTGCAGCCAGCAGCTCGAAGGTGATGTCGGCCAGGGTGCCACGCTGGACCTCGGCCAGCACCAACACGTCGCTTGCGCTCATTTCAGGAGCCCTTTCTCGGCCAGGATTTCCGCGATTCGCTGTGCGACCTCGGCTTCAGAACCCGCGATCATCTCCGCCCGGGCCCCGGCCGGCGGCGGGGCCATGTGCGTCACCGCAATCCCCGAGGGACCAGACCCTGCGGCCTGCGCGACCTCTTCAAAGCGGGTGGATTTCATCGCCGCCCGAATCCGGCTGACCGGCACATAGCGCGGCGGCTGTTCGGCCCCCAAGATCCCCAGCACAGCCGGCAGGCGGACGGTCAACCGGGCCATCACCGCTCCGGGGAACTCCTTGAAGACGGCGACCGAGCGGCCGTCAGCCGCCGGCTTGACCCCCCGAATGACCCCCACATAGGGCCGGCCCAGCCGGGCCGCCAGCAGAGGCGCCAGCGCCCCATCCAGCTCATCGTGGGCCTGCACCCCGACCAGGACCAGGTCGGGGGCGACGGAGCGGAGGGTTTCGGCCAGGGCTGCCGCGGCCCGATGGGGCGACGGCGGCTGGCCTTCTTCCCAGGCCACTTTGAGGATGCGGTCGGCCCCTTTGGCCGCCGCCGTGTACAACGTGTTATCGACCTCGCCAAAGTCCAGAGCCACGACCGTCACCGTGCCCCCGCCCGATTCTTTGAGCAACAACGCCTGCTCCAGGGCATGATCGTCCGTCTCGTTGACCACGAAGGTGGCGGCTGACAGATCCAGCGCGGCCCCCGAGGGATCGACTTCCAGCGGTTCGATCAAGTCGGGTACCTGGCGGAGGACGACGCCGATGTTCATGAGTCGCTCCTTTCTCCGAGGTCCATGGACTCTGCCAACAGCTTGATGATGTCGCAGACCTTCAAGCGCCCTTCCAAGCCCGCCACCTTGGCCGCATCCTCGAAGCGGGAGAGCTCATAAGGGCACGAGACGGCCAGGGTGTCGGCGCCGGTTTGGGCGGCCTGGAGGATTCGCTGGTCTGAGAGGCGTTTTCCCCCCTGGGCCACGATATGGGCGTCCAGCCACATTCCTCCGCCTCCGCCCCCGCAGCACAGGGCGTTTTCGCGGTTGCGCTCCATCTCGACCAGCTTCAGACCCGGGATGAGCTGCAAGAGGGCTCGCGGCGGGTCGAAGCAGCCGGCCCGCCGGCCCGCACAGCAGTTGTCGTGATAGGTCACCGTGGCCTCGACCGACCGCACCACCAGCGCCCGGAGCTTGTCTAAACGCCCTGCCAGAAAGGTGGTGTAATGCTCGACCGGGTACCACACCCCATAGCGCGGATAGAAGTTCTGCAGCGCCCGGAACGCATGGGGGTCGAGGGTGACGATCCGCTCGAACTTCTGCTGGGCCAGAAGCTTGCGGTTCTCCTCGACCAGCGTCTCGAACAACCCCTCTTCGCCGAACATGCGGTCGCATTCGCCCACCGCCTTCTCCTTGGTGCCCAGCACGCCCCAGGGGATGCCCAGTTCGGTGAGGATGCGGGCAAACGCCCGGGTGACCACCTGGTTCCGCGGGTAATAGGAGGGGTAGCAGCCTACCAGCCAAAGGACCTCGACCGGTCGTGGCTCTTTGGAGAGGTCCAGCACGCGGACATCGAGGTCCTTGGCCCAGTCGAGGCGCTGGCGAGGCGATTTGCCCAGCACGTTGCCGTACTTGAGCACGTTTTGGAACGTCTCCTGGAGTTCGGCGGGCGGCTGGAAGCCCTGTTGCATGGCCCGGTCGCGCAGTGCGGGCCACAGCCGGTCGGTCAGCTCGATGTCCCGCGGGCAGCGGAGCGAGCAGGTGTAGCAGCCGACGCACATCCACAGCGAGGGGCTGGCCAGCACGCGGTCCAGCCCCCTGGCCATGGCCTCCAGGATCAATTTGCGCGGCGGGAACTCCATGGCATCGCCCAGGGGGCAGCTTGCCGCGCACAATCCGCACTGCATGCACCCCAGCGGGGGTTTGCCGTCGCCGGTGCGGCTGAGTTCCTCGAGCAGTTCCAGACCTTGCTGGCCTTGCGGAGCGATCATGCGGTTCCTCCTGGGGCCCCAGCAACGAGGCGTTCGACCCGAAGTATCCCGCCGCGGCGGCAACGCTACGTCCCACAGGCCGGAGCATGCCCGACCGGGACGGGTTGCTTTGCCGTCCGCTGCAACTGCCGTGCCGCCAACCCCGCCTGGCCCCCAAACGGCGCCCAAGACCAAGCTGGATAAAAACTTGTGAATCCGACGGGTGCGCTCAGAGGTCGGTGACAAAAACCGAGTTACGGAAATCCGTTAACGGACCTTACGGAGTTCCGACAGAGACGAGTTTGCAGCCGCAAGAAGGCCGAAGGAGTCGCGTGGGCCCGCAGGATGACATTTTTCCCTGAACTTTCCGGCAAAACGGCTGAGGCCGCGCGGTCTTTCGCCGCCGGCTCTCGCCGTATTCGGCCGTGCAAGCGGCCGCCGGCGTCTGGGAGAAGGCCCCCTAAATCAGTCGGTATTTGGCCAGTTTATCGCGAAAAGTGGAAAGCTTCATGCCCAGCGCAGCGGCTGCGGCGCTTTTGTTACCGCCGGCGGCCTGGAGGGCTTGTTCCAAGAGTTCGCGTTCGGTCCGTTCGATGGTTTCCTGAAACGCGCCGGGGGGGACCGGCTCGGACGAGGCCGCCGGACGGCTCGGGGGGACCCCGGCGATCACGATGGCCACCGCGTACGCGCCGCTCACCGGCTGGACGGTGAAAGACCGCTCGCCCGCCAGCTCCACCACGACCCGCACCGTGGTCGGGTTGAACTGACCCACCCGCACCCGCTCCACGTCCCGGCTTCGGTACGGCAGTTGCCCGGACGGCACCCCCAGCTGCGCACCGAGCACGTCCAGCACGATCCACGTCTCCGGCTTGCCCGACCAGTCCGCCACACGGTACCGCACCGCGCGCGTGGCCACCACCGCCACGTAGACCTTTTGGCCGAACTCCTTGACGGAGACGTCGGTGACGGTGGCCAGGGCGGCCTGCGCGGGCCGCGCGGGGGCGGCCACCCAGGCCGCCACCAACAGCGCCAGGGTGACCCAGCGGGCTGTGGTCCTGCCGCGTGGCGTCTTCATCGTTGGTCTCCACCTCCCAGCCTCAGCTGCACCCTCTCCACACCGTGCCGGAGGGTGACCTGGCCTCGCTCGATGCGCTCCACCCGGAACTGCTCCACGGCGTCGCCCTCCCGCACGATGTACGTCTTCTGCCCCAGCTCCACGA